>Ga0210003_1002755_pt1 | contig 14621 bp, 17 predicted proteins | sample LantaG_FD_182804 | JGI IMG/M metagenome (GOLD analysis project Ga0210003, IMG submission 182804) | Deep subsurface microbial communities from Baltic Sea to uncover new lineages of life (NeLLi) - Landsort_02402 metaG (SPAdes) (version 2) | ecosystem: Environmental > Aquatic > Marine > Oceanic >... | reverse complement strand
CCTCGCGAACGCGTCAGCCGACAGCACGCAGCCGATGATGTTGCCCAGGTGGGGCACGTTGTTGACGTACGGGAGCGCCGAGGTGATGAGGACGTTTTTGCGGCCCGGGAGGGGGAGGGGGGCCGGGGCCGAGAGCAGCGCGTCGCGGGTCGCCGAGGCGGAGAAGCAGCCCTTGCCTGCGCCGCCCTCGCCCTCGCCCTCGGCGGCCTCGATGGCTTCCGCGAGCTCCGGGCAGCCCGCGATGACCTCCTCGAGGTAGGAGCTGGCCGCAAAGTCACCCGCTCCCCTGAGGGGCAGCAGGGTGCACGCGACCGCGACGTCCGCGAGCGACGGCGCCGCACCGCCGCCGAGGAACCCGCCCGCCGGGCGCGCGCGCCCGAGGCGGGCCAGCGCCTCGGCCAGCGCGGGCCGGCCGTCCTCCCCGCGGGCCCTGCCCCTCAGGGCGGCGGCGACGGCCGGGCGCAGCGTCGTCTCCTCCCATTCGAGCCAGTTTTCGTGGAGCGCTCCGGCGAGGGAGGGGGCCGCGGCCAGGGCGGGGCCGGCTGCGAAAGGTTTGAGGGCGAGGGGGGGGGTGTTTTTTCGAGGGTCGGTGGAGCAGGTGAGCGAGGGGCGAAAGGGAGTGGCCATGCCTCGTGCCTTTTCTTTCTCTTTCTCTCTTTCTCTCTCTTCTTCTCCGCTTTCGGTTTCCAGTCACCTCCTTACCGAGGAACCTCGCGATGGCGTTGGGCTGCGTCACGCTCACGCCCGAGGACTCGAGCTCGAGGCGCAGCGAGCTCTTTGATGTTTCCTTTTCCGACGACGACGACGACGACGACGACGACGGCGACGACGGCAGCCGGCGGAGTTCGATCGCCACACCCGCAGCGGCGGCGGCGACGACGGCCTTGAGCGCCTGCGGGTCCGCGGAGCCTTCGCGGCTGTGGAGGACGATTGGAGGCATGGTCGTGCGGCGGTGGCTGTCGCTTCTCGAGCGAGGGCCTCCCGAAAGCAGCCCGTAAAACGGAAAAAAAGGGGGGAAATAAAAGTCGATTCTGAATTTCAGAAAGAGGCGAGTCGTGTCGATCATCTAGTAGCCTCGACGTTACTCTCCTCTCATCTTCGCTCTCTCTTTTCTTCCCTCCCAATTTCCTCGCCCTCGCCTCTTCTTCTTAAATGGCGAGCGCTGCCCTGAGCGGAGCACGACTCGCGACCGTCGCCGCCAGAGCCGCCGTTGCGAGGCCTGCCTTTGCCGCCGCTGTTCGCCGCTCTTCTTCATCCTCTTCGTCTTCGTCTGTTTTTGTTTCCCGACGAACCGCCACGTCCGACTCCGCTCCCGCCACGACGACGCCTTCCACCGTCGCCAGGTCCGCCGAAGTCGACGCACCTGCATCTGATGCAGCCGCCCCCGCAGCGGCTGAAGCCCCCGAGATCACCAAGCTCGACATTCGCGTCGGGAGGATCCTGTCGATCGAGGTGCACCCGGATGCCGACGGGTGAGAGACCTCGTTTTTTTTTACTAGTGCTCTTTTTCGAGCGAGATGGAGCGCATTTTTTATTCGCGCGAACAAAGATGTCCATGCGGGCTTGCCTGAGTAGTTGCTTGGGGGCGATGCGAATCGAACAGAGGGGAGATGGAGGAGAAACACGCAGGGAGAAAGAATCGAATCGACGGGTGACGAACGACAAACGGCGACCCCCTTTCGCGACCTCGACCTTTTCTCTCTCTCTCTCTCTCTCACACACCTTATCTCTCTCTCTAGCACACCTTATCTCTCTCCCAAAAACTCCCAACCTTTCTCAAACAACCAACAGGCTCTACGTCGAGACCGTCGACCTCGGCGACCCGGAGCCCCGCACCATCGTCTCCGGCCTCGTCAAGTTCGTCCCGATCGACCAGATGCGCGACCGGCTCGTCGTCGCGCTCTGCAACCTCAAGCCGCGGAACATGCGGGGCGTGAAGTCGGACGGCATGCTGCTCTGCGCATCCGACGCGGCCCACGAGAACGTCGAGCCGCTCGACCCCCCCGCGGACGCCTCTCCGGGCGACAGGATCGGGTTCGAGCTCGACGGCGCGAGGCCCGGGGAGCAGCCCGCGCCCGCGGGCGCCAACCAGGTCCAGAAGAAGAAGATCTGGGAGGCCCTGCAGCCCGAGCTGAGGGTGTTAGACTCGAGGGTCGCGAGCTGGAAGGGCAGCGAGATGGTTGCCGCTGCCGGCAAGGTGACCGCGGCGAGCTTGGTCGGCGGTGGGATTTCGTAAAGGAGCTGAAAGGTGTGGTTTGTTAAAAAGCCATTCATATAAAGTCTCGAAATGTTTCGTCTTCTTTTTCAGTGTGGGGATGACCATGGCGACCTGCATCCCCGCTGTGGCTGTGCTGAGTCTCACTGAGCACGAATACTGCGCATGCATCCACCTTACGCTTTCGGACGCAGCGTCTATGTATGGAGATTTCGAGCCTGCGCTCAGGTCGTCGACGAAAGGCAAGGACGTCATGGCGGCCGTGACCGCACTGGGGCACAAGGCCGACGACGAATCCAACAACGGGCTCGTCTACTCGCGCGAGTTTCCCTTGCTGCCCAGCTTCAATGACGAAATGGGCGGGTGGCACGTCTACGTCAAGCTGCGCGCGTACGCTCAAGAAAGCGTCCACCTTCGGCTGAGCTGGGAGCAGCTGACGCGCCGCCTCCGCGCCACCGCCGGCTCCCAGGTGAAGCTCGAGCGCCACCTCGTCGCCAACCGCTTTCCCTTCCTGGTGGCGTCCCGCTCGGTGACCATCGACAACCTCTAGGAAGCTCGTAGAAGCGGAGCCGCGAGCAGACGCCGAAAAGACAAAAAAACAAAAGTGATTCATGGGTTAGGAGAGAGATAAAAACGATGTTCTCCTGCTTTTCCGCTCCTTTCCTTTCTCCAAACCCCAACGCGCGCGCCCTTACTCTTTTTTTTTTAAAGCACAAAATCAAACAGTTCATCCGTTCATCCGTTCCTTACACTTTTTGTAAGTATCCAAGAATACACGGGCGAGGGAGAGGGAGAAAGGAGCGCGAGCGGCGGCACCACGGTGGCGGCGCCGTCGCCGTCGTTCGGGCTTCGTCTTCTTTTCCTTCGGTCGCCTTTAATTCAAATCTTTTTCCATGTGATCTCTCTTCTCTTCTCCTTCAGTGAAAACTTTTACGCGACGACGCAGTCGGTCTGGCCAGAGCTCCTGCACAGCTTTTCAGTGCCAAAGACTATGTTCTTCTGCTTTTCCGTTCCTTTTTTCTCTCTTGCAAGTTTTTTCATTCTCCTCTGTCTTTCTCTCTCCCGTTCTTCCTTAAAAACTTTAACTATTTCTAAGCGACGATGCAACGCGGACAAAGCGCTCAGAGGAAGTGGGACCTCGCTCCCTCTCTTTGGAAGAAGTTGGACGGGAAGAAAAAAACTTCAACTTTTTCTACGCGACGACGCAGTCGGTCTCTCCCACCGACTTACATAGCTGCTCCGTGCCGTAAACGATATTGTTCGCGCAGAAGTCTTCGACCTGGCCGTAGGCCGCCGCGGCCATCGAGGGGGCCCAAAGTCGTTTGCAAGTTTTCGTGAGGCTATCGACATTATAATGCGCCCGGAGGAAGAAGTTGACGAGGTTGGCCTGGTTGGAGCAGGCCTGTTTTTGTTTTTTGGTTTTTTGATTTTTAGGGGTTTTGAAAACGAAAAGATCGACGCGCGCGCGCGCGAGAGAGAGAGAGGGAGAGATGAAAAAAAGCGATTTTATTTACCGTCACGGGGCCCTGGCACGGCATGTTGTAGGCCTGGCTGCCCTTGCAGGCCGGATTGTATGGGTCGATGTTCTCGTAGAGGTCGTTGACTTGGATGAACGAGATGAAGTCGTAGCCGCAGTGAGGGCACGGCAGCTGTCGAGCGTCGTGGTGTTCGAGAGAGAGGGGGAGGGAGGAAGCAGTGTGAGCTGGAGAGGAGGAGGAAGGAGGAGGGAAGAACGATCAAAGGATCTTTTGGGATCCGAGAAGAAGAGGGAATCCGAACAACTCACCATATAACCGATACTTCTGACGAAGGCTATGCATCTATCAGTTGTTTCGGGGAGGGAGGGAGGGAGCGAGGAGAGGGAGGAGAGAGAGCGAAACAAAAACAAAAAAGTGAGTTTTTTTTCTCCCTTTGCTTTTCTCCGCCCCTCGCTCTCATCCAAGAAATCAGCTCGAAATAAACGCTCCACCATTCGCTCACCCCGCCTTGACCGTCGCGGTCGGCTGCGTCGGGTAGTTCTGCGCGAACAGGTGGAAGGCCCTCCACGCGGGGGGTCCAAAGATCCTCGGATCTGCGGTCGTGCGGCTGCCGCACTCGCCCATCGCAAAGTTCGAGATGGAGACCAACGGAGTGTTGGTGCACTCGATGATCACTTGGTTCGAGACGTTGAACTGCGACGTGTAGGCCGGGTCGGAGGGGGCGTCGCAGGACGGGGCCGCGGAGGGGGCCGGCGCGGCCGGGTGCAGCTTGGAGCTCAGCAGGGCCGCGAGCGCCGACGAGTTGGAGAGCCGCGCTGTCTTGTTGGCCAAGAGCCCCGAGATCGTGGCGGGGAGGGTCTGGGCCGCGGGCGAGGGCTTGATCTGGAGGTCTAAGAGGGTCGTGGGCTGGAGACAGTTTTTGCGGCGGAGGTGGAGAATAAGAGGGTCGAGGAGGTCGAGGTTGAGAGAGAGGGGGTGAAGTCAGGGTTTTTGTGAGAGAGAGAGCTCGCGCATCGACGTCGCGGCGAAATGCGACGCCGCATTCCAAATCGGTTTCCCGCTCCCGGGGTCTCCTCGGGTTTTCCCGAGGCGCGCCGCGCTTCCAGGACGGCGTACCTTGGCCACGGCGGCGACGCCGGAGGCGAAGCATAGCGCCGCGAGGGAGAGGAGGGAGAGGCGAGGCAAAGGCATGGCGTTGGTGATTTCTTTTTCCTCGTCGCGTGAGAAAGAGTGCGTGACGCAAAGCCAAAGGGGAAAACCGCTCTCTTCCTCTCGTTCCTTTTCTTTCTTCCCCTTCGCTTCCTCTCTTAGTTTTCTTTCTTTCTTCTTTCTTCTGTTTACAAAGCGGGGGGGCGAAAACGCTCTTGGGGCGGCGCAGGTGTTTTTTTTCTTCCTCTCATCTCGGGGACTAGTTCAAGTCAATTAGGGGACCTTGCAAAAAAATGATGAAAAAGAAGAAGAGAGGCCGAGGTGGGGCTCTGTGGTCTAAAGATGTTTTTTTCTTCTTCTTCCTTCTTCTTCATCGGGTCAATTCACTCCCTTGTTGCCTCCCGTTTCTCGAAAGCGGGGGAGGGCGTGACAGGAGTGAAGCTTATTATCATGCACACAAATGTGGAGGAAAAGCAATTGTATATAAAAAAAACGGAAATAAAAAAACCCGAATGGAAAAAGACAAGAGAGGAGCTTTGCGCCCCAGCTCTCTGCCTCTCTCTTTCTCTCTCTCTCCCCCGATCTCTCGTACTCAAGAGCTCAGCGCCGCCGTCCTCGCCGCGGCTGCGAGCCTCGACGACTCCGAAAGCGTCAGCGTCACTCTGGAGGGAGGCGAAGAAACAGGATCGATCAGTTGCTGCTGCTGCTGCTGCTGCTGCTGCTGCTGCCGCCGAGCCGCAAGAGTCACCGCGGTCGCCGCGGCGGCGGCCTCCTGCTCGACTTCTTCCCTCCGCCCTTCGCCAAACTCCGCGGCCACGGCCGCCGCCACCGCCGCGACCCGGTCGTCGTTCCCGGCGACGTCGCGGCCAGCGGCGGCCGCGGCGCCCCTCCTCCTCTCCTCCGCCTCCGCGGCGATGGCGGAGACCGCCGCCGCGGCGGCCCCGTCGAGCGTCTCGCCCGTCTGCACGGTGGAGCCCGACCTCGAGGGCGCGCGGTGCAGCGGCCCAATCGAGAGGTTGAGCTGCTGCGAGACGAGGGAGAGGCCCGAGGAGGGCGAGGCGGCGGGAGGGAGCGGGAGGGGCGGCGCGGCCCCTCCCTCGCGGCCTCCTCCTCCTCCTTGCTGCCAGGCGAGGCCCGCTGCCGGGGCCGTGGCGGCGCGCTCGAGGCTGGACCAGGAGGACAAGGCAGGGGGAGAGGCGGGCGGGGGAGGAGGAGGAGCGGCGAGGGATCGGGCAGCTCCTCCTCCTGCCGCGGCGGCGCCCCCCTCCGAGGCGCCGGCGGCGGCAAACGGAGACTTTGAGGTTCCCGTCTCTGCTGCCGCCGCCGCTCCTTCGTTCCCTGAAGTCGCGGCTTCTGTTCCTCCTCCTGTGTCTTCGAAGGGTTTTTTTGAGCGTCGATGGGTCGACTTTGAGTGAGTTTTCTTTGAATCCTTTTTGAAGCGACTCTCGACCCGGGGAAGAAAAAAGAAAAAGGAAAAAAGGAAAGAAAAACGCACGGCCTCCTCCTCCGCTCGCGCTCCTCCCGAGCGCCGTCAGGTCCCCTCCCGTCGTCACCGTCACGCCCCGGGGCCCCGCCTCGTGGGTCACTCCCTCGGGGAGAAGCATCCGCAGAGAAAGCAAGCTGCTGTCTCTTTCGCTGCTGTCGCTGTCGTTGCCGCTGACGCTGACGCCCCCTCCTCCTCTCTCTCCTCCTCCTCCTCCTCTCCCGGAAAAGACCGGGGCCGACGCCGCCCTGCACAGAGAAGCCGTGGACGCGGACAGGGACGCCAGCGCCGCCGACGTGAACAGCGCCTGCGACGCGCGCAGCGCCGACGGCGGCGGCGCGACCGCGAGGTAGTGGACGAGCACGAGCCCCTCGTCGCCGCTCAGCAGCCAGTAGCAGCGGCGCTGGAGGCCCTCGACTGTGGTGGTGGTGGCGGTCGCTGGAGGCACTGCCGCTGCTGCTGCTGCTGGAGGTGCCGCTGTTGTCGCCGCGGCAGCGCCGCCGTCGTCGCCGTTGGCGTTGATCGCGCCCGCGCTCCCGCCGCTTGCGTTGCCGCTGCCTCCCCCAGGGACCGTGTGCGCGTAGTAGCAGTTGAGCGCGTCCCTGCCGGCCACCTTGAGCTTCTCGTGCGTCTCGCGCACCGTCTTGCCGTCGCTCTTGGTCCGCCAGCTGTGCCCGTCGCGGCGGAAGTAGCGCGTCGCGCGCCGGTTGAACAAAAAGAGGCAGCCCGACGCCGGCGGCGGGCTCGGCGGCGCGCGCGAGACGGGAAAGTTGTACAGCCTGTAGTTGCGGAGGAGGTCGACGACGTGCTCGCTGCGGAGCCAGGCCCCCCTCGCGCGCGTGAGGACGTCGCGGAGGGGCTTTGGGGCGTCGCCCGCGGCGTTGAGGCGCTCGGCGGGGCAGGGCATGCTTGGTCGGGGTCGAGAAAAGGGAAGAGCTTGGCGGCGGCGGCGACGGCTGCGGCAGTCGTCAAGAAGACGCTCGCGAGAGAGATGCTGAAGAGATGGGGAAAAACTAGACGAGCTCTCCGCAGCCTGGAAGCCCTTGGATGCACAATGAGACCCAGATGGGAGCTTCACAAGTGATCACGCCGTCCCTGTCGTCAAAGGACAGAAGAGAGAGAGAGAGAGAGAGAAGCGCGGGAAGGCTTGGTGAGTGGGGGAAAAAAAGAGACTCTTCCCGAAATGGAGCGAGAGAGCGAGCGAAAGCACCACCGCTTGTCGCTCGCCGCGGAGATGCCTCCCGGCTTCCCGGCGCACGTACTAGGGGCTCCCTGTTTCGCGCAACTTTTTCCGCAGCTGCTCGAGACTTCGGGCATGAGTTTGTGGCAGTTCTCGAGGGGATTTCCCTCCTCGAGAGGGGGAGAACGGGAGCGAACGCGGTGGTGTTTTTTTTTTCGCAAGCCAATTGCCGCTGTTGTAAGGTTCGTCAGTTTTTTTTTTCGGCCGAAGATTTCGAGCGAGCAGGCTAGCTCACTTTTTTTCCTCCTAGCAAAACAGGGCATTCGCACACGTTCCTTCTCCCCTTTCCCAACAAAAAACATGGCGCACGACGGCTGCCAGACGCCGGCTTGGTACGGCCAGGCCTTCTCCTACCTTCCCAAGACGCACCGTGCCGAGCCGCACCAGGCCCCGCCCTCGGCGGCGAGCGCGTTCGCCGCGGCGGTGTCGACGAGCGGCGGCTACCGGAGCCTCCAGGCGCCATCGACGTCGTCGGGCGCTGCGGCTCAGGGCTACGCTGCCGAGGACGCCCTCCGCATGGCGAGGACGGGAACCTGGGACGGTCCTGCCCCTCGCGGGCGAGGGGAGAAAGCGGCGCCCGTCGAGCCCGTCAAGGTGAGGAACACGATCTCGTTGGTTGACTTTTTTCGATGCCGATCGGTCGTCGTCGTGGCGGAAAAAAGGGGAAAACCTCCCCTTTTCCAACCAAGAAACCGATTCCGGCGCCGCCGCCACCGCCACCACACCCAAAAACCTCCCCAAACAGCCCGCCCCGGCCTCCAAGACCGAGAAGAGCGTCAGCCTCGGGGCCGGGCGCAAGCGCCTGCCGCTCTGCGGCCTCCGGCTCGGAGGAGGAGGGGCGGAAGGAGACGTGTCCTCGCCGCTGTCGCTGCCCCTCAACGTCGTCGTCGACGCTGAGGACGCGGGCTCCGTCGCCGCCGCGGCGGCGGCCCTGCGCGGCCTCTCGGAGCAGCAGCGCGAGGACGAGCTCTTCCTCACGCTCATCCTGGACGCTGCCTCGGTCGAGGCCGCCGCGCGAGGCGCCGACCACGCCCTCGCGGCGCTCGGGCGCTCCACCGCCGACCTTGTCCTCCTCGATTGGTCGAACGTCGTCGACCTCGAAAGGGGGCAGCCCGCGGAGCTTCGCGTCGCCGGGCGGGAGGCGTGGACCGCCGCCGCGAAGGATCTCCTGGGGAGCGGGAGCGCCGGCGGCGGCAGGCGGAGGGCGCGGCTGCTGGGCCTCGCGAACGCCGGCCTCGCCGACGTCGAGGGCCTGCTCGCCCTGGCCGAGGAGACCGCAGCGGCCGCCTCCCCCGCGCCCCGCCCGGCCGCGCTCGCGGTCGAGCTCCACCCCCTGCTCCCGCAGAGGAAGCTCGTGGGCGTCTGCAGGCGCAAGGGGGTGGCGACGCTCGCGCTGAACCCGGCGGGGAACGGCGGGGACGGGGCCGGCGCGGGCTGCTGCTCCAGGACCCGGGCGCTGCTGGAGAGCGCCGCGGTCGCCGCGGCCGCCGCGGCAGAGGGCAGGTCTCCGAGAGAGGTGCGGTCTCGTTTGATTTTGTTTGGTTTCGTTTGGTTTCTTGGCCCGCTTGGCGCACACGCGGACATCGCACGCGCATCGCAAGCGGAAGAAGAACGGGGCAGAAAGCGCGACACCAACGAGCGAGCGAGCGAGCGACGCCGCCGCTGCAGACAACGTCAAAAATGAGGAGCGATGAGAAACATTTTTTAAGGTCTTCTTTCCACCGAGAATGAAATTCACCGGGGATCGAAACGGGGCCGAACTTCCAATCGTGTCCCCGCCCCGGGATGAGGACACTTTATTCGTACTCTGACCCCGTTTTCTAGAGTTGTGGCCGCGCGTTGCGGGGGGTGGAAAAGCGGGCGTCTTTGCGGTTTGTGCTCTGCTTCTGCTTCTTCTTCCTTCTTTGGTGTGCATGCGTTCTCTCCCCCTCTTTTTCCTCTTTTCCCCCCAGCCCCAAACCTCCACCTTCTTCTTCTACCCCTCTTCTTCTCCTTATCCACCCTCTTCTTCTCCTTATCCACCCTCTTCTTCCCCCTCTTGATCGTTTCCTCGATGACGAGATTGGTCGTTAAATGATATTTATCAAACCATAATCTGTTCACCTTGGAGAGCGGACGAAAGAATTTATTTTTTTCGAGTGTCGAGCTGACCCGACCAAAGTCCGAGCGGAAATTTGCATCCTTTAGTTTTTAAGTTTTTTACAACAAGGGGCCGGTGACGATTACCATTTCAAAATTTCGATTTTACTATCGATCTGGTAAGTTTCTGACAGCCCGCGCGCGCGTCCTGCCCTTCGTGCCTGCGCGCTCTTTCCCGGAGTTTTAGAAGGAGGGGCCACGGCCTCTCAATTTCTGGATTCCGGGGGGCGTGCAAAAACAGGGGCGACGCCGCGCGTGGAGGTGAAGAAACGTTTTATCCTCACTATACAGAGGCCCCCTCTCTTTTTCCCTTCGTGTTCTCCCTCCTCCAGTCTCTAAAACACGCCTCGTTCTTCTACACTTTTGTCGCTTCCATGGTGTCTTTCGCGGTGCTGGAGCTGACGGGTAAAAAAAAACGAGAAGAAAACAAAAACAAAACAAAAAACAGGTGCTCCTGCGCTGGTCTGCCGAGCGCGGCATCCCCTTCGCCGCCGCCGCCGCCGCCTCCTCGTCCCTCTCCGCGGAGCTCGCCGCGGTGCCCGGCTGGGCCCTGAGCCCTGCCTCGAGGGACGCGCTCGACGGCGCCGCTGCTGCCGCCGTCGCGGCGGAGGGGGAGCTGAGGACGCTGGTGCCGAAAGCGGGCGCCGGCTTTGTCTTCCCCGGCGCCTCCGAGGGAGGAGCAGTGAAGGCGAGCGAAGTGCTGCTGCAGTGAGCAGAAGCAGAAGTAGAGTTGGCAATTCTTTCAAACAGTAGATAGTATTAGGGGGCGCGTGGAGTGTGCGGCGTGTGTAAAAACTTGGACAGCAAAAAAAGAAAACCAAAAACTGGGGCCGGAAAGAGAGGGAGAGGGGGGGGGGAAAGAGGTTGAAAAAAAAATCGAGGGCGCCCCCTCCCCCCATTCACAAAAACTTCCTCGCACAGTCGGCGCTCCCCTTCCCTCTCTCTCGCTGCCCTCTCTTCACACCACGTCGTCCTTCTCCCGCTTCGTCTCGCGCACAGTCAACATGGCCCGAAGCTCCGCGGGCCTCTCGTCCCTGCTCGAGAACAACCGGTGCGAGAGGAAAGAGAGAGAGAGAGAGAAGAATAGGAGCGAAATGGGGAGATTCATTGGATGCGCCTCTTCTCTCTCGAAAACCTCGACCTCTCAAAACCTCCCAAAAACAAAAAACAAACTTTCAACTCTCTCTCCAGCCGCTGGTCCGAGCGCATGAAGGCCGAAGACCCGAGCTACTTCGACAGGCTCAAGAACCAGCAGGCGCCCAAGTACCTGTGGATCGGCTGCGCCGACAGCCGCGTGCCGGTGAGGAAAGGGTGGTGGTTGCCTTTTTTTCTTTTCCTTTTCGACAGCTTCCGAGCGGGCTCTCGAATTTCGTCGTTGGAGGTATTTTCCGCCTTGCCCAAAGGCTTTTCTTCTCTTTCGTCTCTCTTCCTCACGCCTCTTTTGCCCTCCGCTTCTCTCTCCGTCTCTCTCGAAACTCGAAAAAACGCAACAGGCCAACCAAATCCTCGGCCTCCACCCCGGGGAGGTCTTTGTCCAGGTAAGAGAGAGAAAAGAGGAGAAAAAGGAGAGAGAGAAAAGAGGGGGAAAAGAAGAGAGAGAAAAGAGGAGAAAAAGAAGGAGAGACAAGTCGAGGTCAAGGTCGAGTTTTTTTCCCTCTCACTTAAAAAAAAAAACTCGCAGCGAAACGTCGGCAACCTCGCGGTCCACCGCGACATGAACTGCATGGCCTGCCTCGAGTACGCCGTCGACGCCCTCAAGGTCGAGCACGTCGTCGTCTGCGGCCACTACGGCTGCGGCGCGGTGCGGGGGGCCCTGGAGCTCCCCTCGTCGACGGGCGGCAACGTCGGCCACTGGATCAGCGACATCCGCGCGACGCGCGACCGCAACGGCGCGCACCTGATGAACTTGGCGGGGGGGGCCCAGGCCCGCTGGGACCGGCTCTGTGAGCTCAACGTCGCGCACCAGGTGTTCAACGTCTGCACCAGCCCCGTCGTGCAGGTGAGAGAGGGAGAGAGAAAGAGAGACAGATGGGGTCTTTTTGTAGTCGAGGTCGAGGTCGAAAGGAAAAAAAGAAAAAAAACTCACCCCTCTCAAAAACCTCAAAAAAACTCTCTTCTTCAGGCGGCCTGGGAGCGCGGGCAGAAACTTTCCGTTCACGGTGCGATCTACTCTCTGTCCGACGGGCTGCTCCGAGAGCTGACGCCGCCCATGTCGTCGGCCGAGGACCTCGACGAGGCCGCGAGGGCCGCGGAGAAGAAGGTGCTGCTGGCGGCGCAGGGGCTGTCCGTCGCGTCGGAGGACGGGGAGGTCGCGGAGGAGAGGGAAGCGAAGGCCGACGCCCCCGCTTCCGCCGCCGCGATCAGGGTCGCCTCGTGCTGCAGCGCCGGCGCCAGGTGCGGCTGCGGGCCCGCCGGCGCGTCCGCCGCGGTGCTCTCTGGCAAGGCCGGCGGCAGCGGCGCCCCCCCGTTGCCGACAAAGGGAGCAACCGCCGCCCGCGTCCCGTTCATCCGGCGCGGAGGAAGCTGCGAGAGGCTCTCCGAGCTGGCCCCGGCCTTCTCCCTGGGCACCATGCTCGGGGCCGAGCTGGGGACGCACCGCTGGTTCGAGAGCGGCGGCGGGTCCGCGCGGGCGAGGAAAGAAGATGATGAGGTGGAGAAGAACGGGCATTAGTTCTTTTTTTTGAAACAGAGAGAGAGAGAGTTATAAAACAAACGAACGAGAGCGAGAAAAGAGAAAGTCGTGTTTTTCTTTTTCCAATTTGTGCACTTACGCCTTGGGCGACAGTAAGAGAGAAACATTAGATAACGAGAAAAGAGAGAGCTCTTCGCCTGCGAGGCTTCTTCTGTGTGAACCAACAAAAGCAAAACAAAACGAAAAAACGTTTTTCTTCTTCTCACTTTTTCTTCCCTCCTCCGTCGCCTCTGCCGCGCTTGCCGGTCTCCTTCCTCCGGGCCGCCTCGAGCCGCTCCGCCAGCGCGGCCACCTCGCGCTCCCTCTCCCTCAGCTTCTCCTCGAGGGACCGCACCGTGCCCTCCACCTCGACGAGCTGAGCACGAAGGGCTCTCCGCTCCTCGATCGACGACGACGACGACGACGAAGCCTCTTCGTCGCCGTTTGCCGCCGCCGCCGCCTTCTCCTTGGGAGGCCTCGCTGTCGCCGCGGCCGCGCCGGCGCGCATGCTGTCGAGCCTCGGGCCCAGCACGGCCCGCCTCCACGCGGCCTGCTCGGCCCGCAGCGCGCCCAGCGCCGCGGCCAGCGCGCGGACGCGGGCGCGGTCGGCTCCCGCGGAGGCCTCGGCGGACTCGACCTCCGCCGCCGCGGCGGCGACCTCGGCCGCGCGCTCGGCGACCCGGGTCCGGAGCGCCGCGAGCGCGGCGGCGGCCTCGGTCGCAGACGCCGACGCGATCGCCTTAGACTTTGCCTCGCGTTCTTCCTCCTCCTCCTCCTCCTCCTCCTGCTTCTTCTTCTCCTTCTTCTGCTGCTGCCGTTCTTCGTCCTTCTTTTGCAGCTCTTTCTCATCCTCTTCAGCAGCAGCAGCAGCAGCAGCAGCAGCAGCGGCGGCAGCGGCGTCCGCGCTCGGGCCAGAGCGCGGGTCCTGAGAAGCCAGCGCCGCGGCGGTCGCGGCCCCGACGGTGGCCTCCTGCGCGGCGGCGGCGGCCTCAGCCCTCGCCGCCCTCGCCGCGGCGGCCCGGTCCGCGAGGAAAGCCGCTGCGGTCGCCGTGGCGGCTGCCGTGGCGTCGGCGGAGGCCGAGGTCGCGAGCTCATCGGGGGAGGAGGCGGCGAGGCCAATGGCGACGAGCTCGGCCTTGGTGTTTTTTTTTTTGAGAGAGAGCGCGAGAGAGAGATTTCGAGTTTGAGTTTTTCTCTCGAAATGAAAAAACAAAAAACATTCAAAAGATTCAAAAGACTCACCTCCCACTCCGCGCGGAAGCGCGCGCGCTCCTCGGCGTGCCCGGGAGAAGAAGAGAAGAGGTTCCTCGTCCTGGCGTTGGTTGAGGTGGCGGCCTCGGCGGCGGCGTCGTTGGCAGCGGCGGCGGCAGCGGCCGCGGCGACCGCGGCCCTCTTCGAGAGAGACCGCTTGTTCGTCGCGCTCTTCGCCGGCGGCGTGGATTCGGAGAGTGACCGGGATGCATATTCCTCTTCCTCGATGGCGTCCGGGGAGCGCGAGTCGAAGCGGCCGTACGAAGGGTGTTGTTGTTGCTGCTGCTGCTGCTGCTGCTCCTGCTGCCGCCACCGCTCGTCGCCGCCAAACTCCTCCTCCTCCTCCTCCTCCTCCTCGTCGCCCTCGCCCTCCTCGTCTTCGCCGATGTCGCCTAAAGCGTCGCCGGTCCTCGCCGCGGTCCTGGCGTCCACGACGAGGGACAGCTCCTCCTCCTCGAGCGCCGTCGGCTCGTCGATGCGGACGAGCTCGTCCTCCTTCAACACCCCGTTGCCGCCCGAGGAAGAAGGAGCGGAGGGTTCCGTCAAAAAGTCGTCGTCGTCTTCGGACAGGAGGCCACCGTAGCGCCCTCGCCCCGCTTCTTCTTCGCCCTCGTCTCCTTCAAAGTCGTCGTCGTCGTAAAAGTCCTCTTCGGCCGTCGCGACGATATCCGGGAACCCGGTGGCCGCGTTGTCCTCTAGCGCGACGATGGAGCGAACGTTCTTCTTGCCGCCGACGGCTTCGCCATCGCCGTCAACGTCGCTGTTCTCGTTGAGTTCGAGGGCCGTCGCGGCCTCTTCGCGCGACGAGCGGCTGCGGAGCTCCTCCTCGTCGTCGTCGTCGTCGTCGTCGTCGATCGCCTCGCCGACCAGGGCGCCCCCGACGGTGCTCCTGCCTGCAGCGACGGCCTCGCGCACCAGCTCCTCGTGTGCGAGGTCCCTGTCGTCGTATTTAGAGGGGGGGGGGGGGGGGGGGAAGGGGGTCAGAAAACGAACCC
>Ga0210003_1002754_pt1 | contig 14622 bp, 12 predicted proteins | sample LantaG_FD_182804 | JGI IMG/M metagenome (GOLD analysis project Ga0210003, IMG submission 182804) | Deep subsurface microbial communities from Baltic Sea to uncover new lineages of life (NeLLi) - Landsort_02402 metaG (SPAdes) (version 2) | ecosystem: Environmental > Aquatic > Marine > Oceanic >... | reverse complement strand
CCCCCCCCCCCCCCTCTCTCTCTCTCTCTCTCTCTCTCTCTCTCTCTCTCTCTCTCTCTCTCTCTCTCTCTCTCTCTTTCTCTCTCTCTCTCTTTCTCTCTCTCTCTCTCTTTCCCACCACGAGAAACAAAGAAAAACAAAAAAACCTTCTCTATCTCTCGAATTCCCTCAAAAAAAATTAGAAAACAGTATACCGCGCGTCGGCCGCAGCAGTGTTGTCGGCAAGCAGCGCCGCCGCGCTCCTCGAGCTCGCCGGCGGGTTCAGGTCCTCGGGCTGCAAGGCGTGGCCCAAGGTCCCGGAGAGCACCGCCGAGAAGAACCTGTCGACGACCGCGAGCACTCCGGCAGCGGCCTGCCTGCCGCGCCAGGCGCCGTTGGACAGCGAGGCCGAGGCCGAGACTGCGCCGGCGTCGCAGTCGCCGTCGCCGTTGTTGTTGTTGTACCCGTTGTGGTTGCCGTGGCTCGAATAGTTGCCCCCGGCGTTGGCCTCGCCCTCCTGCAGGCCCTCGACGTAGTCGAGCACGGCTCTCGCCGCGTGGTCCCAGAGCCCGCGGGCCAACGCCGCGTGCGCCCTGGCGTCGAGCGCGCGGTGGGCCCCCAGCGCGACCTCCTCCAGGGCCTCGAGCACCGGCGCGAGCGCGCGCGACATCTGGTCGTCTGATGAGTGGGCGGAGGAGCCCTCCGCGCCGCTGCCTGCCTCGCGGACGACGTCGAGGCCGTGCGCCTCGAGCGCCGCGGCCAGAGACCGGCCCGGAATGCGGTCGACGGCGCGGGTGAGCCTCGCCGCGGCCGACGTGACGGCTCCGGCGTACTCGCACCTCAGCTCCTTGACGAGCTGCGCGAGCTGCACGCCGAGCGGGGGCGCGTTGGAGTTGGACAACGACGACGGAGCCGCGGCGGCGAGCTCGCTGCCCTGGTACCTGCTGCCAGCAGAAGGGACGGGAGGAGACGACTCCCTGGAGGAGGCCTCGGAGTTTTCTCCGCCGCCGCCGCCGCCGCCGCCGCCAAGGACCCGCTCGGCCTCCTCGGCCGCCTCGGCCGCGGCGGCCTCCCGACGGCCGACGGCCCAGGCCGCGAGCAGCCGCTCCATCTGCGGGGCCACCACCAGCAGCCTGCGCAGCGAGTTGAGCAGCACGGCCTCGTGCGGGGCCACCATGAGCGAGGAGCAGGGGTTGGAGGGGGACTCTCCCCTGCCCCGCGAAGAGGAGTGCCCTCGCCCGCCGCCGGCGTCGGCCGCGACGGGAGGGGCCGGGGACCACTTCCAGCGCGGAGGGGAGGGAGGGGGCCTGTTCGCCGCGACGACCCGACGGCCAGAGCTCCCGTAGGAGGGACCGGAAGGGAGGGCGGAAGAGTGAGCGGCGGCGGAGGCGGCGGCGGAGCCCGCGGGCACGGGCGTGAGGCCGCACTGCCGCGACGCCGCCGCCGCGGCCTCGCGCAGCGCCGCGCAGGCGACGCCCTCGAGCGCCGGCGCGAACGCCGGCCAGTAGGCCACGACGCGCTCGTAGCGGGCGACCTCGGCGGCGGTCAGCGCGAGCATCTCCTCGACGAGCGGGGCGACGTTGGTGGTCCTGCCGCTCGAGGAGGAGCCGTCGCCGTCCGAGACCGCCGTCGCCGTCGCGAGCGTCGTCGCCTCGAGCTCGCGGCAGCGCGCGACGAGCGCGGCCCTCGAGCCAGAGACCCACCTCCCGACGTAGCTCCCGAACAGCGCCCTGGGCTCGATGGCGCCGGCGTGGCCGGCCGGGGGCGCCAGGTTGTGGTAGGCCAGGAACTCGGCGTGCCTCCCGACGGAGACGAGCAGGTCGACGGCCGCCCTGGTCGGCCTCGGCGGCGGGTGCCTCGCGAGCGTCGCGCGGAGCTTGGCGACAAACTCGCGGCCGTACTCGGCGGCCGCGAGCTGCGGCAGGGTGACGAAGGAGGGCAGCACGGCCGCGTCGTGGATCCTGAGGTCGTTGACGAGCTCGGCGCGGAGGGCGGCGGCGAGGGCCTCGAGGCGGGCGTAGGCCGCGGCGGCGGCGCGGGCGGCAACGGGGTCGCCGTGGCCGGCCGCGTGGGCTGCTGCCGCCAGAACGTCGTCGTCGTCGTCGTCAAAGGCGGCGTCGAGGTCGCCGCTGCCCCGCTCCCGCTCCCGCTGCTGCTGCTGGCTGTTGGACATCAGCGCCGCGGCGTCGCAGGCCGTCTCGAGCGTGACGTACCTCCTCACGGCAGCGACCTGGAACCTCTCGGCGAGCCACTGCGTGTCCGAGGGGCGGAGGGCGTCGCGGAGGATGCCGGCGAGCTCGACGGCCGGCGCGAGCGCGGGCGGCGGGACGGCCGAGCTGCTGTTGTTGTTGTTGTTGTTGTTGTTGTTTTCTCCCGTTCCCGTCGCGGCTCCTCCGGCCCTGGCCCCGGCGGCGAGCACCCCGCCGGGCGCGTCCTCGCAGAGCACGGGGTACGACTCCAGGGTCGCGGCCAGGAGCGCGACGGCGTCCCGCTCCAGGTGCGCCAAGAGCGCGTTCTCCGCGGGAAGCAGCCTGCCCGCGCTCGAGTCTGCCTTCAGGGGGCCCATGACGTCGACGAGCAAGCTCAGGCAGTAGGCCGTCGAGCTCGCGTTGCAGGTCCTGAGGATCCAGCGCGCGTGCGCCAGCTGGCAGTAGGAGGAGCGGATGCCGTACGAGGCGGCGAACTTTCTGAGGAGCCAGCCCCACTCGCCCGAGACCGACAGCCTCCTCCGGCCGCAGCGCTGGGCGCGCAGCGCCGCGGACAGCACCGCGTCGTAGACCTGCCACCCCGTCACGGCCTGCGGGGTCCGCCCGCCGTTGGCGGTAGCGACGGCGGAGGGGGAGGACGAGGAAGGGCACGCGGCGCTCGCGCCTCCGCTGGGTTTCGTCGTCGTCGCCCTGATCTCGGCGGCCTTGATCACCGTCGTCTCCTGCGTGCAGATCCACGCCGAGAGCGCGAGGTGCCCGTACCGCACGCCCGTCGCGTCGTAGAGCGTGACCCACTTCTTGCCCAGGACGCTGTCGTCGCTGGCGGGGACCAGGTCGAGGGCCGGGAAGGCGGCGGCGGCGGCGTTGGCGCTGGCGGCACTGGCGTTGCTGCCGCGGCCGCCAAAGAGGCCGCCGAGCAGGCCGCCGCGGTGCTGCCCGTGGTGGTGCTGCTGATGCTGAGCCGCCGACGACGAGCCGTAGTCGGGGCCCGAGGCCGCGGCGCCGGCAGCCTGCCACACGTCGGCGATGGGCACCACGCCCCTGGCCACGACGACGGGAGCGGCGTTGGCGTTCCGGCCGCCGCCCCTGCCGCCGCCGGCCGCGGGGGCCAGCGCCTCGACGACGAGCTCGTCCTCCATCTCCTCGGGTCCCAGCTCCAGCACGTCCCCGCGCGGGGCCCTGCCGTCGGCCTCGACGGGCGCGCTGGCGCCGTCGGAGAAGGCCCAGCTCGAGGGACGCAGGCGCAGGGTGAGGGAAGAAGAGGAGGGGTCGAGGTCGCCGCCGTCGTCGCCGCCACCGCCCCGGACAGGGCCCCCTCCCCCCCGGCCGCCCGCCCCGCCGCCGCCGGCGCCGACGAGCAGCAGCGCCCTCGATCGCAGGTCCGCACACGCCAGCCTGCTCGCGGTCACCTTGATGACGGCCGTGCGCGTGACCTCGGGCTTGAAGCCCAGCGTCGGGAGGGCGGCGGCCTCGGAGTCGTCCCAGGCGAGCGTGGGGCCCGCCGGGGGCAGGGCCGCGAAAGCGTCGTCGCCGTCGCCGCCGCCCTCGCCCACGGTGCCGACCTGCTTGAGCAGCAGGCCGTCGAAGCCGAACGCGGCCCTCAGCGAGGAGCACCCGTCGGCCAGAAACGGCGCGGCCGAGGCCTCGCGCTCGCCCGCGGCCGAGAGGCAGACCTGCCAGCACCCCTCGTAGGCGAGGAAGCGGGTCCAGGCCTCGTGCCGGCCGAGGCGCACCGGCGGCGGCGCGGCGGCCTCGGCGGCGGCGGCGGCCGCGGCGGCCGAGGCGGCGGCGGCGTGGACAGAGGCCGCGGCGCGGGCCGCCGCGGCCGCGGCCATCGCGGCGGCGGCAGGACCTGATCCCTGCGGGACGGAGAAGCCTGTAGTTGTTTTTTGAGTTGAGGAGAAAGGAGGTGGATTTTTTGAGGGTGCGGTGGGGTGAGAGGCGAAGAGAAGGTGGAGAGAAAAAGGAGAAGAGAAAAGGGAAAGAGGAAAGGGTGAAGCAGCACCAGGCTCTCTCGCGGGAAGGAAGGAGGGAAGGAAGGAGAAAAGGAGCGAGAGAGTCGCTTCGCCTCGGGCGAGACTCTCCCAGCCGCCCACCCACCTCTCTAAAAAAAAACTCACCAGCTGCCGCCGTCGCGGCCAGAGAAGAGGTCGCGGGGCGAGAAGAGGAAGGATCAGATTGCTCAACATGCTCCCTGGTCGCCGGGCGCGTAGAGGCGGAAAGAAAGGCGTCGGGCGAGGAAGCGCCGGCAGCAGCCGTGGAGGCAGCCGTGGCGACGACGCAGCCCCCTCCGGTCAGGGAGCCCCGCATAGCCGTCCCTCCCCCGCCCCGGGTGCCCGGCCTCGAGTAAGAGCCCCCCCCCGCGGCGAGCCCGCTCGCGTGCCTCCCCGCAGAGGACCTGACGCCGTGCTCGAGCGGCGCCGCGACCGTGCTCCTCTCGGAGAGCGGCGGCAGCGCCGGCGCACCGTCGCTCGACGGGTGCGCGTGGCGGACGACGACGCCGCCGCCGCCGCTCGAAAACTGCCTGCGGCGGCTCTGCTGGGGCTGCTGCTGCTGCTGCTGCGTCGAGCTCATCGCCGCGGCGGCGATTGCCGCGGCCCTGGCGGCCGCGGCGGCCTCGGCGAGCGCGTCTGAGGTGCGGAGCAGGTGCTGGCGGTGGAAGTGCTGCTGTGCGGGCTGGGGCGCAAACCGGAGCTCGTCGCCGTCGTCGTAGTGGGGAGCGGCGGCGGCGGCGCGGACGCGGCGCGAGGAGGAGGCCGAAAAGGGGAGCGGGGAGCCGTGGGCGCCGCTGGCGAGGGCGCCCGCGGCGGCGGGGCCGGCGCCGTCGTCGGCCTGAGGAGTTGTTGGGAGGAGGAGGGTTTCGAGTTTTGAGTTGAGAGAGGTGAGAGAACACGAGAAGGAGGTGAGACGAGGAGGTGAGGCCTTGCTCCTGTGAGGTCTTGCTGCTCCTCTCTCTTTTGGCACTCTCTCTCTTTCGCTCTTGGCGCCCCGCTCGCGCGCGCGAGGCGTGCGTTCACAGGCAGTGAGTGTAGATAAGAGCGCTCTGGTGCCACTGACGGCGAGCAAGAGGCGGCGAGGAAGAGGCGAGAGATAACGAGAAACGCGAGAGAGGGAAAGAGAGGAGAGAGGAAGAGGGACGTCCAAGGCGGAAGCGAAACCGATGTCGAATTCGGGCCAAATTTCGCTTCCGCCTGGACGCTCTTCGTCCGCTTGTCGCCCGCCTCTTTCTATCCTTCTTCTCTTTCTTTCTCACCTTTGAGGCGCGGCCTTCGCCGGACTGGGACCAGGGCTCGGCCTGTTTTTGGGGGGGGGTGCGAAAGAGAGAAAGAAAAAGAAGAGAAAGCGAGATGATTGGTGAGGCTGGATTTTTTTTCGACGCACACGAGCGAAGAAAAAAGCAAGGGGCAAAACGAAACGCCTCTCAATTCGCGCGTCTTTCGCCCGCTTCTCCGCCTTCAACTCCCGCTCCGGCGGTGTCGTCGATCAAAAGAGAGGTCCTTCTGTCGCCTCGACGAAAGAAGAAGTGAGCTCGAGCGCGGCAAGGCACCGAGGGCACGCGCCGAAGCGAGGGCAGGAAGCAAGGTCAGCAGCGGAAGCGGCAGCGGCAGCGAGATCCCCGTCTCGTCTTTGCTTCTCGTTTCTCCAAAGCAAGACAGACAAACAAGTCAAATGTCGCGGTTGCGAGAATACTCACCCACTTGGGCGCACGCAGCATGCCCGGAGGAGCGTCGCGAGCCGGAGACGAGTTTTTCCCGCGGCGCATTTCTTCTTGCTTTTTCGTTTTTTTTTTCTTGGAGCGGCTGATTGCTGTGGGTAAGAGAGACGAAAGTGCTGCTGCTGCTGCTGCTCTATGCCGTCGCCTGCCTTCCCGCGCTGCAAGAAGGAGAGAGAGAGAGAGAGAGAGAAGCGCTCTGTGCTCGACGAAAGAGCGAGCGAAAGTGTGCCTTGTGTCGTCGCGGATGCTCCTCGCTCGATTTTCAGAGAGAGAGAGGTTGAAGAGAGAGTGAGAGAAGAGAAAAAAACGAAGGAGAAAGGGCGAGGAAACTTTTCGTCCTGCTCATCCTTTTCGAGGTTGCGAGATCGTCGGAAGCAGATCTCCTCTCTCTCTCTTCGCTCTCTCTCTCTTCTCTCTCTCCCTGTCTCACTCGCCGCTACAACCACTCAATCACGCTGGCTCTGTGCCTCCCGATCGCCGCCGTCGCGCGACGAGCTGCGTGCCGGAGCAGTGGTAGCAGCAGCAGCAGCAGCAGCAGCCGACTCTCCAGCAAGACGATGTTTCGGCTCTGTTGCGGCGGTGGTCAGAAAAAGGCGTCGGTGTCGGCCTCGCCCTCTCCGTCTTCGCCTGGAGCAGCAGGAGCCCCTGGCGCCAAGCCAATCGCGACAGAAGCAGCAGCAGCAGCAGCAGCAGCAACGAGCCAGTCGGCGGCGTCCGCTGGAGGTGACGCCAACGGAGGAAAGACCGAAACGAGGCCCGAAATTGCATCGGCAAAAGAAAAGGCCCCGGTCGTCGGGTCCCCTGCCCCGGCCGCAACCGCCCCGCCCCAGCCCTCGTCGTCGCTCCCGGCCTCAACGCCCCCGCCCCAGCCCTCGTCTTCGCTCCCGGCCGCAACCGCCCCGCCCCAGCCCTCGTCGTCGCTCCCGGCCCGGGACCAGCTCTGGCCCCTGATCACCGCGGCGTCGAGGCGCGCTGTGGAAAACAAGGCTCTGTGCCCCATAGACACCGCGGCCGTCCCGGAGCGCCTCTCCGACGGGGGCTGGTCGTTCGTGCTGCGCGTCGCCTCGAGCTTGAAATCGAAGGACGACGACGGCAGGGAGCAGCGGAGGAAGGAGGACGACGCGACGGCGAGCGCGAGCGCCTCTGCGGCCTCGAGCCCGGAGAGGACGAGAGGGGAGGAGGAGAGGAGAGGAGGAGGCGGAGCGGGAGCGGGAGGGGGATGGCAGGAGCGAAGCCCCTCTCCTCCTCCCCCTCCGGCCTTCGACCCTTTCCTGCCCTACGACGAGAGGCTCTGGGTCGCGCACCTGCCGCCCTCGCACGAGCTGCTCCTCAACAAGTTCCCCGTCTCGCTCCACCACGCGCTGGTCGTCACGCGCGCGTTCGAGGAGCAGGAGGACCCCCTGACCGCGGCCGACCTGCGCGCGGCGTGGGCGGTCGTCGACGCGATGCCCGGCGCCGGAGGGATGGCCTTTTTCAACCGGGGCCCCGCGTCCGGCGCGTCGCAGCGGCACAAGCACCTGCAGATCGTCCCCCTGCCGCTGCACGGGGCCGGGAGCAGGGGAGGAGGGGGAGGCTTAGCAGGAGGAGGGGGCTTAGGAGGAAGAGGCGGCGGCGGCGGCGCAAGCGACTGGGCTCCGTTCGAGGGCGTGGCGCTGGCGGCGACGGCGGCGGCCGGGGCCGCCCCTCTGTCGGTCGTCGCCCTCGGCGGCGCCGGCGGGGAAAAGGAGGAGGGAGGAGGCAACGGGCTGCCCTTCAGGGCCTTTGCGGCCCGGATGCCCCCGCGCGGAGCGCCCAGCGCCGAGGCGCTCGAGCGCTGCGTGGCCGAGCTCGTGGGAGCCGCCTGCCCGCCCTCGGCCCCCTCCTCGCCCTCGCCCTCGCGCTCCTTCTCCTTCTCGTTCAACCTGCTGCTGACGCGCCGCGTCGCCGTCGCCGTCCCGCGCCGGCGTGGCGCGGCCGGCCCCTGCTCGCCCAACGCGGTCGCGTTCGCCGGGTCGATGCTGGCGAGGTCCGAAGAGGAGCTCGGGTTCGTGAGAGCCAGGGGCCCGATGGCGATCCTGGCCGAGTGCGGGTTCCCTTGGTGAAGATGTAATTGGGAGAGAGCGAAGGAAAGGGAAAAAGGGATGGAATTGGGAGAGCGAAGGAAAGGGGGAAAGGGAGGAGGAAGAAGAAGAAGAGAGAGAGAGTAGGGAGAGAAACGGAAGAGACTCGACGCGCGAAGTGCTCGCGTTTTTCGTTCTTTCTTTCTTTCTTTCTCTCCGTCTCTCTCTCTCTTCTCTCTCTCTCTCTCTTCTCTCTCTCTCTCTCTCTGTGTTCTGATCAGAGGTTTCTCCTTTTTCTTCCTCTTTCCTGCGCGCGCGCCTTCTTCGCTTCGTCTCTCGCTTCGCCTCTGTGCCTTTTACTCCCCTCTCTCTCTCTCCTCTTCCTCCTCTCTTGCCCAATTCTTTTCCCTCTTTTGTGAGGGGGGACACACCGCCGAGTTGCAAATATTGTAACGAAGAGAGGGGAGAACGAAAACAGAAAAGAGAAAAGAGAAAAACACACGGGAAGAAGAAGAGAATCGGGGAGAGAGAGCTTTTCTCTCTTTTCCCTCTTTTCCCTCTTTTTCCCTCCTCGCCCCTCTCAGCAGAGGTTGCTGCAGAGCCACTCGAGCGCCGCGGTCACGTCCCCGCCGCTCTCGGCCAGCGCCTCCCTCGCCTTGGCCTTCGGGAAGCCCATGGCGACGACCTGGGAGACGGCGCCGCCGTCGTCGGCGGAAGAGGAGGACGGAGCGGCGGCGGGAGCGGAGGAGGCGGCCGCCCCCCTCGAGGACGACGAGGTCTTTGCCTTTTTCCTGGCGGCGGCTTCCCTCTTCTTGCCCGCCGCGGAGGCGCCGCCGGCGAGCACGGAGGCGCGCTTGGAGGGCGCGGGGGCGGAGGGGCGGCCCGTGGCGACGGCGGCGGGGTCGACGGGGGCGTCGTCGGTGGATTGCGGAGGGAGAGGAGGCGCGGAGGTTGCAGCGGCAGCGGCAGCGGCACGAGCTGTCGAGGGCTCGGCCCCAGCAGCCGGAGCTTCTTCTGCCGCGGTCGTCGGAGCAGCGGGAGCAGCAGCGGCAGCAGCAGCAGCAGCAGCGGGAGCGGCAGCGGCAGCGGGAGCAGCGGGAGCGGCAGCAGCGGCAGCGGGAGCGGCCTCTTCCGTCTCCATCGGAACGGGAACCGCGGCAGCAGCAGCAGCAGCAGTCGTTGCTGCCTTGTCCTCCGCGGCCGCCTTGTCCTCCGCGGCCGCCTTTGCCTTGTCCGCCTCTGCCCCCTTCCTCCTCGCCTGCGCGGCGTCCTCGGCCGCCACGGCCGCGGCCACCTCGGCCAGCTTGTCTCGCAGCTCCTTGAGCAGGAGTAGCTTGGAGTCCCTGGACAGGGGCTTGACGGTCGCGGCCTCGGACGCGGCGAGCAGGGACGAGACGCCGGCCTCGAGGGCGGCGGCGGCGGCGGCGCCGTCGGAGGCCGCGCCGGGGGCGCCTGCGCCGCCCGCACCGCCCGCGCCCGTCCCCGCATCGCCGCCCCTGCCGCCCTTCCCGCCCTCCGCGAGCGCCTCGACCCGCTCCGCGAACTCGGCCTCGACCGCGGCGAGCTGCTCGGCGCTCAGGCCGTACCGCGCGCGCGCCTCGACCTGCCAGCGGTCCTTCATCGCCTTGGTCGGATTGGGCCCCGACCAGATGATGAGGCCCCCCTTTCGCTGCGCGTCGGTGCGGGCCTCGTTGTCACGGCGGATGCGGTCGACGTCGACCTGGGAGGTGGTGGTGGGGAGGGGGGGGGGAGAGGGAGAGAGGGAGAAGGGTTTGGCGGTTGGGTGGTTTCGCGAGGGGGTGAGTGAAAAGAAAAAGAGGGAGAGAGGAAGAAAGAGGGAGTGAAAAGCAAAAGAGGGAGAGAGGAAGAAGGAGGAACACGAAGAACGAGCGGCGGCACCGCGAGAGGCTCTCTTTTCGCTTTCTCTGAAACTCTCTCTCTCTCTCATTGTTCTTTCTCGTTCTCTCGACGGGGAGGAGCGTGATGACGGCATTGACGACGACCAGCAGCAACGGCAGCAGCAGCAGCAGAAGCAGCAGCAGCAGGAGCAGAAGCAGCCGCAGTAACAACAGCAGCAGCAGCGGCAGCCGCAGCAGCAGCAGCAGCAGCGGCAGCAGCAGCAGCGGCAGCAGCAGCAGCGGCAGCAGCAGCGGCAGCAGCAGCGGCAGCAGCAGCGCGCCCGCGATCCTTGCTTTCTATGTTTCCTCGAGAAGATACAAAAGGCGCGTCGTCGAGGTCAGGGTCGAGCAGCAGCGCGCGAATCGCCGACTCCGCATCGACGGTCGATGGCTCTCTCTCTCCTCTCTCTCTCTCTCCTCCTCTCTCTTCTCCTCCCTCTTCTCGTCTCTCAGACCCCTCACCTGCAGCCCGGTGTACGCCGCCAGGCTCTGCTGGCCCAGCAGCCTCTGTGTCTGGCCGTTGAGCTGCTGGACCATCTTGCCCGGGAGCAGGCCCGTCGCCTGGATCTGCACCCAGCGGCCGACGCCGAGCCGCATCAGGCAGAGCTTGAGCGTCGCAGCCTGGTCGGCGGTCCAGCCCGGCGAAGGGGTGAAGTTCCACCTGGGAGATTTGCGTTTGTGGGGTGTTTACGAGCGTGTGTGCGTGTCGACAGGGCGCGCATGAGGGAGAGAAAGAGAGAGAGAAAGAGGGAGAGAGAGAGAGAGCTGGATGACAGCGAATTCAAGGGGGCGAACACGATTCGAAATTTCGACGTCGGCGACGAAAGAGCAATTCAAAAAAAAAACTCTCTCTCATCCTCCTAGAAATGTCCCTCACAGGCTCGCGGCGTCGCCCAGCTTGGGGCCTCGCTTGAAGTCGGTCATGGCCGCCATCAGTCGGCGGGGGGGGGAGGGGAGAGAGAGAGAGAGAGAGAGAGAGAGCGGAAGGGAGAAAGAGAGAGCGGATGGGAGAGCGGAGTGGAAGGGGAGCGGGAGCTGTCGAGAGTCGACGGAAAAGTGGGAGAGTGATTTTTTCTGTTTTCGTCTTCTTTCGACCTCGACCTCGGCCTTCTCCTTCCTCTTCTACACGTTCTCCCGCCTCAACCCCAAAAGCAAAACTAAAAACACTACCGCGGGAGCGGCGGCGGGAGCGGCGGAGGGAGCGGCGTCGCCTCCGTGCTTGTGACCTCGAGCATCTACTTTACTCCCGGAGGCAAAAAGAAGCTCGAGAAGCACACGCGCTCTCTCGCGTCCGTCCTGGAGCTAGCCGCGAGCGTCGCAAAAACGACCAAAGCGCCCCTCTTGCTCGTCGCCGGAGGAGACGTCAACCGCACGCGAGAGGAGACGGTCTGTCGTCGAAGAAAGAAAAAAGAAAAACACTATTTTTTCTACGTCTTCGACATTTTCGAAGAAAAAAAACTCCCGTGCACCATAAACTCACTCGTCGCCACCACTTTCCCCCTTTTTACTCTCGCTGCTCGTTATAAGAACAGGCTCGGCTGGTCGAAAAGCTTCCGCACCCCTGGAAGATGATCAAGTTCGGCGGCGTCGACGGCGCTCCCACTTGCAGCAACAAACACAGCGGCGCCGGCCGCGAGATCGACCGCGCCTTTGCCGTGCTCTTCCAGAATGGGGAAGTCTCCTGGAAGCGCAAGCCGATGGATCGGCGCCACAAGCTCGGCCCGCGGTTCCTCTCGGATCACCACGTCGTTGTGTTCATGGCTGAAAAGTCGTGGCTGACAGGAAAGGAGTTCGAGTCCCTGAGGTCGCTGCTCGCGAGGCTGAGCGCGTCAGCGGCGTCCTACTCAGAGGCGGCGCTGAAAAAGTGGGGAAAGGAGGGTTGGGAGGTGACGGTGGAGGCTTTGAGGGCGAAGACCACCCGCGAGGAGTACGAGAGCATGTCCAAGGAAGCTCGCATGAGTACTCTCCGCTCGAGGGAGGTTATTCGCTCGATGAGGAACGCTGCGAGGGTGTCGGGTTGAGCGAAACGGGGTTTTTTTCTTTTTTTCCTTCTCATCTTTGTTTTTTCTCTTCTTTTTCGAGCAAAGTTTTTTTGTTCGTTAAAAAAAAAAGCACCTCTCCGACCTCCCACCGACCTCTCTCCTTGGACCTCGGCCGCGGCCGCCCTCCTTCCGCGCTCAGACTTTCCCGTCCTCCTCCTCCCATGCACCTTTGTCCTCGACTGCCTCGCCGCCTCGAGGGCGGCGGGCCCGGAGTCTGCTCGCGTAGTCGCCTCCAGCGGCCTGCCTCCAGCGGCGAGGAGGCCGCCTCCGGCGCAGTAGAGAGACAGCAGTCTGTCTTTTTACCAAGCCCGCGAACCGCCGCCACCACACCCCCCCCTTCCAGTTCCATTTTCCCCCATTGCTCAGGCCCTGTCTTGTACACGAACGCGCATCACGGACAATGTCATTTCAAATGCTTTTATCTGTTCTGCTTGCTTGAGCTAATTTTCGTTGGGAAAAAACAGGAGCGTCGAGGTCGAGGTCGATGGCCGAAGGGAACGAGAGGTCGAAATAGAATATCAAGACCTTGTCTGCTTTCTTGTAGTCGTCGCCGCTCGCTCTCGGGGGATGACCGCAGTCGTCCTCGCCTGCGGCTGGCCAGCTGTAAGGGAAGAGTGCGAGCCGGTCTGGTTAAGGTCTAGTAGCATCGTCGAATTAGAAAGAAGTTTTTTGAATTCAACGATTTGAGGCAAAAAACTTTCTCCCTTGCTTGTTCACAAAAAAAAAAATATTATATATATACCTCTAAAATAAAAAATGGTATGTCACTGGAGAGATAAGGCTGCTCTTCTTCGGACTGCAATGATCTAATGGTTAAGATACTTGCTTCCCAAAACATTCCCCGCGCGCACGCAACGGAGAAGCAGCAAGATATCCGAGTTCGATTCTCGGTTGCAGTATTTATTTTTTTTTGTATATGGGGTGTGGTCAAGGTGGAGTGGAGGAGAGGTGAGGTGTCGCGAGAAACGGCGGGCGGCGGCGGCCGACGAGCCCCACCCTGAGGAGGGAGCCTGTCCCCTTCTTTTTCCCTCCTCCCTCTCCCTCTCATACTTTACTTTTTCGTATGCTCTGATTCGGCGCGACGAGTCTGAGATCGCGGCTGCTTCGAGAGAGGAGGGGGGGCGGCGAAGATGAAAGAACGACAAAGATGTCGCCGCGGACGGTGTCGCTCCCCCCGGAGCCCCTCACGGAAGCCGGGACGCCTGCCGCGGTGAGCGCCGCTTCAAACTCCGCAGCGGCCGCCCTTGGCGGCGCCGCGAGCGGGGTTGAACGCGAGCGGGGTTGAACGGGAATCAGGTTGACGTGCGACCGCAGGTCGTACCGCTTGAGCAGCAGTCAGGAAAAATAAGTGCCCTTTTTTTCGAGGGAAAAAAACGAGTGACAAAGGAAGAAGCAGATCGAAATCTCTTCCGTTTTCTCCCTCGTCCCGCGCGCTTTCTCTCTTTGATCCCCGTGAGTAACCGTCTCTGAGCTCTCCGCGAACCAGAAACGAAGAAAAAAGCAAGGACACGCGCTCGCCGAGAGGAGCAGTTACAATTGGCCTCGAGAGGCCAATGGGCTCACTCCCTCCCTCCCTCCCTCCACCGCTTTTTTTTTTCTTCCACCGCTGACGGCACCTGTTTCTTTTCTCTTCTCCTTCCTGTTTTTGCTCGACTCTACCGAGTGCGAGGAGCGCTGTCTGCCTGACGTCTAGAGCTCCGATATGATCTGCAAAATACAAAAAGAAGCAAGCTCGAGAATAAAACGTGGAAACTAGAGGGGAAAAGTTTCCTTTTCTCCTTCTTTCTTTCCTTCTTCAACGCCTATCATTCACGCCCTCCTCCACAGCTCCAGGCACCAGTTCCCCCTGTCCAGATAGATCTCCTTGACCACGACGCTGGGCTTTCGGCGCTGCTGATCCGGCTCCGGCTTCGAAGAGCAGCCGCCCTCTCCTTCCGCCAGCAGAATCAGCGCCGCGCTCGCCGCGGCCGCGCCCGCCGCCGCGTCGCTCGCGAGCTCGTCGCGCTCGTAGCAGTGGTAAAACCTCCACGCCACGGGCGGCGCCTGCTGGATGATCTTGGGCGGCGGCTTCTTCTTCTGCTGCTGCTGCTGCTGGTGTTGCTGCTGCTGCTGCGTCGTCGTCGCGGAAGAAGAAGAGGTCGAGAGAGGTTCTTCTCGCTCTTCCTCCTCCTCCCCTTTCCCTTTCCCTTCCTCCTCCCCTTTCCCTTCATCTTCCTCCACTTTCCCTTCTTCTTCCCCCTCCGCCTTCCCTCCGCCGCCATTCTCCCTCCTCTCCTTGTCCTTCAGCCACCCGGGAGGCTCGTGCCAGGGCACCAGAAAGTCCCCGGAGCGGCCCCGCTCCCCCTCGGGCGACGCGTCCAGCGGCACCCACCTCGAAGCCGCCCTGCTCTCCTTCCCCTCGGGCTGCGACGCAGGGGTCGCCCAGGCCGTGACGAGCGCGCGCCCCCCCGGCGCCAGCCGCGATCCGATGGAGGCGATCAGGGCGCGACGGCGCTTGGCGGTGGCGAAGTGGTGGATTACCTGGTGGTGGTGGTGGTGGTGGTGGTGGTTTTTTTTTTTTGAGACAGAGAGAGAGAAAAGTGAGAAAATGAGAAGACAAAAACGCGCGCGACGGCGGGTCGTTGCTCTTTCCCTCTCTCTTTCCCTCTCTCTCTCTCTCTCTCTCTCTCTCTCTCTCTCTCTCTCTCTCTCTCTCTCTCTCTCTCTCTCTTTCTCTCTCTTCCCCTCTTTCTCTCTTTCCCT
>Ga0210003_1002753_pt1 | contig 14626 bp, 7 predicted proteins | sample LantaG_FD_182804 | JGI IMG/M metagenome (GOLD analysis project Ga0210003, IMG submission 182804) | Deep subsurface microbial communities from Baltic Sea to uncover new lineages of life (NeLLi) - Landsort_02402 metaG (SPAdes) (version 2) | ecosystem: Environmental > Aquatic > Marine > Oceanic >... | reverse complement strand
GGGGGGGGGGGGGGGGGGGGGGGGGGGGGGGGGAGAGGAAGAAATCAAGTTGGAGAGCGTGTTGGAAGGTGGGAAGAGAGTTTCGGAAAAAAAAACTCCCTCACCTCGCCCGTCATCGCCAGGTGCGGGTCCGACGCCCTCCCCAGCGCCAGCGACAGCAGCGCGGTCACGAGCGTGACGCCCGCAGAGGGCCCGTCCTTGGGCGTCGCCCCGGCGGGGACGTGGACGTGGATCGACGCGGCAGCGAAGAAGCCCGGGTCGGCGGCCGCGAGCGCGGCGAGCGAGCGCGCGGCGGCGCCAAAGGTGAAGCTGTCGTTGTCGTTCCTGGAGGAGGAGGAGGAGGAGGAGGGGTCGCCGCCCTCTCCCTCCTCGCTGCCTTTCCCCTTCTTGCCCTCCCTGGCGAGCTTGGCGTACACGGCGCGGGCGACAGTGTGCGCTATCGTCGTAGACTCTCGCATCACCTCTCCCAGCTGCCCCGTCGAGGACAGCCCGCCTTTGCCGCCAGAAGGGGAGCCGGAGGGGGGCGAGCGAGCGCCGCCGTCGCCGCCTCCCCACTTCCTGCTCGCGACCGCCGCCTCGACGTGCAGCGTGCTCCCCCCGCCGGCAGTCCACGCGAGGCCCGTGACGACGCCCGGAGGGGGCGGCCTGCCCTCCGCGACAGAGTAGAGCCTGTCCTGCGAGAAGGGGGGCTGTCCCACGAACTCCGGGAGCGACGCCGCGGTGACCTCGATCGCGGGCGTCCCCTCGACGAGCGTCGCCGGAGACGGAGGCTCCCCTCCCTCCCTCTTGCTCCCCTCCTTATTCGCGCCGCCGCCGCCAGCGGCGGGCAGCACCACGCTCCCGGCCTCCACCAGCCGCAGCGCCGCCTTGCGGTACACCTTCTCGATCTGCTTTTTCAGGTTGCGGACGCCGGCCTCGGAGCAGTACTCGTCAATCAAGCGCCGCAAAGCGCCGTCGGCGAGCGATACGGCGCCGGCGGGCACTCCCGCGTCAGCGCGCGCCGCGGGCTCGAGGTATCCTCGAGCGATGGCTTCCTTTTCTTTCCCGTAGTACCCCGGGATACGGATCACCTCCATGCGGTCCAGCAAAGGGCCAGGAATCGCCTCGAGGACGTTGGCGGTGCAGACAAAGAGGACGCGGGAGAGGTCGAGGGGCACGTCGAGGTAGTGATCGAGGAACGTCGCTTTTCGATTTTTTTGAATTTTTTTTTTTTTGTGAGTGTGCGTGTGAGTTTTTTCCTTCCGCCCTTCTTCTTCCCCTTCGTCTCTCTCCGAGAGCGAGAGTCCATTTCATTCATTCTCCTTCTCCTCTTCCTCCTCCTCCTCCTCCTCCTCCTCTTCCTCCTCCTCCTCAAACTGCTCACCGTTCTGCTCCGGGTCCAGGAGCTCCAGCAGCGCCGACGCCGGGTCGCCCTGGTGGCCCCTCCCGAGCTTGTCGATCTCGTCGATCAGGATCAGGGGGTCCGAGACGCCGCAGGCCTTGAGGCACTGCACGGCCTTTCCCGGCATCGCGCCGACGTAGGTGCGGCGGTGGCCCTTGATCTCGGCGACGTCGGCCAGGCTGTTGTTGTTTTTTGAAGAAGAAGAAAGGAAGAGAAAAAGGAAGGAAATGAGTTTTCGGCGTTAAAGCCCCCCAACCCGCCATTTTTCCGAAAAAGAAGAAAAAGGTTAAAAAGAAAACTCACCCCCCGACGGAGAACCTGTAGTACTTCCTCCCGAGCGCGTTCGCGATTGACCTCCCCACCGACGTCTTCCCGACCCCGGGCGGGCCCGCCAGGCACAGGATCTTCCCCGCCGTGCCCCCGCGCAGCGCTCCCACGGCGATAAACTCCAAAACGCGAGCCTTGACGTCTGCGAGCCCGAAGTGGTCTCGGTCGAGCGTCTCCCGCGCTTTGCCGACGTCGAGCGTCTCCACCGTCGCGACGCCCCAGGGCATCGCGGTGAGCCACTCGAGGTAGTTGCGAGTGACGTTGAACTCCGACGACGACGGCTCTAGGGCCTGGAGCTTGCCGAGCTCCTCGTCGATGACGCGGCGCGCCTCCTCTGGGATGCTGCCGCCGCTTCCCGCGGTTTTCTCGCCTCCTTCCCCTTCTTTCCCTCCCGCCTGGCCGCGCTTCCTCTCCGTGGCCGCGAGCCGCTCCCGAAACCTCTGCACCAGGGCCGCCTTGTCGTCCTTCTCCAGCCCCAGCTCCTTCTTGATCGAGCGGAGCTGCTCCGTTAAGAAGTACTTTCGCTGGTCCTTCGAGATCTTCTCCTCGACTCGCCGGCCGATGTCGGCCTGCAAGCGGCAGAGCTCGGCCTCTTTCTTGAGGAGCAGCAGCGCCGCCGCGGCTCGCTCGGGCACGCGCAGCTCCTCCAGCACGGAACCTTGCAGCTCCTCTCCCGGGGCCGAGCACAGCGACGCGGCCATGTCGGCCAGCCTCCCAGGGTCGTGGAAGTCGCCGCCCAGTGCCGCGAAAGATTTCAGCTGCTCGTTGTACAGCGGGTGCATCGTGAGGAGCTCTTTCAGGGTCGCGACGGCCTCCATGGCCGTGGCTCGGAGCTCGTCGGCATCGGGGTCGTGAGGCTCATCGCGGAGGTGCTCGACGGTGACGCGGAGGGGAGGAGAAGAGGGCTGGGTTCCGGTTCCTCCGGCGCCAGCTCCGTCTCCGGCGAGAGGGGCGGCGGCGACGACGCCGGTGCGGCGGAGGCGGCGGTGGCCGAGCAGCAGGAGCTGCGCCGAGCCGGCGCCCCCCTCCCCCTCCTCGAGCCCGCTGCTGCTGCTGAGGGCCAGGGTGTGGATCTGCGCGAACGTGCCGACCTCGTGGAGGTCGTCGTCGGCAGCAGCAGCAGCAGCATCAGCAGAAGGAGAGCTGCTTTCGGTACCGCCGCTCGGTCGCAAGTCGAGGAGCGGCTCCGTTGTCGCAGGCGCCGTTGCTGCCTCTCCTCCTTCCGCCGCCGCCACCGCCAAAGCGTCCCTCTTCAGAAACGCCCCAACGTACGGCTGCCCGCCTCCCGCGGCCCTCGACTCCGCCACAGCCCGCCGCAGTGCCGCGACGAGGAGTGGGTCGTCGACCGTCACGGGCATCAGCACCCCCGGGAACAGCGGCCGGCGCGGCAGCGGCACGGCCAGCACCTCGCGGTAGCGCGCCTCGGGCCTCGAGGGCACGAGCGCCGTCTCTGCAGCTGCTTCCGTCGTCGTTTTCGTCTTCGTCGTCGTCGTGGTTGTCGCGTCCCGCGGGGCGCGGGAGCGGTGCGAGGAGTAGGTCCAGGTGCGGCCGTGCGGGCGGTGGCCCGACGTGCCGCGGATGCTGCGCGAGGAGGATGTTTTTTTTGAGGTTTTGATTTTTTTTTGAGAAGGAGAAGAAGAAGAAGAAGAAGAAGAGGAAAAAAATCAATGGAAGAGCGGCGACCTCATCGCCTTTTTGCTTTAGCGGGCGCGCTTCTCCACGATTCCGATTCTGCAATCGTGGCACAGACACAGAAGACACTCTTGCATGCTAAGCAGCGGCGGGAAACAAAATACCTCTTTTTCAATAGCCATCTCACCTGTCCCAAATCCGCGACGCGGCGTCGCTTCCGCTGCCGCTCCGATTGCTTCCGCCGCTAGCTGAAGACGACGATGCAACCCACCTCGTGCTGCTGCTGCTGCTCGCGGCCGCTCGCGACCGGCTCACTGCTGCGAAAGAGACAGCGGCCAATTGAGGCGCACGCGAGGCAGCAGCTCGAACGAGAGAGGAGAGCATCTTGAGGCTTTGGAGGAGATCGCGGCCGAAGCCGGAGGTGGAGAAAAGTTGGAAAAAATGAAAGAAAAACTTTATTTTTTTTTGCAGTAATACGGAAATCATTCTCGTTCTCTCTCTCCGACCCCGACTCTCTCTCTCTCTCTCTCGGCTTTCCCCCCGGAGCAAACTATTGTTATAGGAAGAAAAGAAACAAGAGAACAAATTAGACACGAAAGAAAAGACAAGCTCAACGCGGCACGATGCTCCTCGAGAGGCCGTCAAAGTCCCCTCCGGCAGGGGCGGACGAGGAGAGCAGCCCGAGCGCCGCCTCCTCCTCGAGCTTCAGGGACAGGTTCATCCCGACGCGGCCCCCGGCCTTGCCCGACGACGCTCCGATGGCCTTGCCCGCCACAGCAGCAGCAGGAGCAGAAGCCCTTTTGGTGTTGGCTTCGTTGACGTTGGTGCGCAGGACAAACCTCCTGCCCGCGGCCGGGCGAGGGGACTCGGGCTCGATCTGTGGCGGCTTGGGCGGCGATGCGGGCGCCCTCTGTCGCTGCGCCTGCTGCTGAGCCTGCTGCTCTCCTCCAGCGGCGTTATTCTCCTTCTTGACAGGGGAGGAGGGAAGGGACCGCTGCTTGGGTTTGGGAGGACTCCTCACCGCGCGCTGGAACGGCAGCGGCACGGAGGTGGTGGCGGCGGAGGCCGAGGCAGCGGCGACCGCAGGGTTGAGCGACGTCGCTGAGGCAGCCGAGCGGCGGACGCCCGCCGCTGCGCCGTTGACGGCGAGCGCCCTCGCGATCCTCACGGGGTCGTCGCAGACCAGGCGGAGCTGTCTGGCCCAGGTGACGGCGTCGACGGAGAGCTCGAGGCGCGGGGCAGACGAGGAGGGCGCAGGGAGCGGCTTCTTCCCCGTCGCGTCTTCGCTCTCGGCGACGGCCTCGGCTCTGGCCTTGGCCTCGGCCGCCGCGGCCGCGGACGCCAGCGCGTCCAGCTCCGCCGGCGTCGCCTCCACCTCCACGCCCAGCCTCCGCATGTGCTCCAGAAAGGCCTCGGCGTTGGACGCTCTGCGCCCGGGAAGCCACCCCATCCCCCTCCTGGCCCCGATCGCGGCGCCGAACCCGCCCTTTGCGAACTTTGACAGCGCCCTGGCCACGTCTTTTTTCAAACCCTCCAGGGCGGCCTCGAGCTTGTCGGCCGCGGCGAGCGCGTCCTTCTTGGCCTGCTCGGCGTGCCTCTCGGCGACTTCGGCGCGCCGCTTTTCCTGCCCCGCGGCGGCCTCGGCGGCCGCGGCGCGCTCGCGCAGCTCGTGCTGGACCTTGCGCAGTGCCTCGGACGTCGCCGCGAGCGAGGCGGCGCGGTCAGAGGCCGTGGCCGTTGCGGCCTTTTCTTTGGCGAGCTCCTTCTCCATCGCCTGGGTTGTGGAGCGGAGTGGAGAATGGGGAGTTTTTTTTTGTTTTGAGTGGGTGGGACGTTTGGGTTGAGAGAAACTGAAGAAGGAAGAGCGAGCGCCGCCGTCGTCGAACGGCCAAAAGGACGCGCTGATGGAGCTGAGGAGAGCGAATGCTCTCTCGAGCAATTCCTTCTCTTGTTCCGCTTTTCTGTTTCGCGTCTATTCTCTCTTTCTATTTCTCCGTGTCGACACGAGCTCCTCGACGAGCTCTCCGCGATGCACGAGGAATTGGACGCAGCGAGGGACAGGGAGGCGAGACAAAGAGAGCGGAAAGCTCTTTCCCTCTTCGCGTGGCCGTTTGAATTTTGCTCCCCGACAGCGGCGGCGGCGACACCGGTCAGAGAGTCGGGCCATCGGCGATTTCGCGCCGTTTCCCCTTCCTCCCCGCCGACCGCTCAGAGCCCGTTCTCCTTTTCGCAGAGGAGAGACCGCTCTCTTTCTGCGTATCGAGGACCCACCTGCACGATCTTGGTCAGCTTCTGCTCGCTGGCCCGCAGCTCGTCGAGCGCCCTGCCCTCTTCGCCGCGCAGCGCCATCCGCCGCAGCTCGAGCACGGCCGTCGTGCCCAGGCAGACCAGGATGGGCATCGCCATTTTGGGTTCGGGATAGAATTCCGGTGGGATGGGCGGTGACACACTCCGAAGGCACGCTCCGAAGAAGCAGCAGCAGCAGCAGCAGCAGCAGAAGAAGAAGAAGAAGAAGAAGCGCGAACGACAGAGCTGAGAGTGAGAACGAAAAAAGTGATTGCGATAGGTGACAGGAAAAAGAAGCAACAGTTTTTCCCCCCCCACTCTCAACACTCTGAAAGCTCAGAAACCAACGAACTTCAAGACACAATCCCCCTGTTCAGCGCCGCGATCCTCGCCCTGAACGAGCGCAGCGCGGTCGACACCTGCGGGAGGGCGTCGGGGTCGAAAGAAGCGGCGGCGGAAGCAGCAGCGGGGGCGGCGGCGGAAGCCCCGCCGCCGCCGCCGCCGCTCCCGCTCCCGCCGCCTCCCCCGCCCTCCCTCTCCGGCCACAGCCACGGCACCACCGCCCTCGAGAACCCCGCGGGCGTCCTGGACAGGATCGCCTCCCAGTCCACCTGCCCCCCCTCGGGGGCCCCCGACGTCGCCGGGAGGCCGCCCGCGAGCCCCGCCGCGAGCAGCATCGTCAGGCCGACCGACGCCGAGCCGCGGGCCAGCGGCATGAAGTTGAACCAGTAGTACGCCAGGCGCGCGCCCGCCGCCCTCGCCGCGGGCGCGTCGCGCCTGGCCAGCGCCGCGGCCAGGTCGGCGAAGTGCGCGTCGAGCTCGGCGGCGAAGGTGGCCCAGCGGGCGGGGGTCACGGGCGTGCGGATCGAGAGCTCGACGCCGCCGGGCACGCCGGCGACCTCGGTCACCGTGAGGCGCGTGCCGTCGAGCGTCGCCGTCGTCGCCCTGCCCTGCTGCTGCTGCTGAGAGGAGCCCTCTCCGCTGCCGCCGCTTCCGCCCTTTCTCTTCTTCGGCGCTCCCCCCGCTCCCCCCGCCCCTCCCCCCGTCCTCTCGGCCTCGATCGGAACGGCCACCCACGCGTCGCACCCGCAGGCGTCGAGCAGCTCCCTCGGCGACCGCGCCGCCGCGACCGCCGCCGCGCGCGCCGACCCCCGCGGGCAGGGCACCTCCTCGCCCGCGGCGTCCCGCACCGCGCCGGCCAGCGCCGCGCACTCGGCGAACAGCCGCAGCGCCCTCGGCGCGTTGGCGGCGTATCGCACGCAGGCCGTCTGCCCCGAGAAGACGGGCGTGTGCGACCCGAACCCCGCCTCAAACTCCTGCGCGCTGAGCCGGTCGACCCAGAGCACCTGGTCCGCGGGCTCGGCCAGCTGGCGCCAGCGCGCCGCGACGTCGGCGAGGTCGCGCCAGCCGCAGGCGCGCGGGCTGCCCGAGGGGTGGGAGGCGCCGCGCGGGAGGACGACGACCTCGCCGCCCGGGGCGGCGGGGGCCGGGCCGCCGCCGCCGCCGCCGCGGGCGGCGGCGCCGACGCGGCGGAGGAGCTGCGCCGCCTCGATCACGGCGAGGCCGGCCGCCCTCCTCGTCCTCACGTTGGGCAGGAACCCGCGCTGCCTGTACTGCGTCAGGGCTCCCACGGCGTCCGCGGCGCGGAGCAGGGCGTCGAGCTGGGAGGCGGGAACGGCGTCGGGGGTCAAGGGGAAGGGGACGTCGACGCGTCCGGCCAGGAAGGCGGCGGCGGCGGCCGGCGCGCGGGGCCCCGGGGCCGAAGGGCCGCCGCCGCCGCCGCCGCCGCCGCCGCCGCCGCCTCTGCCCGAGGGGCCCGCCTGGCCCCCCCTGGCGGGAACGACGGCCGCCCTCGCCGACGGAGGCGAAGGCGACGGCGACGACGAAGAGGAAGAGGCTCCAGCGCCGCCGTCGTCGTCCTCCTCGCCCCCCTCCTTTCGCCTCCTCCGCGACGGTCGAGGCTCGAACAGGTCGGGCCGCAGCGGCGCCCTCCGCGCCGCGAGCAGCGCCGCGCCCGGCCTCGCTTTCTTGCACCACCCTTCCTTGAAGAGAGGGTCGAGGTCGGCGTCGAGGCACGTCTCGGTCGCGGGAGGGTCGTCGAGCCGCTCGGCGAGCCAGAGGAGGGTCTCTTTCTGGTAGAAGGCGAGGGCGGAGGCGACGCGCGCGGTCCTCCTGGCCGAGGACGAGGCGGAGGCACGGCCAGAGCCGCCGCCGGCCTCCTCGCCGTCGCCGTCCTCGTCTTCGGAAGCGGTTTCGCCGCCGCTTCCCCCGCCGCCGTCCTCCTTCTTCTCCTCCTTCAGGACCACCTCGGCGCACCTCGCCGCCTCGTCGTACGCCGCCGCGGCGGCGCCGAACCTGCCCGCTGCGTGATAGAACCCGCCGAGCGCGACGAGAGACTCGGCCCTGGCCGCGGGGCGCAGCTCGACCGGCCTGCGCGCCGTCGCCGGCGTCTGCGCCGGGGGCGGCGGCGACGAGCGCCTGCCGCCGCCCTTCGCGGCGGCGCCCTTCTTCGGCGACGAGGAGGAGGAAGGGCCCCCGGCCGCGGAGTCGCCGGCGACACCACCAGCAGCGGCACCAGCGGCACCAGCGGCAGCAGCAGCAGCCGCCTTCCCCGTCGAGGACGCCGCGGCGCTCCTGTAGCCCAGCGAGACCTCCATCTCCTGGATCGCGGCCGACAGGTCGCCGCACCCCGCGAGCATCTGCGCAAAGAGCCGCGTCGTCGCCGGCGAGGGGCCCGCGCCGGTGCCCCCCGGGGTCATCGCCACCGGCACCGACCCCGTCGCGGCGCGGAGGTACCGGGCGTAGGCGCGCTTGCACTCCTCGGGGTTGGCGGCCTCCTTGTGCGCGTGCATGAGGTGCGAGAGGATCTCGGCGCGGGCCATGGCGACCTCGGCCGCGCCGCGCTGCTCGGCGGGCGAGAGGGGGGCCGACCTCTTCTCCTTGCCGCCGCCCCCGTCGCCCTCGTCTCCGTCTCCTCCCAGCAGCGTCAGCGCGCGCTCGTAGGCCCGCACCCCGTCGTCGATCTCGCCCAGGCCCACCCTGACCAGGCCCAGCGACGACCAGAGCCTCGCGTGGACCACGGGGTCGAGGGGCTCTCCCACGCGGTCCGGGGAACCGGCCGGCGGCGCTCCCCCGCTCGTCCCGTCGTCGGCGGCGGCGGCGCCGCCGGCCTCGTCGACGGCGCGCTGCAGGTCGAGCGCCGCCCGCCGGAGGTCCCGCCGCCTGCGGTGGATCGCGGCGCGCTCGCCCAGCACGTCGGCGCGGGCCGGCCCTCGGGGGAGCAGGCGCGCGGCCTGGGCGAGGTCGCCCAGCGCGCCGCCGAGGAGCCGCTCCCGCTCCTCGGCCGACGAGGGGGCCCCGTTCCCGCGGCGCTCCCTCTCCTCGCGGCCCGCACCCCCGCCGCCGTTGAGGCGGATGCCCGAGGCCAGCGCCGCCCTCGCCTGCGCGCGCCGCTTCCACGAGTCCGCGTACCCCGGTGCCAGCCGGATCGCGGCCGTGAAGTCGTCGACGGCGCCGCGGACGTCGCGCATCAGGGCGCGCGCCGTGCCGCGGGCGACGCGCGCGCCCGTCGCTGCGATGGCGAGCGCCGACGCCGACGAGGGCGCGGCGAACGCTTCCGATCCCCCTCCGCCCGTCGCCGTCGTCCCAGCGGCGAGCGGCAGCGCCAGCTGCGCCACGGGGCCCTCGATCAGAGCATCCAAAATAGCCAGGGCCGCGCCGAGCTCGTCGGCGTTGATGGCCCCGACGGCGGCCGAGGTCAGGTCGGTGATCCGCTGTCCCAGCGCGGCGCGCGCGAGGAGCGGCGCCGGCGGGAGGAGCTGGCGAGGAGCGGGAGGTGATGATAAAGACGACGATGATGACGAAGAAGAAGAGGACGACGAAGCGGCTCCCGCCGCGTCGCGCGCGAGGCCCGCGGCCGCGGCGATCGCGGGTGCGAGCTGCGCCGCGGCGGAGCCCGAGCCCGCGCGCGACGCGCGCGCGGCCGCGGTGGCGGCGCGGGCCGCCGCGGCCTTGGCCCGCTCGACGTCGACGGCCGTGGTCGCCGCCGGGATCGGGGCGGGGCGGGAGGCAGAAGAGGAAGAGGAGGAGGGGGCGGGAGGGGTCGGAGGGCGAGGCGCCGGGGGGGCCGGCGGCGGTCGCGGCGGCGGCGGAGCCGGCGGAGGAGGAGAGAAGGCGGCAGCAGCAGCAGCAGCAGCAGCAGCAGACTCCTCTTTCGTCTCGTTTCTCTTCGCGGCAGGGGCCTCCGGAGAGGGCTCCGAGGCGTTGGCGGCGGCCGGGGCAGCCTCAGCGGCGGCGGCGGAGGCGGCCGGAAAAGACGCTCCTCCGCATCTCTCCCCCGCTCCTCCCCGCAGGGCCTCCGCCGCCTCCAGGGCGACGCCCAGATCCGCGCTGAACGCCAGGTCGTCGCCCTCTCCTGCGCCGTCGCCCTCGAGCGAGGCCCGCAGCGCCTCGTGGGCCTCCTCGGCGCGCCCGAGCGAGCGCAACAGGCGAGGGCGCAGCCGGCGCGCCGCGGCGTGCTTTGCGTCCGAGGAGAGAGCGGCGTCGCAGTCCTGAAGATTTTGCGTTTTTGTTTTTGAGATAGAGATGGAGAGGAAACGATGCCCACACGGCAGTCTTGTGAGCGCGAAAGAGAGGGGGGTGGCAGAGCGCCGCTGGGCGCAAATGAAAAAAGAAAAAAACGGCCGCAGTAGTGTTTTTCGGAGTTTTTCCCCCACCTCCGTCGTCGGCGCCCGTCGCGCTCATCGATCTCGACTTGTCGCCTCCCCATCCTTCTCTTTCTCTTTTCTCTTTTTTCCTGCTCTCCCTCTCATTCTCGGATCTTTTTCTCACCTTGAGAGCTCTGCGCATCATCCCAAGCCTCTCGTGGCACAGCGCACGGTTGGCGAGGACGTTGGCGAGGCGCAGAGAAGAGGAAGAGGAAGAGGCAGAAGAAGGAGCTCCGTCGCCGTTGGCCCGATCGTCGGCCGATGATTTCTTCTTCGTCTTCGCCTCCTCCCCCGCGACCGCCGCGTCCAGGATCCTCACCGCCGAGGCGAGGTCGCCGGCTTGCAAGGCCTCCACGAGCGCCGAAGTCGGCGCCATAGCTTATCGTGTGTGTGTGTCTGTGTGGTGGTGGTGGGGGGGGAGAACGGAAAAGAGCCTCTCTTTTAGCCGCTTCTCGAGCTCTCCTGACTCGACGCCGAGGAAAATAAAGGTGAGCAGACAGATTGCTTTTGTTTCATTTTCTCATTTCCTTCGACGACGAGGTTTTTTGCCCTTGTCTCTCTGTCTGTCTTCTGCTGCGGCTTCTCTCTCTCTCTCTCTCTCCCTGCCCGCCTCTCCGTCGTCACGCACGCGACAGCCCCGCATAGAATGACCGCGCCGGCGCTCGCGCTGGCGCGGCGGCCCGGAGGGACGAGCGGAGGCTGGGCGGTGAGGAGGGGCGCCGCGTCCTCGTCCTCGTCGTCGTCGTCTCCATCAAACAACATCAACCACCGCCTTTGCGCGGCCTCCTCCTCGCGCCCGCTGCAGTCTCCTCCCTCCGCGGCGACCAGGAGCGGTGGGGCCACGTACGAGCGCGTCCTGCGCTACCCGGACGGGCTGGTGAGTCGGTTGGTCGGCTTGAGAAAGGAGAAGATGGGAACGGAACGAACGAAAATGCTCGAAGCGAAAAAGAAGAAGAGGGCATGCGAAACGATGGTTCGAGGGCACAAGGGTTTGCTTCCCCTTGGCGCCCCTGGTCGCTTTTCTTCTACTTGCGAGGGGCTGCTCGACGATCCTCTCTATGCGCTGTGACGGACAGAAGTCGGTGCGGCTGCTGAAGGCCTGAGAGGGTCGCCTCGACGGGAACGATGCTTCGCTGGCGCGCTTCTCTTCCTTTTTTCCACGACGTCAAAAACTCAAACCTCTCGAAACCCTGTTTCTCCTCCGAAAAAAAAAAAAACAGGAACGCCGCATCCGCTACCCCGTTGGGAACAGCAGCGGCGCTGGCGGGACCGGGACGTCTTCTTATGTCGCCTCAGCCGAATCCGACGCCGAGTGGGCCCCTCCCAGCCCCTGGCAGGAGAACGTCGGGAGGAGCAGCTCGCTGACCTCGACCTCTGCTGCCGTCGCGGCGGCGCGCGGGAGGAGGGCGACGAAGCAGCAGCAGCAGCAGCGCTCGCCTCCCCCGCCGATCGAAGAAGAAGAAGGAGAAGAAGAGGAGGAGGAAAAGGAAGCAGAGAAGCAGAAGCCACACGGCGAGAGCGACGAGCTCCTCTTCCCCTCGTCGCTCCTTCTGAAGACCAGCGGCGGCGCCGGCGGCGTCCGAGAAAGGGCGGCCGCCGCCGCTCCCCCTCATTCGGCCCCGGCTCCCCCCCTCCTGCCCTCGACGCCGGCCGAGCTCCTCCGCCTCGCCCGGTCCTCCGAGGCGCTCGCCGCGGCGGCACAGCAAGACGCGCTGCTCTCGCGCTCGTACGCGGTGCTCGACGGCTGCCCGTGGCCGGCGCCGCGGACGCTCTTCTTCCTGGCGTCGCCGCAGGTGGAGCTCGGGGGAGAGGGGGAGGGCAGCGGGAGCGCCGACGGCGAGGGAGGCGAAGAAGGAGCCAGCGCCCCGCCGCCCCCGGGCCTTGCCTTCTCCCTGCGCGTCCGCAGGGCCTCGACCTCCACCATGAGCGAGCTCTCCAGGCTCCTCGGCGGCCGCACTAGGCCCGGCGGCGCCCCGCTGATCGAGGTGAGCTCGCTCGTCGACGGCATTGTCGCGTTTGAGCTCGAGGACGACGCCGCGGCGTTTGCCGAGCGGCTCGGGGGCTCCTTTTCCGCTTCCGCGGTCGGCGCCGCGAGCTCGCACGAGCTATTCCGCGCGACGGGCGACGCCAAGGGCGTGGTCGTTCTGGTGCGGCGGCCGAAGGAGGAGGAGGAAGAGGGAGGCGGAGGAGGGGAGGAGGGAGGAGGGGAGGGGCGCCGACGGCGACGACAGCGGGACGACGACGGCGGGAATCGGAGCCAGAGCCGGCGCCTTTCTCCTCTCCTGGGCCCCCTGCCGGATCTCTCGGCGCTCGCCGCGGCCCTCAAGGCCGGCAAGCAGGGCGAGATGGAGCCCTGATGATGCAGACGAAGGGAGAACGAATGAAACAAAGAAATAAGAAGTCACTCTCTCTCTCGTTTACCCTTCGCCGAAAGAAACAAAACGGGTTCTTTCTGGGAAAAAAGAGTGTGTATGATACAATTGGGAAAAGTGTTTTGCGGTGTGTTTCAATTATATATCAAGGAAAGGCGCAGGAGTCTTCGCGGCTTCCAGGGCTTGCCGAGAGAAAGGAAGAGTGTAAGGAAACGAAAAAAAAACTGAAAAATGAAGAAGAGGGCAGCGAGACGCGCAGAGAGAGAGAGAGAGGGAGAGAGAGAGAGGGAGAGAGAGAGGGAGAGAGAGAGGGAGAGAGAAAGAGATCGAAATCGTCTCTCTCTCAAAGCTCCCCCCGGTCGTACTTTTCCCTCTTTCCCGGGTCGCGAAGCACAGAATACGCCTCGACGATCTCTCGGAACCCCTTCGACGCCTCCGCGCGCTCGGCGTCCGAGGCCCCGGGGGGCAGCCTGTCAGGGTGCGCCCCGAGCGCCGCTCCCCGGAAGGCGGCGGAGACCTCGTGCTGCGACGCCGCGGGGCTCAAGCCGAGCGTCGCGTAGTAGCGGCGCGGGTCCCCCGCGGGGCCCGGGCGGTGCGGCTCCTCGCCGAAGCCTCCCGAGCGAGAGGAAGCCCCCCGCCGCCTCCTCCCCCGCTCGCTGCGCCGGCGCGCCGCTGCCGCCGCCTCGGCGGCCCCCGACCGTACCCACTCGGCGTCCCACCCCCTCTCCCGCGCCGCCTCGGCGCTGCGGGCGGCCCCGCGGGCGGCGGCCGCGGCGGAGAGCCTCGAGCGGAGGAGCGGCGCGTAGTGCGCCGCGAGCGCCGCCGCCGCGGCCGGCGCCGCGAGGCCCAGGGCCCAGCCGAGGGCGCTCGAGGCCGTCCCGCCAAGGAGGACGCCGCCGCCTCCGGCCGCTGCTCCCCCCGCGAGCCACGCCGGGGGCCCCCCGGCGACGGCCATGGCCGCGACGGAGGCCACCGCGGCGGCGGCGGCGACCCGCGCGGCGTCGAGGGCGCGGCCCCCGGCGACCTGCCCGGGCGCGCTGCCGCTGACGACCGTCGGCACTCGGGTCCCGTAGTGGTCCCAGACGAAGACGAACGCCGGCGCGTACAGCGGCGAGGCGGCGACGCCGCCGCCCCCGGAGCCGGAGCCGCCGCCGGGCGAGGCGTCGAAGGTCAGGTCGACGGCGGCGACGCGGTCGGCCCGGAACTCGTGCCTGAGGGCCGCAGCGGCACGGGCGACCTCGGCGGCGCGGGCCGCGGCGAGCGCCACCCTCACCGCCTCCGCGGGCGGCATCTCGAAGGGGTCGACGGCCCGCCGCCGGGGCGCTTCCCGCGAGGAGGAGACGCCGCCGGCTTCTGAAGAAGCGGGCGCCGGCCTCGAAACGGCCTCGGAGACAGAGACCCCGCCGTGCCGCAGCGTCTCCCCGCCGGCGCCCCTCGCCGGCGAGGCCGCGTCGGCGTCCGAGGCCGCGTACCGGAAGCTGGCATAGACGCACATCCCGGGGGCGTCGGGCAGGTACTCGGCCTCCCAGCTCCTGTCGAGGTCGACGCCGTGCCACCGCGTCCTGACCTCGGACCTCCAGGCCCTCGACAGCGGGTCATAGAAACGCTCGAGGCGGTCGAAGCCCACGGACGCGCCGCGGAGGCGGACGGTGCCGACGGCGGCGACGCACCAGAAGGGCAGCAGGGCTTCGTCGACGCGGACGAGAGGGGGAGTACGGGAGGGGAGGAGGGCGTGGGCGGCGTGGAAGGCGCGGTAGGTGCGCTCAGCGTCGGCGCGGGAGACGGAGAACGGGAGTGCCGAGAGCTTGGCCGCGCGGGGCCCCGGGCGCCGCCGCCCGCCGGCGGACGAAGACTCTGCTTCTTCTTCTTCTTCCTTCTCGCCCCACCATCGCGGGATCTTGGAGAGCGGGGGCCACGATGGC
>Ga0210003_1002751_pt1 | contig 14629 bp, 11 predicted proteins | sample LantaG_FD_182804 | JGI IMG/M metagenome (GOLD analysis project Ga0210003, IMG submission 182804) | Deep subsurface microbial communities from Baltic Sea to uncover new lineages of life (NeLLi) - Landsort_02402 metaG (SPAdes) (version 2) | ecosystem: Environmental > Aquatic > Marine > Oceanic >... | reverse complement strand
GGGGGCGAGTGGGGTGAACGGGACGGGGCGCGGGAAGAAGCGCGAGAGAGAAGGGTTGCAAGAGGTTGAGGAAAAACGTCGAGCGGAAAAGCTAGCGTTTTTTCCTTCCAAATCAACTTTTCAACTCACTTGCGTGCACATCCTCGTCTTGTAGAACGCCGGGTCGTGCCTGTCGAAGGCTCGCCCGGGGCGTCCCTGGCCCGCCTGGGGCAGAAGGCCGCCGGCGAACGCGGGAGGAGCTGCTCCCGCGAATCCTTGGTTTTGCTGTTGATGGTGCAGAGGCATCATCGGCATCATCGCAGGCTGCTGCTGCGGCTGCTGCTGGTAGTCGTACCCTCCGGGGCCGCCTCCCGGTACACCTGGGCCTCCCATGGGGTTCATTCGCGCTGTAGGCAATCACAGAAAGGGATGCGCGGGTCTCTGCAACAGCAACGAAAGGACTCGTTTTGTTTTGAAAAAAAGAACGAAAAAACGGAAAATGAAGGGAAAAAAAACACTTTTTTGGCCAGCACGCCGAATGGAAATTCGCATGCCTCTTTCTCTCTCTCTCGCTCCTCCTCCTCCCTCCTTCTCCTCCCGCTCTCCATTCCCTCATTCGCTTCTTCACATTCCGCGTATACACGTCCGCGGCGCTCGCTCACTGTCTGGAAGCAACAGACGGGAACACAAGATGCGGGGAACTCTGTGTTCTTTCCGCCCTCGACATGTCGCTGTCTATGCCGTTTCTTCTCCTTCTTCCTCTTCCTCCTCGGCCGCCGACTCCTCTGCCGCCGACTCTTCCAGCAAACCTCCTCGGTCGCGCCCGCCGCCGCCCTCCCGCGGGCCCCCCGCGCGCGAGGAGCGCGAGTTCGCAGCAAGGGGAGGAGGAAGTAACATAAGGCGGACGCACTCCTTTGCGGGAGCGCCCAACCCGAGGAACGCGGAGCAGCGCTTCGGAGGAGGCGGCGGCGGCGACGACTTTGGACGAGGCCGAGGCGGCCGAGGCGGAGGCCGCGGCGGCGGCGGCCGAGGCGGCGGCGGCGGCAGAGCCTTTTCCTCGACCTCGACCGTCGACCGCCGCCGCAGCAACGCCGACAGGCCCTCCTCCGCTTCTTCCCCCCCTTCCTCGGCCACCTTCTTCTCCTCGGACTCGTTCGAGGCCGCGGGGGCCTCCCCGGAGCTCGTCGACGCCCTGGCGAGCCTCGGCGTCGGCAGGCCGTCGCACATCCAGGCGCAGGCCCTGCGCGCGATGCTGCCGAGGAAGGCCTCGGCCCCCTCCCCCTTCCCCTCCGACCGCCTACGCTCGTGCGTGCTCGCGGACCACGCGGGGTCGGGCAAGACGCTGGCCTACCTGGTGCCGCTCGTGATGGACCTCCGCGCGGCCGAGGCCGCCGTCTCGGGCGGCGGGCCGCTCTCGGCGCCCGGCGCGCCGTCGGCGCTGGTGGTCGCGCCCACGAGCGAGCTCTGCGCGCAGGTGCTCCGCGTCGCGCGCGGGCTCGCCCGGGCCGGGGGCGCGCCCTTCCGGTCCGTCGCGCTGACGGGGGGCAGGCCCTGGAGGACGCAGCGCGACGCGCTGGCCGAGGGCGCGGACCTGGTCGTCGCGACGCCCGGCCGCCTGAGCGAGCACGTGCGGGCCGGGGGCCTCTCGCTGGCGGCGCTGCGGACCGTGGTGCTCGACGAGGCCGACGTGCTGCTCGGCGAGGAGGCCTCGGAGGCCGGCGCGCCCGACGGCGCGGGCGCGGGCGCGGGCCCGTCGGCGTTCGCGGACCAGGTCGCGCCGCTGCGCGAGCTCGCGCCGCCGGACGCCGCCTTCGTGCTCGTGACGGCGACGCTGCCGGAGCCGACCTGGGAGCGCGTCGCTCGGGAGTTCCCCGGGATCGCTCCCGTGCTGGGACCGGGGCTGCACCGGACGGCGCCCGGAGTGGAGCAGGTTTTGGTCGACTGCTCGTCCCCCGACGCCAGGGCCGGAGACGCCCCGGGCGCGAGGGGGAAGGAAGGGGAGGACGACGAGCCGCGCAACGCCGAGACGGCCTACCTCCGCAAGGCCGACGCCCTGCTCAAGGTCCTGGCGGCGCACCCCGCGGCGCACACCGTGGTGTTCTGCAACCGCGTCGAGACCTGCCGCAGGGTCGAGAACCTGATAAATCGCAAGCTGAAGAGTTCGCACGTGGCGCTGCCGTACCATGCCGCCGTGGAGAGGAAGGCGAGGGAGGGGGCGCTGGCGGCATTCACCGGGAGTGCGAGCGGCAACGGCAGCGGGCGCGGAGGCGGAGGAGGCGGGGCAGCAGCGTCGGCGGCGGCGGCAGCGGCGGCGGCCTCCTCTCTCGCCTCCCCGAAGAAGATGGTCCTCGTCGCCACCGACCGGGCCTCGCGCGGGCTCGACACCGCCGCCGTGGGCCACGCGGTGCTCTTCGACTTCCCGCGGGACCCCTCGGAGTACGTCCGCCGCGCCGGCCGGGTCGCCCGCGGCGCCGCGAGGGGAGCGGGGGGCGACGGCAGCGACGGCGCGACGACGGCGACGGTGACGCTGCTGGTGCTGGGGAGGCAGGTCCCGGTCGCGAGGGCCGTAGTGGAGCGCGGCGCGGCGGGCCTGCCGGTGCACAGGGTGCCGGCGCCGTGAAAGTGAAGAGGGAAGTCGTGGGCGAGGTTTTGAAAACTCGCCGAAAAACATCAGATTGTTTCCCTCTTGCGTTTTTTTGCTATTTTGTAATTACTTTACTTCACTTGCTTTAAACATTGAAACCTTTTTCTCTGCTGTCCCCGACACCTCCAAAGACGCAGCGGGCAAAAAGGAAGAGACAGATCTCCAGAAGCCACAGAGGGGGGAAAGAAAAACAGCAGGGGGGCAGCGCTGAAAAAAAAAAAACCGTTTTTCAAATCTCGACCCTCGCCGCAATCTCCCTGATCCGCGAGTAAATTTTGTCAGAAAGCTCCCCTCCCCTGCCGGACACGATCGCGATGACGTCCTCGAGCACCCCCGCGTTCATCAGGATATCGACGTGATCCGCACTCCCGTCCCCTCCCCGCGGGTCGAGCGTGCCCCCCAGCAGGAAATCGCGCGGCGAGTGCCTGGCCTCCCGGGTGACGACGGAGAGGTTGGACGGGTTGAGCCTGCTGCCTTTGCGCTTCGGGTCCCGCGGGTCGGCGCGCCAGTGCCTGGCGCAGAGCGTCCCCAGGGAGATTAGAGGAATGGTGCCGTCGCCGTCGGAGACCCGGACGCCGTTCTCCAGGGATCCCAGGGACCTCGAGGAGCGAGCGGGAGCGGAAGCAGGGGGAGAAGGAGCCGCGTCCTCCTCTCCTCCTCCTCTTCCTCCTCCCTCTTCTCCTCCTCCTTTCCCTTCCTCCTCCTCGTCCTCGTCATCGACCGCAGACTCAGCGACGTCCCGCGCGTCCTCGCTCGCGTCGGTGTCTATCCTCAGCTCCTCGGCCGCCTGCGCTGCCGCGGTGGCGGCGGAGGCGGCCGTCGAGGAGCCCCTCGCGGCCTCGCGGCCCTCGGACGCGGCCGTAGCCGGCTCCGCCGTAGGGGGAGTTTTCACGTAGCTGTAGGCCCGCTCCGTCGGCTTTCCCGTGCCGTAAATGCAGTAGAGCTTCATGCTGGGAGCGAGCGGCAGGGGGCAACGCAAGGGATCGACGGCGCCGCCGTGGCAGGGCGTCTCTGGGGCGGCCGTTCCCCCGCCGCCGCCGCCCGCTCCCCCGCCGCCGCCGGACGCGGCCGCCGCCAGGGCCTCGGCGACGTGCGCCGCCGCGTGCGCCGGCAGCGAGTCCGACAACACCCGCAGCGCCTGCGCGACGTCCATTTGCTGTCCGTCAACGGTCAGCAGGGCCCCGTGCGAGACGCCGCGGCGGCGCATCGCGGGCGTGTCGTCGGGCGCGCCGCCCGAGAAGGAGGCGGAGCTCTTGTTCTCGTCCCCTCGTCCCGCCTCCGCCAGGGGCCTTCCCCACACCCTGCTCCCGCCCAGGGGAAGCATCCCGTACGCCCCCGGCCACGTCCTGAACAGGCTCGCCCGCAGCCCCCTCGGGACGTAGTTCTCTCCCAGGAACGCCGCGACCGCGCCCAGCTCGGCGGTGTCTCTGGTCTCGCCCGACAGGAGGGCGGGGAGGGACTTGGCGGCGCCCAGGGTCGGGCCCGCGATGTTGGCGTAGGCCGCGACGTGCCTCTCGGTCCAGCCCGGGTCCTGCCGTGGGTTGGGGAGAGAGTTTCGAGACAGGGGGTGGAGGGAGAAAAATGAGCACGCAAGCTTTTGTGTTGAGGTCCCTTTTCTCTTTCTCATCTCTCATCTCTCTCTCTGTTTCCAACTCGAAAGAAAGCTCTCTCTCTCCTCTTCTTCTCACCTTGTGGTCAGACCACAGGAAGAACGCCCTCGCCACCGAGTCGCCCCAAGAGTGCGCCAGCAGCGCGATCTTTCTCGGTTCTCCGTCTTCTTTAACATTCGTCGCGACCATCGCCTCGATCCTCGCCTTGAGCCTAGTGAAAAACCCGTCGCGCTTCTCCAGGGCCGGGACCGACAGCCTCCAGTCGTACGTCTCGGCGGCTAGGTTGGTGGCGTCGTATCCCAGGCGGGCGAGCTCCTCGATGAGACGGGCCCAGACGCCGTAGCCTGTTTTTTTGGGGTGGGGATGAGTGAACGTTTTTTTTTGAAGTTTTGGTGAGTTTTTTTTTCTCTTTCTCTTTTCTTCTTGCGCTCTTCTCTCCCTCTCCCTCTCTTTTAGACCCCGCCCCCCCGAAAAAAATCCGAAAAGCTTAGCAAAAGCTTACCCGGCATGAAGTAGTCGACGCCTGCGAGACCCTCGACGGCGCGGAGGCGCGTCGTCCTCCTCCTCGTGTTCCTTTTCGGCTTCTTCTTCTCCTCGCCGTCGCCGTCGCCGTCCTCGTTCACTCCCTTCTCTTCCCCTTCGTCTTCCTCCTCGTCGTCGTCTCTGGACGTCACCGGATCCAGCCCCGTCCTCTGGTCCAGGGCCATCGTCTCCAGCCAGCACCGCTTGTCTCCCAAGAGGCGCGTCGTCATGCTGAGCCCGCCCCAGAACCGCGACCGGAAGTACTTCTGCGCGCATTTCGGCCCCGACCAGAGCTCGAGGCTCGACGTGACGAAGCCGGGGACGAGAACGACTGGGTGGTGCGGCCCGAAGCCGGCCGCCGCAGCCGCTGCGCCCGGCGAGGCTGCGACGGAGCCTCGCGCGGGGCCCGTCCGCAGCGCCTCGGAGACGCCGTCCCGCACGGCCTCCCACGCGGAGACCCCCCCGCCGAAGAGCTCCGTCTCGCGGGCGAGCTGGGCCAGGGGCGAGAGCGCGGCCCTGAGGGCCTTGTTCTGCTGCCAGAGGGCGACGGTCGTGGCGGCGAGCGCGGCGAGGGCGGCGAGGGCGGAGAGGAGGCGGCGGTGGTTGCGCTGCTGGCGGCGGCGGAGGTCGGGGTCGTCGACGGCGGGTGCGGCGGGCTTCTTCGCCGAACTGGCCTTCTTCGGCGAGAGGGCAGGGGCCACATCTTTCTTCGCCGCCCTCCTGTTCGGGGACGCAGGGGGAGACTTGGCTCGTGGCTCGGGCGCGGCCGCAGGCGCAGAAGCAGCGTCCTTGGCGCGGCGGCGGGGGGGCATCTTTCGACGCCCGAGATCGATGGGCGTCAAAGTTTTTCCGTCGGCGAGAGTGAAGCTCGAGAAAAAGAAAAAAAACACTCGCTTCTTCTTCGTCCGCTTCCGCCGCCTCCCTCCTCGCGCACTCCTTCTCTCAGCCAAGCAAGCACCGAAAGCACCGACGACCTTCTCTCGTCACCCACGGCCGACCATGAAGCCCCGTCCCTCGGCTCTCGCCTCGCGCATCCGCCGCGTCATGCTCGCCGACGAGGACGTGGGGAAGGTCGCCGCGGCGACGCCAGCGCTCATCGGCGCCGGGCTCGAGGCCTTCGTCGACCGCCTGATCAAGGCCGCGGCGGGCCTGGCCGTGGCGCGCGGGGATAGGAACGTCACCGCGGCGCACCTGTGAGTTTTGGACCGTTCAATAGAGGAAGAGAAAGAGGGGGGAGAGAGCAGGAAAGGCATCGTCAACAGACATCGGTTCGCTCATGATTTCGTCTTCTTTTCGACCTCGACCCCCAAAATCACACCCTTGAAAAAAACACCCGGACAGCAAAGCCGTCGCCGCGGCCGACGACGTCCTCGACTTCTGCAGGCCGCTGCTGGCCTCCGTCTCGGACCTCCCGCCGGATTCCACGGCGACGGCCGCGGGAGGGGCGAAGAAGAAGCGCGGCGGCGGCGGCGGCGGAGTGGGAGGGGGAGGAGGAGCAGGAGGCACAGGGAGGGCTGCGGCGGCGGCGGCGAAAAGGAGCTCTCCCTCTGCTGCTGCTGCTGCTGCTGGCGGAGCAAACGCCAAGGCTACGAAAGCGAAGAGGGCGAAAAAGGTCAAGAATACGGAGGAAGACACTGACAGCGACGACGATGCCGATTACGAGGGAGAAGCGGGCGCCGCTCGCGGGGGCAAGGCAGGCCCTTCCTTGGTGAAAGCGGCGGCGGCGGGAGAAGCAGCAACAGCCCCCGCTGCTCCTGCTCCCGCTCCTGTTACTGCTGCTGCTGCTGCCCCGAACAATGACGACGACGACGACGTCGTCGACGACTCCTTCCTCGACGAGCTCGTCCCCGTCCCCGACGACGACGACGGAGGCGAGCCCCCCGAAGCAGCAGCAGCAGCGCCGGCGGCGGCCGCGACGGAAGGGGGCCTGGCCTCCAAGCTCAGCGGCGTCGCCCCGGTGCTGCCCTCTGCGTTCGCGGCGGCGGCCCCGCAGGATGCCGCCGCCCCGGCACAGAACGCGGCCGCCGCGGCCGTCGCCGACGAGGACGACTACGACTCTTGAGTGTGAAAAGAAAGAGAGATGTGCAAATTCTGAAAACGAACAACTTGAAACGCAGCCAAGAACAAATCAATTTTTATCTTAACAATTTGCGTCTCTCTTCTCTCTGCCTCCGCTTTCCTCCTCCCTTTCTCTCGCTCTCTATCTCTCTCCCTCCTGTCCTCTCTCCCTCCTCTTTTCTTAAGGCATGAAATGGATCTGCGCCTCCAGGGACTCGTAGAACAGAGGGTCGGCCATCGGATCGCTGCTCGCGACGCCCGGAATCACCGCCGTCCCCGTCTCCCTCTTGCCGATCTCGGCGAGCCTGTTCCCCTCGGCCTCAGCGTCGCACCGCTCGCGCAGCGAGTCCTCGTATAGCACCACGAACATCGCGTTGGCCCACTCGAACCACTCGCGGGTGCAGGCGGAGCCCTCGGAGTGGTGGACGCTCTCGTGCATCAGCCCGTTGCCGCACTGCGCCTTGAGCAAGGATTTCAGCGCGTTTGCCCTCTTCTCGGCGTCGTCGGACGTCAGCGCTTCGACCATCACCGCGAGCGGCCAGACGTACCCTGTCGGAGTGTGCGGCGAGCCCAGGCCAGTGAGGACAGTGCCCTCGAAGTAGTGCTCGTTCTTGCTGGACAAAACGCGCCGCCGCGTCTCCGCGTAGACCTCGGGGTCAAAGTGCGGGTATCCGAGCAAGGGCACCGACAGCAGCGAGGGCACGTTGGGGTCGTCAAAGTCCCTCAGGACGCCGCCGAGGCCGTCGACCTCGTAGGCGTACATCTTCGTCCTCGTCCCGTCGTCGCCGGCGACCTCGACGACGCCGTGCGCCTCGATTCCGGCCCTGATCTCCCCGGCCAGCCTCGACGCCTCCCGAGCAAACTCCGGGCTCTTCCACACCTCGGCGTTGATCTCCAGGGCGCGCTCCAGCGCGCCCGCGGCGTACATGTTCACGGGGACATTGTACCCGTACCTCTGCGGGTCGTCCGAGGGGCGGTAACCCGACCAGGACATCCCCGTGAAGGCCGAGAGGGGCCCCTTCCCGCCGCGGGGCAGCTCGCTGTAGCGGTAGGGGGACAGCTCCTCGTGGCGCTGCTCGACGGTCCAGGTCTTGACCAGCAGCGCCGCCGCGTCGAACAGCTCGGTGTCGTTCAGGAAGCGCTCGGCGCCGAAGGGGCGCGGTCTGGCGCGGTGGTAGTTCCAGAGCATGTTCAGGAAGTAGGCCCCCGAGTCGAGCTCGTAGTTGCGCGTCGCGACAAAGCCGCCGCGGCCAATCACGCGGTCTGACTTGGGGAGCTTCGAGGCGTCCCTCCAGTCCGCCGAGTAGGCGTTGGCATACGGGTCCTGCAGGATTAGGAATGCCTGCGTGCGGATCGCGCCCTCGAGGACCCTGCGCAGGGCCGGTCGCTGCGAGACGCGGGGGAAGTAGACCGACAGCTGCACCGACGAGTCGCGGATCCACATGTCGTCGATGTCGCCCGTCGCGACGAAGACGGCGTCCTGGCCCCGCCCTCCTCGGGGCCTGACAGCTGTCTGTAAGGAGTGGTAGAGGGTGCGGCCGCAGAGCTGGCGGAGCTCGGCGCGCTCCTGGTCGGAGAGGAGGCTGCGTTCATTGTTTTTCGTTTCGATGAGAGAGGGTTTGGGTCGAAGGACAGTGAGCACGCTGCTTGCCTTTTTTTTTTTTTTTTTTTTTTTTTTTTGAATTTTTTCTCCGTCGTCGTCGTCGTCGTCCGAAGCGCGACGCTGATGCTTATCTGCCCGCGGCAATTCCTCGAGCCTCCATCCATTTCCGAGCAAAGTGACTGTTTCCCGGACAATCAAATCACACTCTTCATTCACCGAGAACGCAGAGCAAGCGCAAATCAGCTCTCTTTCTCCTGCCGACGACCTCCATCGCTCGCGATCAAAAAAAAGTCTCTATCACCTCGAAACGTTGGCCGAAATGTCCCTCCGGGACTTGTTCTCGCCGCCGCTGGCCCAGATCTCGGGCTCGGCGTGGGCGAGCTCGCGCCTGGCGGCTACTCCCTTGGGGCCCGCGTCGGTCGCGGCGAGCTTGGCGAGCATGGCCAGACGCAACGACGATTTCGACGATTTCGACGGCGACGCCGCCGACGCTCCGCCGAGCGCCCTCCGCGGCACCGTCGACTTGGTCGCCGCCGCCGACCCCTCCTCCCCAGATTTACCCGACCACGATGCCAGCCTGCTCCCGGCGAACACGCCCAGGTTGACGAGCACGAGGCCACAGAGGACCAGGCGCGCCATCGCGCTGGCCCTCGTTCTCCTCGGGAGCGTCGTGGGAGTCTTCGAGTCGGGCGAATAAGCCATCTTGTCTCTCTAGGAGTCAAAAAGTTTTGATTTCATTGCTCCTCACGCTCTCACTTTTTTTCGCTTCCGAAGGGAAAGAGAGGAGGCCTTCTCTTTCGTTCGCGCGCCCGCTCTCTTCGGCTTTTCTCTCTCTCTCTCACTCTCTCACCCTTGATCAGCTAACCGACGTCAGAGATGGCTCGCAGAACCCGCCGCGCCTCTGGCGGAGCAGCGAAAACGGCAGCAGCCAGAAGCGACGACGACGACGACGAAGCCGTCGCCGGCAAAGCAGGAGCTGCTCGCCGCAGACGTCGAAGCGACGACGCCGACAACGAGGAATCGCACGAGGAAGACGAAGAACAGCTCGACGAGTCCGAGAGCGAGGACGCAGATGATGACGACGACGAAGATGACGACAATGATGAAGAGGAGGAGGAGGCGACCTCTGGCAGCGAAGAGGTAAAGAACGGAGGCCAAGAGGAAACGCGAGTCGATGGTCGCTTTTGATGGCATCGGAAGAAAACTCATGCCCTCTCTCTCTCCCTCTCCCTCTCTCTCTCTCTCCCTCTCTCTCTCTCTCTCCCTCTCTCTCTCTCTCTCTCTCTCTCTCTCTCTCTTTCTTACTCGCATATACCCACAGCAGGAGCTCGAGCGCAACGCCCGGGCCCGTGGGCGCAACAAGGTCGGGTACTCGAGCGCGCCGAAGAAGAACAAGAGCGGCGGAAGCGGAGGAGCAGGAGGAGGCCGCAGGTCTTCTCGAGGGACGGCAGCGGCCAAGGCGAGCTCGCTCTCGCCGCAGACGGCGGCGGCGACCCGCCCCCGCCGCGCCTCTGCTGCCGCCAGCGTCGCTGCCGCTGCCGCTGCCGCCGCTGCCGCTGCCGCTGCTGTCGCTGCCGATGAAGCCCCTCACTCCGCCCCCGCTCGCGCGTCCAAGACCCCGCCGAAGCGCGGCGGCGGGGGCAGGCAGAAGACGGCGACCGAGGAGAACGACGAGGAGCAAAAGGAAAACACCGCGGACGGCAACAACACCGGCGCCGCTGCTGCTGCTGCCGCTGCCGGAGAGGAGGAAGACGTCGACGACGACGAAGAAGCTCCGATTCCTTCCCCCAACTCCCGCCGCAACAATCGTCGCAGAGTGCTTGACGAGGAGGACGCCGAGGAGCGCGACGAGGACGACGACGACCCCACCGTCTCGAGCCCGGGAGAGGAAGACGACTCCGACGACGACGACAGCGGTGACAGCGACGGCGACTCCGCAGAAGAAGAAGAAGAAGAGTCCTCTGACGGAGTCGGAGCCCGCCGCCGCTCCCGCCGCAAGCGCGCCCGCGTCGAGAGATACACGCCCCGCAACCCCGCGGGCACCTACTCGACGCGCCTTCGCTCCCGCCGTGGAGGAGGCGACGGCGACGACGACGATGAGGGAGGAGGGGAGCGCCGCCGCTATCCGAAGAGGAACTCGGGGGCGCAGGTCGAGCGCTACTCTCCCACGCACGACGGCTTCGGCCGCAGCAGGAGGGGGGCCGGGGGAGGCGGCGGCGGGGGCGGGGGCTTCAGAAGCGACGACAGGAGGGCCTCTGGCGGCGCCGGTGGCGGCGCTGGCGGCGCGCTCGGGTTCCTCGCCGGGGCCGACGGAAGGCCCGAGAGGCGCGCCGCCGAGCGCGCCCTCGCCGCTGCGCTCGGGGCAGATTTCGGCGGCGGGGAAGCCGCTGCCGCTGCCGCTGGCGGTGGTCGCGGCCGCCCCCCGCGCGGCGGAGGAGCGACGAACGACGACGAGCACCCGACAACGACTGCGGCGGCGGGGGGCGCCGCTGCGACCTGGGGGGCGCTGGCCCCCGCCGTCGCGGGCCCCGCGGCGTGGGGCGCGGGACCCCCTCCGTGGATGTCCCCGGACGAAATCGCAGCGGCAGCCGCGGCGGCGAGGAACGAAGCTGGAGGAGGCGGAGCTCGGAGCAACGGCAACAATAATGCCGCCGCCGCGAACAGCAGCGACCGGAACAACAACAACAACGCCCCGAACGCAGAGATCACCCCTCTCGAGGTCGACCCCTCTATCGGCTTCGACTCGGTGGGTGGGCTTGACAGCTACGTCACGGCTCTCAAGGAGATGGTAAGGATAGTTTCGGGATTTTCCTTTTTTGGCCGGTTCCTTCCTCCACTCTCCTTTCCCCCACTTTTCGCTTCACAAAAAAGAAACTGATATAAAAAATTCTCAGGTCTTCCTCCCCCTCGCTTACCCGGAGCTCTTCTCCCGCCTGGGGGCCGAGCCCCCTCGCGGCGTCCTCTTCTACGGGCCCCCAGGCACGGGTAAGACGCTCGTCGCCCGGGCCCTGGCCTCCACGGCGGCCCGCGCGGGAGGCCGCAAGGTCTCGTTCTTCATGCGTAAGGGCGGCGACGTTTTGTCCAAGTGGGTTGGAGAGGCCGAGCGGCAGCTCCGGGCCCTCTTTGACGAGGCCGCCAAGCGGGCCCCCTCGATCATCTTCTTCGACGAGATCGACGGGCTGGCCCCCGTGAGGTCGTCGAAGCAGGACCAAGTGCACTCGAGCATCGTGTCGACGCTCCTGGCGCTTATGGACGGTGAGAAGACTTTTTTCCCCCCAAGTTTTTTGAGGTTTTTGAGATTTCGTTTTTTGGCTCCCTCGTTTTTTTTTTCATCTTGTTTTCTCTTTTTCTTTTTTTCGCGCTCCGGCTCTCCAGCTCCCAAATCTCATTCCCCTCTCCTTCCCCCCTCCAAACTCCAAACGCCAACGGAAAAAAGGCCTCGACGGCCGCGGCGCCGTCGTCGTCGTGGGCGCGACCAACAGGGTCGACGCCGTCGACGGGGCCCTTCGCCGCCCGGGCCGCTTCGACCGCGAGCTGCTCTTCCCGCTGCCCAACGCCTCCGCCCGCGCCGAGATCCTGGGAATCCACACGAGGGGCTGGGCCGAGCCCTCGAGGCCGCCGCGGGGGCTCATCTCGGAGCTCGCGGCGAGGACGGCCGGGTACGGAGGCGCCGACCTGAAGGCGCTCACCGCCGAGGCCTCGCTGCGCGCCCTGCGTCGGACCTTCCCGCAGATTTACGAGAGCGAGACGAGGGTGCAGGACGTCGATGCGGGGCGCGTCGTGGTGCGCAGGAGGGACTTTGTGGGGGCGCTGCGCGCGATCGTGCCGTCGTCGCACAGGGCGGCGGCGGCGCACGCGAGGCCGCTGGCCGCGGCACACGTTGCGGCTCTGGGGCCCAAGCTGCGGTGCCTGCTGCGAGGGGTCAAGGCCGCGTTCGGGCCCGCGTCTGCCGTGATGGCGGCGACGGCCAAGGCCGCCTGCGTTGGCCGCGACGAGGGAACGGCAGCGGCGGGACCGGGCGACAAGAGCGACGACGACGACGACGAGTTTCTCGACGACGACGACGGCGACGACAGCGACGACGGCGAGATGGCGCTCGGCGCCCCTTCTTCCGCTGCTAAGGCCGCCGCCGCTCGCGCCCCGGGGGCCGCCAACACCGCCAACGCCGACCCGGAAAACATCGCCGCTGCGTCACCCTCCGCGAGGCTCCTCACTGGAGCCTCGAGCGAGAGAAGGGGAGGCGCTCCCCCTCCCCCGCCGCCGCCGCCGCCGCCGCGAGCAGCGAGGGCTGTCGTCTGCGGCCCCGCCGGCTGCGGCGCCTCCGACGTCGCCGCCGCCCTGCTCGCGGCCCTCGAGGGCCTTCCCCTGCACTCGCTGGGCCTGCCCTGCCTGCTCTCGGACGGCGGCGGCGGCGGAGGCATGCACGGTGCCGACGAGGCCCTCGTGCGCGCCTTTGCCGCCGCCCGCCGCGCCGCGCCCTCGGTGCTCTTCCTGCCGCAGGCCGACCTCTGGTGGTCCGCCGCCCCCCGGGCGCTGCGGGCCGCGCTGCGGGCGTGCCTGGCCGAGGTGCCGCCGGGCTGCCCCGTGCTGCTCGTGGCGGCGGCGGACTGCCCGGCCGCGGAGCTCCCGGCGGCGCTGACGGCGCTGCTCGGAGTCGCTGCCGCGGGCGGAGGAGGGGCGGGAAAGGCCTCCTCTTCTTCCTCCTCGTCCTCCTCCTCGGCTGCCGCTGCCCTCAGCACCGTCCTCGTGGAGCTCTCGGCCCCGGACGCCGCGGGTCGCGCGGGGGCGCTCGCGGCGGCTGCCTCGGAGCTCGCGAGGCCCCCCGCGAGGAGGGCGAGGAAGACGCAGCTGCTGCTCTCGGCAGGAGGAGAGGCGGCTCCACCCTCTGCTGCCGCCGCATCCGCTCCCGCTGCGACCGCCGCCGCCGCCGCCGCCGCGGCAGCGCCTGCCGCTGCTGCTGCTGCCGCCGCCGCCGCCGCCCCCACCAAGCCCTCCGCCGCGGAAAGGGCCGCGCGCCTCGCCGCCGACGACGCCGCCCTGCGCGCCCTCCGAGTCGCCCTCCGCTCCGTCGCCTCGCGCCTTCTCCTCGACAGGCGCTTCGTCTCCTTCTCGGAGCCGCGCCCGCCCTCCGAGGAGGACGACAGCGCCGACGAGGGCGAGCGCGAGGGGGGAGAGGAGCTCGAGGCTCCGACGGTGGCCGCCGTCCTGGCCAGGGTCGACGCCAGGCAGTGCCCGACCGCGGCCTCCTTCCTGGAGCTGGTGGCCGCGATCCCGGCGCACGCGCTGGCCGCGGCGGAGCGGCGCGCCGGCGGAGGGGGGAAGGGAAAGGGCAAGGGAAGGAGCCGCGCGGCTGTCGGCGTCGGCGCCGAGGCGACGGCGCGGGCCACGCTCGCCTTTGCCCTCCAGGACGAGGCCGAGGGCCTCGTGGCGGCGAGGGTTCCCCCGGGGCTGGCGCAGCGGTGCGAGGCTATCGAGGAGGAGAGGAAGAGGCGGGCGAGCGCCGGGGAGGAGGAGGAGGAAGTTGAGGGGGTCGAGGCTGAGCCTGATGCTGCTACTGCTGCTGCTGCCGCTGCTGCCGCCGCCGAAGAAGTAGCCGGGACCGAAGCGGAACCTGTCGTCCCCGTGTCAGCAGCGCACCTCCCGCCGCGCCGCCCGGCGCTGCCCCCGGCCTCCGAGGCCGAGCTCGCCCTCTCCCGGCGAGTCCTCGAGGCCGCCGTCAGGGCGACCGAGGGCGCGAAGCTCGAGGCCGTCGGCGCCGCTTCCGCCGCGCTGTTCGCGGCTGCGAGAGGCCGCAGGCGCGAGGAGGACCGGGAGAGGGTGAGCGAGGAAGTGCTGGTCTCGGTGCTCGGGGACGCGGCGACGCTCAAATAAAGACGCGGGGAGAATCAGAGGATCGGTGTGAGAGAGAGAAAAAAACGGGGGGAGAGAGAGAAAAACGGGAAAAAACAACTCAGTTTTTGTGTTTTGCAATATGAAAGTGCTTGTTTTTCTCTTTCGTAGAACGTTTTTACCTCTTCGTAGTAAGTGTTTTTTGGTGAAGAAGTTCGAGCGAGGAATTGAGGGGGGAAACCAGGAAATTAGAACGAAACTGTCTCGTTGTGAGCTGGAGGAAGAAGAAAAAAGAGTGTCTCGACGAGAGAGGAAGGGGAGGAGACGAGAGAGGGGTGTTACAAAAAGAACCCGATCTCGGCGCCTCCTCCCCCCCCCCCCCGG
>Ga0210003_1002750_pt1 | contig 14633 bp, 12 predicted proteins | sample LantaG_FD_182804 | JGI IMG/M metagenome (GOLD analysis project Ga0210003, IMG submission 182804) | Deep subsurface microbial communities from Baltic Sea to uncover new lineages of life (NeLLi) - Landsort_02402 metaG (SPAdes) (version 2) | ecosystem: Environmental > Aquatic > Marine > Oceanic >... | reverse complement strand
GGAGACTACCATGAATCCGGAAACAAGGACACTGAGACAGGTAACAATTGAAAGCGCCGCTGAAGCCGATCATATATTTTCGATGCTCATGGGTGACGAGGTACCTCCGCGAAGGGAATTCATTGAAACACACGCAAAATACGCTAAAATAGACGTTTAAAAGAGCTTTCTCCGGATCTCAACAGCATTGCTCTGACATACTTCACTGCAGCAAAAACACCTGATACATTTACTGTCAGTCAATACAACATGATTCTCCTTTACAGGATGCATGGTTATTGCATTTACAGGACAAATCTTAATACATTCCAGGCATCCCGTACAGTTTTTGTGAATGAATACAGGCCTTCGTTCCAGTTTCCTGAGAAACTTCAACCTGTTTGACACGAATTTAAATGAGATATTACCATCACGCGTAACAGGTATCCTTTTGAATTCTTTCCTGGTTATCGTGCTTAATTCAGGACCATCATATTTTAGCTCACTGATATCATTCAACCATAATCCCCTTTCGATCGCGACAGAAATGGTTGGAATATCCATTGGATCATAACCGGCAATTGTGCTTGCAATGATATCCATTGCGACCGGATTCGATGATCCCAGTAGCACTTCAGTCTTTACGGGTGTACCCTGTCCCGGACCGGGACCCTCCATTCCCATTATGCCGTCCATGATAAAGAAATGAGGCATTATAGCTTTATTAAGATCAACAAGGAAACGGGAAAAGCTTACCCTGTTCTGATAAAGGGCATGCTGTTTTGCCTTGGAGAAACCCGGAACAAGTCCCAGTGTATTTTTTATGGCACCGGTAAAATAGACCAGCTCGTGATTTTTAAATTTAGGCAGAGAGATTATCAGATCGACCTCATTGACGATTGAAGCGATTTTTATCTTACTGCCTCCCGGAAGTCTTCTTTCCGATGGACTCCTTGTAAAATCAACCCATACGACACCTGTCTTTTCACATACCTGGTAGAGTCCTGATTTTACCGGTTTAAAGCCCCTGAGATGAATTGAAGGAGAATCTCCTGCATATACTGTAGCTCCCTGCGATTGAAGAAACCTGATAACGGCTTCCGTCACAACAGGATGAGTGCTTACACACTTTGACGGGTCAGCATCGGTAAGTATGTTTGGCTTGACCAGAACCTTCTTCCCTTCAACATCAGGCCCCTCACACGACCTGTAAATATCTGATACAAAATCTATTACTTGCTGAAGATCATACTCCCTGCAAACCCTTACGGCTACTTTATTATTCATCTATTATTATTTCTTTTAGTATCTCTTCGATATGCGCAACAATATTTCGGGAAGAACCTGTGAAATTATTAACAATAATACAGAATGCCAGATCTTTACCTGATATTGTCTGCAAATATCCCGCGTAGCTTCTTACCCTGGTCATTGAGCCGCTCTTTGCGACCATCCTGGCAGCGAAGATGTTATCCTTAAAATAGTTCTTCAGTGTACCCTCTTTTCCGGCTTCAGGCAGAGAATTAAGAAACTCGCTGAAATGTTTTCCATCTCTCTTCATATAGATGAGAAGGGAAACCATATCTGAGGCGTTAATGGCATTAAGAGGGGAGAGGCCGCTGCCATCTTCAAGAAACATTCCCTCTGCTTCGACGCCGGCTCTTTCAAGAAAGCCTTTTATTGTCTCAATACCGGCTGTAACAGTTCCGCTATCCTTAAATACTTTTCCCAGCTCTTTCAACAGGTGTTCGGCGTAAAGATTGACGCTCTCATGATTTAAAACCTCAATTATATCTTTCAGAGGCGGGGAATCAATATATGCTATCTGGGTAAACTGTTTATTTACAGGAGGTTCCAGCCTCGCTGCAGTGGGAGTGTCAGAAATTTTGATGCCAGCTTCCCTGAGCTTTTTATCAATTATTTTTGCCAATAAAAGGGGAGGATCCTGAATAGATGCTTTAAGCACAAAGTCATTCTGATTGACGGGAATGGTCCCTGCAAGCCACCCGCTATTGCTGTATGGCGCTGCAAAAACATATCCTTCATCCTCGGTGCCTGACACAGTAAGCCGGTCCTTTAAGTCAACACGGCACTCTTCAGGATAAACGCCTGTAATAACATGATAGAGGCTATCTGATGATGTTATAAAATGTATTTCATAAGTATTATCAAATACACTAAGTCCATATGCACCTGCACCATAATAATTGCCGATGTCTTCCCACAGCCACTTTGGCGGAACAGGCTGGTAATCATAATATGAGTCATCAGTTATTACCCTGCCTTTTATCCTTCTTATTCCGGTATTTTTTAACTCCTCTATCCATTTTTCCGGAAAATCAGCATAGTGATCCCCGAACTTCTTTGATCCAAAAACCGGATCACCTCCGCCCATGATCACAATATCGCCGTTGAGCCTCCCTGAACCATTTTTTAATACTCCTGTATAACCGATAGATGTTCTGAACTTATAATCAGGTCCCAGTAATTCCAGAGCTGCCGAAGTAGTTATTAGTTTCGTTATTGAAGCAGGAGTAAGGCTTTGACGGGAATTATGTTCGAAGATCATATTGCTGTTGTCGGTTTCAGCTATGCAGAAAGAAACAGCAGCATGTTTCATGGCAGAGTCGGCGAGAAAATTTTTAAAAGCTGTTTCCTGGGAATAAAGGAAAAATGAAACAGTAAGCAGAGGGAGGAAAAATAACTTTTTTGTCATTATTCCTTTGTTGTGTTTTGTTCAAGAGTTGATAATAGTCCGCAGGCCGCACCGATATCCTCGCCTCTTGAGGCTCTGATTGTTGTGAGTATCCCTTTAGCGTTCAAGGCCTCTTTGAATTTTACGGTGGCAGCAGGATTGGGACTCTCAAATTCTGACCCGGGAATCTGGTGAAACCTGATAATATTTATTCTGCATTTGATCCTGTTAAGTATCCTTGCAAGCTCCTTTATATGAGCAGGAGTATCATTCATTCCCCTGAAAAGTATATATTCAAATGATACTCGCCTCTGGCTGTTAAAATCGAATTCCCTGATAATATCAAGCACCTCTTTTATGGTATTTGTATCCTGTATGGGCATCAGTTTTTTTCTCTCCTCATCAAAAGGTGAATGAAGACTTACAGCGAGGTGACACCTGCTCTTGTCAAGGAATTCCCTGATGGTTCCTTTTAGTCCCACGGTACTTACAGTGATGCGTGTCGGGCTCCATCCGTAGCCCCACTCACTGGTCATTATCTCAAGGCTCTTCAGTACCTCTGTAATATTGTCGAGAGGCTCACCCATGCCCATATAGACCATGTTGGTAAGTTTCCGAAATTCCGGAAGGCTCCTGAACTGGTTTAGTATCTCGTTTGATGACAGGTTTCCCTGGAATCCCTGTTTGCCTGTCATACAGAAAATACATCCCATTTTGCATCCTGCCTGTGTAGAGACGCATATGGTTGCCCTGTCATTATCAGGGATAAAAGCTGTTTCTATATATTTATCATTCAGTACATTATAAAGATATTTCCTGGTGCCGTCCCTGCTTTCTGTTACACTAACCGGGTCAGTCAGACCGATTTCATAATCAACTGAAAGAAGCTCCCTCATCCTCTTCGAAAGATTGGTCATCACATCAATCGAGGTGATCTCCTTTTTATAGAGCCAGTCGGCAATCTGTTTAGCGGCATAGCCCGGCATCCCGACACGCCTGGTGACGGCAATAAGCTCATTCAGTGTCTTTCCGTATAGTATGTCCTTTGGCATTTGTAATCACCCAGGTAACGGCCCTAACGCCCTAATGCCTTTAATTAAATCCATATCCCGCCTTTTGCAGATCCTTCACTGATTTGAATGGTTTCGGTGGATTCAGGTATTTATTAAGATGATTATAGATCTTCAATCTTATTTCCTTTGCTGCCATATTATCCAGCCTGTCAAATGAATGGCCGCCGGGCATATTTTCAAATATTTCGTAGGTAAAACCGCTTTTCCCCTCAGCCTTAAGTGATTTTATAAGGTGCTCGACTTCCAGTACATTGACATCTTCATCAATTGTGTTGGTATGTATAAGAAGGGGAGTGTTGCGATATTTTGCTGTCTGCCAGGCAGGGGATCTTTTCCTGTATTCGGCAACATTTTCATCGGCAGGTTTCCCTATGGCTGCCTGTTCTGAATATAGATCGCGGTACTCCTGATCCTTATATCCCATACGTGCTATGAGGTCGCTGACCGGGACACCGGTGAAAGCCACCTTATAGTTCTCCGGGTATTCAAAGATATTGAACAGGGCGATTAATCCACCATGACTCCATCCTATTATACCTACCTTTTCTTTATCCACAATTGTATAATTATCAATCATATACTGGCGGCTGGCATCAACATCCTGTACTTCAAGACCTCCATAGTCGATCTTGTAATACATGGATGCTCCATAACCTGTTGACCCCCGGTATTCGGCAGCTACGACAATATAACCCTGTGATACGATCTCCCTGACTATATGGGTATAATAGGTATCAAAGTTGGCATGTACGCCGCCATGAGGAAATACCAGAAGCGGGTATTTCTTTGAAGGATCAGCATCTTTCGGAATGAAGATATATGACCAGAGTTTTACAGGATTTCCGGCACCCTGACCGGTAGGATTTTTTTCCACTGCCAGTGGAGGGCCGGTCATATAAACCTTGTCTATGTAGGCTATGTCGCCAACCTTGTTATACCACTGAACATCGTCGATCTTCTTTTCGAGCACATCAAACCTGTGGTTCAGATTATCAATATCGGCATTGACCTTTTTAACGGCTTCCATAAGCTCAACTGTCCCCGGCTGGGCTGAAGCAAATGAGACGAAAAAGATACAAGTAATTAAAGTGATGAATAAGTCTTTCATATTTAATTATTTAAAATTGTCCTGTGCTGATGCAAATTTATAACAATCCGTGATAAATGTAAGTTCAGTATTAGGCACGGATTAAAAAGAATATAGCCGATTTTCCTCCGTGTAACTCGGTGCTATCCGTGGTTAAATTCCTATTTCCCCTTCATATACAAATGTTGCCGGTCCTGTCAGCCACACATCTGTTACTTTCTGGTCCTTAGCTGTAAATTCGACTTCAAGATTACCGCCTTTTGTCCTGACTTTTATCGCAGGTCTGTCAAAATGTCCTGCCAGAACTGAAGCAATGGCAGATGCTGTAACACCTGTTCCACAGGCTAAAGTTTCCTCTTCAACACCTCTTTCGAAGGTTCTGACATATAGTCCGTTATCGACAACCTGTACAAAGTTGACATTGGTACCTCCCGGGGCAAACTGTGGTGACCACCTGAGCAATTTACCCTCCTCGTTGACATTGACTTTATCAATATCATCTGAAAAGACCATATAATGAGGAGATCCGGTGTTGACAAAATAATTGCCTGCAACGATACCAAATTCATTTACGTCAGCCATCTGAAGGCGGACAATATCATCACTCACCTCAGCTTCATGTATTCCATCGAAAGCAAGAAATCTTTGTTTTTCACCTGCGATGCCATGTTTCAATGCAAAATGAGCAGTACATCTGCCGCCGTTGCCGCACATTGAACCTAATTTACCGTCAGAATTGAAATATTTCATTTCATAGTCAGCCTTGCTGAACGATGAGATCAATATCAAACCATCGGCACCTATCCCGAATCTTCGATTACATAATCTGTTAATAAGTTTTGAATCGGATGGATTAAAATTACTGTCCCGATTGTCAATGATAATGAAATCGTTACCGGCACCCTGGTATTTGTTAAACGTTATTGTTATCAATGTTAAAGTGTTGTTAAAACTATCTAATTTATTGAGGCTCATGCAAAAAAATGCATGATCTTTGTAAAACAAAACTATCGGAAAAGGGTTATAAAGATATGAATCTTTTACTAAGGCATAATCTATGAGTCCTGGTGAAGATCAAAAACGGATAAATTTTAAAAACCATATAGCGATGAAAGGAAAATATTTATTTGGCGGATTATTAATTGCTCTTCTTGGAGCAGCTATCGCATTATTTGCTTATACATCTATTGTCGATAAGCCTGAGGCTACAGTAGTCATGGACAGCGCGGATACGGCAGTGCCTGATGCACAGGCAATACTTACCTCCTTCCAGATGCAGCCGGGACAGGTCGATTTTACATATGCTGCTGAGCAGACAGTTCATGCAGTTGTACATGTCCGCACGAAGACTATGATTCAACAGCCCGGGAACCCTATACTTGAGTGGTTTTATGGCGATCGTTACCGCGTCCAACCGAGAGAGATAGCAGGTTATGGATCAGGTGTGATTATCTCTCCTGACGGTTATATAATAACCAACAATCATGTTGTCGAGGATGCCGAAAATATAGAGGTTAAACTAAATGACAACAGGGTTTTCGATGCAGAACTGATAGGACGGGATCCATCTACTGATATTGCTGTATTGAAGATAGAGGCTAAAAACCTTTCGTATCTTAAATATGGAGACTCAGATAATCTGAAAGTAGGTGAATGGGTACTTGCCGTAGGGAACCCCTTCAATCTTACATCAACCGTCACGGCAGGAATAGTAAGTGCAAAAGGCAGGAGTCTCGGGCTCCTGGATTCAGATTACAGGATCGAATCGTTTATTCAGACTGATGCTGCCCTGAATGTGGGCAACAGCGGAGGAGCCCTGGTTGATACCAGGGGACTTCTTGTTGGAATAACTTCAGCAATTTATTCTCCCAGCGGTGCCTATGCAGGCAACTCCTTTGCAATTCCTGTAAGCATTGTAAAGAAAGCAGTTGAGGACATGAGAGAATTTGGTGAAGTACAAAGAGCCATTATTGGTGTCAATATAACTGATGTAACACCGGAAGATGCTAAAAAACAAAATCTCAATGAAATAAAAGGAGCAAAAATAACAAGAGTCATTGAAGGCGGTTCGGCTGATGATGCAAAATTGAAGGAAAATGATGTGATCATCAAACTGGATAATGTGGATATCAACACAGTATCAGAACTGCAGGAGCAGGTAGGTAAGCACCGTCCGGGCGATAAGGTCAGAATCACTTATCTAAGGAACGGAAAAGAGACAACAGTACATGTTACCATGAAAAATGTTGCAGGCAATACCAGCATTGTCCCTGTGGGTATGGGTACAGGTATGATCTTCGGAGCACGGTTTGAATCATTGAGTTCCTCAGACAAACGGACATATAATATTGATAACGGAGTAAAAATATCAGAAATAGGCGATGGGCTTTTCAGAGATATGGGACTGAAAAAAGGAACAATAGTTATCAGAGTAAATGATGAAAAAATTAACAGTTCTGAGGATATACGAAAAGCAACAAATAACAGCGAACGATCTCTTAAATCAATTGAGGGAATAACCTCTGACGGAAGATTGTTCAGTTTCAGTTATGGCTATTAAATATAACTTTAATTGCAAGTAGTTGAGAAACAATAAGTTTGTAAAAAATATTTTTTGTTGATAACAATGCATCGATATCTTTGTTATTATATATAAAAGCGTTATCTTTGCGCAAAATTTTCCCAAGGCATAATGAGACAGTTAAAGATTACCAAATCCATAACAAACAGGGAGAGTGCTTCACTCGACAAATATTTGCAGGAGATTGGTAAAGAAGAGTTGATATCGGTAGATGAGGAAGTTGAACTGGCTCAGCGGATCAAGAAGGGAGACAGAACTGCTCTCGAAAAACTCACCAAGGCAAATTTACGTTTCGTCGTATCTGTGGCAAAACAGTATCAGAATCAGGGACTTAGCCTTCCGGATCTTATTAATGAAGGTAACCTTGGCCTGATAAAAGCAGCTGAGAAATTTGATGAAACAAGGGGTTTTAAGTTTATCTCCTATGCTGTATGGTGGATAAGACAATCTATACTCCAGGCCCTTGCTGAACAGTCGAGGATAGTAAGATTACCCCTTAACCAGGTAGGCTCACTAAACAAGATAAATAAGGCTTTTTCAAAGTTTGAACAGGAAAACGAGCGTACTCCTTCACCTGAGGAGCTCGCAGATGTTCTTGAATTGCCCAAGGAGAAGGTAACAGATACTCTTAAAGTATCAGGCCGGCACGTTTCTGTAGATGCTCCATTTATTGAAGGAGAGGATAATAGTCTTCTCGATGTGCTTACAAATACCGATTCCCCTGTTGCTGATAAGCTCCTGATGGATGAATCTCTTTCAAGAGAGATATACAGGGCACTGGCAACCCTTACGGAAAGAGAGAGAGACATTATCCGCTTTTTCTTTGGTATAGGCTGCCAGGAAATGACACTTGAGGAAATAGGAGAGAAATTCGGGCTTACAAGGGAAAGAGTACGTCAAATAAAGGAAAAAGCTATAAGAAGATTGAGACATACTTCCAGAAGCAGACTGCTGAAAGGATATTTAGGTTAATCATAACACTGGAATGACAGTAAAAATGAGCCCCGGGGAGAGGCTCATTTTTTTTGCCTGCTAAAGAATAGTGCAGCCTGGGGAAAATTTTAGTTAAATATACTAAATATTTTTATTATCTGGTCAATAATTTAGATGATTTATTTTGACCGGGGAAATTATTACTACACAATTACATATATCTGTAAATCAGCATTATACAACATACAGAATGGATTATTCCATATAATACGAACTTTTTTTTACAGATAATTACTGTTGATCGCATGAATTTAAGATATTTGATCAAACAATTCTGAATGGATTTTAAGCTGATATCTGATTTTGTTCCAACCGGAGATCAACCGGAAGCTATTGAACAGCTTGTTGACGGACTTAAGAAAGAGGTCCCGTTCCAGACCCTTCTCGGTGTTACGGGTTCGGGTAAAACATTTACCATAGCAAATGTAATTGAGAAGGTTAACAGGCCTGTACTGGTTCTCAGCCATAATAAGACCCTTGCCGCTCAGCTTTATGGAGAATTCAGACAGTTTTTTCCGGAAAACCGTGTTGAATATTTCGTATCATATTATGATTACTACCAGCCTGAAGCATATCTGCCCGTATCCGATACCTATATCGAAAAAGATCTGTCAATAAACGAGGAGATAGAAAAACTAAGACTGAGCACAACCTCATCTCTCCTTTCCGGAAGAAGGGATGTGATAGTGGTCTCATCAGTCTCATGTCTGTACGGTATAGGGAATCCTGATGATTATCACTCAAATACAGTTCATGTCAAAAGAGGACAGAAAATCGGGAGGAATCATTTTCTCAGAAAGCTGGTTGACAGCCTTTATTCGCGTAATGAGCTCGAATTCAGACATGGAACATTCAGGGTAAGGGGAGATACTGTGGATGTATACCCTGCCTATGCCGATATTGCAGTCAGGATCATCTTTTTCGGAGACCAGGTAGAGGAGATAAACACATTTGACCCCGTAAGCGGAGACCGGCTGGATAATATGGAGGATTATATTATATACCCTGCCAATATCTTTGTCACCACACGCGACAGGATCAACCAGGCAATAAGTCAGATACAGGATGATCTCGTACTGCAGGTAACACACTTCAACGACATCGGTAAAAAAGAGGAGGCGCGCAGGCTTCAGCAGAGGGTCTCATATGATCTGGAGATGATAAAGGAACTGGGTTACTGCAGCGGTATTGAAAACTATTCACGATATTTTGACGGTCGTAAGTCGGGGGCCAGGCCCTTCTGCCTTCTTGATTATTTCCCTGACGATTTTATAACAATCATTGATGAGAGTCATGTAAGCATTCCTCAGATCAGGGGAATGTATGGTGGCGACCACTCACGCAAACAGACTCTTGTGGAATATGGCTTCCGTCTGCCGGCAGCGCTGGACAACAGACCGATGCGTATTGAGGAATTCGAATCCCTTACCGGACAAATAATATTTGTCAGTGCAACACCGGCTGATTATGAGATGGAAAGGAGTGAAGGTGTTTTTGTAGACCAGGTCATAAGGCCGACAGGATTGCTGGACCCCCCGATAGAAGTGCGTCCCAGCATGAACCAGATAGCTGACCTGATGGATGAGATAAGGGACAGGGCCAAAGCAGGAGAAAGAACCCTGGTGACAACAATCACAAAAAGAATGGCGGAGGAGCTGACAACATACCTCCTTAAATTTGATATCAGAAGCAGGTATATTCACTCTGATATTGATACTATTGAGCGTATTGAAATCCTGGAAGGCTTGAGATCAGGCACCTTTGATGTTCTCGTAGGTGTGAATCTTCTGCGGGAAGGACTTGATTTGCCTGAAGTATCCCTTGTTGCTATTCTTGATGCTGATAAAGAGGGTTTTCTGAGATCTTCACGATCGCTGACACAGACAGCAGGCAGGGCTGCCCGCAATCTTAACGGCAAGGTGATCATGTATGCTGATACAATAACCGGAAGCATGCAGATGACAATCGATGAGACAAACAGGAGAAGAGAAAAACAGCTGAAGTATAACGAGAAAATGGGGATTACACCTGCCCAGATATACAGGAAACCGGGATCAATACTTACCGGCTTAACCGGGAAAGGCAAAGCCTATATTGAACGTGACCGACCTGATCTCGCAGCTGATCCTGTTGTGCAGTATATGAACAGGGAAGCCCTTGAGAAGGCAATCGAAAAGACAAAGAGACAAATGGAAAAAGCAGCTTCAGAACTCAATTTCATTGAAGCAGCAAGATTCAGGGATGAAATGGCTGACCTGCAGAGACTGTTACATTCAAAAAGCTGACAGTATTTACAATTTGTATTAACTTGCATCATAAATTAAACCGATCTGAGTCTGAATATGAAAAGAAGGTTACATTATTCAATTATATTAGAATCAATAATTCTAATATTACTGGCTTATAAACCAGATCCACTTTTTTCTCAGGAATCGAATGAAAATATGCTGATCCAGTATCTTTTTACCTCATTTACCAAGGGTAAAATAGTGATGAAAACAGGAGATCCCAAAAGTATTATGCTTAACTACAATACCCTTAGCGAAAAGCTGGTATTTGAGCAGAGTGGTAAATACTATGATTTATCCAACCAGAATATGGTCGATACAGCATATATTGAGGATAAGAAACTGGTCCCACATAAAGAATTCTTCCTTGAAGTAGTGATAAGAGATACCATTTCTTTTTTTGTACAACATAAAAGCAGTCTTCAGGAACGGGGTAAAGATGCTGGTTATGGCACTTTTTCAACTACCTCAGCTATAGATAGTTATTCAGGAATAGCCTCGTCTTCCGGATTCTATAATTTAACGATTCCGGATTATTACATTATAAAGCACTCACAGATTTTCTGGATAAAAACAGGCAATAACTGGTCGACCTTTTATAATGAAAAACAATTTCTTAAAATATTCCCGGATCACTCCGCAGTATTGAAAAAATACATCAAGGAGAATAAATTAAAGACTTACAGGATAGAGGATGTAGTTCAGCTGGTAGTCTATTTAAATGACATGGAACGTAGCAAGAAATAATCACCTGTTATCACCGTTTTGCGATCCATTTATTCTCACTTCCGCCTTCTCTCATGATACCTTCCATTTTGTCCCCCGAAACACAACCGGTATAGAGAACATCATCGATCATAAAGGTTATCTCATTACCGTACAGCCTTCCATTCCTTATATCAGAATCTTTATCTCCACTTATCAACTTTCCATGGATCATCTGGAATTCCTGGCTGATTAAAAGCTGATCCTGCCCAAGTTCCCAGTTACCCTCAACCCTGGCAGGTATGACCCACATTAACGCGGTATTCCAACTATTCCAGTTTTCAGCTGTCGTAACCTCATAATCGGGTTCCCATTTACCCATGGTAAAGGTATTTGATACGATCCGTGTTCCGGGTTTCAGTTCAAGAAGCCGGGGCCTGAGTTTAAGGTTGATCTTCGGAAGAAGGAACATGGTAATAATTGTAGCATTTGACAGGTCATATTCAAAAAGATCGGCTTCTATGAATTCAGCTTTATCACTTACACCCTCAATCTCAGCATTTCTCTTCGACAACGCTACCAGGTCAGGATTATATTCGAGACCAAGAGCACGGGCACCCCTTTTTACAGCTGTGATTACTGTCCGTCCATCACCCGATCCCAGGTCAATAACAAAATCATCCGGAGTAAGACCTGCCATCGACAACATTGTGTCAACAAGTTCCTGGGGAGTCGGGACCCACACTACATCCTTCCCCTTTTGTCCTATCTCGGGTACATATTCAACAGAAGGCGGATTACTTTGTGCCAGCAGGTTTGCTGACAAAAAAAGAAGAAACAGGAATGAAAACAAACGGGGCGATTCATGTCGCGGTTTCATAGCCATTAAAACTAGTGAGTGAAAGAAAATTAAAATTACTCGAATTATTTCAATCCTGAACACTGGAGTAAAAGATAATTTTTTGTAAGTTGCTTTGAATTAATCATGAATAAACTAAATTTACAGAGAATAGATTATCAAGCAGATGAAAAGTCTTAAATACCAATTAATAACCAGGATTGCCGTTTTGACTTTTATTACAATGTTGCCAGTTGTGCTTTTTTCTCAGCCGGACAATAACGGTGAAATGCCTCAGTATCTCTTTCCTGAATTCAGTAAATGTGATATTATTTTAAAAGACGGACAGGTCCAGACCCAGGTCATGAATTGTCATCCGAGCATATTAACATACAAATACCTCTAAATGCTATAGTGAAAGCAGACCCTGTTTACTTGATCCGCAATGAGGGTGAAATACTAAGTTTTAAGGCAGGATTGGTTTTTTAACAAATTAGTATTAATTTTATAAATATAGTTTTCAGGGTTAGCAGGGCTTAATAAAAGTACACAGGCATGAAAAAAACAGTGATTTTAACCTGTCTTATCTTACTGGTTTCCACATCTTTTGCACAAGAAAACAACACATCTGCCACTAAGGCTGATCTGTCATATTTTATTACTCATACACGGGAAGAACTCGTCAATAAGCTGGTGGATATGCCGTTCGGGATAAATTCTGATGATCCTGTTGATGTAATACTTGATAAGATCAAAACTTTTCTTGTGGCATTTACTCCCGAACCTGAATATTCTGATGATATATATGCGAAAGAAGCTAATATGCAGGCTTTGAAAAGTATGATGCAGGGAGGATATGGAATAGGAGCAGTGTTAATTGATCAGAACGGAAAGGTCATTGCATCGGCACATAATTCACAGATACAAAAACGCCGTTCAGATCTTCATGCTGAAATGACACTTCTGACATACTTTGAGAAAAGCTGTAAGTCAAAGAAATACATGAAAAGTTATTATGTATATAAACCGGGAATGATAGTCTTCAGTTCAGCAGAACCCTGCCCGATGTGTTTTATCAGGATAATTACTACCGGATGTAATACAAAATATTGCACACCGGGGCCCGAAGATGGTATGGTGAGCAGGGTAGATTATCTGCCTGCATACTGGAGGGATTTAGCCAAAGAACGTACAGTCGATCTGGGTAACTGTTCACCTGAGATGCAGAAATTAGCTCACCTTTTGTTTTATTCTTACCTTCTGGATAACAGAGGGCCTCAATAGAATAGTATACGAAAATCTTGTTACAATACTTACCCATCTGCATATGAAGGAAGTTCTTGTGAAAGAATAAAGCTTTCTTGATGCAGGTATATATGCTTTGAAAATGAAACATAAACTTTTAGTTCTCCTCATTTTATTATTATCAGGATCAGGGTCAGTAGATGCACAGGAGGCAAATACAGGTTTGACAACCCTGCCTGAGAAATTTAATCATCCGTTTTTTGGTGAGAATGTCTTTATCTTTAATCCCGCAATGGATATGAGCGAGATACAGATCTTGCTTGATACTATTTTCGCAAGACAATCTGCCAGAAGAAGCGAGTTTACAACAGACAGGTTTGCACTCCTTTTCAAACCCGGTCAGTACGACCTTGATGTAAAGCTAGGTTATTACATGCAGATAGCCGGACTGGGAGAATCGCCTGAAAATGTTGTTATTAAAGGAGCAGTAAGATCAAATTCGCGGGGTAAAAGTGTTCTGGTCAATTTCTGGCGTGCAGTTGAAAACCTGACGGTAATACCCCCTCCCGATTCTACTTTGATCTGGGGCGTATCGCAGGCAGCTCCGATGCGCAGGGTACATATCAAAGGTAATATGAACCTATTTGACATAGGTTATGCCAGTGGTGGTTTCCTGGCCGACTCAAAAATAGACGGGACTGTCGCATCAGGTCCTCAGCAGCAGTGGTTTACAAGAAATTCTCAGCTGGGAAAATGGGTTGGAGGAAACTGGAATATGATGTTCGTGGGAGTCCCTGATGCACCCCAAGAGGACTGGCCGGAAAAACCATATACCACAATTGAGAAAACCCCTTTAGTCAGAGAAAAGCCATTCCTTGCACTTACCGATAAAGGTATTGTTATAAAAATGCCTGTACTTAAAATGAATTCATCAGGCCCCGGTTGGGTAAATAACATCAATGATGAAAAGATTCTGAACCTGAATAAGTTTTATATTGTAAAACCTGGCACAGACAATTCAGGATCAATAAATTATGCATTAAAGAAAGGGAAGAACCTGTTATTTACACCGGGAATATATTCTATAGATAAACCATTGAAAGTTACACGGAAAAATACAGTAATAATGGGATTGGGAATGCCTTCGCT
>Ga0210003_1002749_pt1 | contig 14634 bp, 10 predicted proteins | sample LantaG_FD_182804 | JGI IMG/M metagenome (GOLD analysis project Ga0210003, IMG submission 182804) | Deep subsurface microbial communities from Baltic Sea to uncover new lineages of life (NeLLi) - Landsort_02402 metaG (SPAdes) (version 2) | ecosystem: Environmental > Aquatic > Marine > Oceanic >... | reverse complement strand
CGTGGTGCCCAGTGCCGGTCCGACACCGCTGATCACGACAACTTTACCTTCTAGAAGAAGGCCGGAATCTGGCATGTGCTAGCCCACCATCCTTTCGCCGATTTGCTTCTGCCGTAACGCGATCCGCCTGCGCCAGTCGTCCTCGGAGATCTTGTTCGTCTCGTAGTACGGTAAAGACTCCGGGACCGTCTCGAAATCAACGAGGTCGACGGTCGGGCCGTCGCTCTGAGTCAGTTCGCGGGAGACCCGCTGCCAACGGAATTGCAGAAAGCCCTTGCGGTGACCCAGTGTTTCAACCCAATTGGTGACACCGGGGTTCTTGTCGGACACGACGATACGAATCTTGCCGTCCGGATCCGCCTGGGCCTGAGTGCCGTTCAGCGAGGTTTGGTGGTTGATGTAGTCCAGCGAGATGTACCACAGACTGCCCAGTTGGAACCCGAGGTACGGCGCATCGGTGACGGGCAGCGTGACGATGAGCGCCTGATCCTCGGCCAGATCGAACTGTCCGGCCGACGAATACTGGGTCGCCAGCCCACCCGGCGTCAGACGCGGCGACACCATCGTGTTGGCCGGGCTGTCGGTGTAGAACCACTGCGGGAACTGCAGCCAGGTTTTGACGCGCTGCACCAGCTGCTTACCCGCTACTGCATAACGCTTCTCGATCAGACTGCGGGTGAGCGCCAGCGGTGCAGTACCCGCGGTGTCGGTCCGTGCGATCGCGAAGGTGCCACGTTGGGCGGACCAGTCGTTGTACACCTCGCGGATAACGAGCTGGGCCGGACCGGCAGGCGTGAATCGCCACTCGAAGGTCCCGTCGGCGGCGATGTCCAGCTTGCGGTCGTCGAACGCCGTTGCACTGTCGGGCACGTTGTCGTCGGTGTATTCACCGCCCAGCAGTTGGAAACTCACGTCGGTGGTGGTGCCGCGGGTGCCGGTCACCACGTATTCGTGGTTGGGCTTCACGCGCGTGCCGAAGTACATCGTGTCGGGGTTGTCCAGGCCCATCTTGGTGAAGGGACCGGTGCCGGTGTGTAGGAACGGGTGGTCGCGGTCGTAGTCGAACGCCACATGTGTGCACGCCGCGATGCAGCCGGCCAGATACTGCAGACCCTCGAGGAGATCAGCCTCGGACTCGATGAATGCAGCCGCAGCGACGAGGGCCTCGGCCTCGGCGATGGCCTCGGCCAACGGCTGAGAATACATCGGGATCGCCGCCTCTCAATGTTCCATTCTCGCAACGTTCCATTATTGGACCGGACTGGTAGATTTTCTGACCTGACACTAGAACGCGTTCCAATTCCAGTCAACGGGCGGGTCATGCAGGAGACGAATATGCCACCAACTGGTATGCCACTGAGTAGCGCCGGCCGGACCTCGCCGCCGACCGAGCGCGTCATCGCCATCCTCGATTTTCTGTCCGCGCATCCGCACGACCGGTTCGGCCTGTCCGGCCTGGCCCGCCGCTTGGGACTGAGTAAGCCAACCTGCCTGGGCATCCTCACCACATTGACGGCAGCGGGCTACCTCGTACGCGACGAAAAGGACAAGACGTACCGCCTCGGCCCCACCCTCATCACGATCGGTCACAGGGCGCAGGAGTCGCTGCGGGTGAACCCCGCTGCACGGGAGGAGCTGCGCCAGCTGTCGACGACCTACGCCACCACCGCGGCCCTGTCCGCGGTGGTCGATGACCGCATCACGCTGCTCGAAGTGGTCGGACCGCTGGGAGCCGACTCCGGCGTCCGGGTCGGCCAAAGCTATCCATTCGCTCCGCCGGTAGGCCTGATGTTCGTGTTGTGGGACGACGAGGCTTTGCGCGCCTGGCTCGCGAAGGAACCCACGATCCCGCTGCGCACCGATACCGCACGGCTTGATCGGGTGATCAACGAATGTCGCGCAGCGGGATACCTCGTCGAGCGCCTCACCCCGAGTGGACGGCGGTTGTACGCAATGATGGCGGGCATGTCGAGCACGTTGCCGCAGGAATTGCGGGCGCTACTTGGCGAGATGATCTCCGATGTCGGCGAGCGGGTGTACCTCAGCAGCGAAGGCGGTACGAGCGGAAGCCGCCGCGGTGCCCGTTCGGATATCAGCGTCATCTCCGCTCCCGTCTTCGACCACCACCGACGTCAGGCGATGGTGGTGTCCTTACAGATCGGACGCGCCCTGACTGACGTCGAAATCAGCAGGCATGCAGACGGATTAGTCGCCTCCGCGAAGGCGCTGACCGCTCAACTCGGTGGCGATGCAGCCAAGGCCCCGGCACCCTTCCCCGGGGTCAGGTAGTCGACAACGGGAGCCCCTGCCCCGCCCCGACAGCACCACGATCCGTCGCGTCCTAGGATTCGACCCGTATGCGGTCGCAACTTCCGGGAACGGTCATTCGGCCACGCGTCAAGGGGAGAGGTTGCGATGGACCTGCCGGAGTTCACGATCGCAGAGCTTCAGGCGGCATTCGAGCGGGGTGAGTGGAGCGCCGCCGGCCTGGCGGAGACCTACCTGCAGCGGGTATCGGAGATCGATCGATCGGGTCCGATGCTGCGGTCGGTGATCGAGGTCAATCCTGAAGCTTTGGCAATCGCCGAAAGACTCGACGCGGAGCGCCAACAGCGGCGAACACGCGGCCCGCTGCACGGTGTACCCGTGGTCGTCAAGGACAGCATCGACACCGGCGACAAGATGATGACAACTGCCGGCTCGTTGGCTCTCGAAGGCAATGTCGCATCCCGGGATGCCTTCATCGTCATGAAATTGCGAAAAGCCGGTGCCGTCATCCTTGGCAAGACGAATATGAGCGAGTGGGGCTACATGCGCTCCACGCGACCGTGTAGCGGGTGGAGCAGTCGCGGCGGCCAGGTGCGTAACCCATACGTTTTGGATCGAAGCCCCCTGGGCTCGAGTTCGGGGTCGGCAGTCGCAGTGGCCGCCAATCTCTGCGTCGGTGCAATCGGCGCGGAGGTCGACGGATCCATCGTCCGGCCCGCCTCAAGCAACTCGGTCGTGGGCCTTAAACCCACGGTGGGGCTGCTGAGTCGCTCAGGCATCATCGGGGTCGCGACTCCCCAGGACACGGCGGGACCGATGGCACGCAACGTCACTGACGTCGCCACGCTACTGACGGCGTTGACCGGCTACGACGAAGGCGATCCGGCAACGAGAAACGGCGCCGAGCACGCGCTGACCGACTATCGCCGCTTCCTCGACCCAGGCGCCCTCGAGGGCGCCCGACTCGGTGTGGCCCGAGAGTGTTTCGGCCAGCACGAGGGAACCGACGCATTGATTGGGGACGCTATCGGTCGCCTGGCGAAGCTTGGCGCAGAGATCATCGACCCGGTTCGGGCGAGCTCGCTGCCCTTCTTCGGGGAGCTCGAACTCGACCTGCTCCGATATGGCCTCAAAGCGAACCTTGACGCCTATCTGGCCGGTCACCCCCGCGCTCATGTGCGGAGCCTCGACGAACTCATCCGGTTCAACGAGGAGAACGCCGGCCAGGTGATGCCGTACTTCGGTCAGGAGTTTCTTCAGCAGGCGCGAACCAAAGATGGACTGAACAGCGAGGAGTACCGGCTGATCGAGTCTGAACTGCGCCGTCGGGGGCGTGAGGAGGGTATCGACAAGGCGCTGAACGAACACCGCCTCGACGCGATCGTGGCGCCCACCGAGGGGTCACCGCCATTTGTGATCGACCCAGTGGTCGGGGACAAGCTGTTGCCAGGCGGCTGCTCGACACCTCCTGCGGTCGCCGGCTATCCGCACATCTCAGTTCCCGCCGGCTACGTTCATGGACTTCCCGTGGGGTTGTCATTTTTCGGTGGGGCATTCCAGGAGCCGAAACTTATCGCCTACGCCTATGCCTTCGAGCAGGCGACCTCGGTCCGGAAGCCGCCACGATTTACCCCGACCCTGGACATCTAACTGGATTTGCTGCGGGGCGCCCTCGAAGTTCAGCACACCACCTGTGCGGAACGTCTGGATGTTCTGCTTGATCTGGCTGCCGCCGCGCGTAGGCGGGAACTGATGCCAGCGATTGCTCCGGATCAAGGGCAAGGCAGACCAACGTCAGCTGGTGGCCGCCAGCGCGAACGGCAATACCGCGGGGGCCCCTGCGGCGCGCAGCACCCGCGCGGCCATGGTGAGCGTCCATCCGGTGTCGGTCATATCGTCCACCAGAAGCACCGGCCCGCCCGCGGCGCGGCTCAGTTCCGCATCGGGCGCCGACCACGACCGGTGCAGCGCGGCCACGCGGTACGCGGAGTTCGCCGCGGTGACCGGCCGACGCTCCGGTGCGTACCGGAGGGTGCCGAGGTCGGTGAGCCGACCCAGCTCAGCAAGCTTGCGGGCCAACGACGAAATCAACAGTGGATGGGCGGTTGAGTCCAACGCCATGACTGCGGTCGGTCGTGCCGCCCAGTCCCAGGATGCCAACACCGTCACCGCTGCCTGCACGACGTCGTCGGACACCTCGGCGTCGGGTTGGTCGAGCAGCTTGCGCAGTCGGGCGCCCCAACCCAGATCGGTGAGCCGGCCCAGTACGCGCCCCGGCGCGGGGCCGTCGGCGATCTTCCCACTGAGCTGGACCCCGAGCTTGCTCAACCCGGAAGGCCACTGTTTACGCGGGGTGATTTCCACCCCGGGCCGCATCAGCCGCGCCCGGGTGTCCTCGGCCGCGGAAGCATCGACGTCACCACCGAAACGGGCGCCCGTGCAGTTGTCGCACCGACCGCACCGCTCGTCGTCGCCGAGCGTTGGATCGTCGAGTTGGCGGCGCAGGAATGCCATCCGGCAACCATCGGTGGACTGATAGTCGAGCATGGCTTGCTGCTCGCGCTTACGCGCCTCGTCGAGAGTGCGGTAGCGCGGTTCGTCGTACTCCCAGGGCTCACCGGTCCCGATCCAACCGCCCTTCACCCTCCGCACCGCGCCGTCGACGTCGAGCACCTTCAGGACCATCTCCAGGCGGGACCGTCCCAGATCGACCAGCGGTTCCAGCGCGGGTGTGGACTGCGGACGATCGGACTCCAGTGCACCAATCACATTGCGCACCATCAGTTCCGACGGGAAGGCCACCGAGGAGAAGTACCGCCACACATCCTGGTCTTCGCGCCCCGGCAGCAGGATCACCTCGGCGCTGTCCGCGGACCGGCCGGCGCGGCCGACCTGCTGGTAGTAGGCGATCGGCGAGGACGGCGCACCCAGGTGTACGACGAATCCAAGGTCGGGCTTGTCGAAGCCCATGCCCAGCGCCGAGGTGGCGATCAGCGCCTTCACGCGGTTGTCCAGCAGATCCGCCTCGAGTTGTTCGCGTTCGGCGGCCTCGGTGGATCCGGTGTAGGCCGCTACCTGGTGACCCCGCTCGCGTAGCAGCGCCGACATGTCGTGCGCCTGCGCAACAGTCAACGTGTACACGATGCCCGAACCGGGCAGCGAATCGATATGTGCGGCAAGCCAAGCTGCGCGTTGAGCTGGACCGCCCGCGTTCACCACCGACAGCCGAAGCGACTCCCGGTCCAGTCCGCCGCGAAACACCCGGGTGTCCTGACCCCCCACACCGAGTTGGCTGCGCACGTCGGCGACGACGCGATCGTTGGCGGTGGCAGTGGTGGCCAGCACCGGGACGTCGGTACCGAGTTCGCCGATCAGCGTGCGGATGCGCCGGTAGTCGGGACGGAAGTCGTGGCCCCAGTCCGACACGCAGTGCGCCTCGTCCACCACCACGAGTCCGGCGTCGCGGGCCAGTGCGGGCAGGACCTGGTCCCGAAAGTCCGGGTTGTTCAATCGTTCCGGGCTGACGAGCAGCACGTCGAGTTCGCCGCCGCGCACCCGTTCGTGGATTTCGGACCAGTCGGCCATGTTGCTCGAGTTGATGGTGGCGGCGTGCACCCCCGCGCGGTCGGCGGCCACCACCTGGTTACGCATGAGCGCCAGCAGCGGCGAGACGATGACTGTGACCCCACGTCCAGCAGCGCGCAACAGCTTGGCGGCGATGAAGTACACCGCCGACTTCCCCCATCCGGTGCGCTGGACCACGAGCGCCCGACTGCGATGTACGACCAACGCCTCGATCGCCAACCACTGGTCGTCGCGCAGCAGCGCCTCGGGGCCGGCCAATTGTTCGAGGATCGCCTGCGCCTCGGCTCGTGTCGCCATGACCCCATCGTGCCCGTTGGGTACGACGGACGGTTCGCCAGCCGGCGATGCCGACGACGACGCAGCTAAGCCGAAGCGTCCATCTCCCGCTTGATCTCCAGCGCGATGTCGATCAGCTGGTCCTCCTGGCCGCCGATCAGCTTGCGTTGCCCGGCCCGGTGCAGCAGCTTGTGCGCGGGCACCCCATAGCGCTCGGATTGGCGGATCGCGTGCTTGAGGAAGCTGGAGTAGACCCCGGAGTACCCCATGATCAGCGCATTGCGGTCGAGCAGGCACTCGGCGGGCATCGCCGGTGCGACGACTTCTTCGGCCGCGTCGGCAATCTCGAAGAAGTCGATGCCGGTCTTGACGCCGATCTTGTCGAACACGCCGATCAGCGCCTCGACCGGTGCGTTGCCCGCGCCCGCGCCGAAGCGGCGACATGAGCCGTCGATCTGCTTGGCGCCGGCCCGCACAGCTTCAATCGAGTTGGCCACCCCGAGGCCGAGGTTCTCGTGTCCATGAAAACCAACCTGCGCGTCGTCGCCCAGTTCGGCGACCAGAGCCGAGACCCGGTCAGCGACGCCCTCGAGCACCAGCGCACCCGCAGAGTCGACGACGTAGACACACTGGCAGCCGGCATCGGCCATGATCCGAGCCTGGACGGCCAGCTTCTCCGGGGAGATGGTGTGGCTCATCATCAGGAACCCGACGGTCTCCAGGCCAAGTTCGCGGGCCAGCCCGAAATGCTGGATGGAGACGTCGGCCTCGGTGCAGTGCGTGGCGATCCGACAGATCGAACCGCCGTTGTCCTGTGCCTCCTTGATGTCCTCCTTGGTGCCCACACCGGGCAGCATCAGGAAGGCGATCTTCGATTCCTTCGCAGTCTCGGCAGCCAACTTGATGAGTTCCTGCTCGGGAGTCTTGGAGAAGCCGTAGTTGAAGCTCGACCCACCCAGTCCGTCGCCGTGGGTGACCTCGATGACCGGCACACCGGCGGCGTCCAGGGCCGCGACGATGGCGCCGACCTCGCCGGCGGTGAACTGATGGCGCTTGTGGTGACTACCGTCGCGCAGCGACGTGTCGGTCATCCGAACGTCCCAGATCGGGTTGAAGAAGACTTCGCTCATCGGACCGACTCCTTAGCCAGTGTTTCCTGCGCGATTTCTTCGCCGACCTTCGTGGCTGCTGCGGTCATGATGTCCAGATTTCCCGCATACGGCGGTAAGTAATCACCGGCACCCTCCACTTCGACGAATGTGGTGACGACCGCCTGTCCGCCGGAGTTCATCGACGGGTCGTCGAACTGCGGTTCGTTGAGCAGTCGGTAGCCCGGCACATAGGTCTGCACCTCGGCTACCACGTCGGTGATGGACTGCGCGATCGCATCGCGGTCGATGCCTTCCGGGATCGCGCAAAAGATGGTGTCTCGCATGATCATCGGGGGATCGGCCGGGTTGAGGATGATGATTGCCTTGCCTCGCGCGGCACCGCCGATGGTCTGCACACCGGCGCTGGTGGTCTTGGTGAACTCGTCGATGTTGGCCCGGGTGCCGGGTCCGGCAGAGGCCGAGGACACCGAAGCCACGATCTCGGCGTAGGGCACGGACCCACCTTGTGCAGCCACGGCCCGGCACACCGCGTACACGATCGGGATCGTTGCCTGGCCACCGCAGGTCACCATATTCACGTTGGGCGCATCGAGGTGCTCGCGCAGGTTCGCGGGCGGGATCACTCCGGGGCCGACGGCCGCAGGGGTCAGATCGATGGCACGGATACCGGCCTCGGCGTAGCGCGGCGCGGCGTCACGGTGCACGTAGGCGCTGGTGGCCTCGAACACCAGATCGGGTTTTTCGGCGAGGCCCAGCAGCCAGTCCACACCCTCGTGACTGGTCTCCAAGCCCAGCTTGCGGGCCCGGGCCAACCCCTCGCTGTCGGGATCGATACCGATCATCCAGCGTGGCTCGAGCCAGTCCGACCGCAGCAATTTGTACAGCAGATCGGTGCTGATATTGCCCGATCCGATGATCGCGACAGATGCCTTCTCTGGCATTGAATTCTCCCTGTCATCTCTTGGCGTTCATCGACACGTCACTCGAAATCGAGTCGTACCGAACCTAACCCGGTGAAGTCCGCGACGAAATGGCTGCCCGGCGGTGCATCTATGGCACGGGTGCACGACCCCGGCAGCACGATGTCGCCGGCTTTGAGCCGCACCCCGAAAGCTTCGACCTTGCGGGCCAGCCAGGCCACCGCCGTGACCGGATTGCCCAGCACGGCATCACTGCGACCTTGGGCGACCACGTCGCCGTTGTTGGTCAACACCGCATCGATGTTCTTGATGTCGATGTCTTTGGGCGACACCCGCGCCTGGCCCAGTACCCAACCGGCCGACGACGCATTATCGGCGATCGTGTCGCAGAGTTTGATCTTCCAGTCAGTGATGCGGGTATCGATGAGCTCGATTGAGGGCGCGAACGCAGCAGTTGCCGCCAGCACGTCGTCCTCGGTGCAGCCTGCCCCGGGCAGGTCGTCGGCGAGCACGAACCCGACCTCCACTTCGACGCGCGGATAAAGAAATCTGCCGGACTTGACTGGACTGTCCTCAAAGACCTGCATGTCATCGAGAAGGTGCCCGTAGTCAGGTTCGTCGACATTCATCATCTGTTGCATGGCCTTCGACGACAACCCGACCTTGTGTCCGATGACGCGGGCGCCTTCGGCGACCCGCTGACCGATGTTGATCAGCTGGATCTGGTAAGCGTCCACCACGTCGATATCGGGGTTTGCGTCGGTCAGCGCGGAGATCGGAACCCGGCTGCGCTCGGCCTGCGCAAGGTCGGCCGCCAGTTGATCACGCACCTGGGCACTGAGCATCTAGGTGAAGTCCCCTCATTCCGTCGACCGGCACAGTTGTGGGTCGGCCCGGCAATTCTATAACGTGTTCTAGATGACTGGACAGGAGTACGACGTCATCGTGGTAGGCAGTGGCGCCGCCGGCATGGTCGCCGCGCTCACCGCCACTCACCAGGGTCTGTCAACAGTGGTCGTCGAGAAGGCCCCGCACTACGGCGGTTCGACCGCACGCTCAGGTGGTGGCGTCTGGATTCCGAACAACGAAATCCTCAGGCGTGACGGGGTCAAAGACTGCCCCGCCGCTGCCGCCGAATATTTGCACACGATCATCGGCGACGTCGTCCCGGCGGAGAAGATCGACACCTACCTGGACCGCGGCCCGGAGATGCTGTCGTTCGTTCTCAAGCACTCCCCGCTGAAGCTGTGCTGGGTGCCGAACTACTCCGACTACTACCCCGAGACCGCCGGCGGCAAGGCTTCGGGCCGGTCGGTGGAACCCAAGCCGTTCAACGCCAAGAAGCTGGGACCCGACGCCGCGGGACTCGAGCCTGCATACGGCAAGATCCCGCTCAACGTCGTGGTCATGCAGCAGGACTACATGCGGCTCAACCAACTCAAGCGGCATCCTCGCGGGGTGCTGCGCAGCCTTAAGGTGGGCGTGCGCACGATGTGGGCTCGGGCGACTGGCAAGAACCTCGTCGGTATGGGCCGCGCGCTCATCGGCCCCCTGCGTCTCGGCCTGCAGTGGGCCGGCGTGCCGGTCCGACTCGGTACCGCGATGACAGACCTCTATGTCGAGAACGGCGTCGTCCGTGGAATCTGGGTGCGGCCTTCTGACGCGCCGGAAAGTTGCGAGCCGCAACTCATCCGGGCTCGACGCGGCGTGATTCTGGGCAGTGGAGGGTTTGAGCACAACGAGCAGATGCGGGTGAAGTACCAGCGCGCCCCCATCACCACAGAGTGGACGGTTGGCGCCAAAGCCAATACCGGCGACGGGATCCTGGCCGCCGAGAAGCTAGGTGCCGCACTCGATGTCATGGAAGACGCGTGGTGGGGACCGACGGTGCCACTGGTCGACGCGCCCTGGTTCGCACTGTCCGAGCGTAACTCCCCCGGATCGATCATCGTCGACATGACCGGTAAGCGCTTCATGAACGAATCGATGCCCTACGTTGAGGCCTGCCACCAGATGTACGGCGGCCGGTACGGGCAGGGCGATGGACCGGGCGAGCACATTCCAGCTTGGCTGATATTCGACCAGCAATACCGCGACCGGTACATCTTCGCGGGGCTTCAACCGGGGCAACGCATTCCAAAGAAGTGGATGGAGTCGGGGGTTATTCTGTCGGCTCAGACCCTCGATGAACTGGCGGCCAAGACAAGGGTGCCCGGCGACGTCTTCGCCACAACGGTCCAGCGCTTCAACGGCTTCGCACGCTCGGGTGACGACCAGGACTTCAAGCGCGGCGAGAGCGCCTACGACCGCTACTACGGCGACCCCACCAATAAGCCGAACCCGAACCTCGGCGAGATCAGCCACCCACCGTTCTACGCGGCCAAAATGGTCCCCGGCGATCTGGGCACCAAGGGCGGCGTCGTCACCGATGTGCACGGCCGAGCACTGCGCGATGACGGGTCGGTCATCGAAGGCCTCTATGCCGCAGGCAATGTCAGCGCGCCGGTGATGGGCCACACCTATCCAGGACCCGGCGGCACTATCGGCCCGGCGATGACCTTCGGGTACCTTGCGGCACTGCATCTGGCCGACGCCGCCCCGGCGGCGGCAATCAGCACAGGGGAGTAAATCGTGCCCATCAACCTCGCCGAAGCTATCGGTGCCCAACTTGATCCCGTCGAATTCTCCTGGACCAGTAACGATATTCAGCTGTATCACCTCAGCCTGGGCGCCGGTGGCGACCCGATGGACGAGCGCGAACTGGGCTATCTAACCGACGACATCCCACAGGTGCTGCCCACCTTCGGCAACGTCGCGCAGAGTTTCCACATGACTGCACCGCCGACAGTGCGGTTCCCGGGTATCGACATCGAGTTGAGCAAGGTCCTACATGCGAGCGAGTCCGTGACGGTGCCCGCGCCCATCCCCCCGTCGGGCACCGGCACGGCGGTCACGCGGTTCACCGAGATCTGGGACAAGGGCAAGGCCGCGGTGATCTGGTCGGAGACGGCGGTAACCGACCCGGACGGCACGCTGCTGTGGACGCAGAAGCGGTCGATCTTCGCGCGCGGCGAGGGCGGATTCGGCGGAGACCGCGGCCCGTCCGGATCTTCGGCGGACTCGGCGTTCGCAGACCGCGCTCCCGACCTTGAGCTGTCGGTGCCGACGTCGCCTGCGCAGGCCCTGCTCTATCGGATGTGTGGGGACCGCAATCCACTGCACTCCGATCCGGAGTTCGCCGCCGCAGCAGGCTTTCCGCGTCCGATCCTGCACGGGCTGTGCACCTACGGCATGACCTGCAAGGCACTGGTAGACAACCTGCTCGGCGGTGACGTCAGCCGGCTCAAGACCTATGGCGCACGAATGGCCGGCGTGGTGTTTCCCGGCGAGACGTTGCGCGTGAGCGTCTGGAAGTCCGCAGGTGCCCCCCAAAGCGGCCTCAAGCCCGGCTTCAAGGCGACCGTGACCGTACCCGACCGCGACAATGCCGTCGCACTGGCCGGAGTCGAATTCGTCCCGGTCTGAGCGGGATTACTTGCAGAGTTCGTCGACGCGCTCAGCGCTGGCCTGCGCATCATTCAATCGGTCAATCTGGGCCGGATCATCGCCGGGTGCGCCGGCGAGTTGTCCCATCCCGATGTATTCGAGGTTGTTGGCAAACGACCGCGCAACGGCGGCCAGTTCCGTGGGAACCGCGCCGTTCAGCCTGCTCAGCAGGAACTGACCGCCGCCCAGTGTGGCCAGGCGGGCGTTGGCGGCCACGGCCTGAGTCGCCACTCGATCCTTGCCGAGATTGGCGTTGGTCTGCAGGGACACCGCGTTGCGCACCATATCGAACGCTTCGCAGACCTCCGTCTTGGCCTGCTCAGCGCTGACCCCAGCCGCGTCGCCCGACGAGGACGACCGCACCAACCCCACGGCCGCAAGGACCACGGCGATGACGGCGATGACGAGCGCGGCTGGGGCAATCCAGCCGAGTTTGGTGTCAGACATGAGGCGATCATAGCCCCAAGCATCATCGCTACCGTCGTTACACGACCGAAAGTCACTAAGCAGCAGGGCTATTGAAGCCTACGTCCAGAACTCGTTCATCGGTACGGCGTACTTGTCGTTGTTGGTCAGTGTCGGGAGCCCGAGCGAGTCCTCGATCATCCGCAGCAGACTGTAATGGTCGTACTGGTCGGTGGCGATGAACGGCCCGCCCCGCATCCCGCCCGCGACGGCTGCCGGCGACGGGATAACGACGGTCACAATGTGGTTGCCCTCATCACCGAAGCCCAGCGACAGGTTGTCGTTGTCCTCGTCGAAAGTGACCACCAGGACCGACTTTTCGGCCGGATCATGCCACACCGTCGAATCAATGATGACCGGCACCGTCTCAGACAGGAACTGGTCAAGTGCCGGAACGTTGTACTGGTGGGTGGGCGAGAGCTGGCTGATGGCGAACTGCAGAATATCCCCGAGAGAATCGATCGGGCCTTCCCCGTTGAACGACTCGTTGGCGGCGAACCACACGAAATCGGGGGTGGTCTCCGATGACGACACATCGATGGCCATCTGATCCAGCGAGAACAGGTGCTCCACCGCGTAGGCCTGATCGTTGCCGATTCCCTCGAACGCCACAAAGGGCAACTGCGCGACGCTGTAATCACCGGAGTTCACCAGGGGCTGGCCGGGGGGCTGGCTCTGCGCGTAACCCCGCCAGGTCATACCGGCGTCGTCGATGTTGGTGGTCAGGATTGTTCCGTGGTCGAAGATGCAGACTGCCTCACACTCGTAGGTCAACCCGTAGTCCGTGCCGCCGACGACCGGGTAGTAGTTCGGCAGGCTGGGGTGAGTCAGGCCGAAGTAGTTGTCAGCGAACCCATAGGCGTTGATCAGGCTATTGAGGTAGGGCGCGTTGGGGCTACCGAGGATGTCGCCGTAACCCTTGTTCTCCATGTACACCATGAACACGTGGTCCAACTCGCCGACAGTCGACACCAGCGGCGTCGCAGGCGCAGGGGCCGGAAGGTCAGCGCTGATGGTGAACGAGACGTTGTCGGCGAAGGCCGAGTTGTAGTCGACGTTGATGCCGAGCGGGAAAATGTTGACCTGATCGAGAACGATGTCGACCTGCGCGTAGCGGGTCCCCACCGGGACCGAACCGGACGTCTGACGTTCCAACAACTTGGTGCCGAAGAAGCGTTCCAGAACGCCGACCGACCCGATGCTGGTGGTGTCGAGGTAGGTCCTGTTGGAGTCCAGGAAGTCGACCTTCACCGAAGCCGACGATAGATTGGCCAGCCAACCACCCAACCAGCCGCTGAGGTCGTAGGTCACCGCGCCGGTGTCGATGTCGACCGCGGCGGCACTGAGGTCGACGATCTGGGTCAGTTGAGAGTCGGCCACATTCCCACCGCCGAAGAACTGCGTGCCGCCGTCGGTCGCCCCGTTGCTCGCCGTCGGGAAACCCATGAACGCGGGCAGATCCGGCAACGGGAAGGAGAGGCCGAGCGGCCACGAGTTGCGCAGCGTCCCGTACTCGATCGCCGTCGGAGTACCGGCCACCGTCCAGCCCGGGATCGAGACCGCGCTATTACCCGACAGCGACGGGTCCCCCACTTCGGCTCCCGGGTTGACCAAAAGGTTCGGGCTCTGACCAACGGCAGCCTGCGCAGTTGCCTGTTGGGAAAGCCGATACGGGGCAAGGAAGGCCTGGTCAATCTCCCGACGCAGCCCAGCTACCAAAGCCAGGCCCCACGGCAACTCGGCATCGTCATAGGAGGTCCCCGAGGCGGCCAGAACCCAATCCAACACATCGACGACCACCTGCGCGACCACTCTGACCGCACCATCGGCCAGGTCCTTAAGAGTCGGCGCCGGCGTCGGCGCAGGGGCCGGGGAGCTCACCGCGGCAGCCGGGACCGGCGTGACCGCTGAGCTTCGCGCAACCGAGGAAGGCGTGGCGGGCGCGTCTGCCACCGCCGCAACCATCAAGGCCGCCGACCCATCAGAATCGGCAGACGCTCCGTCTGCGGTGTCCGCGGTGTCTGCGGCCTCTTCGGTGTCAGCGGCGTCTGCGGTGTCACCGACAGCCTCGGATTCAGCCACGGCGGGCGCAGCGCTCTCGCTCGCCGACTCCGACACCTCATCTGGTGCCGATGCCTCATCTGCAGGCTCCACCGCCAGCTCGGCGTCCTCAACAACGGCAACCGGCTCAGCGTCCTCAACAACCGCAACGGCAGCTTCGTCGGCAGCGGCATCGTCGGCAGCATCGTCGGCAGCATCGTCGGCGCCATCGTCGGCAGCATCGTCGGCAGCATCAGACCCGACAGAGGACGCCCCATCGCCACTTCCCGTGGCCCCCGACGCCCCATCAACAGTCCCCGAGTCCCCCGACGCCCCCGACGCCCCCGACGCCGATGAAGAATCGCTCGCCGACGAGGACGACGAACCCGAATCTTGGGAATCGGCATAGGCAATGCCCGGCG
>Ga0210003_1002747_pt1 | contig 14643 bp, 50 predicted proteins | sample LantaG_FD_182804 | JGI IMG/M metagenome (GOLD analysis project Ga0210003, IMG submission 182804) | Deep subsurface microbial communities from Baltic Sea to uncover new lineages of life (NeLLi) - Landsort_02402 metaG (SPAdes) (version 2) | ecosystem: Environmental > Aquatic > Marine > Oceanic >... | reverse complement strand
ATATTAAAAATTCATAATGATTTTTAAATCTTATGATATTAAATCTCCGATTTAATTTTTCTTACAAAAACATTAAATTTCAAATGATTTTTAAATTAGTTAGTATTAAATAGTGGAATACTTTTTTTATATGTATAAAAGTATTATTTTTGTGATTATATTATGATTTAGTGATAAGAATTTTCAAGAAGATTTAAAATCTTCGAATAGTCCTCTTTAGTAGTATTTTGGATACTTAGTATGTGACTGAGGTGGCGAAAGCGTAAAATAAGTTGTATTAATAAAAAGAAAAAAGTGATAATAAAAAAAGCAATATTAATATTAATAGGTTTGGTATTAACATTTCTACCTATATTTTTTACTGGTGGTGTACAGTATTTGGTAATGTGGATATCGGGAATTTTGATAACAGGAGTTGTTATATATCTAACACCACGATGTCCGATAACTAATTAAAATGATATAAATCTTTAAATAAGAGAAATGAATATAGAAGGTTGGCGTGATATAGTAGATATTGAGAAGGTTATAAAGGTTGACAAGAAGAAGAAGGTTGTAGAGACATTTTACAATTTTACGGTTAGTGAGGTTGAGTTTTACGAGTATGGTTTCAATACTATTGAGTGGGAGCAGGAGATACATATAGTACGTTGGGAACATGATTGGGTTGACAATGTATATACTATAACATATCAGGAGATTGTTGATGTTGGAGGCACGAATCTTTAGTAGTTAGTTTTATGAATATAGGTGATAAGTTAATATGTAGGAAAAAAGTGAGTGGTTTTTTAGTTATCAATAAGATATATGAATTGGAATTTGGTGGTAAGGGTGGGGGAGGTTGGTATATTATATGTGAAAATGGTGAGAGTTTGGCAATAAGTGAGTATCATATAGGAGATAATGAAATTTGTGATAAATTATTTGATAAGGTAAGTATAAAGGAGTTGCGTAGGATGAAATTGGATAGTATGAATCTTTAGTAGTATTTGGTAAATATAAATAGGTATGTCAATAGATTTAGAAATAGGAATAAACAAGAAGTTAGTTCAGGATATATTTAATAGGGTGATGGTAAAGATATCACGAAAGGCTAAGTTATTATCTTTGGAGGGTAAGTCTTATGATCATCTTGAATATAGTCTTAGTGAGATACCTAGGATTTTAAAGAATGATATGTTTAGTAGTATGTTTATTAATCAATTATTAAATGAGAGTGATGATAATGTGGTTAAGTTTTTATTTTATGTGATGGATGTTTATTACAATTTATCTGATGATAGTATTGAGAATGGTAATGTAGTAAAGTTTTTACAGGATGATAGGTTTTTCAAATATCGTGCTAAGATTTTTTAGAATGGAATTAAGTAATAGTGATTATATATTTTTAAATTCTCTTAAAGAGGGTGATGTTATTCGGTTAAAGAAGAATTTTAATAATAGTTTTATTGTTGATAGAGAATATGTAGTCAAATTTAAGTTTAATGATATAAATAATATATTGAATAAGGTAATAGTAGGTTCTGATGGTCGTGAAATGTGTATTTGTTTATATATGGATTATGTATATACTGTGAAGGAGTTAAGGAAATTGAAATTGGAAAGACTTGGTATGAATCTTTAGTAGTGTTGTGATATGAAGGTATTATGTAAGAAGGGTTATAATAGTAATTTCATTAAGGGTAAATTTTATGAAATTATAGATAAAGATGATTATAATACTATTATTGTGAATGGTGAGTGTGTTTATATGTATATTGATTCTTCGTACAGTTTTTACATTGATGGTAATAAGGATAAGTCGGGTTATAGTCTTAGTTTTTATGAACATTTTTATACAGAGAAGGAAATTAGAAAATTAAAATTGGAATCAATTGAAAGTGGGGGATAATGTATATTGTAAGAGGAAATATCTTATTGTTTCCGAGTTAAAGATAGATTATAATTTAACTATTGGTAAATGTTACACTATAACTGAGGTTATTGATGATAACATAATTTATATCATAGATGATGATGGTGATCCATCTACTTTTTGGTTAAAAGAACATCTTTACAATGTAAATGAATGGTTTTATTCTAAAAAAGAGATAAGGAAATTAAAATTAGATGAAATTGAAAGTGAAGGTAGGAGATAAGTTATATTGTATAAGAACAATTAAGTATGATGATAAGGATGATTTCTTACTATATGGTGAGGATAAAATTATATTTGGTAATACTTATGAAATAGTTTTTATTGATAATTATAGGTTTGTTATTAGAGGTGAAAGAGGTGATGTTCATTTCAGAAGAAATTTATTACATTGTTCATTTAGGACACTAAAAGAAGTTCGTAGAATGAAATTAAGGAAATTAGAGAATGAAGGTAGGAGATAAAATATATTGTAATAAGAATTTACGTTTAGGTGAAACGAAAGTTTGTCTTGAAATGATAAATGTTCCTGATGAAACTTGTAATATACTTGTATTTAAAGAGGGATATAGTTATGAGATATTAAGTATATTTAAAGATCATCCTGGTGATAATTATTATATGTATGGAGTTACGGTTCATAATCCAAGACCAGGGGAAAGAACACATTTATATATTGAAGAGATTAAGGAATATTTCTATACAGAAAAAGAGTTAAGGAAATTTAAATTAGATGAAATAGAAAATAATTTATAAATGAAAAATGGTGATAGATTATTATGTAAGAAAGATTTTGAATTTTATCCCGATGGTATATTCTACAGGGGCAATTTTTATGATGTTCAGAAGGTAGAGGGACACAATATTCGTATTGGTTGTGTTATATCTGGAAATGATTTTTGGTTTAATTATACCAAGGTATATGGTGATAGTATGTTAGTATATGATTATTTTTATACAGAGAAAGAAATGAGAAAAATGAAATTGGAGAAGATAAATGGAAATAACAATTGATATAGATAACGGCAACGTTAATACTTTTTATGATGGTAATAAATATAAAAAGTATTTTATTATTGTAGATAATCATAGGTATATGGAACTTTATGATGGTGATGGTTGGGCGGTTTATAATGATAGTAGTTGTGACACTATTAAATCATTTCCAAGATGTTTTTGTGATATTAAATGGAACAACATATTTAGTGATCAAAAAACTGCTGAGCAATTACGTAGTATTAAGAGTAAGTATATAAGAAGAATGAAATTAAACGAAATTGAAAAATGAAATATAGTGTGGGTGATAAGTTATATTGTAGAGAGAATTTAAAGAGTTATAGTTTTCATAACTCAAATAGTAATGCTTATATTTTTTGTTTTCAGGATGATTTTGTTAGAATTGTAAAAGTTACAAAAGATAGTATTCAGATTGAAAACCATAAGGGTAAAAAAACATATATAATGGAATCTAGTTATTCAATATATTTTTATACAGATAAGGAGTTAAGGAAATTAAAATTGGAGAAGATAAATGTTAGAGCGTGAAGATAAAGTAATATGTAAGAAGAGTGTTATACGGAATGGTGTGACCCTTTTTGAGTGTGGGGTTTGGTATAAGTTTGTTCGTTGTGATGATTTTGGTGGTCAACTTTATGTATTAGATAGAGTAGATAATGGTGTGAGGGAATTCTTTTATGATGTTGATTTATATGATAGTTATTTTACAACATTGAAACAGATGCGTAAATTAAAATTGGAGCAATTAAGTTTATGACTAGTCAAATTTTGTCTGTAGATAGTTCAGTTTGTTTTGATATAAGTGACAATGATATTGTTCAATTTAGTATTTATTGTGAAAATGTTGAAATTTTTTGTCAATGCTTATCTAAATTATTTTCTATGGGATATTATTGGTGGGGTGATAGGACTCAAAATATAAAACGGAACAATTACGATAAGTATATTATTTGTTATAGTGGTGATTTAGATATACCTAAAAATATTGTTACTGGTGATATAAATGATGATTATCACGACATAACGATAATAAATGGTGCAGTATGGTTAAGAAAAGATAAGTTAGATGCGATTGAAAGTAGGCAATAAAATAGTATGTAAGTGTGATAATTATTATGGTGGTATAAAAAATCCTGTTTATATGTTACGCAAAGATACTGCATATATAATAACTCATATTAAGGAAGATTATATGGGGTTATGGGTAAGAGTAAATAATGATCATCCGTTGGTTGGTTTTCTTTTTAAAAAGTATTTTTATACTAAGAATGAGTTGCGTAAATTAAAATTAAATAAGATAAATGGCAAAGTTTAAGATAGGTGACATAATATATTGTAAGAAGGATAAGACTGTTTTTGATTATAAAGGTGATAGTGTTAAGTTATATTTTGGTGATAAGTATGTTGTTACGACAATAAAGGATAATCACACACATATTTGGGGAGGTATTTTTATTCTAGAAGATAAAATTAAAAAGATAATGTACAAAACCAAAAGGTTAAAGTGTGATTTTGGTTTTATAAGTGAGTTGCGTAGAATTAAATTAGAGAAGATAAGTAATGCGATATAAAAAAACTCAAGACATTAATGTGGGAGATATTGTTACTGCTATTCGGGTATGTAGAATGGTAGATGATGGTCAAATTTGTCTTACTATTGGTAAATCATATGAAGTCAGGTTTATTGAAAATGATAATACTATGATGATTATTGATGATAAGGGAGATGAACATTTCTTTCCTATGGATTCTAAATGGTTACTCACAAAGAAAGAAATGCGTAAATTAAAATTGGAAAAATTAAAAACAATATGAAACTTATATGTGTAAAGACATTTGGAGTTTACGAGAATATAACTATTGGTAAAGAATATTATGTTTTGAAAACAGAAATAATACCTAGTTATGGTGATATTAATGGTGCAACATATTATACAATAAAAAACGATATAAATGAATTTGGAGGTTATGAATCTGGTTGTTTCAAGAATTTAAAGCAAGAAAGAAGAAAAAAATTAGATAAGATATGGAGATAGGTGATAAAATATTATGTAAGAAATCTATAGATAATGATTTAGGTCAAATATTTATTGAGAATAGGTATTACACTATTATTGATATTGATCCATTAATTATTAGAGGTATTAGGGTAGGAGGTGAAAACTTTTCGTCTTTTTGGTTTTTTCTGAAGATATTGGTAGTTATCGGTTGAATGATTATTTTTATAGTAAGAGAGAAATGCGAAAAATTAAATTGGAGAATATAAATGAAAAAGGGTGATAAGTTATATTGTGTAAAATCTTTTATAGAATCTGTTGGTCCTACTCATTATACTTGGACAGCAGGTAAGTCATATAGAATTACTGGCATTGATATTGAGGGTTATATTATAGAGAGTAATTCTGATAATGTTTGGTTTGAAAATGAAGATTGGTTTGGAGTTAAGCCAGAAGATATTAAATATGAAGATTACTTTATTACAGAGAAAGAGATACGAAAATTAAAATTGGATAAGATAAATGCTATTTGGAAAATTTCAATTTGTTTGTAACAATGAGAAGGAGTGGGTAGATATTCAAAACTATCTTTTCAGTTTAGGATATAAATGGGAGAATAGTGGCAAAAATATAAATACTTTTCCTAAATATGTGTATCCTCGTATAATTCAAAATTATAGAACAGATGATAAATTTGGTATGAGATATTTAATTATAACTAATCAACATTGGGAAGATACAGAAATTTTACCACAAGCTTCAAAATTATTGAGAAAATTAAAATTGGAAAAGATAAATGAAAAATCCGACTCATGAGAATCTTATGTATATAGGTAAATCAAATAAAAGATTTACACATAATAGAATTTATTATTTTCGTAGGTATGTTGGGTCATATTATATTATTGAAGATAATAGAAATAGTCAAAGAAGAATTGAGCAAGATTATTTTGAAGATAATTTTAAAATTATTACAGATAAAGAACTTATGCAGTTCAATAGGAAATTAAAATTAGATAAGATAAATGTTAATATTAAAAGTTAATGTGACATATAGTGAATTATTAGATTTTGCAACTAATATTGTTAATGAATATTCAGTTGAAAAGGAAGATGATTTAGTTCAGATAAATAAATATAGAGAGATGGTTGACACAAGAGAAGAGGATGATCCTTGGATGCCATTCATTGAAGGTTGGGTGATGGGATTAGGTAGTAGGTATGGTATTAATATTGAACATTATATAAGAAAAGAAAAATTAGATAAAATCAATAAAATAAATGAAAAGGGGTGATATCGTATTATGTAGGAAGAGTTTCAAGGAATGTCTTTTTGATAATTCTTTTAACCATATTTTTATTCAGGATAAATTTTATCGTATAACAGAAATAAACATATCTAACAATAGGACATATATTCATTTTAATGATGAAACTGGGAAAGATTATTGGTTTAGATATGATGTAGAATATGGAACTGATGGATTTAAAGATTACTTTTACACATTAAAAGAATCACGGGCATTAAAATTGAATCAATTAGAGGAATTGAATAATGAGTAGAATATGAAAATTTATTGTCACACTACAACTATTCAAGATGTTGAAGGTGGAGAATATAGGAGATATATTTCTGGTAATAGTTATGAATTAGATCCTAATGAGGATTTTTTTTCTGGTGATTCGATGGTATTTATTTATACCGATGAAAAATTTGGTAAAAAGAAAGGTTGTCGGTTTACCTTACAAAGTGTTAAAGTTGGAAATTGTGATGTATTTTCTCATTATTTTTTAAATTTTAAGGAGTATAGGAAATTGAAATTAGAAAAATTACAAGAAAAGATAAACAAATGTCTAATATAATATCCAAGAAAGTTGTATGTATAAGTGATGAAATGGATGATTTAACCTTTGGTAAAGTGTATGAAGTGGTAGATGGTGACAAAGATTTTCATTATATTTTAAATGATGGTGGTGTATTTTATTGTTATTATATGGTAGACAATTTTGTAACATTGAAAGAGTATAGAAGAATGAAAATAGAAAAGATAAATGATAAAGTTAGGTAAGGTAATATGTGTTCGGTCCGATATTTTTAATGGATTTACTTGTGATAAAATTTATCAGGTATATCAAGATGATGCGCATATGGATGGAGATTTTTATTTAATGAATGATTCTAATACACTTACTTATTATCATCCTTTGTGGAATAAATTTAAGGCAATATCAGAGAAAGAAATACGGAAGAAAAAATTAGATAATATTGAAGATGAAATTAGATAAGTTATTATGTAAGAAAACTATATATGATAGACTTGAGTTATTTATTTCTAAAGGTGAATGGTATTCTTTGACATATCAAGATTCGAGACATATTGTTGTGTCTAACTTATTAGGTAAAGATATCTTTGTTATAGGAGAAGGTGATATTTATTATATGTTTTACACAATAAAAGAATTGAGAAGATTGAAATTAGATAAAATAGATGAAAAAGAAATTTAAGTTAATAAAATTTAAGAATGGTTATATTATAAAGAAAAGATATTTTTTTATCTTTTATAATATATTTACAGGATTTGTATTTAATAGTACAAATGCGTGTATAACATATATTCATACGATTTATTACCCAGACGAATGTGAAATAAATGTTGTAGAATGAAAAAGGGTGATAAAGTAATCTGTAAACAAAATTATGGGCATTTTAAAAAAGGACATCGTTATACGGTTACACAAATACATTCTATATTTTCCGATAAAGATTATGCTACAGTACAATTATCAGGAATAAATCAATATAGATTTAAATTGACGCAAGAAACATTTGGATATATTGAAGATTATATAGATAGTTCATTAGACCCATATTTATATGATCATTTTTATGGGGAAAAAGAAATGCGTAAATTAAAATTAGATGAAATAAACGAAATAAATTAGAAAGTTAGAAAAATTATTTATATCTTTGCAAGATGATGGAATTTGACTTTGACGATGCGAGTTATGTTTATATTGAGAATGCTGGTGAAAAATCAGTAATCAAATTGGAACGTAATTATGAATGGCACTATGAATTAATTGATGGTGTTGAGTTTGATTTAGGTATGTTGTTTAGTAACATGGACATTGATGAATTGGTTGATTCTTTTCGTGGACAATTTGATGTTGTAGAAAGAATTGATTCTTCAGAGATTGATGATTATATGGAGTATTAAAACAAAAAGATAATGAAAGAAAAATGGCAAACTTGGGGTGGATTATTCCTCTTCATTTTAATGATTAGTAGTATGATATTTACTGATAGTTTATTTGGCGTGTATGGTCAACCAATTGAGAATATGATTATAGGTATTTCTTGTTTGGTAATGCTAACAATTGAAGGTGAGTGGTTTGGTTCATACAATTTAAGAACAATTGCATTTACTTCTGTGGGTATTTTAAATATTGTAGGTTCAATTTGGTTATTCTCAATAATTTAGAATGGATTTTAAAATAGGAAATAATGTAGTATGTAAGTACACTTTGGTTACTAATAATCGAAAAGATAATGATATTAGTGGTAAACAGGTTCATTTCTCTGAAGGAAAATCTTACAAAGTTGTTGACTATAAGGTTGTTGATGGTGAATGGTGTTATATTTTACATAGTGAATTGAGTAATAATTGTCATATACCTGAAAAACGTATAAAATCTTGGTTTTATACTCAAAAAGAATTACGAAAATTGAAATTGAAAGAAATAGAAAATGGTTAATTTTAAGAAATATTACAAAAATGGTAGTTTTCCAATTACATTTATTTTTGGTAAAGTATTTTGGAGTTTCAATCTTTATGCTAAATGGAATAGTTTGATGTTATTTATTCATCGAAATATTAATAAGAAACATAACTATAAAAATATTTCAATGATAATATTCTTTATTTGCATTTTCATAACGATTATGTCGAGTAGTGTTTTTAATTATGTATTAGTATCTAACATATTCTCTATATTATCTGTTATATTTTGGATATTATGGTTCTATTTTTTTAATTATAAAAGAAATGAAAGACAAATGTAAATGTCTAGAAGGTAAATGTTTATTGAATGAAATTTATCCTAATTCTGATGCAAGTTTAGCTTGTGATGAATCTTGCTATGTTGCTGATTCTGCTGGTGAAAAACATATTGATTGGTATAAGAAGAAATATCCAAAAGAATTTTATAAATGTTTTTATACTGATAAAGAAATAAGAAAAATAAAATTAGACGAACTAAATAAAAAATCATGACATTAATAGGACAATTTAACTGATAAATAAATGAATGTTGGCGATAAAGTATATGCTAAAAAATCAGGTGGTGTTCGCATTTCTTTAACAAAAGAAGAATATGAAGATTTTAGTTATAATAAGGATTGGTCATATAAAATTGCTGATTATAAAAAAGATGAATATATTATTGTTGCGAATGTTGGTCACGATGAATCGTTTATGTGTTTTGGAAGGCATGTATATCCTTGGGTAGAATATACTTTTTCATTAGAAGAATTTGAAGATTTTTTCTATACTAATTTTGATAAAGAAATGAGAAAACGTAAATTAAATGAAATTGAAGGTAGGAAATAAATATTTATGTAAAAAAGAGTATGTGAACGTTCTAAATGATACGTTGCTAACTACTGGGAAAATTTACGAAATAGTAGGAGAAAATCCAAGTTTAAATGAATTTTGGGTAAAATCAAATTCTATTGAGTTACCTATGTCGAATAATAAAGAAGAAGGTATCACTAGATGGTTTTGGGATTTCTTCTATACTGAAAAAGAATTAAGAAAATTAAAATTAGATACAATTGGACGCAAAGAAAGAAATAGAGAGTTTATTAAAGCCTAATTATAAACATGTAGATAGGTTTGTTGTTGGTAATGCGGTAAAGATTAAGCCTGAATTCAGTATTCAGTATTTTCGGTATTCTGCATCACCTAACAATATCTGGATCATTACAGAGGCATCTATACGAAATAATTTAGTTACTGCTGGACTATATAAATTTGAAAATGTTGAAGGATTTCAAATCAAAATTAGTATGAGTAAATTAGTGGTTGATGATGATTGTATTAAAGTAAATAGAAAATTGAGATTAGAACATCTAAACAATATTATTATAAATGGACTTAGAAAAGACATTGAAAGTAGGAGATAAGTTATTGTGTAAAAACTCGTTAGTAGAATATAATTATGGCGCATTAACAAGTACATCGAGACTCATATGTGGTGATGGTCATCATATTAGAATAACTGATGTTGGTTGGAGAGATTTTGTTGTAGAAAACAATGAAGGTGAGAGTACGATAGTAAAATTTTGTGACTATGAAATTTATTTCTATACAGATAAAGAATTAAGAAAATTAAAATTGGAAAAAATTGAAAATAGGTGACATATTAGTATCTAAAAAAGAATTGCAAGGTTTCACTATTGGCAAAAAATACACTATTGTAATATCAAATATTAATTATATATCTTTTTATGATAATAATGGACTTTTATCATCTGTTGATACTATTAGGTATAAAGAGTATGGACATTATGTGTATGATTATTTTATGACATTAAAAGAAATTAGAAAATTAAAATTAGAAGAAATTGAAAATAGGCGATACGATTATTGTTGTTAAAAAATTTAGTTTTAACAAAAGGTATTATAATATAGGTGATAAATTTAAGATTGTAGGTGATTCTGACTTTCGTGGTTGGGATATTCAAGATATGAATGGAAACACTATTTATGAAACAATGATGATATCAGATAACTTTGAAGAATTACAATTAAAAGAATTAAGAAAACAAAAATTAGATAAGATAAATGAAGTGAAGGATAAATGATTTTTTTATCTGATGATTTTATATTAGTTTTGTAAAAAAAATAAAAGACATGACACTATTCGAAAAACTCATAAAGAACAACAAGAAAAAATTGGGGTATATAGCATTTTATAGTTTGACATTCCTAATATTACTGACCATCACAATACTTTGGTATAATATAATTTTATTATTATTTACAACTTATTGTGGTTCTATGTCGATTATGTACCTTTATTTCTTCTTTACTGAAAGGTGGTGGTTAATAAAAAATAAAGATTTACTTAAAAAGGTATAAAAATGGATTCAAGATTAATTTTATTAGTATTAATGATAATCATTTTCATTGCAAAATGGGGTTTCAATTATCAGGTTGATAATACTGAGATTTTGTTAGGAGTATTTGTAACAGGAATTTTAATTTTAAGAGAATTGAAAAATGGTATTAGATAATTATAGTGTAGATGAACTACAGAACTATCGCATTAAAAAAATATGGCGATATAAAAATGATAAGAATGTAGAATATCATTATCTTCAACGTAAATCTATTTTTGGTTGGGTTTATATAGATGATGAACGATGGTATTTTACTACTTCTACCTTTGGTCCTGTTGCCACTTTTATGTGTTTAATATGTATTGGAATTGATTTACTTGCAGGATTTGCCGCATCTGATACCGCACATTTTATTTATTCTTTACCAGCATTATTATTAGGTGCATTAATCTCACTTATAATATGGGCTAATGTTCCATATGCTGGGAAAGAAGATATAAATGATATTAAGGATATTATTGATAAACGTATTAGGTATCGTAATCGTAAAAGAGGACACATTGAAACTCTTGATGTTAGTATAAAAGTTCAGCGTAAGAAAAAGTTAGATAAGTTAAATAATATTTAAAATGGATTCAACAAGTTTATATAATTATAGAATAAAAAAAAAATGGAAACTTAATTCTTCAGGTGATAAAGAGTATAAATTTTATCCACAATATCATCAGAAACTATTTGGTTGGTGTTATACATACAAGTATGACTGGAGTTCAAGAGATATGGGATTTGGTACTTTAGTGGGAACGGTGTTTGATTTCTTTATTATGATTGGTGTCGGATTATGGGTGATAACATCACCTAACATTTATAACATACCTTTATTTTTATTGAGTGTATTTTTACAATGGTATATATTGTATATACATTATCATATGATTGATGATGATACTGCGGAATATAATGATTTGAATCGTGCAAAAAAATGGATATCTGATAGAATAAAATACATCGAAAATGAGAAACGGAAAAAAGAAAAGTGTAAACAAAATGGTGAAGAATTACCAGATGATGAAGTTTATTATTTAGATTTAAAAATTGAGAGAGCCGAAAAATTGAAAAGGATTAATCGAAAATCTAAATGGGGATTTTAAAAGAATATAAAATTGGTGATTGTGTTAAATGTAATCGACCAAACGCATTTAATCCAGAGATATATGTAATAATTAACACAGGTATAAATTCTATGGGTGAAATTACTTATGTTTTAGATAAAAATGTTATTGAAGTAGGTAATGGTCAGGCTTCTGTTACCAAGGTTGGTGTTGCAAAGCTTTACGGTATACCTAGTTATGAAAATGAATTTCACCCTTCATATTTACATCAGGATGATGAATGTCTTAAAATGCAACGTAAACTCAAATTAGATAATATAGATGATTATACCAAAAGGAACAACAAGTGAGTATAAACCAGGTGATATTGTAATCTTATTATCTGAATATAGTAATGAATATGCTATTTTCACCATGGGACATGAATTTGAATATGTTGGTGATGATGAATATGGGCACAATTTAAAAGATGGTGATATAGTTATTAACGTACATCACCATTCTAATTTCACACTTAAAATATCATATGAACAGGCAGTAATAGAAATAAATGATAGAGCGGAGAAATCCTATTTTAGAGATTTTTTACTTAAAAATTGTTCAAATAGAACAGATGGTTATGAAGAGAGGGATAGTTATGATGCTTGTAAAATAAAACAGAAAGATAGAAAAACATATGATGATACTTGCACACCTTGTTCAGATTGTGTAAAATATGTTAAGTTGGATAAACGTTGTTTAAAACATTTGAGAAAATTAAAACTAAATGAGATAAATGACAATAAATAAAAAAATATGGGGAAATTATTAAATCCAAATGAAATTGAAAATTATGAACATAAAGCTAAAGTTCTTTATGAAAATGGTTGGACAGATTTATGGCATAAAGATAATTGGGTGAGAAAAGAGTGGTTTGATCATCCAACAATAGACATAGATAGAGCAGGTTGTTCTACAAATGTAGCATATTCAACATATATCAAAGAAAATTCAAAATGAAAGGTTTAGTATATAGAATAGATGATGGTGTTTATTTATCTTTGATAGATGATGGTGTTGCTTATGATGGTATTCCAATATCTGAAGGAGTTTATACATCACTACAAGATAATCATATATCAATCGTGGACGTTAATGTTAAAGATGGTACAATGATTCTTGATATTGATGTAAAATCATTAATAGAGAAAGCTAGTGAAAAAAGTGGTGACTTATTTTATGAGATAAAAGACTTAAGTTTATTCAGTTTCAATGCTTCAATAAAACAAATAGTGGAACAAGGTGAATTCCAAACAATAGTAAAGGAACTCTTAGAAAATGAAAAAGGGTGATAAATTTGTAAGTAAAAGAACAATTAAGGAATTAGATTTTCATAGAGGGCAAACTTATACTTATTATAGTCAACTTGGAAATTTGTTGTATTTCACACTATTAGGTAAAAGTAAAATAATTCCTTTTGGTGTTTCAGAAAATGAAATTTATGATTATTTCCATACTGAAAAGGAACTTAGAAAATTAAAATTAGAAAATATAGAGAAAAATGAAAATGAATAATTTTGGTACCGTTGATTACTCAAAGAACAAAACACCTAAAGGATATGTGTGTAGTAAATGTAATTCAACAGATGTTAAATTGTGGAGACAATACAATACTTTTCTTGATCACATAGAATTGATGTGTGTTAAGTGTGCTGGTGAAGCAGAAGGTAAAGATGTTAGTAACATTGATGATAATGGAATGATTGATAGTGATGTTAACGGCAAAACTGACCAAATTGGATGGTTGATACCAGCCGTACCTACATCAGAAGGTGATTCATTTTGGGGTTATACTTCTGTACCACAAGATGGATGTGATTGGTGGAGAAAATTAAAAAGTTGTTCTGATATTAAGAAGGAAAGAAAATTAAAATTAGAAGAAATTGAAAAAAGGTGATAAATTAGTTTGTATCATAGGTGTAAACAATGTCATTGGTATGCCATTATTTGAAAAAGGTAAAATATATGAAGTATTATATGTTGATGGTGATGATATTACATTAAATCATACTTTATATGCAAACGAATATTCTGATTTTTCATTAGGATTTGTTGAAGAATATTTTAGGACATTAAAAGACGTAAGAAAAGAAAAATTAGATGGAATTGAAGGTAACCTATGATAAAAACATTTGGAGAGAAACGTACCGTGTAGTTGATAAGATATATTGTAAAAGAGATTGTCAACACTTTCATCGTGATCCATTTTCTGACGCTTATTTTTATATAGATAATTTCAAAGAAGGAAACTATTACGAGATTGTAGATTCTGGTATTCTTTATATAGAAATATCAGGGTTAAATAATATTGATAAGTTTTATTTATATGAAGAATTAGCACATCTCGATGATAATAACAATTCGGCACCAAGAAGATTCATAGGTGATTATTTTCTTAATGAAAAAGGATTACGCAAATTAAAATTACAAAAGATAAA
>Ga0210003_1002746_pt1 | contig 14648 bp, 10 predicted proteins | sample LantaG_FD_182804 | JGI IMG/M metagenome (GOLD analysis project Ga0210003, IMG submission 182804) | Deep subsurface microbial communities from Baltic Sea to uncover new lineages of life (NeLLi) - Landsort_02402 metaG (SPAdes) (version 2) | ecosystem: Environmental > Aquatic > Marine > Oceanic >... | reverse complement strand
GTGAAAGACGAGAAAAAGGTCGAGTTATCCGGTGAGATTGTGGTCGTCGAATCCGATGTTGACAGTAAACAACCTTTGCGGACGCTGCGATGCAAAAAGGCCCTTCTGCATATCGAGGGCGAGGAATCGACTCTGACTTTGACTATGGAGCTATACAGCCCTGCATGGCGGCGTGCGGACGGCACAGAGGGTTTTGCGCGAAGGCCGAGGGTTCGCGGATTGATTATACCGAAATCCGTAGAAGCCGTAACGAATGAATTCAGAACTGAGAGCAGTTTGAGAGCTGTAGAATTGGCTTCGGATTTATCAGCACTGCAAAAAGGGCCAAGCCCAAAACTGAGAGGGCTGCAAAACAGGCTTGACAGAAAAATACGAAAGACATTAGCCCAGATAGAGGCTGAGACACATTCGCGGCTGGTATTCGGAATAGGCTGTGTGTCAATGATAATGATAGGCATCGCTTTGGGTATTATTTTAAGGGGGGGACATCTTCTGAGCGCTTTCGGCGCAAGTTGTGTGCCTGCTACGATGCTGATAGTTTGTATAATGGCGGGCAAAAACATTGCGAAAAACCTCGGCTCACAAGCCATTTCAGGCACAGTACTAATGTGGGCAGGCCTGGCGTTTTTGTCCCTGTTTGCCCTTGCGATATATCGCAAGTTACTGAAGAATTAAGTCAATAGAAACATATCTCGTTCGAGACACGAGACAGAAAGAACGAGACAGGAATTATGAAGATACTGGACAAATATATCACGAAGAATTTTCTGATTGGCTACGTAATTGCCCTTTGCGTGCTGATAGGATTGCGAATAATTATTGATTTGTTCGTGAACCTCGACGAATTTACCGAGCATGCCGAACTTGGAGCTCTGGCCGTTATTAAGAACATAATGATTTTTTACGGTCTTAAGCACACTTTACTTTCGCGATTTTGCCGGAATAATAACTGTGCTTGCTGCCGTATTTTCGCTGGGTAAGATGGTTCGCAGCAATGAGCTGGTGGCGGTGATGGCCTCGGGCGTCAGCCTAAAGCGTGTATTGGCCCCCATAATTGTGCTGGCGCTATTATTGACGGGTCTTTTTGTGGTTGACCAGGAGTTTATCATACCACCACTTGCCGATAAGCTTGTGCGAAGCGAAGATGCACTTCCCGGTGAGGAATCCTATAGTGTGTGGTTTATGAGCGACGGCAGCGGTTCACTAATCTTCTCTTACAAATTCGACGCAAAGACTTCGACTCTGTTCAATCCTACTATCCTGACAAGACGCAGGATGCCCAAGTCCGTGGGTCCCTGGGTCATTTGGGATCTGACCGGCCGGATAACAGCCGAAAAGGCGGTCAATTACAACCCGAAGACCGGCAAGTGGGATTTGATTGGTGGTCGATTTCTTGAAAAAGGCTCTGAAGAAGGTCTCCAGCCCGTAGGTTTTTATGCCAGTGACATTACTCCTAAGGACATCCCTGTCAGGCGCAAATCGGGATATAAATCATTGCTTGGCTGGCAGCAGTTAAGAGCGCTCGCGGCCCAGGGTCCCAAGAAAGACATAGCGCAGTTGTATTCTCAGATGCACCTGCACATTACGGACCCGATTATCAGTGTGGTGATGCTTATGATAAGCCTGCCGATTCTGGTTTGTCGTGACCCTAAGTCGATGAAGTCGGCTATTGTGATTAGCTTTGGTGTGACAGCGGCGTGTCTTATCACAACATTTGTGTGCAAGATGCTTTCCACAGAGATTGTCTTTGGTCGGGTAAGGCCTGAGTTTTGGGCATGGCTGCCAATATTTATCTTTGCGCCGATAGCTTTTATCGAACTGGATTCAATGAAAACCTGACCAACTGTGCCTTTTAAAATTGGGTTTGATTGGGTTTGTTTTGAATAGTTCATAGTTCTTGGTTCGTTGTTATTAGTCATTGTCTTCACTAGCTTTACAGCCATTTGGACATTTCGGAAATTGGGTTTGTTTTGCATAATTTATCATTGTTGATTGAACAGAGTTTCCGCCTTCGCCGAGGCTTCGGCGGACAGGCATTGTTCCTTGTTTCTCGACCAGTGTTGATATTAGCATCGCTTCAATGTAGTTCATTGTTAATAGTTCGTTGTTCATGTCAGGTTAATTAGTTATTGAACTTGGACCGGCTGGACCCAAGACCTTGCCCTACGGGGCGGTTGAGCGTTTGCATGCTTGCCCCTAAGGGGCAGGCAAACTGGGGGTATTTTAACATATTTTCAAAGAAAAGTCAACACTAAATTAGTCGATAGTCGCTGGTGTCTCGTCGCTCGTGACTTGTCGCTTGTATCTCGTATCTCGTATCTGCCTTCGACTCCCTCGACTGTGCTCGGAACAAGTGCGCTCACCGGGGGCTGCTGCGGCTTCTGGAAGCAACAGCAATTAAATCCTTTTCCCCGCCATTTATTTGCTCCCCTTGAAATGCCGAAATTCGGTATGATAATCTATAAAAAACTGGGCTGATGGGATTGGGATTTTCGTGTAGATTGAGGCAACGTAAGCAAGTTTAACTCCCTTGTAGTATTTTCTATCCTTTGAGTTGCCATGTCAAAATACGATTGGTCGATTTCTATACCGATAAAATCTCTTCCTAACTGTTTAGCCACAACACCTGTGGTACCGGAACCCATAAAAGGATCAAGAACGGTATCGCCTTCTTTGCTCCCAATTAGTATTATTCTTTTCAGCAGACTTTCAGGTTTTTCTGTAGGATGTGTAGTCAAGTGTCTGGTGGCAGATAAAGTCCATAGGTTGCGCATTTGTTTGCCACCGTTGAGTTGCCTCGCCAGTTCATAATTGAAAAAATAATTTTTGGATTTGCTTGCCAACCATATTAATTCAGTAGAAGGCGCACAACGGTTGCCTTGTAATAATGGAGCAGCATTGGGCTTGTACCATATAATGTCATTGATTATCCACAGCCCCAGTTCTTTCAATATGACACCTACTGATGGGTGGTTATGCAACGTTCCAGATATCCAAATGGTTGCGTCATCTGCCAGCACTCTGATGCAGGCTTCAAGCCACTGTCTGTTGAATTTATGGATGTCATCTATTTCATCCCACTTCCCCTTGTTGCATATAGCTACCTTTCCATTTTTGCAGGTAAGATGTTTTTTATTAGATAGATTGTAGGGCGGGTCGGCAAAGATGAGGTTTGCACTCTTTGCGGGGAGCTTTGCCATTATTGCCCAATATTCCTGATTTACGTCAAATTAGAGTTTCATAATACACGGTTAATCCTTTTAGCTGGTTTAGTTGTGTGAAGGGTGTGAAAAGTGTGAAAAGTGTGAAAGGTGTGAAAAGTGTGAAGGGTGTGAAAAGACGGTTTTTCCTTTCTTACTTTTCAAACTTCTTCTGGCTGGTCATAATTAGGCAGCTTGATTCCCTGAGAGGCAAAAAATTTCTCCATCCGCTTTTTGTCGTTTTGAGGTATCAGCCGTTTGGGGCGCTCGTTTTTCTCGCCCTGATAATTTGATGTTTGCAGATGTGCGATAAAATTCGATATCATTCCGCTGATTTGCTTACAAAGTTCATAAAGTCGGCCATATTCTTCTTCTGCGATATAATTCTGGTCTCGCGCGATTTGAAGTTGCGCCCGCACTTCGCCGCAGGAAGCTTTGGCGATATAGAGAAACTGGATAAATTCTGTTTTACTTCCTCGTTCGAATCCTTCGGAGATGTTGGAAAGAATAGAAACAGCTGCCCTGCGAATCTGGTCAATCAATCCGAAATCACGTCCGAATTCGCTGCCCTTAGTGGCCGCATAGATAGCGTTGGCCAATTCTCTGGCACGCTGATAGATATGCAAATCTTCAAAAGACTCTGCCGCCTTACCTTTCATACATTCCCACCTTTCTTACTTTTCTTACTTTTCACACTTTTCTCACCCTTCTCATTTTTTATCCCCTCCGCCATTTATTTACTCCACTTTGAAAGTTAGTGGTTAATTCCTCTACATTTTTCGCATTGGTAGTACTTCTTCCCCAAAACGGAGGAATGATACCGAAAAGTTGTATTCCCACAATACAAACAGCCTCCGTCAAGGTTGAACGTATAGCAGCGAGGACGATTAACCAAAGGTAGTCTCGCGTAAAATAATTTTTCAGCTTCCTTATATCCTTTATCTGCCTTCATATCTTTTAGCCTTATCTGTCAGGGAATAATACCCTTTTCGTTCAGATGAGCGAACAAACAAAGACATATTATCAGGATGTTTGCTGTTCACTTCATGCTTGTTTAACTCGCCACGAATAGAATTTCGAAATGTGTCCATTTTGTATTTTAAGCTTTTTGCTTCCACAATTTTTTCAGCTTCTTCATAAATGGTTTGAAGCGGCACAAGTGCTAAGCCTTCACTATTTCCTTTCTTTATAATTTCAATAATTATACTCTTAATCGAAGGTACTGTGCCGGGTAAAATCTCTTCTCGTTTTTTAACTTCTTTTAATATTTTCTGAACACCTTTATCTTTTTCTACATTTTCTTCGTTTTTAAGGAATTCTTTATAGATTTCTGAATAACCAGCTAAATACTCTTCATCAGGTGAAAAAACAGAATCAGTAAATTTGACAGAATTATAAATAGCTTCAAGTTGAGAATAGTAAATCGGCTTCTTTTCTTTAATAACAACATTCACTTCGAAATTACTTAGTAATCCGCCTCTTGTTAAATTTGTACTGCCATTTTTATTTCCTCTATTTCCAACAATTAAATCCCACCACCCCATTTTACCCGCAAATTCAAATCCCGCAAACCTAAAAAACCGCCCCTTTTAACAGGTGTATTTTTATCTCGAAAACCAGCTATTTTTTGAATATCGCCTTGCGGATTTCTCTGTTTATTCTGACACTGCACCATTGCCGGCCGCACATAGAGCAGTAATCGGCGGAAGGTATTTGCTCAGTTCCCATTTCCTCGCAGGCCTCGATGTGCATTCTCTCAGCCGTTTGCGGGTCGAGCGATTCAGCCAGATGTGTTTTCCAGTCCAGATTTGCGCGAGCTGCACTTAATCTTTTGTCTTTCTCGGCAGCGTTTTTCAAGCCGCGAGCAACATCAGCGGCGTGCGCTGCGATTTTTGCGGCGATTACTCCGACTCGGACATCATCGGCGTTTGGAAGACCCAGATGCTCTCTCGGCGTGACATAGCACAAGAACGATGCCCCATAAAAGGCAGCAGCAGTTCCGCCGATTGCAGAAGTTATGTGGTCATAGCCGGGAGCAATATCGGTAACGACAGGCCCGAGAACATAAAACGGAGCGCCGTGACAAATCTTCTGCTGGATTTGGATATTGTATTGTATCTGGTCAAAGGGGACGTGGCCTGGACCTTCGACCATAACCTGACAGCCCGCCTCCTGCGCTCTTTGAGTCAGTTCGCCGAGGGTTTTTAATTCTGCGATTTGGGCCTGGTCGGTAGCGTCGGCGATTGCACCGGGACGAAGGCCGTCACCTAAGGAAAAGCAGATGTCATATTCGGCCATTATGTCACATAAATCATCGAACATTTCGTACAGGGGATTTTGCCTGTTGTGATATATCATCCATTTGGCCAATAGTGCTCCGCCCCGGCTGACAATACCTGCAACTCTTTTTTCAAGCAGAGGCAGATGTTCTTTTAAGACGCCGGCGTGGATAGTAAAGAAATCGACACCTTGCTCGGCTTGTTTTTCGATGACCTCAAGAATTATCTTGTTGTCTATGTTCTCAACATCTCTGCCTTGTATTACCTGATAGATTGGCACTGTTCCGAAAGGCACGGGACACTGGGCCAGCAATTGCTCGCGCGTGTTGTTAAGATTGCCGCCGGTACTTAAATCCATAATTGCGTCGGCGCCGGCGGCAAGTGCCACTTTCATTTTTTCAATTTCGGCTTCAACAGAAGAACGAACGCTGCTCGTACCGATATTTGCATTTACCTTTGTGCGGAGCGCCCGTCCTATACCAATTGGCTTAAGATTGGTTTTCAGATGGAGCTTGTTTGCGGGTATTACCAGTCGGCCTGCGGCGATTTCATCTCGAACAAGCTCGGCACTGAGGTTCTCGGTCTGGGCGACGAATTTAACCTGGTCGGTAATCGTTCCGGTTTTCGCGGCTTGCAATTGCGTTGCCATTTTATTTAGACTCCGTGTTAAAAATAAAAAATCGCTTCCGCAGTCCGCAGGACGCCTTGCGGCGGAAGCGATTCAGTTTTCCATCGTCAGATTTTAATAAGCCAATCACTTTCCTACGCATGCATACCCCCCTGCTTTCTTGCGAAAGCAAGAAGGGGGGCTGTCCTGATCAGGTTCAAAGGGTCTTATCTCAGGCCTGCTCATCGGCAGACCACCCCCAGTGAACTGGCTTTATTATAACTTGTTGCTACAGATGGTCAAATAAATATTTCGAGGCAGCATTTACGACGACTACTATAAGTATTATGTTGCTAAATTTATAATTCTCCGCATCGCTTTATCCGGGATGTCCAGCTAAAGTGCGTCAAACAATGCCTAAAAGGCATGGTGGGCAATTGCGGGTTAATATCCTGTATCCGGTTTGGGTAACAAGGATGTCATCTTCGATTCGCACGCCGAGTTTTCCGGGGATATATACGCCGGGTTCGATTGTGAAAACCATCCCCGCCTGTAATTTGCCTTTTCTGTCACGTGAGATGACAGGTTCTTCGTGCACCTCCAGGCCCAGTCCGTGTCCTGTTCCGTGTCCGTAAACGGGTAAATCATATTTGCTAATCACCTGCCTTGCGGCCGCATCAACTTCACTGATTTTGGCACCGGGCTTCACCATTTTTATGGCAGCGGCCTGGGCCTCCTGCACAGCCTTGTAAACCTTTTTATAAAAAGCAGTCGCCCTTCCAACGACAAAACATCTGGTCAAATCACAGCAGTAATTTTTGTATCTGACGCCGAAATCGATAAGCACAGTATCATTTTTTTTAAGTTTCCTTGCGCCGGGCTGATGATGAGGACGTGAGGCATTAGGGCCGAATGCAACGATCGTCTCGAAGCTGGTACGTGCTCCCAATTTACGAATCTCGAAATCCAGCGTGCCTGCCAATCTATTCTCGGCCATCCCTGGTTTTATGTATCTTTGGGTTTGTTTAAGTGCTTTTGTTGCGATTTGAGCGGCTTTTGTTATAGCGGTGATTTCATCGGTGTCTTTAATGCTGCGGGCCGATTCGATGACACTTGCGACCGTTTTTAATCGGACATTAACATTTTTTTTCAATGCCTCGAGGTCGGCAAGTGATATAGATTTTTCGACAGATGCCGTTTGTATTGGTTTTAGTTTTTGTAGCAGCCTGGATAGTGTTTCAGGGAGCGATATGGTTCGCTGGATTATTTTGCAGTGCGGACATTGATTTTGGGCCTGCTCGACGTATCTGCTGTCGGTTAGAAGATAAACCGTCCTTGGGGTAATTACCACCCAGCTATAATCGCCCGAAAAGCCGGTTGTGTAGGTTATATTGGCCGGCTTTGTAAGTATAAGGCAATTTATTTGCTTTTTCTTTAGCTGCCTACGAACGGCCTTGATACGATTTTCCATAATTTTCTCTTTCATTAGCGCTACCTGCGGTTTAGTCAGCGTTTCGCTCACTGCCGGATACAATTGATTAACATCACCCGTGTAAAAAATAAAGTTTTTTTTGCAGGGGCGTTTGGCTTTGGCCTGTTTATATTTTATATTTTCATTAGCAGATTAGACTTCGGCTGGGAGGGAAGCTGGTTGTTATGAGGAATCGCACCAGCTCATGATGCTTTCCGCGAGGGAGGGAAACAGCTTGTAATGACTGATTTTACCGGACAGGACGGCGATTGCCGTCCTTTTTTTATGTCTTGTCGCTGTCGTTTTTCTCCGCTACAATGGGCAGGGTTTTTAGCTCAATCTTATAATTAAACTGGCAGCTAAATTATGTTTTTTGTATTGCCCATTCGGACAAGTATTCGGCCGTGGCGGACGCCATATGTAAATTACATCCTGATAGTCGCCAATGTGATGATTTTTTTTCTAACATATTGGCCTCATAGGAATGTATTCACAGGTGCGCCGGAGATTCTTCGCCCCTGGGCTGAGCAGTTTATGCTGGTCCCAAACCATCTGCGTTTGTGGCAATTTGTAAGTTATGCCTTCCTGCACGGAAGTCCTATGCACATTATCGGCAATATGTTCTTTTTGTATCTGTTTGGCAACAACGTCAACGCCAAGCTGGGGGCTACTGGATACACGTGTCTTTATCTGGCCGGCGCGGTCTTTAGCGGTGTGGGGCACATTGTGATAGGCAGCCTTTATGGTTCATCCGGTCCTGAGATGCCGGTTCTGGGTGCCAGTGGAGCCGTTGCTGCTATAACGGGCGCTTATCTGGTTCTGTTTCCACAGACCTTGATTACGGTTTTCTACTTGCTGCTGTTTTTTTTTGGTACCTTTCAGATTTCCGCCTTGTATTTCATTGGTTTTAAGCTGATTTTTTGGGACAACGTGCTGGAAAGGGGCCTTCCCAACGTTGCTTACGATGCACATTTGTCCGGCTATGCTTTCGGTATGTTGGCTATGATAGGTGCGCTTGCAGCGGGTTTGGTCAGCAGCACGAGTTTCGATTTATGGGCGATGCTAAAACAGTGGAATCGTCGTCGGCGTTATCGTGATGCTGTCTCGGGCGGTTACGACCCATTTGCCGGCCGGACAATGACGAAACGGATAAAGGTACGAGAAGTAAAAAAAACAGCGGCTGAAAGACAGCGAGAGGAAAAGGTCAGGCAGCTTCGCAACGAGATTTCCAGGCGGGTTGATGAGCGCAATTTGTCAGCCGCGGCCCAATTGTATCTCGAGCTTATTGAGCTTGATAGCGAGCAGATTCCGCCGCGTCAATATCTGCTGGATATTGCCAATCAACTTGCCAGTGAGAATAAACACGCTCAGGCGGCGGAAGCTTACGAAAAGTTCCTGGCTCACTACGGCAACTATGAATACGTCGAGCAGGTCGAGTTGATGGTGGGGATATTGTATTCGCGTTATCTTGAACAGCCGGAGTTGGCGTTAAGGCACCTGCAGGTGGCGGTCAAAAAGCTCTCTGACCCCGACCAGTTAAAGATGTGCAACGACGAGATTGCCAAATTACAGAGCTAATGATATTATCACAATACACATCACGCAATCTGAAATAGGAGTACATAAAAAAAGCCGAGCAAGAGATGCCCGGCCTATTTGCAACGTATAATATCAATTGTATTTATTCACTGCGCCGATAGTTGTCATTGCGAGCTAGGCCCCAAGGAGCCGAAGCGAAGCAATCTCAACGCTTGAAAAAACGAGATTGCCACGGCGACTTTGTCGCCTCGCAATGACATTACAGCGCTATTATTAAATACAATTGGTATAATTGATGAGATAACCCGACTACTTTATTAAAAGCCTGCCGAGGATTATTTTTTCGCCGAAGCAGCGTCAGTACCCTCGTAAATCCGGCTTACCTCGTCGCCCGACAATCCATAGTTGTAGATGCGCACGTCATCCAGCTTGCCTATGTATTGGTCGCCGTATCGGTCAGGAGCTATACCGATTCTGGCAGTGCCCACACCGGCCATCGATGCGTTGGTGCCGGTCTTCTCAGCTACCAATTCACCATTAAGGTATATTTTCTGGAAGCCTTCATTAGCATTTTTGACAAAGGCATAGTGATTCCACCGGCCCGCCCACTCCTCAAGGGCGGCATTATAGCTGACTTCATCTGGTTCGTCGCGTCCTGTTTTGAACTCGACGCGACCATCATCTTGCCACTCCGTGTACACGCTGACGATATACGGCCTTCCATAGCGTCCATTGCCGGCCTGGAGGATTACGTTACTGTGATTCATCTGGTTCACGTCACCATTGACCCAGACCGAAATGGTTATTTCGCTGTCGATATGGCTGCCAAAGACATCACCCGGAATTGACACACCATACGTCTCATCAAAGTTGAGGCAGCCACCGAACCTGCCGTCGGTGTTCCAAATTGGGGCTTTCTTCGTCACCGCGCCGTGATAGCCATTGCTGGAAGAATCACTGACGATGCTGCCGCTGGTCTCATCAAACTTCCACCAAAGGCACATTATTCTGTTTGTGTTGAAACTCCAAACGTCGCCGACTACAACTGAACCATCTGCCTGAACTTCGTCAACACGCCAGTAATAGGTTGTGTCGGTTTGGAGTTCCGCCGACGTGACGTAAAGTAGTCTATCACCAGAGGGACTTGTCAGCCCGCCCAAAAGTGATAACTCATCAATGTTGGTGCCGAAATACACTCTGTGCTCGGCTGCATTCAATCCCGGCATCCAGCTTAGCTCTAAGTCGGCGACTGAGCCTGCCGTTCCTCCATCTGCCGGCTGAGGCTTGATCGCGTTTGGCGCAAGATTGAGAGGCATGGCTTCAAGTTCGGCCAACCTTTCGGCGGTAACGGTTTCGGCGGTTAAATCTGCGAAGATTACCCTGTACTTGTCTTCGGATATTTTCCACTGCATTAGAACTGCATGTGGGAATTCAGTTGTGACTGCGCCATAGTAAGTAACATCGTTACCATCTTTGACTAATTTAGCGTAGAACAGGGAAGTCGCTTCTATCTGTATAAACTTTCGCATTACCTCTTCTTCGGTTATCGTGGTGTTGGGGTCCTTAAGAAGACTTATCCTGAGGGCTTCGCCGGCTTCTTTTACTGTTGTCATCAAATCGAGGCTGCCTGGATATCGTCCGTTTGAAATCTCAGCGAATGTCCTCAGCCCCTTAATTGCCATTTCCTCATTGGGTGCGTTTGCTTCCTGGACAAGGGTGTAATCGGTCGGCATATTCGGCTCAGGGCCCCTGGTCAGCGGCAGCCGCGAGATAGCCTCCCTACGTGCCATAATCACTGTCATCTGCTGCTGCATTGTCTCAAGGCCCGCCTTAATCTCTAATATATGCTGTTTCGGCAGGGCAATCTCAACGGCTATCTTGCCGTTAGTTACCTTGCCGGCAAACGCTATGTTGCTATTGGTCTCAACGTCAACGGGCACTATTGGCGGGCCTATTTGCCCTCCATCTACACCAACTTCTATACCCTGCAGCATGCTGGCAGCCATATTCAGGTAGCGGATGAAATTCACTGTGCCGAAAAAGTCGGCCTTTTCCGGCCCGGCAAGAGTTGTCAGAGCCGATGCCATCTCGGACGCCGTTTCCTGCGGTCCGCCAGCTTTGACCTCGTCAATCAATTCACGCATCGCCGAATTGGAATCAGCACCAAATACGCAGAGCCATAATCCATCAACCATCGCCAACTTAAGTTCAAGTCCGCCGCCGTATATCTTATCTATCATATTACCATAAAAAGAGTTGGGGTCATTTGGTCCCATTGTGAATTTGCCGAGGTTTATTGAAACACCATTGTAGTCGTCAGCTCCATATGTAATCTCATATCTGGTTTCCATTCCCATCTTTTTCCTGTAAATGTCAGCAAATCCTCCGGTGTTCCAGAGGTCTATTCCGGCTTCGATTACCTGGTTCCATTTTTGCTGGTCCTTTACGGCAATGACATACTTACCGGTGAAACTCGGCCATCCCTGGCTGTCACAGGAAAACGAGACTACACCAGGCCCGGCGGCACTGGATACCATATCTGCTGCCAGCTTTTCCAATTTGGCAACGGTCTCGTCAGAAATATCCTCGTCACTAAGAAATGCGATGAAATCGTATTCGGTCAGGCTTAACTCCTCCACAAAAGGTGTGTTCATTTTGAATCCGAGATTAATAATTGCCCCATCTTCCAGGTATCCCATAAGCGTATTGGCTGCGCTTGAGGTATCCGCCACGAACATCTTAGCCATTAGCGTGTTTGGAACCGCTGCAGTACTTATGGTCAAATTGAGAACATCGGCTTTCGGGTTGACACCGATACTAAGGGACTTAACCTCTTCGGTCAGAATATGGAACATGCCGAAATACATATTCATTACTGCCGACGGCGCGGGTCCGCCTTCCGTGCTGGCATTCATAGGCTCAAACTGCTTCCTCATTTGCTCAAGCTGGGCGTAAACCATTGGCCCAAATACCTTCGCAGCCCGCTGAACGTTACCGTACGCCCAGAGTGGTTGATTGGTTGCCGCTGCGACCTCGCCGGCATCAAGTGAATCGCCAAGTCCGGAGACACCCTGCGAAACCGATTTTGCAATAGAAAGCAGCTTGTTGTAATTGTTTGCCGAACTAATAAGCGCATAGCCGCCTAATTTTGCAGCGAGCATTTTTTTGTCCGGATTGAGAGTGCCGCCGGTTTTGATTATGGAGATGCCGTTGGCATCGGGCTGTTCGCAGTTCGGGTTATCGCTGACGAATTTTTCATAGTCGGTAACAGGCACCAGCGCTGCTATAAACAGACTGCCCATCGGGTTTGCTTCTGACTCGGCCGACGACAGTCCAAATATTGCGAAACTGCCTGCTGTATTAACGCCATTGAGCGCTGGGTCACCCAATGCACCTACAAGCTGCATACGCGCAAACATAGTCGCGCCGGCAGGCATCGGTGAGATGCCGGCTAAATACTGGTCTATCATCCCAAAAACGTAGTCAAAATTATTCACACGCACACAGAACATACTCTCGGCGGGCACTAATTGAAGTAATTCATCGGGCGCTTGCTCCGTGGGAGCGTTGGCCGCGGCGACGACTACAGTGTTTACATCAACACTGGGAGCACCTTCTGTGCCTTCTGCGCCGGCATCTGCGGTTCTGGTCTCAATAGCTACTATTGCATCTGCAAACGCGGGCTCGGTGCTGCCGTACTCGTCGTTTACTTGCTGCAGCACTGCAACGCTATTTGGGTCGCCAATCTGGGCGAGATAATTTGCCGCCAGAACCTTGCTTTCATCAAATTTCGCATTCAGCAGCATTGTCTTCAACCCACGAACGTCACGGGCAATAAACAACTTTTCGATTTGCTCTAATTCGGCCTTACGCTCCGCGTCTATTGCATTGACTGTGTCGTCATGAATGACATCTCCGCCACCTTGATTCAAATTGTTAAAGACCGCTATACCGATTCCGGCAGCGATAATTATTACTACTGCAGCGACGAGTTTTGTTATTCTGCTTTGCATAATTGTTCTCCATCCAAATGTGAGGTTGATATTCGTGTTTGGAGACAGTTGTTTCTCTTGACTGCCTATGGCCGTGAGAAGTGATTCTTTGGCTGTTTCGCATAATTGATTATCAGCCGACAGTTCTTTCATTTGGTCGGTGCACTCAAGCAACGCCTGAAGGCGTTTTAGCTCGCTGCTGCATTCTGCACACTCGGCCACGTGGGCTTTCACCTGGCTTTTTTCTTTTTCCGACAATTCGCCAAGAACAAAGCTGATTAGCAATTCACTTATTTTTTCATGCGTATTCATATCTCACCCCAAATAGTCGCTGAGTTCCTGCGTCAATCGCTTGGTCGCCCGATGAAGATGCACTCTGACAGTTTCTTGCGAACAACGCAGGACCTCAGCAATTTTGTTATGCTCTAATCCTTCGATTCTCGATAAGACAAAGACATCCGCCTGCCGTTTTGGCAATCGCCCAATGCACTTGACGAGTTTCTGTTTGAGCTCGGCGATTCTTAGCCGCCCGTCCGGTCTTTCGCTCGCAATCGGATTTCTCGGCTGCCGCTCTACAAGCTGCTCGGCTCTTGAGCGTTTGGCAAACTCAATTGCCTTTCGCACAGTGGTTCGGTACAGATATGCGCCCCAGTTTGTCTTTCCGTCGTATTTATGCCATCGCCGCCATATTGCCAGAAATACCTCCTGATGTACATCCTGTGCTTTTTGACTATCCCCCAGAACCCGTATCGCGGTGTTCAGGACCGCTGCACTGTAATCGTTGACTAACGTCCTAAAATTTATCTTCTGCATTGTCCTACCTTGTAAAACTGTTAGGTTAGGTGCAGTTTGTATGTACAACCGGGCGCACATTTGTAATTATAGAGGCTGCAAAACAGATTTCGTTTACAAAAAAGCTGAATTTCGCCCACTTTTTATATAATCGTCGATATTACGTATTGGAGGGCTATTTTTCGCCTGCGAACCTGATGTGCAGTGCCGACCATATTCGGCAAAATAAAAAAGTTGACAATTAGTAAGACGGGTGCTAATTTGAAACGCGTAAAATTGTTTGGGTTTTAGTGTTTTTGATAAAACCTCTTTTTGGGAGATAGAAAAATGCAATCTCGCACCAGTTTCTCTATTCTCGTTATTTTGACAGGTTTAGCATCCATCGCCTTCGCCCAGGAGGCTGTTGGCCCGGCTGCAAGGTCCGCCACAGAGGCCGGTGACCCGAATGAAGTCGGCGTCCCCTCTTTTCCTTACATTGCCGAGATAACGGGCGATAACGTTAATATTCGCTGCGGTCCTGGTACGCAGTATTACAGTTGTGGCGGGCTAAATAAAGGTGACAGAGTAAGAGTTGTCAGCCATCAATCCGGCTGGTCCTGCATTGTTCCACCTGCCGGCAGTTTCTCCTGGATTTCAACGCAGCATGTTAGCATTGACCCGAATAATCCCACTATTGGGACTGTAACCGGCAACGGTGTTCGTGTCTGGGTCGGCTCTGAGGGCCTGCGTCCGATGTATTCTACGACCGGCAGGTTAAAGCTCAACAGG
>Ga0210003_1002744_pt1 | contig 14654 bp, 21 predicted proteins | sample LantaG_FD_182804 | JGI IMG/M metagenome (GOLD analysis project Ga0210003, IMG submission 182804) | Deep subsurface microbial communities from Baltic Sea to uncover new lineages of life (NeLLi) - Landsort_02402 metaG (SPAdes) (version 2) | ecosystem: Environmental > Aquatic > Marine > Oceanic >... | reverse complement strand
AGAGAGAGAACTCCAAGAGAAACTCCAACGAGAGAGAGAACTCCAAGAGAAACTCCAACGAGAGAGAGAACTCCAAGAGAAACTCCAACGAGAGAAAGAGCTCCAAGAGAAACTCCAACGAGAGAGAGAACTCCAAGAGAAGAAAGGGCCGCAGACCCAGTTGAAAAAGAGACTTCTCCGAGAAAAAGAAGCGATCTTGATTTTTAAAAGGTTTACCGAAGCGTTCTGCGCTTGGGTAATTAGACCCATATAGCTATGGTAATAATTGAGGTAATAAGGAGTAGGCTGGGGAAACCTACCGGTTAAACCTTTAAGGAGAATGTTATGCCTGATATAACAATGTGTGCGGGAAGAAATTGTCCACTAAAAGAAACTTGCTATCGCTACAAGGCTAAACCCAATATGCAGTGGCAGAGTTATTTTGAGGAACCTTATGATAAAAAGAAACAAACTTGTGAATACTATTTGAAAATAAATGCAAATAAAAAAGATTGAGTTAACAAATTTTCAATCTCATGAAAAGACAATACTTGAATTGTCTCCTCTCGTTAATGTGATAACCGGCCCAACGGATTCTGGAAAGTCCGCAATATGGCGAGCTTTAAAAAAACTTTTTCGTGATACTCCTTCGGGCAACTTTTTTGTAAGGAAAGGACAGAAAGGATATGTTGTTTCGGCACTTTTGGATAACGGAAATACTATCAAGCGAATAGTTGAAGTATCAAAAGAGCGGACTACCAAAAATGCGTATAAGGTTAACGGAGATGAGTTTGTTGGATTTGGAAAGGCAATACCACTTGAAGTAAATAAAGCAAGTGGCATGAGTTCAGATTTTTCAGATTTGTCGCTCGATTTAAATTTTCAAGACCAATACGAGACGCCTTTGCTCCTCAAGGATCCTCCCTCTTTTCGCGCTAAGGTTCTTGGTAAAATTATAGGAACCGATGTTTTAGACCGAGCGTCTCAAGAAGTACGATCTGAAAAGAGAAAGAGTTCTACTTTGTTAGATAGTTTAGGTAAAGAAATTCAAGAGATAAGAACTTCACTCTCTCAATTTGCCGACCTTGACGACCTCGAGAAACAACTTAATTATGTAAAAGAGAAGGCTTTACTTTTAGAAGGTATTAAGGAAACAAAATTACAATTAGAAAATTTGAATACTCGATTTAACGCATGTTGTTTAGCGTTAGAAAAAGCTAAAAGAATTGACCTTAAAGAAATATTAGTAATTGAAAAAGAACTTGAAGATATTGAAAAAGAAGAAAAGATTTATTCCTTAGAACAGTCACTTTTAGAGAAGAGTAATGAATTAAATGGTTTGAAAGGGAAGTTAGAAGTTCTTAAAGATGTAAATAAAATTGAAGAAAAGATTAGTTTTTTGTTTAATTTGAATATTGAAAAAGAAAAACTTGAAAGTATTAACAAAACTTATTGGGAAACTTCGAACAACTTATTTGGTGCCCAGGACAGGTTAGCTGAAATGTCGGAGAACTTTTTTGATGAATCGAATAAGTTTGTGCAATATTTGAAAAAGTTGGGAAAGTGCCCGACTTGCTACAATCCTTTAACTACCGAAAAAATTGCGGAATTAGTGAAAATATGAAATTAGAAAGAACCGGAGAAGAGAAAAATCCGTATGACATTGTTTTGATTGACGGCTCCCATATGGCCTATCGAGCTTACCACTCCCTTGCAGAGTTTACAACCGGGGGAATGAAATCAGGAATGGGTTACGGTGTTTTGAAAATGCTAGATCGTGTAAAGAAAATTTACACACCAGAAAGAATTATATTTTGTTGGGAAGGTCATCACAACTGGCGCAGACTCAAATACAAATGGTACAAAGCAGATAGAGACACGCCTGATAAAGAATATATCTATCAGGTTCACGATTTGAAAATTATGCTATCGAGAATGGGAGTTTCCCAATATTTTGCAGACCGTTACGAAGCAGACGACGTATTGGCCTTCTTTGCTCGTGGGCACGCTTCTAAAGGACGGAAAGTTTTGATAGTGACCGGTGACCACGACTTGCGACAAGAGGTAACTGAAAACATTATTGTTATGGCGCCAACTATAAAAAAGTACGATGTTTTGTTTGATATTGCAATGGTAAAAGAAAAATACGAAGTAGGGCCGGAACTTCTCCTAGACCTTTGGGCGCTTATGGGGGACAAGGGAGATGGAGTAGATGGAGTTAGAGGAGTGGGTGTAAAGATTGCAACTAGGATTGTAAAAAATAATGGAACAGTAGAAGACATTGAAGATATGGGAAAGGGAGGAATGCCCCTGAAAGGGGTACCCCCACGTATTTCAAAGCAAGTTTACTCCAACATTTCTAAAGTACGAATGAATAAATCGTTGATACGATTAGCTGAAGGAATGACAAAAGAAGATATTGAGAGTTATAAAACAGATAGCGACACTACGCTTGAAGAATTATTTAGAAAATACAAATATGTTTCATTTTTAAAAGAAATAGATAAGTGGGTGCAGACAGAATGGTAAAAGATATTGAAGTTATTGAACCATCTGTAAAAATTCTTTTCCCTGAAACGAGAGAGCAAGGTTTAACCATGGTTAAACTAATTGAGCGTGCCGGAAGAACATCTTACAAATCAGAGGACAAAATAACAGATTCATCTTGTGAAAAATTTATTAAAATGATAGTTAAAAGAGGCCATCTTTCTGTCCTTGAACATGGATTTGCAACTGTAAGATGGATTGGGTCGAGAACAATGAGTCATCAATTAGTGAGACATAGACTAATGGCTATCACCCAGGAAAGTCAAAGATTTTGCAATTATGGTAATGGTAAACTTAAAATAGTACTTCCTCGTGTTAGTGATACATATCGGCAACTAATGTTGACCAATATAGAAGAGAGTTATGTGCTCTACAACAGAATGGTAGAGGATAATTATCCCCCGGAGAATGCTAGATTTATATTGCCGAACGCTACAAAAACCGAATTGGTGACAACTGCCAACTTTAGAGAGTGGCGGCATATTTTTAACTTGCGATGTGATAAACATGCACAATGGGAAATACGAATGTTGGCTATTAGAATATTAAATCAATTTCAGAAATTAATTCCTTATGTATTTGATGATTTTGAAATTCAACGAGGGACAGGAAGATATTTAGTAAAAGAGAGGAGACCAGATTAAATGGAAGCAATATATTTGTTTATAGTGTTTCAAATTAAACATTTCTTCTGTGATTTTCAATTCCAAAGTCAGTGGATGTTGGGGAAGTTAAAACCGTGGCCGGATTTTATTGAGCCGCTATGGGTGCATAGTCTTATAAATGCTATTGGGGTTGGTTTGATAGTAATAATTTTTGCACCAATACTTGCATTTGTGTTATTTATATTTGAACTCATTTCACATTTTGTCATTGATATGGTCAAGTCCCAAAAGTGGGGGCTCAATCGATTTCCAATTCAACGCCATTCATTTTGGGTTACACTTGGATTTGACCAAATGTTACATCAATTAATGTATTGTCTCTACATTTATTTGATTGTGTTTAAACCTGGAGGGCTTTTTTGATATTAACAATTTATTTATCAAGTTCCGTATCTCTAAATGAATGGAAAAAAGAAGTTAAAGAATATTCATTTTCTGAAAAGGTTAGAATTTACGATCCTTTAAGAGATGAAGATGTAAAGTTGGAAGAGAAAGATCAAAAGTGGGTGGTGCCGAGAGATTTGTTTGAACTTGAAAGAAGTGATATTTTGTTATGCTACTTGACTAATTCTCCTAGTCGTTTTTCTTTTGGTACTCCTTGTGAATGTATGGAGGCCTTTAGAAAAGATAAACCTATTGTTGTTGTGACAACATCTGAAGACGTAAAAAGTCACCCATGGGTAAAGTTTTTAGCCACTAAGATATTTTCAACTGTTAGGGAAGCCTGTGATTTTATTGATGAAAACTTTAACCACAATTTTGAAGAGGTGGGATGATAAGAATTAGAAGGAATAAAGGAGAAGTTTCTACAAAAAAAGAAGAAAATAATATTATTCAAAATAAGAAAGATACAATTTTAGAAGAAGTAGAAAAGGACCTTGGGCGTCCTTTACACAATCCTGTCATTAAAGATATTTCATTTCACATGGATGCTGGAACGCCTTATCTTAGAATTGAAGTAACACTGGTAGATTACCAATGAAAATTTTATTTTTTACAGACTCCCATTTACGAAGTACCACTCCCCCAGGGCGAATTGATTCTTATTCAAAATCATTAGAGAAAAAGTTTGAAATGATACACGCGATAAAAGATAAAGAGGAGGTGGATGTTGTGCTGTGCGGGGGCGATGTTTTCCATACGCCCACGCCAGCATTTAGGTTGCTACGTGAATACATTGAAATTTTTAAAAAGTTGTCTCCTATTTATGTTGTAGATGGGTCGCACGACAAGTTTGGGTATAGCGAAACTACGTTAGAAAGGACGGCGCTAGGGATAATGGAAGCTGCCGGCGTTGTAACTTTGTTAAATAGAAAAGGAGTTACAATAGACAACGTTCACTTTGTTGGAATACCCCATACCTTTGATTTGGATACTGATCCTAAAAATTACTTTGTAAAAAAAGGAAAAGAAGAAGTTTTGATCGAAGTTGCCCACGGTATGGTGGTTCCAAATAAATTCTTTGGCGATTACACTTTAATTTCAGAATTGGAAACCGAAGCAGACTATTTATTTTGCGGGCATTATCATCCAGGATTTAATCTTGTAAAAAAAAGAAATACAACAATTATCAATCCCGGAAGTTTGGGACGGGTTAACAATCTCCAGTCCAACCGTAGATTCCCGCAAGTGGTGTTGTTAAATACCAAAACAAAAGAGTTACAAGTTATCGCATTAACAAAAATCGAAAAAAATGTGTTTTTTGAATTAGAGAAAGAAAGCGAAGAATTGCAATATTTTATGTCTCAACTGCAGATTGAGCTGGAGGGAATTGAAATTATTGATGTTAGAGATTTGGTAATTTCTTTAGGAAAAAAGATGAAAGTAGGAGTTGATGTATTGGACAGAGCAACTAAAATTTTAGACTCTTTGGAGGCTTAACCATAAATATGAACCAACTCTCAACGGCAATTGAGGGTAGCATTAGCAATTCAACACTTCATAAAGTTGTTTCTGTAAACAAGCATCCAACACCTGTTGATATATCTGGTGCAGCCTTTCAAAAGAAAGTTCATGTTGAGTTTTCAATTAACTATGGTCTTCTCTACGAGCCGGCAGTAGAAGTTCAAAAACAAATTGATGGTAACGAGGATGTTATCTTAGATATCTTACTTGACATTATCACCGACAATGTATCTGCAAAGACTTTAAAATATTCAACCTTTGCAGAAAATGTAGAACACTTTTTTGTTAATACCCCAAGGGATTGTCATATTGTTTGTGGTCTTGAATTTTTTAACTCTTGTCAAAAAGAAGCTTCTTACTTATCAAGTTTTGATTTTGTGATGCTCCACGTAGCAAAATATAAAAACTATTGCTTTGTTTTTAATAGTCCTCTTTACTTTTTTACTAGTGGTTGGGAATGCACGTCCAGGCCAGAGATGTGTACCTTGGTGGCGTCCTTAGAAGGAAACTTAGTTATTACTGATTTTAACATAATTTCGTGGGCCAATTTTGATTACGATGAAATGTTTGAAAGAAGAAGAAAATCTAAAATGTTAAGGATAAGGAGATGTAAATGAGTTTTTTAGTTGAAGTTACTGGGTCCCACGGAGTTGGAAAGACTACATTGGTTGAAGTATTACAACAATTCTATGAAAGTGCCGGCAAGTCAACAGTACGTTTTTTAGGAGGAGAAATTGCAAGACAAGTTAAAGAGTACGGGATTTCTATTAACGAACAAGGAACTGATTTATCCCAATGCGTTATCTTTTCTGGAATTTTAGATAGGTTACAAAGTGGGTTGTTTGACCATGAACGTTATATTGTTTTTTCAGATAGAAGTTTGGTTTGTCCGGCGGCTTATTCAAAAGTGCTTAAAATTAATGACTTTATTTTAAAAACCCACTTGAATATGGTTAAAACTTTTTACAAAAAAATTAAAAGAAATAACGGCGTTTTGTTTTATCTCCCAATTGAATTTGAGATAGAAGATGACGGTGTTAGAAGTACTAACGAAAAATTTCAAAAAGAAGTGGATGTTGCTATAATTTCGATTTTAGAAGAGTTTAAAATTCCATACTACTCATTATCTGGAAGTGTAGAAGAAAGAAAGGACGCTGCTGTAAATATCATAAACGGCGTGGTGCAATTGGAAGGAATAAAATGAAATTAGGAATCTTCCTTAAATCTTGTGAACACATGAAGGAGATAGAAGACGAGAAAGTTGATTTAATAATTACTTCTCCTCCCTATTGGAATGCCATTGATTATGATATTCACGTAAAGGATAGTGAAAAGGAATTTAGAACGAGAAAAGGAGAGGGGTATTCAAAATATTTAATGTGGTTGAATCAGTGTTTTAAAGAAGGTTATCGAGTATTAAAACCTGGCGGTTTTTGTAGTGTAGTTATTGGTACAATTTTGCTTGATAGTAGACATTATCCACTACCTCAACACTTTACTTCTCTGATGGAGCAGATTGGTTTTGAATTTTATCAAGACATTATTTGGCATAAAATGACTGGTGGTGTAAAGAGAGCTGGTTGTTTTATACAGCATCCATATCCGGGTTATTACTACCCTAATATTATGACGGAATACATTTTAATTTTTAAAAAGTTAGGGCCTAAAATTTACGATAGTAAAGCAGTAAGAGAAAGGGATGAGAATAGAGTTCCCATCGATGATCTATTTACCAAGGAGATAGCCAATAATATTTGGCACATCGCTCCAGTTCCTCCAAACCAGCACAATCATCCATGTCCCTTTCCCGAAGAGATTCCTTACCGCTTGATTAAACTTTTCTCATATAAAGGAGATTTAATTTTAGATCCGTTTTTAGGTATAGGCACCACCACTAAGGTTGCAAAAATTCTTGGCCGCAGATTTGTAGGATATGAAATAAGAAAAAAATATGTAAAGATTGCAACACAACGGCTAAACGATCCTTTAAATTTACGACAACCCACTATAGTTGTCTTCAAAAAAGGAATAAAATGAAATTAGGAATAATTTGTCCGATTAATTGGTTAGAAGGATTTGCGATTCAAAGTGCTTACCATTTAGTTTTACCAAATGTGTTTGAAAAAAGTAAGGAGTATAGAGATTTTTATATCAAACAAGCCCAGATGGGGGATTTTATAACTTTAGACAACGGTGCTTACGAATTAGGATACCCAATGGAACCAGACGAGTTACTTGAAATAGCCGGCAAGTTGAAAGCAGACGAGATAGTTGCTCCAGATGTAATTTTAAACTATAAAAAGACAGTGGAGTTGACCGAAGAGTTTTTAGAACAAGTGAGAGATAAATTTGACGGGAAGATAGGGGCAGTTGCTCAGGGCTCTACTTTTGGTGAGATAAAAGAGTGTTATCTTAGATTTTTACAAGATTCAAGAATTGATACAATAATGCTGCCGTTTGATATTCGGTTTGAAATTCCAAATGCAAGAAAAAGTGATTCGTTTACCAAGCAGCGCGCCTTCAATCGCGTGGCTTTGGTAAATCACATACTCCCGTTAGCACCACCTAAACCCATTCATTTGTTAGGGTTATCTGATGGCGTAGAGTTGACATTTCAAAAAGACCATGCTGAGATAAGAAGCAACGATAGTTCAAGTGCTTTTGTTCACGGGAAAGAAGGATTTAGATACACCGAAGAAGGGTTGCCTTGTGAGAAATCAAAAGAGAAGTTAGATTTTTTTAACAAATCTCTAAACGTTAAACAGCGAGACAACATTCAATTTAACATTGATATGATGAAAGGATTTATAAAAGAGGTTCAAGATGAGTGAAATAGATGATTTTAGAAATAGGCTAAGTGATTTAAAGAATGAACAAATTCGCACAGAAGAAAAGATATCTCGACTGGAATCAGATAAAACAGAAATTATAAACGAGATGAAGGAACTAAATGTTACTCCAAAAGATATTGAAAAAGAAATTAGAGAAAGAGAGAAACGAATTGAAAAAGGTTTCGAAAAAATCTCCAAAGCCCTTAAAGACCTCGAAGAACGAATTATTACCACTTAGAACAATATATTCCGGTTCCACCTCTACAGGAGTAGATGTTGTTATTGTAGAAGATGTTACTCATAGTTTTATTTTCTTTTCGTTAGATTTTTTGACAATAACACTACCAAAACGAGACTTTGTAGAGTTTGCGTCTGATATCTTTAGCGCATCTCTTCTTTTAAAGGAGTCCAATGATACCAAGAATAAACGACCTTAGTTCTTCTTTAATCTTTTTGAAAGGGCAGCGAGAAGAAAGAACTGCTAGAATTAATACTATTGAAAAAGAAATAGCTAGATTACAAGAAGACGGTGAAGTCTTAGCTAAAGTTCTTGAGCTGTTTCGTGCCGTAGGTGAAGCGGTAAGGAGAGAGATCAAAGATAAGATTGAAAATTTAATTTCTTCCGTTTTGACTACTGTTTTTGAAGAACCTTTTCGATTTAAAATTAATATAGTAAGACGCCGGAACCAAGTTGAAGTTGACTTTGATGTGGCTTCCAGAAATATGGAGGGTGATATTTTAGGAATAAGGGGCGGCGGTATCGCCGATGTTATTTCTATATCTTTGCGAATCGTCTTAGCAGAAATGTTAAAAGTCAAAGGGCCGCTGATTTTAGACGAGCCTTTGAGAATGGTGTCTGAAGAATATGTTCCAAATGTAGCTTCTTTTTTAGTTGAGTTGTCGAAAAAATTTGGGCGGCAAATAATTTGTATAACACACAACAAGACACTAGCCGCTGCCGCAACGAAACAATTTAAAGTGAGACTAGAAAAAGGAGTAAGTGTTGTCACATAAAGTGATAGATGAAAAATATTTAAAAGACCATCCAAATCATATTTTTGTTTTCGGTGATAATATAATTAGATATGGAAAAGGAGGGGCTGCAAAGTTGCGAGGAGAGCCAAATACCTATGGGTTTGTTACAAAAAAATATCCTTCAAACGAAGATACTGCCTTTTTTAGACCTGACGAATACACAGAACTGTTTAGTCAAGAAAAAGAAAAATTGGAAAATATGATAAAGTCAAATCCTGATAAGATATTTTTAATTTCAAAAATTGGAAGCGGTTTAGCTAATAAATATCACATATGGGAAAATGTAATAGAGCATCAGATAAAAGAATTATCGAAGTATAATAATGTTGAGTTTTTATTTAAAGGAGATTGAAATGTCTAAAAGAATTAAATATGTGAAAAGTGAAAAAGGGAATCTTGGATTTTTAGTTTGGTGGCAATCTCTTGACGGGCGGCTTGAAATCAAATATTATTGTAAGTTTAGTGAAGCTGTTAAAGGGTTTGAAGGGCTTAAATCTCTCGGTAGAAAACCCGAAATATGGAGGCAAGTTGAAATTGATTCTGATTAACGAAAAAACTATAAAGAAAAATCCAAACGCCGGAAAACATGATGCGCTTGTTCCAGGACCCGTAACAAGAACCGTGCACGCCGACGGTTCTTATGAAGAAACGAGGACTGTGGAACATATTAGGTTTATGAAGCCAGAGCCAAAATATTTCTATGAATATGAGAAAGTAAGATGTGTTAAGTGTAGTTGGGAGGGGAATGTGGATGATTTGGAAGCCGACTGTTGCTGGGAAGGCTCTGAGGACGAAATGTACTCTAACGAAATCTGCCCTAATTGCAATGAATGGAATTGTTTAGGGGAACATAAGTTTGAAACAATAGAAGAATGTTTTAAAAGAATCGGACGGGAAAGAGAATAAAAATGAAAGCATTACGCAAAATATGTTCTATTGTGAATTTTCCAGGGTGGTATAAACTTGCTGTTGGTAAATCTTTAAGTAGATGGGAAACAATAGGGAAATTACAATTTGATTTTCTTTACGATATAGGATTGCAACCAGAGAATCGTCTTTTGGATATTGGCTGTGGAGCTCTAAGAGGTGGGATTCACTTTATTCGCTATCTCCATAACGGAAGATATTTTGGTATTGATTCAGACCAAAAATTGCTTGATGTTGGTGTCAAATTATTGCATAAGAATAATCTTGTATATAAAAGACCCATTCTGGAATGTGTATCAGATTTTAGGGCTTCTAATATGTTCACTGGCGGATTCAAGTATATTATTGCTATAAGTCTTTTTAGTCATTTTAATGCAGAACAAATAAAAAAATGTCTCAAAGAAGTGAATAATTATTTATGTAAAGACGGATGTTTCTATGCTACATTTTTTGAAGTTGGAAATAAATCGAATAGAATTCGCACTTTTTCAGACAAAAATCCGTATCATTATTCTTTTGAAGAAATGAAACAAATCTGCCAAGAAGCAGGTCTATGCGTTAATTATATGGGGAATGGAGATTGGGGACATCCAGATGGACAGAGAATGCTAGTTATAACAAAGGAGAAGAATGATGAAAAAAGAAATATTCAAAAACAACAATAGAAAATACTTAGTGAGGAAAAATTGAAAGGTTATAGTTTTGAAGTTCACGTTGCTAGATTTTACAGCGGCTCTTTTGGTGAGGCCGGCAAAGAATCTTACCGGGTTATGGGAAGTGGAAGAAGTGTAAATGCAACTATCTCAAAGGACTCTGGTCGGGTTTTAGTAAGTGACGCTGTGGGGGTACTTGACTTTCTTCCCTTTCAACTTCTAACCGAATGTAAATCTAGAACGCCTAGTTCGAAGAAGATAGTTTTTCCTCTCGAGAAAGATTGGTTAGACAAAAATAGAGATCGTGCAGAAAAGCTAGGCATGCTAAGTGTTGTTGCTATAAAGTTTAAGCGTCAAAGAAAAGATAAACGCATCAAGGAATATGAGTTTTCAAAAAATGATTTGAATGTTGTACACTATATAGTCCCGGAAAGGCATTTAAAAAAGTTGCTAGATTGTGTACAAAAGAATGAGGTTTTTAATTTATCTGAGGTTTCGACTGACGACTTGATAGGAGAAATTAGAAAAAGATGTCAAAATTCCGAAGACTAATAGACCGATTTGACGGTTGGAAGGTGATAGATGGTAAGTTACTTCAAAAGTTGAGAGCTCCAACTCCCCAAAAAAAGATTCCCCTCAAAGAGGTCTCCAAAGTTTTAAAGAAATCCGTCGGACAACTAAGTCAATATGAGAACGAATCCTCACTCCCTCCGTTAGAAACATTTAAAAGAATCTGTTTGTACTATCAAATAGACGCCAATGTGCTCCTCGGTTTGCGTTGGATAGACGAAGATTAACCCCAAATATTTTCTTATCTAATAAAAAAACGTTATACAAAAATAACTTGTATCTACGATAATTAGATAGATGGAATGGAACCCATATAAGAAATTTGGAGTAATGTCAGAATTTCCACCCTTTGAACCTCCAAAGGAGGAACAACCTCCAGAAGTAGTGACCGATGAGTTTTTAGAAAGTATTCCGATAGTGCGTGACTTGCACGAAGAAAATACTGGAAGAAAGCTTACCGATGATCAATTCAGAACGATAATTGAAACTTTAGTTGTACAGCATTCCAATGCGTTAGAAAATTTGAGACTTTTGGAAGATGGTATTTTACACGCCCTAATAGCGTTAGACGATGCAGATAGGAGATAAATATGGGAATGAAAAAGAAGTCATCCGGCGAGACTGCCGTTGTTTTACAAGATTGTGAACGATGCGGTAGTAAAGTGCCGGTTTTGTTTTTGTCAAAAAAAGACGGCAAAAAAGTTTGTAGTAGGTGTCTTCAATTAGAAAATCCAGATGGAGAAGGGCGTTGAGTGGTAGCTTTAACATCTCAAATATCCAAAAAGAAAACAATTCCGTTACTTACACTATAACTTTACCGACGGCCGCCGAAAGGGCCGCGGAAGTTCAAAAAGTTTTAGATGAAACAAATAGGTTAGCGGATAGTTTTGGTGTTGCTGTTTCGAACAGTGGTGTGGGAAGAAAACTCTTTTTGAAATGTGGCTTGCCGGAAGACATGAATAGAGACAGCGAAACACGATTTAGAACAAATATGTATAGCATCATAAACGATTTAAAATGGGAAGATAAATTTACTTTTGATTTTATACCTTCCAGGGTAAATCCATTGATAGTAATTAGTTACAAAGATGGAGATACTTACGAGTACCCCATTACACCTGGGGCTATTCAATCGTTGTCTCAAGACCATAGTAACATAATGAGAATACAGGACTACGGCAAGAGAAATAAGAATCTAGCCGGGCTAGTGCGATATATTAAAAAAATAGTGGGAGACAAGTACAAAAAGATTTCTTCTTTAAAATTTTCAAAAGAGTATACGAAAGAAGAAATAGAAAGAATAAAAGAAAGTGGAGATATTGGAGAAAGAAGACATTTAGCACACGATCTTTACTATAACAAAGACTCTGATACTTTAAAAACTATGATAAACGACAGTGATAAAAGTGTTAGATTTTGGGTAGCATGGGGTCTCTATGAAAACAGAGACTACGATACTTTAAAAACTATGGTAAATGATAGATATGATAGTGTTAGAGATTATGTAGGATTAGGTTTAGTTGATGCTGAAGACTGGAATACTTTACAAGAATTTTTAGATAAAGAAGAAAGTAATTGGGTTAAAGATGATGTAGAACAATATATAGCAAATAAAATATTAGAAAAACATTTTGGAAGTCTTAAATTTTCAAAAGAGTATACGAAAGAAGAAATAGAAAAAATAAAAGAAAGTGGAGATGACGAAGAAAGAAGAGTTTTAGCACTGATTCTTTACGAAAACAAAGACTATGATACTTTAAAAACTATGATAAATGATAGCAATAGAGATGTTAGATATTGGGTAGCAAAAGGTCTCTACGATAACAAAGACTACGATACTTTAAAAACTATGATAAATGATAGCAATGGAGATGTTAGATCTTATGTAGCAGAAGGTCTTTACTACAACAAAGACTATGATACTTTAAAAACTATGATAGATGATAGTAGTGATCTCGTTAGGTATTGGGTAGCAGCAGGTCTTTATAAAAACAAAGACTACGATACTTTAAAAACTATGACAAATGATAGTGATGAAGTTGTTAGATATTATGTAGGATATAGTTTAGTTGATACTGAAGACTGGAATACATTACAAGAATTTTTAGAAAAAGAAGAAAATAGATGGGTTAAAAGTAGTGTAGAACAATATGTAGCAGACAAAATATTAGAAAAACATTTTGGAAGCAAAGGAGAAAGAATGAACAAATCAAGTAAAATCAAAATAAATTCTAGTTTTTCATTGCCGCAAAGAGATCTTTTTCTAAGGAGCCTCGGCTTTACAAAAGTTGGAGCTGACACTTTTATGGATAAAGACTACGGCTCAATTTGGAAAATTCAAGAAGATGAAGATCAGAAATATTTAGTTGTCTTTACCAATGATGAAGGTGACATAGTCAGACAGGCGGCAAGACTGTCTAATATTCGTAAAGGAGTTATGTCAAACGTAGATGAAGTCGAAGAGCCGGAAGATAAAGAGGAAGGGGTTGAAAAAGGGGTAGGTACTCCTGATGTTGAAGATATAGCCTACGAGATAGCCCCAGACTGGCTGACCTATCCATACGCCGGTAGTGGAACAACTGTAACATTTGAAGTTAACTATACCTCTGGCAAGAACTACGTTGATGTTGGTATCGAAGACGATCATTTCTTTGTTAGAAAAAGTGATGCGAGAGAGAGTGAGGCGTGGGAGTGGGAATTTGATGAGATGGTAAAGGGGTGGAATGAGCAAGCAAAAAATAAAAAAATTGCATCAAAAAAGACAGCAAGTAATGAAAAGCAAATAGCGCAAAATACCTATAACGAAAAAGTATTGACCTTTTTAGATTATCCGTGGCAGGAGGATATCGAGATTGAAATAGTAGAACTATTAAATGAATACAGAGATGATATAGAAAATGGTTTGGATTATGTTGTAAAAGATTATATTGAAAGAGTTGTTAAAGAGAACAAGTTACTTGAAGGTAGTATTCTAAATTCGGTATCTGAAAAATTTGCGGATGAATTATCTGGTTTGATATCAAATAAAAAGGAAGCAAAAAATAAAAAAATCGCTTCGAAGACAGCCCAGGAAGAGAAGAAAGACTCTGATAAGGAACTTGAAATGGGTAGGAAAGTAGAGATGGAACATAAAGATACAATAGAGAAATTCAAAAAAGAAGATGTGGATACTAAGGACGTGGCTGAAGGAATAGCAAAAGACCACTTGAAAGAGATAAGCGATTACTATACCAAACTAAAAGAAATGGAAAAGAAAGCAACGAGACTGTCAAAGACAGCCCAAGCTTATTCTTCTAAGGTAATACTAAAGGCGCTAGATGAATTAAGAGAGAAGTATTCTAGGGCAGGAGCGGCATCTTTAGAAGGTATTATTTCGTCTTTAAGAGTGCACCTCGAAATTGCAGAAGCGGAAGAAAACGAGCGATGGCAAGGTGTAGTAGAAAAAATAAACTTGAGAGAAGACGAGGGGGAAGAAGAACCAAAATTGGGTAGTTGGACTCCTTTATGGAATGACCCGCATCTAAGACACTTTTCGTTTAAGG
>Ga0210003_1002743_pt1 | contig 14655 bp, 10 predicted proteins | sample LantaG_FD_182804 | JGI IMG/M metagenome (GOLD analysis project Ga0210003, IMG submission 182804) | Deep subsurface microbial communities from Baltic Sea to uncover new lineages of life (NeLLi) - Landsort_02402 metaG (SPAdes) (version 2) | ecosystem: Environmental > Aquatic > Marine > Oceanic >... | reverse complement strand
TCCATAGCTATTTTATTGCTCGAATACCCCTGACGCTTAAATGTTTTAATCTGTTTGTACATTTTTCGTTTTTTCATTTCCTCTCCTGTAAGGTTTTTTAAACCCTACAGGAGTTTCCAAAAAAAAGAAATTCTGTTCACTCTGAATAGTGTATTTCAGTTTACCTTTAATAGTGCACTTCTGCTTACCATTACCTATGTATTTCTGTTTACCATTGGTTGTGTATTTCAGTTTACCCTTTCCACGTCGTTTCATCACCGGGAAGCCGGGGCCTAGAGCTTCCGGCTTCCACTCGCCTCAACCGAATTCTTTATCTGTCTTATTTACCTTTAACCTTAACTAATAAATACCGAAACTGACCATAAGTGCCCGAGCTCGGTTCTGAGTAATCCCGCCATTTCAAACTATAGACATTTTTTATATGAATCGCCTCTTTCCTACCTCGCGTAGTCCCCTCTGAGGCGCTAAGCTTCCAATTCAATTTGCCACTAAGCGTTCTCCCTTCATATATGCGGAACTCGGCATCAACAGTTTGGTCATCTCTTGGGAAGCCCCAATATGCACTATCATTTGTAAGAAAAATTCCATAGCCTTCATAATTGCTTTTGTTCAATCCAACTTCCTCTAGTCTCTGAATGTCTTTCAAAAAATCATATCTCCCGATATCTTGTGCACTTTGGTTTAATAAATCAAAAATCTCTCCTCTAACATTAACAAGGAGTCTTCGGGTTTTATATTTCAATTCTATAGCGGTAATAAGACCTTCTCGAAAGCACCAAATATCCACATAATATCGCCTCATTAAGTGTGGTGGTTTGTACTCTAATCTTATTGAACAATCTTGCACTTGTTCATGAATCTTCCATGCCAGTGTATGCTGAAAGTCAGCCTCTGAGTGAAAGATAGGTCTTGTGGATGAAAGATTTTCAATTATTTTTATTAAATCAATCATATTGATTTTACTATTTTTTCATTATTTTAAAGCCAGGCTTCAGTGTCACTGGCTTCCTCTCGCCTTCTAGATGGGGCTTTTATTTTCACTCATATAATTCGCAAAATTTTTCAAGAGCACGTTTCTGTCTATAATGCTTCACTATAAACTCTGAAAAACCCACAGCTGTGATAACAACCAATACAACAAAAATTATCCTATCACTTTTTTCATAATTTTCAATTAAACGAAATAAAAAAATTAAAGTACTAATAAGAGAAGATGTTCCAATAGCTGAGCCAACATTTTTTAAATAGATTGTTCGTTCTAGTTCTCGGATATCACTAGCCCCAAATTTTTTGCTTAAAAGTGCCATGAATACTTCAATAGGCTCATAAGGTGGGTCTTTTGATTCAGTTTTAAATATTTTTGTTAACAGAAACTTCAAAAATTTATACAGATTCAAACATCCTTCTTGAACAATTAGGCTATAAAAATATGAAACAGCAATTAGAATTAAAAATGTATATAAATTTTGAGTCACATATTTGATAGCACATGATAGATTTTGTTCTAAACATAGATTTTCTTTTAAAGTATGATAGGTAGTAGCCAATAATATACTTCCTCCGAAAACATAAGTTAGATCACGCATAAAAAAGTTTTCATATATTCTATTAAAAAATCCGTTGATTTCTTTTGGCATTTAGATAATTACCTCCATTTTATGTTTTCCCGGGTGGCCTCCGGAGCTCCCCTCGCCTCAATTTCTAAATATGCTCTTCCATGTCAAACTTCGAAAGACAGCCTTCTTTTCTATTTCTAATGATACCTTCCAAAGGATTTTTTATCACCTCTAATTTCATACCCTTTTTCGATTTTTCTTTAGCTTTTTTACAGACTATTTTAAGAGAAATATTTTTTAAAGGATAATCTTTTTTCTTAATTCTGCACCGATCGCAAAAGTGTGTTGCGAGGACTATCCCGATAAGCTTTTTAGGATTCATAGCGGTTTCTACTTCAATTATTTGTTCTATTTTTTCATTTTCAGAATCCAAAACAACTATATCAGCATCAGATAAGCAATTTTGTCTTTTAACTTCCTCCCTAAAAAGTTCTAGTTTTGAAATATTTGTGTGTGAACTATAAACTATGAATCCTAATTTCTTAAATCTTTCTACATACTCCTCTCTAACTCTCTTATGCCATTTATGTTCTGTCATTTTATGATACCCCTTTTAATTAAACAGATTTTTTACTGAGAAAACATCACATTATCTTTCGTCTATTTAATTAGGCGTTTTTTCAGCCCTGCTGTCTTTTTTTGAATCGGGAAGCCAGGGCTTTAGTGTCTCTGGCAACCAATCGCCTTACTGCCATTCGCATCATTGTCTTTTCTGAGTGTCCCCTAATTGTATAAATAAGAATGATTTGAATGTCCTCCGCTTTTCCCCTTGTCCTGGCATTTGTCCATCTCTATCAAACTATTCCTCTAACTTTGCTTCAAGCTCCGATCTGAAATCCCTGTAGGTCTTCTCCCTCAAGGCCTTGAAAAACAGGTCATAACTCCCTGGGGAAAGGAATTTGAAATAATACCTCTGCTCTTCCTGCAACTTGTTGACCCTGGCAAAATGCTCCCTGGCGTATCGGAGTTTAGCCTTATTTTCATCGGAGATATCGTTGTCCATCTTGATTTCCACCACAACAATATCGTTATCCGCCTTGATAAAGAAATCAGGATTGAAACTTCCCTGCTTGGGATGCTCTCCCTTGCGCCAGGAGTACTCGATACTGTAGAAACCCACATCGAGGGATTTGATCCAGCCATCTATCACCTGGGCCGTCTGCTCGGCAGTCAATCCCCGGATAAACTTGCGTTCGGGCTCATAGGAAGCCAGGGCCACATTAAGGGCGGTTTTGAAATTGTATTTATTCTCCACCTTTATCAGGGCTGATCTCGGAAGACTCTCATCCTCCTCAAGCTCCTCTAGAAACTTCCTATCCACCGCCTCCCCCAGGCTCATGGAATAATCATCCCAGAACACCGTGCTATCCCGCCGTAGCGATCCTACACCTATGTTGTTCTTACTGATTTCCCTGGTATTTATTTTGATGAGTTCCTGGGCCGCAATCTTGAGCCTTAGGCTCTTTGTCTTTTCGCGATAGACAACTCCAAAGGATTGGAGGGTCTTTTGCAGGTTAGACTCACTTACCATGTTGCCTTTGTCCCCGATCCTTTTCAAGGATTTCTCAATTATATTCTTGATCTTATTCAAGCTAAATTTTTCAGAATATCCTGTCCCTAAATCCATATCAATGGCTTTGAGTTTGTTGACCACTTCGCAGGCGGCCTCGTCAACAGAATACATTTTGAATTCAATCAACGTCTTCTTTGTATCCTGCTCCCCAGAAACCGCTTTAATATAGGTCGTCCCCTTTTCCAACTCCTTTACTTGGCTCGAAAGGGTGATGAAACCCTTCTTAAGGAGTTTATACGGATCTTCTTGCGGATATTCGACCTCCTCCTCATCTCGCTTATAACGGATGTTGTAGAGTTCAAAGTTATAGTCCTCCTTCTTTTCCACAGGATAGGAGTGGATACGCTTCTCAATCTCCAAAACTTCATCTACCAGGTGCTTAATGCTTCCTGACCACTCGTCGTGATTGAAGACGGTTACAACAGGCTGATTGCCCTTATAGGGTTCAGGTATCCTCAAGCCTCTTCCCAAGACCTGGGCGATGAGAAGTTTTGAATTAAATGCCCGCTCCTCGTGAGGAACGATCTGAAAGACATTTTTTACATCCCACCCTTCGGAGAGCATACTGACAGAGGTGATCCACTCAATGGAGTTGTCCTTGTCATCTACCCTTCTGAGGATCGGGATATTACTCTTGTGCTCGTTGGCAGAGGTAACGATCAAAACCTTTTCAGCCGCTTTCTCTTTACTGATCCTTTCTTTCTTGGCAAGAAAATCAATCAGTTTATCGGTGAGACGCTTGCAGGCGGCGATGTTTTTGGTAACCAGGATGCTGATGGGTTTTATCTTGCGGTATTTGGCGGTCTTGTTCTCAAGGTGATTGTCGTAAATCTTCTGAAACTTCTCATCCTCACTCCCTGAGGAGTCCTCCGCCACATATCGGATGGATTTAACAAACTTCTCCTCAATGGAATCCCTCAAGGAAAAGCGATGAATGACATCGGTGAAATAGTCGTCTTCTATATAGCAAGTGCCTGAAACATTCACGATAAATTTGAACCCGTATTTAGGGTCAAGCAAAAACTCCTTCCATTTTTTGAGCGCCGTATCGAAAGGACTCGTTAAGTGGTGTGCTTCATCGTTCAATACAAGAGTCCGCTCGCCTTTCCCGGCAAGGCTGTCCTCAATGGCGGATTTGGTATTGATATAGGTAGCGTGGATATTCTCAATGCAGATGTCTCCCTTCTGAATGGTATTGGAGGCATTGATAATTCGGGGATTTGCAATCTTGGAATCAGCAGGCAAAAGGTCTTTTAGGGTTCTATCGGCGGATAGGCTCCGAAACTTCTCCGTGAGCCCGGCCTCGATAGTATTGGATGGACAAAGGACCAGCACCTGATCCACGGCCCCTTCGGCAAGCATAATGCGGGCGATGCCATACATTACATAGCTTTTGCCGGTGGCGGTTGCGTGATCTAGGGAGCAGGAGAGCTTTTCCGGCAGTTGGAGGTGGCTGAGAAATTCCTCAAAGGATGAATACTTCTCCTGAAGTTTGGGGTTCCTGTGGTAGTTTTCCTCCGCCAGGTTTTTGAGGCTTCTGTATTCTCCGCCCAAGAAATACCTTAACGTCTCCCGGATCGCCTCTTTTTGATACTCCCTGTCTCCGCAGAGGGCATCCAGGAAAGCCTCGTATTTATTCGGGTCAAACCTCTTGAGATCGTAGCTGGGAGATACCTTGAGGACTAAATCCTTGTTTTGAAAAGTCTGCCGCTCAAGCATTTCTACCTCTTCCTCTTACCGTTAAAGTCGGACAGGGTCTTTATCTCCCGCTTCTCGTTCCCGAAGATATCGATATAAATGACCATGATTTGTTTCTTGCCCTTATCCTCGGCAAACCGCACCTCGTAACCGTTCTTCTTCAAGTCCTCGGCGTAGAAGACGTCGTCTAAGTCAAAGACCTCCCCATCAAAGTCATAGTCCAGCATGACCATAGAAAGGGTTTCAAGGTTGGCAAACTCAAGGGGCTTGCGGGAGATGACCTTACTCTCAAACCTCTCGATTTTGATGACACATTCCTTTGTTCCGCTTCCTAACTCCAATTGCCCTTTTTTATTAGCAATAAAATATTTGCACTCCACCGTCGGCACCTGAATAAAGTCAAAGCCTACGGCGTCTACCGTGTCGTTGACATCCATCTCGCTGACCGGTTGCTTGATCTTGCTAAACCCCCGCTTGTGAATCTCCTCGATAATGGAATATGGAATACGGAGAATAAAGTATTTCGTCTTGCCCTTCTCAATGTAGTCCTCAAGAAATCTCACCGAGGCGGCAGGGGCGATGATAAAGAAGCGTCTGCCGATCTTGTCCCCCAGGTACTTGTGGAGGTCGTCAATAAATCCCCTGTCCAGCACGGCGTTGGGATGTTTCTGATAATTGAAGACCATAACGCTGTCCGCACCCAGATAGCCGTCCAGTTCAATCTTGGAAATCTCATGCCTCTCATCCCGGCACTGAAAGAGTTTTAGGGCAAAGTCCCGATACTGCTCCCAGGGGAGTTCCTTGATCATCCTGTAGTCGTAGAGGCCGGAATTGTAGAGGGTGAAGAGCTTACATGGCTTGCCATATTTCTTCTTGGGATTCTCCAGGTCTTTGCTCTCGGCGATGTTTAAGAGCCGCTTCTGAATTGTGTAGATGGCTAACTTTCCACAGTCCACCCCAATCCACTGCCTGCCTAACTTCTCCGCCACAGCAAGGGTAGTTCCTGAGCCAGCAAAGCAGTCAAGGACGAGGTCACCTGGGGTGGAGGAGGCTTTGATAATGCGGTCAAGTAGGGCTTCAGGTTTTTGGGTCGGGTAGCCTGTAGCCTCAATTGCTTGTGAATTTATTGGGTTAATATTTAACCATAAATCTTGTAATGACACACCCGGCATTTCCTCAAGATAACGCTTGAATCTTGCAACGCCCTGTTTCGTATAATAGAGTTTGCCTTCCTTCTCCCATCTTTCCATAGTCTCTTTTGGGCAACGCCAAGATTTTGTGACGCCCTTCCACTCGTAAACATAACCTCCTGTTCCTGGAGCAATTAGATTGTCGTCTGTAAACCTGCCCTTCTCATCAACTCTTTGATAATGCGTTGAAAGAAAACTATCACTATACTTCTCAAACTGTTTATTCCATATAAAGTCCTGTGACCTTGTGTATAAATAAATCACATCGTGAATTATGCCTAACATATTTACATTGCTGTGTGCCGTGGTTCTTTTCCATATGATATCATGCCTAAAGTTTTGCTCGCCTAATACCTCATCTATTAGCACCTTCACATAATGCCCCTTCTTCCAATCCAAATGCACATAAATACTTCCATTTTCACTTAACAGCTCCCGCAGGAAAACCAACCTTTTCCTCAAGAACTCTAGAAACATTGCCCCGGCAATCTTGTCCTGATACGCCTTCTGATCCTGACTTCCCCTGAACTCCTGCCTTGTGGCAAACGGTGGGTCAATGCAAATCAATCTCACCCCTGGCATTCCGTCGGCGTTCTTCAGTTTTCCTTCCTGCTTCATTTGTAAGAGGGTCTTCAAGACCTGAAGGTTGTCGCCGAAGATGAGCATATTTGTCCAGCCGTTGCCGCTCTTGCCGTTTCGGAAGGTCTTGACTCCCTGCAAGGGCACGGCCATTGTGTCGGCCAAGATGTCCTCCTCCCGCTCCTTACCGGCGTAGATGAGCTCGTATTCCCTTTTGATATCAAAAAGGATCGCCTTGTAGTCCTCCGGCAAAGGCTTGCCCTCCTTGAGGAGGCTTACAATTCTTACAATCTTCTGCTCCGAAAGTTTACGCATGGCCGTTACTCTCGCTTTTCCTTCTTTTCCTTCATCCGCTCCTGCCGATCCTTCTCAATCAAGTCCGGGATGATAGACACAATGGAGGCATTCTGGTTCTGCTTCTGAAGTTCCAGGGGGCTTTCTCCTTCAGGAAAAAATACTGCGCCTCAGTGAGTTCAACGATCCTCTTCCTCATTTTGGATTTATTCTCAGCCTATTCCTCACTTATCGGTTGCACGGCGGAAGAATAGCACCAATATAGGGGTTAGTCAAATACGAAGAGCAGACCTCTTCTCCTGTCACAAATATGTCACAAAATTTGCTGATTCGCGCTGAAATTACGGTATTTGGATTGAAAGGAAAATTATCTGAAAAAGTCTATTTTCCCCTGGAATAGCCAATAAATCCCTGGTGGGCGGCACTAGGTTCGAACTAGTGATATCCGGTTTGTAAGAATGCTACTCTAATTTCGGATAGATATCTCCCCATGTGCCACATGCGTGACAAAAAATGCTGAAAATTGTTGACGTCAATTATCGTTGGGTTTTTTTCTGAGCAGTCATATTCTTAGACGGACAGTTTTGAGGCAAAAATTGATATTATAAGGCAAATATTTGCTTAGATTTTAAAGTAAACCTATGAAAAATCATTTAGTTGGCACAGCCAGACCACAAAACCAGCAACTCCTTTTGGCCTTGTATCGCTCAACCAATAATGATCCGATATCCTGAATCATCTTTCCTTTGAAAAAAGTTTTCAGGCATTTAAAAGATGTTTCATCTCTTTTCCAACTTTTTTTATTTTGCTTTGAATAGAGACTGATAAAATCCTGCGCGAATTTCTCAAAAGAAAAAAATAACGATGAAACACATAGAAGTTCATGAATTATTCAAGAAAAAAAGGGGGGAGTTCCCTCGATAGGAAAAAATGAATTTTGGAAAGATGCTTTAAAAGAATGGAATAGAACACATTCAAAAAAAAATAAATATTCTACTTGGAGATCTTTTAGGATGACCTATTTGAGGATCAAACAGAAAATATAATTTACATGAATCTCCTTTTAAATTCTCATAAAATTTGATACGCTCTCATTCGAACAAAGGCAATAAAAAAGGGCGATAAGGAATAGATATAACACCTTGATATACAGGGTGTTCTTAAAATGAACTTTTTCGATATAAAAATAGCTGAATTTGGAAGCTATGTCTTAACCCTCGATAATTTAATTCTTATTATATCTCTTATTTTGGCTATTTACTTTTATTTACGCCAACTGCACCACGCAAGAAATCAAATAAATTGGAAAATACAAATGGTTAATAGTGAAATCTTTGAATGCTTTAAGGGGCCTGCCTTAGGGGGAACCTTTCCCGAAAGATATCATATTGATGCCATTATAAGTACTAAATCAAAGGATTATAAAATAAAACCAAAGAAGCTTTACAGCGTCGAAGATGTTATCAACAAGCTCATTAGTTTGCTTTATGAGCAGCCTATAGATTCAGAAGTAAGAATAAAATGGATTAAATCGCTTAGGGAGGAAACAAGTGTTCCATTAGAAGAAAAAGAGAAATTAAAAAAAGAAAATATTTTTTCAAGAATAGTAAAATTTTTGCGAAGTGACTTATTGGTACATAGAAAATACCGTCCTTTAGATATGGAAAAAATGGGTAAGAGACAAACTAAGATGATAAGCAAGATATTGGCTAAGCAGAAAACTATGAAAGAACCGGAAGCAATCAAAATAAAAAAATTTTATGATGATTTTGAAGAATTTAAAGGATGGCAAGCCTATAGAGGGGGAACAATTGTCCAATCTGATGAGGTCAAACACTCGGGAAATTTCAGCTTGAAAAAAGTTGTCAATGGCGATCCTCATGGCGGCTACAAATTGATAGGAGAATTATTATCCTTTGATGAAGCTAAAGAGATAATATTTACAGGCTGGATATACCGGCCGCAACTCACCTCGCCAAATATTGGCGACCGATTAGCGATAGAAAATGCTAATTTCAACGGTTATGGATTCACCATTAACCATAGTCGAAATACAGCATGGATTGAAAGAAGAGATAAGGGCAAACCTATAGTGATTAGTCCTATAATTAACATTAATCCGCTTATGAATAAATGGAATCGTTTCGAATTTCATATGAAAAAAGCAGGAAAATATAGTTTGATTATTTTTGATGAAATGGGAGGGATGGAAGCAACAGTGAGTAGCTTTGCTGATATTAAGTATTTATCTTTTACTCAGATTGCCATGCATGGTGGATTCCCTTATTATATTGACGATATTAAGATTGAAATATTGAAATAAATTAAACCAACGCAATCCGAACTGTTTCATCAAATACTTTTGAAAGCATCCCCCAACTTTCATGGTTCCTATGTATTTTGTTGCTTTATTTCATTTGCTTCAATTAAATTAATTACTCTCAATGGGTAATACGAATAATGACTTTCTCCTTTAAAAATGAATAATCCTCTTTTGAAAATTGATTTAATCTGTTTCTTTGCTTCTTTTAGAGTATTTACTTCGATAGAATCAAGCTGGCCCCTTGTCTCCGTATGGGCTGTAATCTTCCAGGTCATGATTTCCTACTTTTTTTTAATTGCTGTTTCCCATAATCCTAAAAAAAATGCCAGCTAGGATTATTCCCAAAAATAAACTGTCAAGATTTGTGACGTGTTTGATACTGAAAAACAGGTATAATTGTTAAAAATTCTCTAAATTGCTGATTTTAAGGTTTATATGGGGTAAAATTGTGGCACGCCCGGTCCTAAACTATGGCTTGGCTGGGGCAACTTGCAGATAATGGAAATATTGAGAAAATATTTATTTTTTATTTCATACTTAAAATCCCTATTTTACCGGCAAAAAACACTCTCTAAGGAATATGGTAAATAAACTTTGCAGAGATTGAACCAGAGAAAATCCTTAGAAAGCAGATTTTATGATTAAAAGGTCATTTTAAGCCTGCATAAAGCAGACAAATTTAAGTTAATCAATTAATTTAAATTATTTGCTATAGCCAGGCCATAAATACCAGATGCGGGAACGAAACCGTGAAAACGGTATCCGCACAACTTTCTTTTTCCCCTTTGGAGCAGTAACAACATAAACGCCAGAAGGATTTCCTATATTATCCAGCACTATGTTGACCATCAAATTCGCCACTTCCTTGGGCTGTAGAATTCCCTCTTCAGTAAGCAGTTGAGACTGTCGACGATTCTTGTAGCAGGCAAATTTGTCTTTGATGGTTTCGATATTTACAGATTGAATGGCACAGGCCTCTTTCAAAGCATTCTCGCAGCACTCAACAAAAACTTTGTGATACAATTCCTCATTATGCAAAAATAGATAGTCAAGGAATGAAGCAGGTCCATGCTCCTTGATAACCCAATAGTTTTTGTGGAGCATGTGTGTATCTATCGGGCCAGGAGCTAAGTGTATACAGCGGTGTACTTCTTCTCCATCTTGCAACGCTTCACAGAGATTGAGTCCAAAAGCCTTTGATGGTGCATAGAGAGTGCGTCCACCTGATGGACTAAGACCATGCGTAGAACCAATGTCTACCAAAGTGAATCCTTTCCTGTTGTCAAAACCGTACTTTTGATTCAATGAAAGCACAGAATGCAATACCTCGTATTTTCCACATATATTGACTCCCAGAAGGTCCATTCGAGTTTCTAGAGTTTGTTTAGTAAATGGGCCTGAGTTGTACAAACTTGCCGACAATACGGCGGTATTGATTGCGTTGCACGATAACCGATTGATTGCATTATGGAGAGCCACCTTCAACTCATTCTCGAAAGAGGGATAGCCTTCCGAGTAATCAAATGGATTCAAGTTAATTTGAATAGCGTTGACCTTTTTGTAGCGATCTAGTCCTTGATTAAGCCGCCGGTCAAGTGTAACTAGGGGTAGATGATCTAGGTGAGAACAATACTGCCTAACGAACGAATCTCCTAGCGAGAATTTCGCTGTACCAGTAACCAGAATCGCTGGAGCAGACATGTGATAACCTTTCTTAAAGAGCCTGGAGAGCGGAAGGCAACTGCCAAAAGACCAGATGGATGAGAACACCTAAAGCAATCAAAAGAATGAAAATGCCAAATATTGTGAATGTAATATTGCGAACATTCCTTAGCCTGCTATCTGTAATCTCTGTTTCCTTAGTATGCAGCAGTTCAAAACCAAGGATTCCAAGAAAAAATCCAACCAGTAACTGCATAGCTAGATAAAACGAAGGTGCAAATACAGGCACCTTGCTTGCCAGTCTCCAAACAGAGTATAAAACACCCAGAGTAAATGCGGTTCCAGTGGAAGCGTAAAGAAAACGGAATACTTTTGAGTACTTCCAGCTTCCTGGCATAAGTGATCCTGCGCGGGACACGAGCTTTACACAAGACACGCTTGTAAGCTCGGCCAATTCATTCTCTAATGGTTTCAGTGCATCCTCGGCTAAGTGAAGAAGGCTTCTGACTCGGTTTTCCAAACGATAGAAAATATATGAGATGCATGCCCCGAACAAGGAAACCCCCAATGCCAGAGTTGAGTTATCTATATTAGATGCGTGCGTAAATGCTCCAAAAAGGAATGCTGTAGCTATAAGGAAGTAATACAGAGATTGCATCCGCTGATGAGCATGGAGGGAGAACCATTCCCATGCATGCTCCAATGCAACCTTTCGAGCCTCATCAAAATTATTTAAATCGTCCATAGATCCTCCTTAATGAAGCTTCATAAAAGATCCATATAGTCAGCAAACTTATCTAGTCAAATAGTATCGTGATCTTGATTTTTATTGGTGTTTTCCATCAAAGCTATTGCAACTATTATCATAGCAACGTTGTGATGTCAACTTGATAGGGAAGTAGTGTCACTAATTTGCCACCAGATTTGACTAAGATTGCATAGTTATGTGCATGGTTATTAAAAAGGACTTCGGTAGAAATTAAAGGTGATCCCAGTGCCAATGTAAATAATTTCAAGAACTAAATTTTGAAGATAAATCCTTAATGACAAACTCAACAGCTGCGACAGCCGATAGAGCTGTTCCACGATCGCATCTTTGACCTAGACGCTGTTCGCGACCCGGATGAATTAAATTACGATACTCTTTTGCAAGCATTGCTTGTTTAGCTGTATCCTTTCCAATAATTTTGAGTTTGTCTGCTACCTCAATAAATGAATGAAGGTTCCAAACATCAAGATTTATACCAGGATCCTTGTTAAGTATTACCTCATGTAAGAGAGTTTCAACCGCTTTTCTCACCTTTTCTTGATCATGTTGTTTTAGTCCCCACAATAATAATGCTTCAATTACAGAACCCGCAAGAACCGTTGCGGCCTTCCATTCTCCGTTTGAAAGCGCTTGATTTGTAGCACTAATGTCAATTTCAAGATTTGCTCTTAAATCATTATCTTCAATAAAGCGCATTTCAGCAGTGTCTTTAGATGGGAATTCATCTGGGCATGTTAATAGAACATTCCGAAGTATAGAAACAGGATTACGATCGCTTAAACCAGGAACATTTTTAAGAGGATAATCCCGAAGCTTCCAATTTTCAAGACCTATTTTGATCGCGGCTACAGCTGAAACAAACTTTATATACTGCTTACTCGATAAAACTAACAATTCAGAAGGTAATTGTTCAATCAAGTCAATTATTGCAGCACAAGATATAGCATAGTTTCGCTCTAAGTAAAATTTTTTATTATCTTTCGCTTGTGGAAATACCTGATCAATAAAACCAATTATTTGACTTGGAACAACTCGTGGCATCTATCCCTCCTTACTAGATTCATCTTATTAACCAGCTGTAGTTCTTTTACATATAACACATTGAAAGACTTGATTCAAATAAGTAGGCAAACCTCTCCCCGTGTGCCACATACGTGACAAAAAAAGCTGAAAATTGTTGAAATTAGGGTATCAGGGTTGAAAGAAGGGTCAAGCGTAAGTCATTGATATAATTGACATTTCCCGTAAAATCAAGGGCTTAGGCATCAGGAATGTCATCTCCTTGCGAACGCTGCGCTCTCCCAGCTGAGCTAACCGCCCACACAGAAAACACAGTCTAAAATTACCCTAAAAATTTACCATTTTTTACGTAAATTGTCACAGTAAATGTCGAGAGTTATGTCGCAAGTTTGTCGCAAGTTTATAATATTCTTTTTATACTAAAATATAAACAAGTCTATTCTTACTTCCTGATGAAGGTTCAAATGGAAAAATTTATTTTTTTTCTTGATAAAAAATATTTTTCCATGCTTAGATCATACGAAATATTTTTTCGTATAAATTGATTTATTTACGAAATATAATTTCGCAAAAACTCAAAACCGAAATTCTAGAGACATCATAGTTAATTGCCAAAATAAAGAGAATGTGAGGAGTTAAGTATAGTGTCCCCGGAATGTTGGAGGAATGGGAATATGTTTATAATCACATCAGCCCCCATCAATCACTTGATTATTTAACTCCCTATGAATATTATCAACAATGGTTATTAAATCACAGAGACAATGTGTCACTAACGTACTGAACGAGTATACTGTTTCAGCCAAATATAATTCATGATGCCAAAAGGAAACCTGAGAATCTGAGATGGTGGCAGTATGAAAAATATCTATATTCATCTTTTCAATGCGCTGAAAAATAAGCAGCCTCTGGCTTTAGCCTCGATCATTGAAGCTAAAGGTTCAACACCACAAAAGCCAGGAGCTTCAGCTTTATTTTCTCCTGAAGGTCTCCTTGAAGGTACTCTGGGAGGAGGTCTGCTTGAAGCAGATGCCCGGAAAAAAGCCATTCAGGCACTAAAAAAAAGTGATTCCCGTCTTTATAAATTCTGCCTTAATGCTGAAACGTATTCAGAGGAAAAACCTATTTGCGGAGGTGAAGTCAGGATTATGATTGATGCCAGCCCTGAAAAGCACATAGATGCCTTTCAAAACCTCAGCAATTCCCTCGGTCAAAGGCGTTTTGGCCTCTTAGCCACATTCATCAACAGATTGATTGGAGAGGAAGTGACTATTTTACGGTATTGGATAGAAGAGAAAAAAGATTTGGCTATCAACCTTAGAAAACATTTTTCCTGCTTTCGGGAAGAAATTAATAAAGCCCTTTCAGAAGGTTCGCCCCGATTAGTAAAAGTCAAGGATGAAATATTACCTGCAAAAGCAAAAGAGAGCTTTCTCTTTTTAGAACCTGTTTTTCCGTTCCCTCATCTGGTGATAGCAGGGGCTGGACATATCGGGCAGGTTGTCGCACATCTGGGAGGTCTCTTAAATTTTGAAGTCACAGTAATAGATGATAGACCTGAATATGCGAATAAAGAAAGATTTCCAGATGCGGATCATATAATTGTGAAGGATTTCAATAATGCTCTTCGGGATTTTCCCATCTCTTTGGATACTTATCTTGTAATTGCCACTCGTGAACACCGCCATGATGCGACGGTTCTCCGTCAATGCATAAATTCTGAAACAGCTTACATCGGGATGGTAGGGAGTACCCGGAAAATCGAACTTATGCAAAAAAAATTCCTGGAAGAAGGCTGGGCTGCACCGGGGCAATTTGACCGTATCTATGCCCCAATTGGTTTGGCCATAAATTCAAAAACTGTGGAGGAAATTGCCATTAGCATCGCTTCTCAGCTTGTTCTCGTACGCAGCCAAATACGAGATAAAATT
>Ga0210003_1002741_pt1 | contig 14656 bp, 11 predicted proteins | sample LantaG_FD_182804 | JGI IMG/M metagenome (GOLD analysis project Ga0210003, IMG submission 182804) | Deep subsurface microbial communities from Baltic Sea to uncover new lineages of life (NeLLi) - Landsort_02402 metaG (SPAdes) (version 2) | ecosystem: Environmental > Aquatic > Marine > Oceanic >... | reverse complement strand
GGCCGTTGCTCTGCGACATCGTCGTCAGCCCCAGCCAGTAGATGTTGATCGTGATGTAATCGTACCAGCGGATAATGTGTTTCATCGTCTGCCTCCCCTTTTGTCCTTTTCCTCCTGCCGCTCAATGAGTCCCTGGATTTCCCGCTCCAATTTCTGCCCGGCGGCGAGGATGTCGAGGAGCAGGTTTTCGGTTTCCTGGTCGCCCTCGGGGCGTGTGTCCCACGCACCCTGGAGCGCCTCGTTCATCCGCGCCAGGCTGCGGGTCATGGCGGCAAAGACATCCTCGGCTGTCATCTCGCGGGAGACCAACTTGGCACGCGGGCCGCTGTAGAAGCCCAACGTTTCCATCTCCCGCTCCATCTCGGCGGCGAACTCGAGGTCATCCTCGATCCCCTCCGTGTGGTCCATGCCAGGTGTGAACTCGAAGCGCTCATCATCCATCAGCATCTGGTGGAAGTCGTCCAGTTCCAGGTTGAGACCCAGTCCCTCCCCCTGGCACATCAGCCACAGTTTCTTGATCGGCACGTAGAAGTCAGGGTCGGTCTCCAGAATCTCGATTGTTCGGGCGATGATACGGGCGTCCATTGCTCGATCCTCCTATGTAAGTAGACAGGTACACAAAGGGCTTGGGGTGTCTCGATGTCCTTGTATCCTTGTGTACTTGTTGCTACAAACTGTAACTCTCGCCGGGTCTGAGCACGACCGGCTCTGCAGATGTTTCGGCCCGCACTTGCCTGGCCCAGGCGTGTGGATCTTGCGCGATGACGTCAAAGGTATTATAGTGGATGGGGATGACGACCCGGGGCTCAATCAACTTGACTGCCCGCAGCGCATCGTCCGGCCCCATGGTGAAGTTGTCGCCGATGGGCAGGGCAGCCAGGTCAATTCCTTCCTCGCCGATGAGGCGCATGCTGTAGAAAAGGCCGGTGTCGCCGGCCAGGTAGATTTTCCTGTTCTCGGCGGTCAGCAGCAGCCCACAGGGGCTGCCGCCGCAGGAGCCATCGGGCAGGCTGGAGCCGTGGTGAGCGATGGTCAGTTTGAGATAGCCGAAGGGGTGCTGGAAACCGCCACCGATGTGCTGGGCGTGGGTGTGGGGCACGCCCTGGGCCTGGAGCCAGTTGCAGATCTCGAAATTGGAGATGACCAGGGCCCTGGTGCGCTTGGCGATGGTGACCGTGTCGCCGATGTGGTCGCCGTGGCCGTGGGTGACCAGGATGTAGTCGGCCTCGACTGCATCGGCTGATATGGGGGCAAAGGGGTTGTCGGTGAGGAACGGGTCTACCAGGACTCGTGCACCCCCGACGTTCAGAGCGAAGGCAGCGTGTCCGTGCCAGGTTAGTTTGATGGTCATATTTCTTTCTCCTGTGTTGATTGTGTCCTATCAATTGGTGTCCCAAGATTACACGGGAGATGGACTAAAGTCGGCTGCTGTGTATAGAAAAGTATAGCCGATAGATGGAGGGATGTCAATATGCAGGGGCCTGATAATCAATGTTCTCGCTGAGGCATCTACGTGGCACGAGTAAGACCTTGAATAGCACAATCGGGGGGTTGACAAGAGGCCTGGAAATGTGGTATAGTAACGATTGACGGAAGCATGTATGCTGCTACCCGATTGCATGCGGGAGCACATTGCCTGACCTGTAGATGTCAAGCACTGTGCTCCTTATCACTGAGTGAGAGATGAAATTAGGTCAAAAGAACGAACTGGTAGAAATTGAAGAAGGGATGAGCCGTGAGGAATACCTGCTGGCCAAGGCGGCTGAGCAGGGCTTCGTCACGTACGATGATGTCCTGGTCGCTTTTCCTGAGGCCGAAGAGAACCTGGAGGAACTTGAGGATATCCTGGCTACCTTGCTAGAGGCTGGCATCAGGGTAGGCACATCGGAAGAGATGGAAAAGCGAGAAGCGAGGGTGTCCGAGAGGCTTGATCGGGCTGACGCGGCGGCCGACCAGCAGGCGTACTTCGACACCATCGCGATAGATGATACGATTGGCCTCTATCTCAAAGAGGTTGGCAGGGTGCCGTTGCTCACGGCTGAAGAGGAGGTCATGCTGGCCAAGCGCATGGAAGCCGGTCAGATTGCCCAGGAGGAATTGAACCAGGATGGTCTCAATCCTGGAGAACAGGGCGAAATGGAGAAGATTGTGCAAGATGGTCTGGCTGCCCGTGAGCACCTTATCCGCGCCAACTCTCGCCTGGTGATCAGCGTGGCCAAGAAGTACATTGGCCGTGGTGTGCCCTTCCTCGACCTGATCCAAGAGGGCAACATCGGGCTTATACGCGCCGCCAACAAGTTCAATTATAAGTTGGGGAATAAATTCTCAACTTACGCAACCTGGTGGATCCGGCAGGCGGTCACGCGTGCGATTGCTGATCAGAGCCGCACCATCCGCGTCCCGGTCCACATGGGCGACCAGATCAATAAACTGCTGCGAACCTCTCACTGGCTGACACAGGAGTTGGGGCGTGAGCCTACCACTGAGGAGTTAGCCGCCGCGCTGGAAATCCCTACGCGCAAAGTGGAGGAGATGCTGAGAGTAGCACGCCGCCCTCTCTCGCTGGAAATGCCCACTGACGACGAGGGGGAGAGCGAACTGGGTGATTTCATCGAAGATGAAGACATCTCTGCTCCGGACGAGGAGGTGACCTCTTGGATATTGCGGGAATTGTTCCAAGGTATTCTGCAGGATCTCCCGCCGCGTGAAGTGCGCATTCTGCAACTGCGCTACGGACTGGTGGATGGCGAAACGTACACCCTTGAGGAGGTGGGTAAAAAACTGGGGGTGACCCGTGAGCGAGTGCGCCAGATAGAGGCCCAGGCGCTTAGCCGGCTTCGCCATCCTACACACTCCCGCCGGTTAAGGGATTTTCTGGAGAAGTAGCGGCCTGCTGTCGCAGTCACTCTCACCAGACCATGGAGCGAGGCCCCGGGTACGCACTCGGGGTCTCGCTCTGTGTGGAGAGGATTTCTCGCCGTTTGCAGCCTCTCCCCTTGTGTGTTAGAATAACGAGGCGTGCTGGGAGTGTGCCAGCACGTTGATGTCCAATGCCACTGTTGCTTCCTGTTCTCACGATCATCCTGCCACTGCTGGGCACAGTTGGGGTGCTTGGATTATCCCTCGTGCCCCGTATTCGCCCCTATACACACCACATTGCCCTGACGGCGGCTGGCCTCACCACCATCCTGATCCTGACGTTTACGTGGATGGGACCGGTGACGGTCGTCCCCTCTTTGTGGCAGCCTTCCCTGCTGTTCGGTGCCGCGCTGACGCTGCAGACTGACGTCGTTATGCAACCGTTGGCTTTGGTACTGGCGCTGATAACTTGCAGCGCGCTCCTGGTAGAACTCGGCCGTACAACAGAGGGGCCGCGTCCCCGGCTCGTGGCCACGTTGCTGGCTTTGCTCTCTGTGGGCCTCGTTGTCTTGTGGGCAGCCAATCTTCTCACTATGATTATCAGTTGGGCCATATATGATTTGCTACACGCCGCAGGGCACATCGCAGCCGGGGGCTCAGGGCGGACGGCTATTCGCGGCCTGGTCTTCGGCTGTCTGGCGACGCTGGTCCTGTGGAGCGGGGCGTTGTTGTCCAACGGTGAGGCAGGCAGCGAGTTGTGGTCGCTGATGGCTCTCAGCGGCACGCCACTGACGCTGTGGGCAGTGGCTGGCATCCTGCGGTTGTGGGTGTACCCGCTTCACCTATCCACTCCCGACGACCTGGATGCTGCCCCATCTCTCGCCGCCCCGCTCCTGCTGGGCCCCATCGTTGGCTGGGGACTGTGGCTCCGGCTTGCCCAGGTAAATGGCGGCTCTGTTCCTGGCAGCACGTGGGTGCCGATCGTGGCAGCGGTTACCTTGGCCGTGGGGGGCTTTCTGGCCTGGTCTTGCGAGTCGCCCCGCCGCATGTTGCCGTGGATCGGGATGGGGGTGAGCGGAGCGGTGCTGCTGGCCGCTGGGTTGGCAGGGGAGAGCACAGCAGCAGTGATTGTCGCTGGCGGCGTGGCCTGGGCGTTGGGGATAGCAGTGCTCTTTATGAGCGAGAGCCTGCAGCGAGAGGTGTTATGGTGGAACATTCCCCCGCTGGTGGGAGCGCTGGCACTGGTGGGAGTGCCCCTCACGTTGGGGTTTGTGGTAGAGGCGGTCCTGATGGGGGGACTCGCGGATGGAGGCAGCCTGGGGCTGGGGGGCGCTTTTTTCGTTGGGCATCTGTTTTTAGTCCCGTCGCTGGTGCGTTGGCTGTTACTGTCACCTTCCTCCCCCTTCCCTCGTAGGGAGGGAGGCCAGGGGGTTAAGTCCGTAGCGCGTGGGGTTGGGTTGGGGCTGCCAGCGTTGCTGCTGATTGTGGCTGGCTTGCACCCACCGCTCCTCATCGGCGGTGTCCAGAATCCCTCTCTGGGCCGACTGTTCGTGATGCCGGGCCTGAGGGGTTGGCTGTTGTGGACAGTCTCGCTCGTCGGCGGGGGAGTTCTTGCCTGGCAGGAGGGGAACCTGCGCCCGAAGATCGAACTGTTCCTCAGTGCGGCCCACGACCTGTTGCGCCTGGAATGGCTCTACAGTGCGGTGGCAGGGGCATTGGGTCGGGGGCTGTGCATGCTCCGGGCGGCCGACGAAGTGGTAGGAGGCGCGGGGGCGTTGCTATGGTCGTGGTTGCTGTTCCTCCTTCTCCTGCTGGTTTGGGGTGGTAAGTAATGCCGACACTGGCAGACCTCCTGGCGCGCGTGTCATTCCTGGCCGCGGTGCCCGCTGTGGCTGGCATACTGATCACAGCCGGGCTCCTGGTCGTCAGCCGGGATTGGCGGCTGAACGTGACTGTTCTCATTTTGCAGTACTTTTTTGTGGTGCTGCTATTGACCCGGCTGATCCGGCCGGAGGTGGCGGCTGTCAAGGGGTTGATTGGGTGGATGATCTGTATGGTGTTCTACCTGACTGAGCGGCGAGCCAGTGTGCTTGAGCAGGCCTCGGCTGCTGAGGGCACAGCGCCGTCGCGGCGCCGGCGTCGCTGGATTATCTCTGCCAGGGCGTCGTTTTGCCTGCTGGCCGGGATATCGGTTTCGGTGGCGGCATACATGGCCGCGCTGCGCATCCCCTTGCCCGAAGTCCCAGGCGACATCACGCTGGCCTGTTACCTGTTGGCAGGCCTTGGATTGCTGCTGATCGGACTGAGCGAAGCGCCGATGCAGGTGGGGTTGGGGCTGCTGACCTTTCTATCGGGTTTCGATCTTTTCTACGTTGCTCTGGAGCCAAGCCTGGCCGTGGCCGGGTTGCTCGGTGCCGTCAGTTTTCTCATCGCATTGGCGACGGCCCATTTGAGGGTTGCCCAGGTTACCGCTGGCAGTGAGGGGAAGACGCCGTGATTGCAGGCCCACTCTTGTTGCTGATCCTCCCGCTAGTGATGGCGGGTGTCGTGTACATCCTGCTCCGCTGGGCGTCCCTCTCGGCGTTGCTGGCCGTTGGCACGGCGTTGGCGTTGGGTATCGCGGTCGTCACGCTGCCGCTGGATCAGCCGGTGCAGCCTTTTTTATTTTGGGGGGAAGAACGCCAGATCGCTATGGGCGAGACAGTGACCTTCCTCGGACGCGAGTTGGTTCTGGAGCAGGCCGACCGGATGGCGATGGCGTATCTATTCTTCACGGCCGCTGGCCTCTTTTGCCTGGCGTGGCGCTCTGCACCACATTCGCTGCTCTTTCCGATGGGCCTGGGCCTTCTCAGTCTGCTGAGCGGGGCGCTGCTGATCCGGCCTCTCATCTACGCTGCCCTGCTCGTTGAAATTGCCGCCGCCCTCTCTGTGTTTGCGTTGCAGGCCGAGGGGCAGCCGCCCACTCTGGGAGGGCTGCGCTACCTGACGTTCACCACCTTGGCCCTACCTGGTGTGTTGGTCACCAACTGGCTGTTGGAGCGGTACGCGCTGATGCCGGACGAGATAGGTTTGCTCAGTATGTCCGCTACCCTGTTAGCCATCTCATTTGCATTGCTGCTGGGTGTCGTGCCTTTCCACACCTGGGTGCCGGCCGTCGCCAGCGACAGCGTGCCACTGGTGGGCACCTTTGTCCTCACCGTCGGCAACGGGGCGGTCTGGTTTCTGTTGCTAGACTTTCTGGAGACCTACCCCTGGCTCAGCACCCATCCCCACTTTGGTTCCCTCTTCTCCACCGCGGGACTGGTGATGGTCGTCGTGGGAGGATTACTGGCGCCGGCTCAGCGTCGCCTGGGGCCGGTGATGGGGTACGGCGCGTTGGTAGATAGCGGCGGCGCGCTCATCGCTCTGGGGATGCACAGCAGACTGGGGTTGACGCTGGCCCTCCTATCGCTGTTGGTGCGCCCCTTCGGCCTGGCACTCATGGCGATTGGCCTGAGTGGTCTGCGGGCGCGCAGCGGCGACGACGACAGTTTCGACGCGCTGCGCGGGTTGGGCTGGAAAGCGCCGTGGAGCACAGCGGCGCTGATCTTCGGCGGGCTTTCGGTAGCGGGGTTGCCGGTCAGCGCCGGCTTCGTCTGGCGCTGGGCTCTCTATCGCGCACTGGCGCCAGCCAGCCCAGACTCCGCGTTGCTCCTCTTCCTGGCGGGATTGGGCGTGGTGGTCGGCGTGTGGCGAGCATTATCTGTTCTCCTGGTGCGCCCCCGTTCACCTGAGGGTGGCGGGAATCCCCAGTCCACCTCTGAGGGTTGGCTGACGGCGGCGGTCGTGGCTGTGGCAATCATGGCTTGCGTTTGGGTTGGACTCTTCCCACAGATTCTCGCGCCGCTGGCGGCCCGCCTGGCGGAGACATACACCTTTCTTGTTCCCTGATGAACCTGTTTGAGCATAGCCGGCAAGAGCAAATCCGCCGCGAAGCGCCACTGGCGGCGCGTATGCGCCCCCGCACTCTGGACGAGTTCGTCGGCCAGGAGCACATCGTCGGCCCGGGGCGGCTGCTGCGCCGCGCTATTGAGGCCGACCGGTTGTTCTCCTCGCTGATCTTCTGGGGACCGCCAGGTACCGGCAAGACGACGCTGGCGATGATCGTCGCCAATACAACCGCCAGCCACTTCGAGACTATCAGCGCCGTGCTGGCGGGTGTGGCCGACCTGCGGCGCATCATCAAGGGAGCCAAGGAACGGCGTGGGATGTACGGGCGGCGCACGACCCTGCTCGTGGACGAGATCCACCGTTGGAACCGGGCTCAGCAGGACGCATTGTTGCCCCACGTCGAGGACGGCACCGTCGTGCTCATCGGCGCGACGACCGAGAACCCCTACTTCGAGGTCATCGCGCCCCTGGTCTCCCGCTCCCGCGTCTTCCAGTTCAAGCCGCTCGCCGACGACGATGTGGTGACGATCCTGCGCCGTGCCCTGGCCGACTCCGAGCGTGGCTATGGTGCTCGTGACGTCCAACTCGACGACGAGGCGCTGGCCCACCTGGTGCGCATCGCTGGCGGCGATGCCCGGGCCGCGCTCAATGCGCTGGAGTTGGCCGTGGAGAGCACGCCACCCGACGACGACGGCGTCATCCACGTCACACTGGCTGTGGCCGAGGACTCGATCCAGCGGCGCGCGCTGCGCTACGACAAAACGGGCGATGCGCATTACGATACCGTCTCCGCCTTTATCAAGTCGGTGCGAGGCAGCGACCCCGACGCGGCACTTTACTGGCTGGCCAAGATGGTCGCCGCCGGCGAGGACCCCCGCTTCATCCTGCGCCGGCTGTATATCCTGGCGGCGGAGGACATCGGGCTGGCCGATCCCAATGGGGTCGTGGTCGTCAACAGTTGCGCTCAGGCCTTCGAATGGGTGGGGATGCCGGAGGGGCAGTATCACCTGGCGCTGGCGACGCTCTACCTGGCCACCGCTCCCAAGTCCAACGCGGTGGGGGCCTACTGGGGGGCGTTGGCGGAGATCGAGGAGCACGGGGCCGGGCGAGTGCCGGTCTACCTGCGCGACAAGAGCGATGTCTTCCACGGCGCGCTGCGCGAGCACTACAAGCGCACGCTGGGCGAACACGAGGGGCCTGCCCTGAGCCAGTCGAATGGGTACAAGTATCCCCACGCCTACCCTGATGGGTGGGTGGAGCAGCGCTATCTGCCGGAGGGGGTCGAAGGCGGGTGGTTCCGGCCCAAAGGGCACGGCTACGAGCGGGAGATCATTGAGAGGCTGAAGAGGTGGAAGAAACGTGAAACGTGATTTTTGCGCCTTACGTTTCACGTTTTGCGCATCGTGGCTTCCTATCGCAGCACCCGCTTATCCCCCACCCGCTTCGTCACCCCCATCTCGTCCAGGTGCTCCAGCAGCCCCTGCGCGTACTTGCGGCTGGTCCCAAACATGTCGCGTACCTGGGCCAGGGTGATGCTTCCTTCCTGCTCGATGTGCGCGCGGATGCGAGCCACCATCTCCTCGTAGGTCTCGGGCAGGAACAGCACCTCCGGCGAGACTTGCACCAGGTCCCCCCGGTCTATCAGCATGCTCAGCACCTCCTCCCCCACTGCGGCGACGCTGTCCTTGACCGAGGGAGTGGTGTAGGGCTGGCGGTGGAAGCGGGCCAGGAGCGCGTCTGTCTGCTGCTGCTGCTCAGGGTTGAGGCGGATAGTGTGGGATGAGAGCCGGACGGTAGCCCCTTCATCTGCGATTAACCCCTCGGCAGCGGCACGGGCTATTACCGCGTTGAAGACCTTCGCCTCCAGCCGAAGTCCGCTGCGCAGGGCCTCGCGGCCCATTCCTGCGCGCAATGGAAACTCCTGATGATAGGTGGAGAGTTCGCGGGAGATGCGGTCGGTCAGGGCGGACCACCAGGCGCGGGCGGCAAGTAACTGGATGCTGGATGCTGGATGCTGGATACTAGCCTCTGTGCCGAGGAGGATGGCTTGGCCTTCGTCCAGCAGTTGGCTCAGTGCTTCCGGGCCGGCGTCGTCCAGGCCACTGGCGGAGAGCAGGTCACAGATGGAGGTAGGGCCACGACGTTCGAGGGCTTGCAGCAATATCTCGGCCGGGCTGCCCTGGGCTAACGTCTCCAGGCGGGCCACCACCTCGGGGCGGAAGCGGCGGTGCTTGCGGCCTGGATGAGGGTCCACGACGATGCCCCCGCCCACGGTCGCGGGGGGCGAGGGGACGCGGACAATGAAGCGATCCCCTCTGACCAGCGGTACCGGCTCCTGGAGTCGCAATTGTGCCCAGCCGGATTGCCCCGGCGGCAGTCTGTCCTGGCCCAGGAGCCGCACGCGCGCCAGCGTCTCGGCCGCGCCGGAGAAGAACTTGAGTTGGGTATTGTGGCGCAACGGGCGCTGCGCCTGCCCTGAGCCTAGCCGAAGGGTGTCGGGCAGATAGCGTAACTGCACGTCCACCAGCACTGTGGGCCGCAGCCAGCCGGGGGTGGTGACGACGTCGCCGCGCTTGAGGTCGGCTTTGCTGACGCCGCTGAGGTTCATCGCGACGCGGCTGCCCGGCACCGCCCGTTCGACCTTCTGCTTGTGGGTCTGTAAGCCGCGCACGCGGGCCTTCAACCCCCGGGGCAGCACCTCGACTTCTTGTCCCACCTCGAAGCAGCCATCGCTGAGGGTGCCGGTGACGACGGTGCCGAAGCCGCTGATGGTGAAGACGCGGTCTATCGGCAACCGGGGCCGCCCCCGGTCGGGGCGGGGTTCGACCTGGGCGAGCATTTCCTGCAACGCGGCCAGCAGTTCGTCCAGGCCCTGCCCGGTGCGGGCGGAGACGGGGATGATAGGCGCGCCTTCCAGCGCCGTCCCTTCCAGTGTCTCGGACACGTCGGCGGCGACTAACTCAACCCACCCTTCACTTTCGTCTTCGCTTTCGGCCAGATCCACCTTGGTCAGGGCAACGACCCCTGTACTGACCCCCAGCAGGTCGAGGATAGCCAGGTGCTCCCTGGTCTGGGGCATCACCCCTTCGTCGGCGGCGACGACGAAGAGGGCCGCGTCAATGCCGCCCACACCCGCCAGCATGTTCTCGATGAAGTCCCTGTGCCCCGGCACGTCCACGATGCCGACCGGTTCACCATTGGGGAGCGTGAGCCAGGCGAAGCCCAGGTCTATCGTCATCTCCCGCTCCTTCTCCTCGCGGAGCCGGTCGGGGTCAATGCCAGTGAGGGCGTGAACGAGGGTGGACTTGCCGTGGTCTACGTGGCCGGCGGTCCCGACGACGTGCATCGTCTTTTACTCCTGTTGTTCGCTACGCAAAACAGCCAGTTGCTCGTCAATCGGTGCGATGAGTGCCTCGTGCACGTCCTGAACGGCCTTAAGCAAACTGGTGGCTTCAGCGCGGCGGGCCTCCCAGAGGGCGTTCAGTTGAGTACGATGCAGGTTGGTGATGGGCAGCAGTGCCTCCAGGCGCTTCAGGTGCTCGGCGTTGGTCTGTTCTTGTTGGCGCCGGCGCTCCTCGACCAGTACCTCTTGTTTTTTCTGCGCCTTCAACCGTGCCGTCTGCCATTCTTCCCACTGCTGCTTGACGCGCTCCTCGGCCAGGCGCTGCCTTTCGGCCATCTCGTCCTGGCGTTTCTCTATGCGCACCTTGAACTTCTCCAGAGCACTGAGCGCCCGCTTGACCAGTTGCTGCTGCTCAATGAAGCCCTGCGTTTGCGCTCGTATCTGCTCCATCTTCTGGGCCACCTGCTCGCCCTGATCCAGATACTGTTTCATCTTCTGCTCGCGCTGGAAGTCAGAGATGCGCAGTTCTTCGATGGGCTTCTCGTACTTCTTCGTCTCCTGGATGGCTTCCTCAATGCGGGCTTTTTGTTTCTGAAGCGTTGTCTCAAGAAGAGGGAACTTCGTCGTCAGGGCTTCGATCCTCTTGCGCAGTTCGGTCGTCTCGTGTTCCAACTCGGCGATGCGGCGGTTATCGGCGCGGCGCTGCTCCTCCAGGAAGGTGACGGCCTGCACGCGGTCGTCGGAGCGTTTGCCCAGGTCGGCTACGGTGACCTCCAGGCGCTGGAGGGCTTCACTCAATCGCTGCTCCTCAGCCTGGCGGGCGTTCAACTCCTCGTCGTAGCGGGGCAGGATGCGCAATTCTTTACCCATCCGGTTCAGGTGGCGGGTCAGCGCCTCGTACTCAATCCGGCGCAGCCGCTCGGCCTCGGCCTGTTCCTTCCGCCGCACCTCCTCACGCTGGTCCATTTGGAGGATCAGCTCAGTTTTGTAGTTCGAGACCATCTGCTCGAACCCGGTCACTTGAGATAGGACCCCCTGGACGCCCGCCAACGCGGTTTGCAGTTCCTGCGTCCGAGCCGCCTGCTGGGCCAGTTGGCGTTCCTGCCCCTGTATTCGTTCCTGCAGCGCGGCGATCGTGGTCTTGTCCTTGCGGCGTTCCTCATCCAGCCACTTGAGCGTCTGCATCGCCTGGGTCATATCTATCGCCTGGGTCACATTCGTCGCCATCATCACACCCCCTGGGTGAGTTTAGTGATGCTGATTATAACATCATTCCTCCCCACAGGCAACGGTTGACAGGCTGCGGCGGGCCGCTATAATGCGTCTATCACCTTCCAGGTCAGGAGCCGGAGAATGCGCGTCGGTATTGATGCCCGTATTGTCCACTATGCCCGGGGCGGAATCCGTAACTACGTGCTGCACCTGCTCGGGGCGCTGGCCGCCCTCGACGCAGACACAGACTACTATGTCCTGCACAGCCGCAAGGACCATAACCCCCCGTTGCCAGGACCGAACTTCCATCCCGTCGCCTGCTGGACCCCTTCGCATCACCGGCTGGAGCGGTGGGCGCTGGGGGTAGAGGTGGCGCGACTGGGACTCGATCTGCTGCACAGCCCCGATTTCATCCCGCCCGCCGGAGGGGTAAGCCGGTCAGTGATCACCATCCACGACTTGAACTTCCTCTATTATCCGCAGTTCCTCACTTCCGAAAGCCACCGCTACTACAACCGGCAGATCGAGTGGGCGGTACGTCGCGCCGATCACATCCTGGCCGATTCCGACGCCACCAAATCCGACTTGACCTCGCTGCTGGACGTGCCGTCCGAGAAGGTCACGACCGTGCACCTGGCCGCTGACCCGGCCTTCCGCCCATTGCCAGAAGCAGAAGCCGGGCAGGTCGCTGCGCGATACGGCCTGGAGCCGGGTTTCCTGCTCTTCGTCGGGACGCTGGAGCCACGCAAGAACCTGCCGAGCCTGCTGCAGGCCTATCGCCTGCTGCTCGACGCGGAGGTGACGGCCGCGCCACTGGTGCTGGTCGGTGGCAAAGGGTGGCTGTATGACGAGGTCTTCGAGCACATCGAGGTGCTACACCTGACCGGGCGAGTGCGCTTCCTCCACGATGTGCCGGATGCCGACATGCCGGGGCTGTACAACGCCGCCGGTGTGTTGGCGACGCCATCGTTTTACGAGGGGTTCGGGCTGCCGGCGTTGGAGGCGATGGCCTGTGGCACGCCGGTCGTCGTCGCCGGGCGAGCCTCGCTGCCGGAGGTGGTGGGGGAGGCGGGGTTGCTGGTGAACCCGGACGCTCCAGACGACATTGCCCGGGCGCTGGCCCGCGTGCTGACGGAGAAGCCACTGCGAGCGCGGATGCGGGAACTGGGGCTGGCGCAGGCGGCACGCTTCACCTGGGAGGAGACCGCCCGCAAGACTCTGGCTATCTACCGGAGGGTGCTGGAGCGGAAGCTGGAACGCCTCGTTCGGTGCGATCCAGGATGTTGACACATGGAGTAGGAATCTCATGCTTCATCTGTAGGTATCTCAAATTGTTGACCGCGTTCAAGCGTGTACCGGATGAAGTCCAGCGTTTCGTTCAAATTGTCCAATTGCGCGTCGTGTCGCCACGCCAAGGCTCGTTCAATTAACGCTGCCCACCGCTCACCAAGGGCTTCCTGCGCCCACCGTGATGCGACCGGTTTTGAGACGACGGTGCCATATTGTAGTGTGTAGAGCGCCCGACACATCGTGAGGATGGCGTAGGCTTGATACTCGCTACTGTGCAACCGAGCGGGATCATGGAGCTGCGGCGCCCACCACTCACGTAATATCCCCAGCGCAGCCCGCCGTAAGTCGTTTGGTTGGACCGGGTCAATTAAGGCTTGTGAGGCTGGTCCCGCCACCACGACCCCCTGTTCTCGCATGATATGGCGTTGAATAACCCAGTCACTCCCGTGCCCATCCACGCCAAAACTCCCGTCCACACTTAGCGCAGGATGCCGTGCATGGGCCGGATCGTAGCGACGGAGTGCGTGCTGCGGAATGTAGGAGCCTTCTAACCTCTTCGCCCACTTCGAGCCGCTGGCAGCAATGCGAACATGCAGCGCTTCCAAAGCCGAAAGCATCTCGTCTGGAAGCTCACCGGCGGTGACAACGACAAAATCAATATTGCTGCGTTGGGGGTCGAAATCACCGCTTGCAAGTGAGCCACCAAGATACATGCCGGTAAATTCATTCCTTAAAATGGTCTGCACGCTCGATAGCAACCTGTGGAGCACGGCATTGACGTCGGGGTAAGGCGTAGGATGAGGAACGTGGGCTGACATTGAGCATGATCCTTCAACACGAACAGTTTCCTTACTACCAGACTACCCGATTACCAGACTCAGTAGATCCAAAATTGCTCCATAGCGTATCAACTGGCCTGTGAACTACACAGGTTTGCCAAATCCTTGTAAGATTGTGTTTGCAAGAAAACAACACAAGGAGGCAAACCTGTGGCTAACAATCATACACTTAAACTGACGGATATGGAAGTGCTTGAGCGAGCAACACAATTGCTGAAAGAACATTTGCCTCTGAAAGCAGATGGATACGTCTGCACGACGGAGGACCTGATCCACGTATTGCTGGGAGTGTCCGCGAATTGCAGCACGGTACAAGCTTTGGGTACAGATATGGTTAACAGCCCAGACCCCGAGACGATTCGGGGCTATTTGCGAGAACAGCTGCAGGTGGAAGACTTGCCCAGATTGGAGCAGCGGTTGAATGCAGCGTTGGCCAAGGAGATACCCATCCGGGTCTGGCGGCAGGCCCGCGACGTGGCGATCGATTTTCACGACCGGCCCTACTACGGCAAAACGTCGCAGGAAAAAGGGCTGTGGATACGCGCCCGAGCGAAAGATGGAACGACGCGTTTCTACCGTATCGCGACCGTCTATGTGATGTTGCGAGGCTTGCGCGTGACCCTGGCAATTCGCTTCGTGTTGCCGGGTGAAGAGACCGTCGAAGTCGTGAAAACCTTGCTCCAACAGGCCAAAAAGCTCGGAATTCGCATCAAACGTCTGTTTTTGGATAAAGGTTTTGGCTGCATTGCGGTGATGAAGTACCTGACCGACCAAGGGCTGTCGGCCGTGATTGCCTGCACCATCCGTGGCAAGACGGGCGGCACACGCGCTTTGTGTCAGGGGCGCAGGAGCTACCGTACCACTCATACCTTTCGGGGTAAGGACGGCCTCACTTTCACGGCTGAACTGGCGGTGTGTCGAGCCTTCACCACTGCCAAGCGCACCAAGCGCTTGAAACCTCGACTGGTCTGGTTGATCTACATCCTGATCAATCTTGACCTCACCCCCAAGTCCGTCCGGCGCCTGTACCGAAAACGCTTCGGCATTGAGACCAGCTATCGTTGTGCGGGCAAGGTGCGAGGATGGACAACGTCTAACAACCCAGCCTACCGGTTTGTCCTGATAGCTTTGGCTTTTGTCTTGTTGAACGTTTGGATTCATCTGCGTTGGCTCTTTACTCAAG
>Ga0210003_1002739_pt1 | contig 14662 bp, 17 predicted proteins | sample LantaG_FD_182804 | JGI IMG/M metagenome (GOLD analysis project Ga0210003, IMG submission 182804) | Deep subsurface microbial communities from Baltic Sea to uncover new lineages of life (NeLLi) - Landsort_02402 metaG (SPAdes) (version 2) | ecosystem: Environmental > Aquatic > Marine > Oceanic >... | reverse complement strand
TTTGATATTCGACTTTATTTTACAACCAAATCCTTTAGCCTGCTTTTTCATGATGTTGGCCACCATATAGCCTTTGGTCGTTTCAACCCCGGGATAGTTGGCAATTTCGTCGGTTAAAACCATTTGTCCGCCTATTGCGCCTTCATTCAGGATAAGTGTGTTTAACTTGGCCCTTGATGAATAGATGCCTGCTGCTAAACCTGCCGCTCCGGCACCTAAAATCATCACATCAAATACTTCGTCCATGTTATTAAGAATATCTATATTGCAAATCCGAGACTATAAGTCTATAAACATAAAATACTATGCAAAAAACTGATCTATAACAGATACAATTTGTTCCTTGTCCTGAATACTTGAAGTAGCTGTTACCATTTTACCGTTTTTATAATACACGTTGAAAGGGAGTCCCATAAATCCCCGACACATTGGGGCATTCCTGATAGGAGAAGCCTCCGGAGTATCAAATCCCATTACATAAAATTTAACATCTGGTCGTTCTTCTTCCAGTTCTTCCATTGCATCATAAACAGGAATACACATGGGACCCATACGGCCGCAGCTAACCATTACATTTTCATTCTCCTTTGTAATTTTCTCAAGTTCTGCTGCTGTTTCAATTTCATGAACAGCGGTTTCTAACATTTTCATACTAAAATTTATTTTTATTGTTAAAAATTAATTTATTCCTTCACATATTCGTTTATGGACAATTCCTTCAGGGATGCCGATAATTCTTTTTTCTGTTTTCATTAAAAAGGAAAAGCAAAATTGCTTCTGCACCGGTTATTTGAGTTTGATTTCTCATGTCAGGCCATTATCTCTGAAATAATCCCCTCATCCGATTTAAGCTTACCATTAATATAATCCTCGATAAGATTACGCGGAGTATTTACAGGGATCCCCACGAACAGGTTAATTCTTAAAGGAGCGAACAAAGTGATAATTCGTTTATCGATCTTGTAGACAATAATATCTGTTATTCCTTCGGCTGAGGCCCACTCCGGTAATTTTGTTACATACTCCTTTGGAGGTATTTGTATCTCTTTGCTTATCGCATTACCCTCATCAATTTCGAATATTTCGTAATGATCACACTGGCCAAAATATTCGCTTAGCTGACCTCCAACAACCGGAATTGCTACCCTTTTCATTTAAAGTTCAATTATTGACTGCAAAGATACCAGCAGTAATTTTTGTTTAAACGAAAACCGGTTCGGAAAATCAGTAGTTTTGGTTGAAATATTATAACTTTTTTCTTATAAAATTCCAATAAGAATAATGCAAATGCCAATAACTGAGGGTAAGTATATCAGTAAAGATTAACATTTACCGGCATTTTATTTATTTTTGCATACATTTTTAATACTTTAAAACTTGGAATCCGATAGCAACAATAATTGTAAAGAATGTAAAAAATCATCAAAGTGTTTTCAGTATTTATATCCCGATGAACTGGAATTCATAAACAGCAGGAAAACACAGATAACGTATTTAAAAGGCGAGACTATATTTAAACAAGGCGCCTTTGCCCCTTATATTCTATACGTTGTTGATGGTCTTGTCAGGGTTTTTCTGCAAACAGGCAGTATAAAACAATTAAATATACGTTTGACAAAACAAGGTGATTTCATGGCTTTTTCATCTGTATTCGGGGACAATATATACAACTGTTCGGCAGTAGCCTTAAAAGATTCAACAATCTGCATGATTGAAAAAACAGCATTGAAACAATTATTAATGAAAAATGCTGATTTTGCCATGCGTATCACATCCAGGAATTGCAGGAATGAAGGACGATACCTTGATATAATACAAAATACGTCCAATAAGCAAATGAGGGGCAAACTGGCTTCGTCCTTATTGTATATATCTTCGGAAGAATTCCTTGAAGAAGATGTTTTTCAATATTTAACCAGGCAGGATATTGCAAACTTTGCATCCATTACAATCGAAAGCGCTGTTAAATTTATTAAAGAATTTGAGAAAGAAGGAATTTTGAAGCTTAAGGGGAAGGACCTTAAAATAATTAATAAGGATAAGCTCGAAGAAATTGCTAAAAGAGGATAAATTATGGTCCGTTCGTCTAGGGGTCAGGACGGCAGATTCTCAGTCTGCAGACGATGGTTCGATTCCGTCACGGACTACGAATAACAGTTATGAGTTATAAGTTTGGGTGTGTATTTGCCTGAAAGACCGTAAATGATCAGATTGGCAACATCAGGATTGGTTATGCTTTGTTTTATCAGTGAAGCAAAGAGAAAAAGCAAAATTAATAACCTGTACCGTCATGCAAAATCGTCGCAGATTCATCAGAAACAGCTTGCTTGCAGCTACCGGAGCAGGACTCATAAGCAGACATTTACTGGCCGGACATAAATCTTTCCAATCCTCAGGATAACAAATTCATTTACCGCCAGCCGTGAATCTGTTCTTTATGAACCTGTAATGAGAGCAATGGAGGCTCTGAAAAAGGAAGGTCTGACCAGATTCATTGGAATTGCAACTCACAGAAATGAACCGGAGGCTGTAAGAGCAGCAGCAGATTCTGGCATACACGATATTATAATGACAAGCTATAACTTCCTGAAAACAAACAGGAAAGAGCTTGATGAAGCAATAGGGTATGCAGTTAAAGCAGGAACCGGAATTATTGCAATGAAAACAATGGCAGGAGCTTACTGGGATAATGAGGGAGCCAGTCCCATAAATACCAGGGCAGCTCTTAAATGGGTGCTCCAGAATGAAAATATTCATACAATTATGCGAAGTTATATGTATGCTTTCGGACATCATAATCTTCCCTATGCAAAACTGACCATGGCAAATGCCGGATTTAAAGAAAATCCATGTTTGGGTTGCACAACATGCAATGTCATCTGTAAAATGGGATTCAACATCAGGGAAAAAATCGTGGATATTTTCAGGGTAGCCGATGTCTCTTATAAAAACTTAAGTTCTTGAAACTGATTTATCATTGTCTTGCGAAGTCTGATCATTGAGCTGGGTTATATTATCGGAATCACATTCCTTGCAATGACCGACCGGGTGGTCTGAGACAATAGTTTCGTGGCAATCATTACACCTGTACCAGTAATAATCAGTAACATAAGTTCCTCCCCGTATGATGATTGCTTTTCCTTCAACAAAGGCTTTTGCAATATTTTTACGTGCTTTGTCATAAAGGCGTGTAAATGTCGGCCGGGATATGTTCATTTTCTTTGCTGCCTCTTCCTGTGTAAGATCCTCATAATCTGCAAGTCTCAACGCTTCATATTCCTCAAAGAGCAGATCGACTGATTCCAGTTCACGCATTGGGATCCCAAAAGGTTTATATCCTTCCATTGATGGAGGCATTTTAATGTGTCTGAATCTTCTTCTGTTGGGCATACCGGTAATGTTAGCAGGCTGTTGATAACAAAATGCCAGTGTGGCACTTGCAAATTTAATCACTTATTTATTCTGAGTATATATTAATTATGTGATTTATGAACATTTGTTCATTTTATTATTTCTAAATTTGCGTCGATTTTACGGCCCGTAGCTCAGCTGGCAGAGCACGTGACTCTTAATCATGGGGTCGAGGGTTCGATCCCCTCCGGGCCGACAAGTGCTGAATGTAGCCTGTAAAAGGCTGATGTGATTATATATGATGTATCCAGACTATATGTTAAATATTCTCTAATGAGAATTCAGAGTGCAAATTGTTCTTAGAGTTATACAGCATATCAGCAAGAATATTCTGTTCTTTCGTTGTTTTTTTCAACATATAATAAAATATATTGGCTACTGTTTCGCTCAATGCATTTTCAGCAGCTAATATGTTATAAATTTTGATCAGACAGTCATCAAAATACAATTCCAGTTTCAGTAAATCTTCCATAGTCACTTCAGATTTCTCCCCAATATTGTGCTCCAGGCATTCATTTATCTGATTTATAAGTTTCTCGCATGGAAAATCTAACCAGCAATTCATTGCTTTAGCAATATTCTTATGTCTTTCAAGATATTTCTCCCGATCTTTTTCATGCTCATACAGCTCAAATATTATCGACTTAATCTCTTTGTTTTCAGCCTTTTTATAAATATCATAATATAAGTTGGCTACTTGCTCATGATAAGATTGAATTTGCTCAATTATTTCACTTTTTTGTCTATACATCGCCAGTCTGTTTTAAATTTAATTATTTATACTATATCTCTGATTTCACTTTAATACAAAGATACACTCCTTATATCATTAATTACAAGCAAGTTGAGGTCATAGGCGTCATTTATAACCTTGAGATTTATCAATAAATTTATTGAGTATAATGGTATCAGCTAATTGATACAATATTACTGAGCAGGTGATCGCCTGACAATAAGACATTTTCCGGTTGATGATTTTGAAAGGGTGGTTATTTTAACCTATAGCATTCAGCAAGTAGGAGGCAGGGGAAAATATATGTTTATTATCCTCTCTGGTTTATCATTTTTAATCGTTCCAGGTCTTTGATCTCAATTTTTTTCCCTTGTATTTCAATGATATTTTCATCCTTAAATTCCGATAAGATCCTAACAACACTCTCCATTGACATCCCTGACAGTTCAGCCAGATCTTTTCTGCTGATATATGAAAATATATCGATCTCCTTAAATTCTTCCCGGTTTAAATATAACAATGTATTTGCAAGCTTCCCGTTTAATTGTCTGAGTCCCAGGTTCAGACATTTGGTAAGCATAATGTTATAATTTTTACAATACCAGTTAGATAGTTCCCTGGAAAAATCACAACACTGGGTAATTAAATCTTTAATACCTTCCCGGTCAATTATACAAATTTTTGTTTCCTTCAATGCAGCAGCAGTGAAATAATATGTATCATCACCAAACAGTGAGGTTAATCCGATGAAATCATCGGAATTAAGCAGTTTTATGATAATATTCTTATCGGGGCCCTCTATAAACATTTTCACCAAACCTTCCACAATGTATAAAATATCTGTAACGCGGGCTCCTTCTTTAACAATTGTTTCTCCCTTATTGTATCTTATATGGGGTTTTTGCATTTTATAGAATTCCTCTGCATTTTTTGTCCTTTGAACAAAACATTTAGTTCTTGCATAGCAATCATTACAATTCGTTCTTACCAAATATCTGTCCATCTGCAAAAAGTGTTTTGATATAATAATATGTTATCAGCGGTTTGTATAGCAATGAAGGAAGATCTTTATTGTTTATAATCTAATAATCCAATAATATTAAATGCCTTAATGCCTAAAATAAATTGGGTACCAGTACAAAGGTATAAATAAGATATCATAATCTGAAACCGGGTAATTACATTAAGTGTAAAATCAACTATTCCGGCCGGTGATAAAGAATCATCCGTTTGCACTTATCATTGTCAGTGATTCTTTGTTTAGAAGCTCAACCTTTTTCCCGGAGATTCTTAAAATGCCATCCTTCTCAAATTCATTTAATACCCGACTGACACTTTCACGTGATGAATCAATAAGATTTCCTATCTCTTCCTGGCCGAGAGGCATACTGAAAGTATCTGATGTATATAAATGATTTGACATTTCAAGCAGTACGTCTGCTATCTTCCCTCTTATTTGCTTTTGAGTCCGGCTGGCACATCTGTTAAAGGTATCCAGTTCATTCCTGCATACTTCAATCATAATCTCATATGCGAAGTCAGGATTTTTAGCTAGTAGAAAACGAAAAGTTTTAATGTCGATAAAACAAACTTCTGAATCCTCAATAACAGTAACCGAATACTGATTTATTTTATCACCGAATGTTGTTGGTAAAGCGAGGTAAGAGGGAGCCTTTACAATACGGACTATCTGTTCATGATAAGGGCCTGCTAAATGAATCTTGGCCAACCCGATCCTCAGGTAAACAACATTTGTTGAAAAAGTACCCTGTTTAATTACGGAATTTCCTTTGGAAAGATTTACCAGTGCACAATTAAGAGAGAGGTTTTCAATTTCCTCATCACTTAGTTTTAATGCAGCTTTAGACTTGATCTTACAAACCTTGCATTCATTTTTCATGTTTCAAAGATACAGTTTTGTGAGATATATCACAAAATTTAATAATCAACCTCACAATAAGAATAACTGTTCATATGTATTTATTGATTTCTTTTGTTAATTAATTAACAATAAAAATTTATACTTTATGGAAGAGAAGAAAATGTGTCTTGGACTTTTTACAGGCAGCGTTGATAAATTGACTGCTGCAGGGATTATCATTTCAGGAGCTGCTGCTCTGGATATGAAAGTCGATATTTATGTTTTACTTCAGGGAGCACGTGCCTTCAGGAAAGATATTGGAGATAATCCTGATAAACTTCAGATGGCTGAAAATCCTTCGATGAAAAAGGAATTTATGCAGTCCATGAAAAATTTAAATGTAAAAACATGGGTTGAATTTTTCAAGGAAGCCAGAGAAATAACAGATGTTAAAATTCATATCTGTGGCCTTGCCGGAAAGATATGGGGAGGCGAAAAACTTGAAGACTTCATTGATATTGCTGATGATATTTGCGGAATTGGTGCATATATAACCTCTACTCAGGAGGCTAATGTAAATCTTTTCATCTAGTGAGAAGATATTTACACAACATAAGTAAATATAGAGAATAATAATGCAGGAAGATATAAGCACAAAACTGAGTCAATTCCAGTCACAAATAGACTCCTTAAAGGAAAAAATAGTTTTACTTGAAAATTCGAAGAAAGATCAACTTTCTATAGCCCTTGTTTCAGGTGATCTTGATAAAATCCTTGCCGCAATGGTAATTTCACTTGCCGCCGCGGTACAGGACACACAGGTGAAACTATTCTTTTCTTTCTGGTCACTTTCGGCATTAAGAGACAGAAGAAAGAAAGCGAAGGGTAAGGATTTCATCTCCAAAATGTTCGGATTTATGCTGCCAAAAGGAAAAAATAAGCTGAAACTTTCAAAAATGAATATGGCAGGTATGGGTCCGATGATGATAAATTACCTTATGAAGAAACAAGGAGTTCTTTCTCTTGAAAAGATGTTTAAAGAAGCTGCCGACCTGGGAATTGAGATTACAGTGTGCGAAATGTCAATGAACCTTATGGGATTCAAAAAGGAGGAGATGATTGACTATCCTAATCTCCGGTATGCCGGAGCAACAACTTTTGTTGCCGAAGCAAATGAAAGCAGCATACAGTTGTTTATTTAAACTTATTTAAGAGTATTATTAACTTATATTCACATTAAAATTTTACAATTATGACACCAGAAGAATTAAAAAATGTTAGCGTGGCCAAATCTGTTGATGCAAGAGGAACCGCTTGTCCCGGACCACTGCTTGAAGCAAAAAAAGCAATAGGATTGATAAAGTCAGGAGATATTATGGAGGTATTATCAGCTGATGAAGGGACAAAGGCAGATATCCCCAAATGGTGTACAAAGCAGGGCCACGAATATCTTGGTACCATTGAAGAGAGTGGCTTTTTCAAGATCTACATGAAGAAACAATAATTGATCAGCTGACTGAAATGGATAAAAAAAGTGCCAGTATCCTGGTATTTTCAACAGAAAAAATTTCTGATCCCGCCATTGATATGGCGGGATTACTTAAGCTGCATTACCCTCCGACAGTATATACTATATCAGTACCATGCTCAAGCGGTATAAAACCAAGGTGGATATTACATGCATACGAGAAAGGATTCGACGGGGTTTTCATTGCCGCTGACGGAAGCGATTGCACATACGGAGAATCGTGCACTGAAAAAACCGGACACCTTGTTGGACAAACACATGAGATGATGAAGGAAAAGAACATTGACCCTGCCCGTCTCCGTATGGCAGCAATATGTTCGGTATGCAGCGAATCATTCGTGAAGCAGATTAAAAGCTTCACCCAGTATTTACTTCAAACCTCAAAAAGCTGATTATGGCAGAAACCAATAAAAATTCCAGTTATGATGCACTTGTGATCGGAGGAGGTATTGCAGGTGGTGAAGCAGCTTTGAATTTAGCCAACAGCGGATATAAAGTGCTATTAGTTGAAAAAGACCTTTCCATTGGCGGCAAAATGATTCTGCTCAGTAAAGTCTTTCCCACACTCGATTGTTCTGCATGCATTACAACTCCCAAAGTATCTGAAATATCAAGGCACCCGGAAATTACAATATTTACAGGCAGCGAAGTAAAAGAGATTATTAAAAAGTCTGAAAACAATTTCGAGGCAAAAGTAATTAAGAATCCAAGGTATGTGATTGCCGAAGACTGTACTGGATGCCAGTTATGCGAACAGGCATGTCCCGTAAGCGTTACTGACCAGTACCAGTATGATCTTATCGGACGTAAAGCAGCCTATATTCCATTCAGCATTGCCAGCCCCAGGGTGGCTGCAATAGATATTGAAAACTGTACATTATGCGGCGCCTGTGAAAAAGTATGTCCGACAAAATGCATTGATTTTACACAGGAACCAGAATTACTCAATATACAGGTAAAAACAGTTGTTGTTGCCACAGGATTTAACCTCTTCGACCCTCTTAAAATTCCAAGATTCGGATATGGACTATGCAAAAATGTAATTACCTCCATGCAGATGGAGCGGCAGCTTGCTCCTACCAGGCCCTTTAATACTATTCTCAGGCCTGGTGACGGGAAAGTACCTGATAAGCTGGCCTATGTATTATGTACAGGATCGAGGGATGTAACCATTGATAATCCTATCTGCTCACAGATATGCTGTATGTACTCAATTAAGCAGGCACAGCTTCTTATGGGAGCCTTGCCTATGGCCGATGTAACTATATACTATATTAATATCAGGTCATTCGGAAAAGGTTTTGAGGAATTCTACGAGCAGGCAAAAGGAATGGGAGTCAACTTCATAAAGGGTAAGATAGGTAAGATCACTGAGAAAGAGAAAGGTAACCTGATACTCCGTTATGAGGATATTAATGAAAATAAAGTCAAAGAGGCTGAGCATGACATGGTTATACTCTCAGTGGGAGTGCTTGCCAATCCCGATAATGCCTTACTCTTTCCCGAAGAAAAGCTTGAACTGGATCAGTTCAGTTTTATTAATCAGAGCGATCCTCTCATAAGTCCGTCTGAAACAAATATCAAAGGTGTTTTTGTAGCGGGGACAGCCTCAGGACCCATGGATATTCCTGATTCCATCCTTTCGGCAGGTGCTGCATCTTCGGAGGCAATAAGTTACTTAATTCAGAAATGATGAACAAAAAGTTAGGTGTATATATATGCCATTGCGGAGGGAATATCTCAGACTATGTTGACGTTGAGAAAGTAAGAGCTTCTGTTGAAAACGAAGAAGGAGTTTTCCTGGCAAAAACAACCATGTTTGCATGCAGCGATGCAGCCCAGAAGGAAATGGTTGACGATATTAAGAATAATGACCTTGACGGACTTGTCGTAGCTTCGTGCTCCCCAAAACTTCACCTTATAACTTTCAGGGCAGTATCCGAAAGAGCCGGTCTGAATAAATATAACTATGTGCATTCCAATATCCGCGAACAGGGTTCCTGGGCCCACTCCGATGACAAAGCAGGAGCTACGGAGAAGGCAATTCATCTTGTAAAATCGGCAATTGCAAAAGTACGACTCGCCGAGTCATTAAATCCGATAAAAATACCGTCAAAAAAATCGATTGCCATAATAGGAGCTGGTGTCGCAGGCATGAGGGCCGCCATTGAACTTTCAGATATGGATTGTCCCGTTACACTTATTGAAAGAGAACATTTTATCGGGGGACGCGTTGCCCAGTGGGATGTTATGTTTACCACAAACCAGACAGGGAAGGAGCTGGTAACCACGCTCTATAACGATCTCATTAAACGCGATAATGTTACTCTGCTGACAGGAGCCGAAGTAATATCAAATGCGGGAAATATCGGCGATTTTACATTAAAAGTGAAAGTAACACCCCGCTATATAAAGGAAAAATGCGACGAGGGAGACTTTGAGAAAGCAATGGAGGCCTGCCCGGTAGAGGTGCCCGATGAATTTAATTTTAATATAACAACAAGGAAAGCCATCTTTCATAACTTCCCGAGCGAATACCCTCATTATCCCGTTATTGATATAAAAAACTGTACACGTTGCGGAGAATGCGAAAAGATATGTAAGAGCGTTGATTTTTCACAGAAAGATGAGATAGTAGAAATAAAAACCGGTTCCGTTATAATGGCTACCGGCTTTGATCCTTATACACCTCCGGATGGAGAGTTTGGTTATAATCAATCCGAGAAAATTGTTACCCTGCCACAATTTAAAAGAATTATTGATCTGAACGAAAAAGAATTAGTGTACAAGGGTAAAAAAATAAAAAATATAGCATATATCTATTGTGTGGGGAGCCGGCAAGCAGAGGGAGACAACAAGTATTGTTCACGTTATTGCTGTACCTCTGCAATACATGCTTCAATAGATGCCAGAAACAAATTTAAGGATGTTAATAATTACCATTTTACCAGGGGGATCAGGACTTATGGAAAACAGGAATTATTATATGCTGAATCGTTAAAGAATGGCGACATATACCTTCAGTCCTATGAAGATGATCCTCCCGTGGTAACAGCAAAAAATGGCCCCGTTTCTGTAAAAATCAATGATATTCTTACAGGTAAAAAGGAGATATCTGTTGAGCCTGATCTTGTAGTGCTGGTAACAGGAATGGTTCCAAGAAAAGATAATCCGGTTGCATCAATTTTCAAGTTGCCCAGGGGCAGGGATAACTTTTTCAACGAAATACATATGAAATTACGTCCCGTGGAAACTGTCATAGACGGAATAACAATCTGCGGTGCATGTCAGGGTCCCAAAAACATAACAGAATCGTTAAATTCAGCTCTATCTGCCGCAACAAAGTCTTTTTCGTATGTTAACAAGGGCGAACTTGAGCTGGAACCTATTGTAGCAAAGGTAGATAAGGATGTGTGCACATGGTGCGGCGAGTGTCATAAAGCCTGTCCATTCGACGCAATAAAGTTGGAAAAGTATGGGCAAAAGGATATTGCAGTTATTAATAACTCAGTGTGCAAGGGATGCGGAATGTGCCTGCCGGTATGTCCTGTTGATGCTATCGATCTGATTGCATATTCAAACAAAGAGATTGAGAATATGATAGACGCCCTGGCCGGTAATTAATATTTTTAAATAACCTGATAGTAAAATAATATAACATGGACATAGAGAAGGGTAAAACATTCAAATATCTCAGGGAAAAAAGACAGGTCACAGATTCAGCAAAAGAGAATCTGAAAAATTTCACCAGGATAAAAAAATCAATTCTTGAGGCTCTCAGGGAAAACGACATGACTGTTGATCAGCTCACTCAAAAACTCAACATGCCGAAACATGAAGTCTTTTACTACCTCATGACACTTGTAAAATACGGCTTTGTTGAAACAGGTGCGATCGATGATATGGATGAATACTATTCTTACAAAATAAAACAATAATGGCTGCAATTAATACTGAATTCGGGAAGAAATTAGAGAAATACGGAGGATTCGATTTCAATGCATGCTACAATTGTGGTACATGTACAGCGGTATGCTCCCTGTCGACTGAAGAGGATTCATTCCCAAGGGAGATGTTGAGATTCAGTGTGCTTGGGCTGGAAAACGATATAAAATCTTCCCTGAAACCATGGCTATGCTATTACTGTGGACAATGCAGCACTTATTGTCCGCAGGAAGCAAACCCGGGAGAATTAATGATGACTCTCAGACGATGGCTTATTTCCAAATATGACTGGACCAAACTCGCCGGATTACTGTTCCGGTATGTATCACTGGCAATAATTGCCATGGTTCTTCTTGCTGCGGGAGTAGTAGCTTTCGGCTTCAGCAGGAATTTCAACCTCGAAACCATTATGCATACGGGCCATAATTTTGAAATGATCGCTATAGCATCAGTCTTTGCAGTAATACTGCTTCCTAATATTATTCGCATGTGGTGGTTTATCATCCTGAAACCCCGCATCAAGGTTCCCTTTATTAATTATTTAAAAGGCCTATGGGAGCTTATTGTACATATGTTCACTCAAAAAAGATCCCTGGACTGCGATGACAACCAGTTTAGATGGTTTGAACACTTTATCCTGGTGATCGGTTACCTGGGATTGCTTTTCATTACGGTATTTCTTGACTGGTTCTCAAATGAAAATATGATTGTAATAATACTTGGTTATATAGTCAGTATAATAATATTCTTAGTCACTATTGATTTTGTATACGACCGGATAAAAAAGGCTAAAGAGATCAGTAAATATTCACAGCCATCCGACTGGTTCTTCGTGATATGGCTGCTTCTATTGGGTTTTTCAGCTTTTGCAGTAAGGTTATTTGTTGATTTAAATCTGCTTGAGAATAATATCTGGCTTTACCTGTTTCATCTGATTGTTTTGGTACAGTGGGCGCTTATCATAGTACCTTTTGGTAAATGGACTCACTTTTTATACCGCTCCTTTGCCATGTATTTTTCAAAGATCAGGAGCTGATCAGCCATTAGTTAAAATTTTTGATAACGGCATTAAAATCCTTTGTCCAAATCCGGATTTTTTAATAAATTTATTGCCGTTAGGGTAACTTATTAAGTAATTATGATTAATACACTTTAATTATGAAGAACAAGAAACTAACAACAGCATCGGGCAGACCATACTTCGAAAATGAAGACAGTATGACCGCCGGCCCAAGAGGACCTGTCCTTCTTCAGGATTACTACCTCCATGAGAAACTGGCTCATTTTAACCGGGAAAGAATTCCTGAACGCGTAGTTCACGCTAAAGGCTCCGGTGCTTATGGTAAATTTACAGTAACCGGTAATATTACAAAGTACACCAAAGCAAAACTTTTCTCTAAAGTTGGAAATAAATGCCGTGTCTTTGCACGTTTTTCAACTGTTGGAGGAGAAAAAGGAAGCGCCGATACCGAAAGGGATCCCCGGGGCTTTGCAGTAAAATTCTATACGGAAGATGGTAACTGGGACCTGGTAGGAAATAACACACCTGTCTTCTTTATTAAGGATCCGAAAAAATTCCCCGATTTTGTTCATACACAGAAACGTGATCCGAAAACAAACCTGAAATCAGCAACGATGATGTGGGATTTCTGGAGCCTCAATCCTGAAAGCCTGCACCAGGTTATGGTGCTTTTCAGCGACAGAGGGACACCTGATGGTTACCGTTTCATGAATGGTTATGGAAGCCATACCTTTTCAATGATCAATAAAAAAAATGAACGCGTGTGGGTGAAATACCATTTTAAAACGCAGCAGGGAATTAAAACCCTCACCGGACCGCAAGCGGAGGAACTGAAAGGCAAAGACCCCGATTACGCCCAGAGAGACCTGGTTGAAGCTATCAGTAAAAAGGATTCCCCGAAATGGACCCTTAAAATCCAGGTGATGACAGAAGAACAGGCTAAGAAACTTAAATGGAATCCTTTTGACATAACAAAAGTATGGCCACATAAAGACTTCCCATTAATTGAAGTCGGAGTAATGGAACTTAATGAATTACCTGAAAATTATTATGCCGATGTTGAACAGGCTGCATTTGCCCCTTCTCATGTCATTGATGGTGTCGGTCTTTCACCTGATAAATTACTTCAGGGACGTATATTAGCCTATCCCGATGCACATCGCTACAGGCTGGGAGCCAACTATGAGCAACTGCCTGTAAACAAACCAATAGTACCGGTAAAGCATCACCAGAGAGATGGCTTAATGAGCCTGGAAAATAACAGTGGCTCCGGTCCGAATTATTACCCCAACAGCTTTGACGATATAGTTGCAGATAAAAGCTATAAGGAACCTGTAATGAAGCTCGATTCAAATATTGCCGACAGTTATGATCGCAATCTAAAGGACGATGATCACTTTTCACAACCGGGTATACTTTTCAGAAAAGTCATGACTGAGCAACAACGTATGAATACAGTTAGTAACTTTGTATGTAGTATGAAAGGAATAAACGGGCCGAAAAAGAAAGAGATAATTACACGTCAGCTTAATCACTTCTATAAAGCAGATAAGGAGCTTGCAAAAAGTGTTGCAAAAGGACTTGGGATAAAGTATAGTCCGGGTGGCAAAAAATAAATAATAAAAACTTAATATAAGTAACAAATAATATTAAAAATCTAAATGTTATGGCAGAAATTGGAAGATCAATCGTAAAAATGGATGTTGATAAATTAATCGACCTCCTGAACAAAGCACTGGCCGATGAGTGGCTGGCTTATTATCAGTACTGGATAGGTGCCAAAGTGGTAAAAGGCCCTATGAAAGATGCAGTAACTTCAGAATTGCAGCTTCATGCAACGGAAGAGCTGACACATGCAGTACTGCTTGCTGATAGGATTGTCCAGTTAGGCGGCACACCAGTTCTGTCGCCGGAGGAATGGTCAAAAATTACTAACTGCGGCTATGATTCACCTTCAGATCCATATGTGGAAGTAATTCTTGATCAGAATATTAAAGGTGAACAGTGTGCAATACGTACTTACAGCAAGCTACTGGATATCACACGCGAAACAGATCCTGTAACTTATAATATCGTACTCCAGATACTTACTGATGAAGTGGAGCATGAGGAGGATCTGGCTGCACTTAAAGAGGACCTGGAAATGATGCTTATAAAAAGAAA
>Ga0210003_1002738_pt1 | contig 14663 bp, 10 predicted proteins | sample LantaG_FD_182804 | JGI IMG/M metagenome (GOLD analysis project Ga0210003, IMG submission 182804) | Deep subsurface microbial communities from Baltic Sea to uncover new lineages of life (NeLLi) - Landsort_02402 metaG (SPAdes) (version 2) | ecosystem: Environmental > Aquatic > Marine > Oceanic >... | reverse complement strand
TTGGGGAAAAAAACAGCCCGAAGAGGGAAAAAAAAAACCGAAAAGAAAAAAAATAACCAACTCTCACCTTCGACCAGCCTCTCCGCCAGCGTGCCCCTCGGCGGCTGCCCCGGGAAAACTACGGCGCAGTTCGGGTTCCCGGCCCACTCCACCAGGAGCTCCCGCGCGACCCCGGCGTCCAGTGAGCTCAGCGAGGCGACGACGACCTTCGGCCCCCGCGGGAGGCGCGCGACGTCGCCCACCGAGTGGCAGGGCCTCACCGCGCGCAGCGACGCCGCGTGGTCCTGCTGCTGCTGGCCCTGGCCCCCTCCCTGGTGCTGCTGCTGCTGCTGCCGCGACGCGATTCCCTCCCCCATCCACTCCACGAGGCTCCGCGTGAACTCCAGGGTCGAGACCGCGACGGCCGAGGCCAGCGCCAGAGGGTAGGGGTAGCGGTTGGCGGTCCAGGCCGCGTCGAGCGCCAGCAGCACCTCCGTGGCTCGCCCGGCGGTGGGCGCCGGGATGAGGACGCTGCCCTCTCTCCTGAGGGCGCGGAGGCAGGCGTCGATGAGGTCGGCCTCTCGCTCGGCGGGCGGGGGGTCGCGCGGGGCCAGCGCCGAAGAAGAAGAAAAGCAAGGAAGAGCTCCGGCTCCGGCTGCTGTTGCTGCCTCTCCCGCTGCATCCCCCCGCTGATGCTCTCCTGCGGCCCCTTGCTTTTGCTGGAAGGAAGGAGGCAGCGGCGGCACCCCTGCCCCGGCGATGAGCAGCGCCGGGCGAGCGAAGCTCGGAAGCGCCGCGGCGTCCAGGTGGCGCTCCCTTCGGTGGTTCACGGCTGGAGCGTACAGCAGCGTGTCGCCTCCCGGGGGGACGATTTCCCACAGGCACCCCCCGAGGGTGTGGCCGGCGCAGTGCGGGGTGAGCGTGATGGACTCGAGCGGGAGAGAAGAAGAAGAAGAAGAAGGTTTCCTTTTCCTCTTCTCGTCGCCGCCGTCGTCGCCGTCGTGCTCCATCTCCTCCTCCTCTGCTTCTTCCTCGTCCTCCTCTTCCTCCTCTCCGCCGCCAACAGCGAGCTGGAAGCTCTGCCTGAACTTCAAGGCGACGACGCGGGAGAACGCGGCGTCGATGGCCTCGACGGCGGCGCGGCGCCTCTGCGCGGCGGTGGAGGCTCCCCTCGGAGGAGAAGACTTTGGCGGGGTCTTTGGGCGGAGCGGCTCCTTCTTTTCCTCCTGGCCGTCGCCGTCGCCGTCGTGCTCTGCTCCCTCGCCCGCCTTCTCCTCCATGTCCTCGGCCTCTTTTTCTCCTCCTCCTCCTCCTTTTCTCTCTTCCTTGGACTCGATCGGCGGCAGCAGCAGCTCGCAGCCGGGCAGCGGCGCGCACCCCGCCCGCTCCCGCGCCAGCGCCGCGTCGTAGAGCGCCAGCTGCCCCAGCCGGTGAGTCGGCACGGTCGCCAGGATCTTGCTCCCTTTCGGTAGCGCCCGAGCCACGGCCGCGAGCGCTCCGAGGTGGTCCAGATCGGCGTGGGAGAGGAGGAGGGCGTGGGCCGTTCGCGCGGCCTCGGTGGCCCGAGCCACAGGAGAGGAGGCGGGAGAGGTCGGCGCCGAAGCGGCGACGGCCGCCGTCGCCGTCGACGCGTTCGCGTTCGCGTCGTGCTCGTCAAGCAGCGCTTCCGACCAGCCGCAGTCCAGGAGCAGGCGCACGCCGCCGACCTCGAGGAGCGTGCACTTGGGCCCGCGATCGCGGGCGCCGTAGAGTGGCGTGACGGCGATGCGGGTGGCCATGTTTTGGTCGATCGTTCAAGCCGGTCTTCTTTTTTTCCTTTCTTCCTCGTGTGCCCACTGATCAGGGCCGCGCTCTACAGCAGGAGCAGCAGTAGCAGCAGCAGCAGCAAGAGATGCTTCTCGATGCCGTGGCGCCACTGCCTGCGACACTCGGGGCGCGAGCACCACGCGCGACAGAGAAGAGAGAAAAAAAGAAAGGAAGAAGTGAAAACAAATGCTTTGATCTCAACCACTTTGACTGTGAATTTGAGGAAAATGAGTCCTCCTCCGACGGGGCCGCCGCTCCCTCTGCACAAGTCGTTCGCGGCTTCTGCGATCGCGGCATGCTCGGCAGAGTTCCTGACTTTGCCGCTCGACACGGCGAAAGTGAGGCTGCAGATCCAGCCCACGACGAGCCGAGCGACGGCGGCGGCGACGGCGGCGGCATCGACTTCGTCGACGACTGCAACGACAACACGAGCTGCTGCTCCATTCCGCCCCAAATACAGCGGCCTGATCGGCACGATCCGGACCGTCGCCGCCGAGGAGGGCGCAGCATCGCTTTGGAAGGGTTTGGTACCGTCTATGCACCGACAAGTGCTTTACGGAGGTGAGGGAAAGGAGATGAGATGAGGGCTCTTTCTTTCAACCTCGACTGCTGCCCTCGCGCTTGCCACCAGCCGCAGCAGCAGGGAATCCGAGGCTGCGAGCGAGCCCCCCCTTTCCTCTTTCTCACACGAAGAACAAAAAAACGTTTCGAAAAAAATCGATCATCAAGGTCTCCGAATCGGCCTCTACGACCCGCTCAAGCGCTCGATCGCCGACGCGACCGGCGCCGACGGCGACGGCCTCGGCCTGAAAGTCGTCTCCGGGCTCGCGACAGGCGCGCTCGCCATCTGCGTCGCGAGCCCCACCGACCTCGTGAAAGTCCGCATGCAGGCCGAGGGGAAGCTCCCGCCGGGGGCCGTCCGGAGGTACCCGAGCGCCCTGGGCGCGTACGCTGCGATCGTCAGGACGGAGGGGCTCAGGGCGCTCTGGACGGGTCTGGGCCCCAACGTCGCGCGCAACGCGATCATCAACGCCGCCGAGCTCGCGAGCTACGACGCGATCAAGCAGCGGATCCTGGCGGTTCCGGGTGTCGAGGATGGCGTCCCCGTGCACCTGGCATCGGGGCTCGGGGCGGGGTTCTTCGCCGTGGTGTGCGGGAGTCCAGGTGAGAAGAAAGAGAGAGAGAGAAACGTTTTTTTTCCCCGCGACCCTTTGACGAGAGCTCTGCCTCTTCTTTCTCTTTCTTCCCTGCTTCTCTTTCTTCTCCGCCTCTCTCACGAAATGCTTCCTCTCTCTCTCTTTTCCTTTTTTCCCATCAAAATTCAACAGTCGACGTGATGAAGAGCCGGATGATGGGTGAGTTGTCTCCTTTTCTGTTCTTGGGATATCGTAGGGAAACGAAATGGAAAAGTTGTGGGAAGAGACGAAGAGAAGAGGAGGAAGGCGTCGCGACGACGACGGAAATATTTTCCTTTCCTCTCCTCTCCTCGCCCTTCTTCCCCTTTTTTTTTTTTTTTTTTTCTCTCTCTCTCTCTCTCGCGCGCGCCCCATATCTCTCTTCTACACCCACAAACACAATAGGCGCGCGAGGTAGCAAGGGGGACGGGCGAGGGCAGCGGTCTCGCTTTGTTTTATCTCAAAGCTCGCACTGCTGCCCGGCGCTCGCGATTTTCCGATCTTTTCATTCGACTTCGCCTTGTGGTCCCCCCTCTGCTTTCACCTCTGCGCGCGAGAGCGAACAATAATCTTACCCCGCGTTTTAAGTTGCCCCGCCGATTGCGATTTATGCTGTCCCGCGCGCGGCAGGGCTGGTTGAGCGGGGGATAAACTATTTTCTCTTGGACAGAAAAAAAAAGAGAAACGAAAAGAAACTTTTCTTTCTCTCTTTTCCTTTTTTTTGGACTCACGTCTTCCCAAAACTTCCGAAAACTTTCAAAATCTGAACAGCAAACACCGCCCTCTACTCGAGCGTCCTCGACTGCCTCGTCAAGACCGCCAGGGAAGGGGGAATCGCGGCCTTCTACAAGGGCTTCACTTCGAACTTCGCCCGCCTAGGCTCGTGGAACTGCGCTATGTTCCTCATCCTTGAGCAGGCCCGCGCGGCGATGGCCTAAAGAATGAGAATGAAATATGCGCCACATTTGTGCGGCGCATCCTGGAAGTAGAGAGAGAGGAAAAGAGAGGGAGGCGGCAAGCAGCAGCTCTTTCTCGACCGACCTTTTTTTTCTCTTCGTCTTCACTTTGTATTTTTTTCTTTCTTTCTAAAGAAATTTTTATCATCATCATTTGTAGAGGCAGACTTTTCCCAACTCAATTCTTCTTAACGTTGTCATTTAAAAAACCAGGGAAAAGGTCCGCAGACGCGCGCTTGCTTTACAAGGAGAGAATCCCGCGAGGAGAAAAACTCGCAAAAAAGGAAAAAACGCGCGACGCCGAAAATCTCCCCGAGCCTTTATTTATTTATTTCCCCTTCATCTCTCTCCCGCAGCAAAAAGAAACGGATTGTTTTTCAACATCCCGCAACTGATACTGCTGGAGAAACACGAGCGGGAGAAAAGCGGCAGACAAGGAGAAGAAGAGGGAGGGAGGAAAAGGGAGAGGGAAGGAACAACGACGTCGGAGAGAGAAAAACTCCTCGTCGTCGCAGCCTCCCCCTACCTCAAAAACTCCCGCGTCCCCCTTTTTTTACTCCTTCTTATCCTCGGCTATGGGAATATCTAGTCGAAGAGCGAGAAGCCCATGTCGTCGTCTCCCTCCTCCTCCTCCTCCTTCTCCTCCTCCTTCTTCTCCTCGGCAGCGGCAGCATCGCCACCGCCGCCGCCGCCACCGCCGCCGCCACCGCCGCCGCCGCCGCCGCCGCCGGCGCCGACGTTGGTGATCAGCTCCGAGATCGGCTTCTTGGCGAAGACCTTGGCGTACATGCCGGGGAGGTACGGGGGCACGGTGACGCCGGCGGCCTTGGCGAGGGCCGCGATGTTCTCGGCCTGTTTTGGGGTTGAGAGAGAAAGAGAGAAAGAGAGAAAAGGGAGGTGAGTGTTTTCTACCCACCCGAAGAGACGCCTCACGAATCGACGACGCGCGCGGCAGAAGAGAGAGCAAGCAGTGTAATCACGGATTCGGCACGTTCTGGTCCCCATTCAGATCCCTGAAACGCTCTGGGGCATGCCCCATGATGTGCATGCGAGATCTGTGCAGCGAGCGAGCACGTGAGATGCTCGCCGAGGCGAAGAATGGAGCCGCCGACATGAGGTCTTTCCTCCTCGATCGCCGCTGGCGGCCGCCGTCCCGATCGACGACCCCCCTGGATCTTCCACGAAGGCGCAGGGCCTTTCTCTCGTTCTCCACCGCGATGGAGGCGCCAGTGCTCGCTGCTGCTTTCTCGAGAGAAGAATCGGAAAGCAAGAGGCGATTCCAAGGCGGCAGAGCGGCGAAGAGAGAGGGCATCACCGACGATTGATCGCAGCCGCCTTTTTTTTCCGCTTCCTCCTCCTTCTCCTTGCATTTTCTTCACTCACAGAGACATCGGCGCCTCCGTCGTCGAGGATGAGCGCGGCGTAGGTGCACGCGAGGTCGGCGGTCTGGGACATCTTGGCGAAAAGGTTGTTGGTGGTGAGGTTCTGAGGCGTCGGAAAGGCGACTTTACTGCTTTTGGCAACCAGAGAACTATTCAGAGACGAAGTTTTTTCCGCGCTTTTTTTTTCTTTCTTTACTTCGCTCGCTCCACTCTCTCGACCGACCCTCATCGTCGAGAGCTGAAGAAAACGAAAAAGATGCCGTCGCAGGCGACGAAGAAGCGGCGCTCTCCCGCGGCCGGCGGGGCTTCATCTCCCGATGAGACCAAGAAAAAAATGGCCGTCCCGACTCGCAGACGGAGCGACAGGGCAGAGGAAGAGGCGGGCGCGACGCCTTCGGCGCAGCAATCGAAGAGGCAGAAGCGAAGCGGCATCGCGCCGACCGCCGAATCGAACAAGCAGCCCTCCGTCGTCAAGGACCCCTACGACTTTGACGACGAGGAGGAGATCGCCTCGCTCTCCCCCGCTGGCGCTGCGGGGAGTCCAAGGTTCCTCTCTGGGCTGCTGGAGTCGGCGAGGAAGAAGAAGGGCAAGGTGAGTTTGTTTCGTTTCGTCGCCTTTTCTTCGACAGCCTCTCGACCTCGACCTCTCCCCTTCTGCTAATCCTGTTTTTCTTTTCTCTCTCCCTCGACGACGTCGAATTCCCGAACACAAAAGCAGACAAAGGTCCAGGAAGGAGGACAGCAAGCTCCTGCTTCAAAGGAAGTGGGGAAGAAGGCGACGGCGAGAACGGCAAAGACGACGGCGACGGCGGTGACGGCGATGACAAAGACCACCACAGCCGCGAGGAAGAGAAACGAGCTTCCTGCCCCTGTTCTTCCCGCTGCCCATGCTGCTGCTGCTGCTGCTGCTGCGATCCAGAGAAAGAAGCCAGTGCCGAGAGCAGCAATAGCAGCAGCTGCTGCTGCCGACAAGGAGCCGGAGGAGGAGGAGAAGAAGAAGCAGGGCGAAGCTCCTCTGGCGGCAGCAGCGACGACGACGACGACGACGAGGGAGACCGCGCCGAGAGTGCCAAGAGCGGCCAAGAAGGGAGGCGCGACAGCAGCAGCTGCCGCTCCTTGTCCTTCTTCTTCTCCCCCTGACGCTGACACCGGGACAGCTGCTGGGGCCCCGAAAGTAGCAGCTCCAGCAGCAGCGACGACGACGACGGCAGGAACGAGAAAAAGAGTAGCACCAGCAGCAGCAGCGAGCCAAGCGCCGCCACCGCCTCCGCCGCCGCCTCTGCCTTCGCCTCCGCCTCCCGCCTCGCTCCCGAAGCCGGTGGCAGCCGCCTTCGACAAGGCCCCTGCTGCTGCTTCTTCCGACTATCACTCTGACTCTGACTTTGACGACGAAGACGGCGAGGTGGCCGCGGCTGCGGCAGCGCGGGCTCTCTCGGAGAGCACCGCGGCCGCCGTCGCCGCGGCGAGGAAGCAGAAGGAGCAGGGGCAGCAGAAGCTGAGAGCCCTCGCTGCTCCGCCTCCTGCTCCCGCCGCCGCCTCCGCTCCACCGAGGTCGAGATCCACTTCTGCTCAGCCAGGCGGAGCGGCGGCAGCAGCGGGAGCGGCTGCGAGCAGCCGAGGCGTCGCGAGGCAAGCGGCAGCGACGACGATGACGACGACGATGCTCCTCCCGCCGCTGCCGTGCCGCCCCTCCTCGGCCTCCGCCGCTCACGGCGCGACACCCGCCGCCGCCGCCGTCACGACCTCTGTCGTCCAGGCCCAGGACGTCGGCGAGGCCTTTGACCTCCAGGACAGGCTGCTCTACGCGCTGGACGGCCTGCGCGCCGGCGCGAAGCTGGCCGCGGAAGCGACAGTAAACGGAAACGGCTCCTCCAATTCTTGTTACGCGGCGGCGGTGGCCCGCCGCTCCCGCGCCTCGGCGGCGGCCTCCGCCGCGGCGGACGTCGCCGAGATCTGCAGCACGAGGCGCGGGAGGCTGGCCCTGCGCTCTGGCGGGCTGTTCCGGGACGTCATGCGGGCCGGGACGGAGCTCGCCGCGGCCGCCGCCGCGAGGGCCGCGGGAGCTGCGCGAGGCGCGGGCGGCGACGCCGCCGCGCCCTCGTCGCTGCTGCTCCCCTCGTGCCTGGGCCTCTCCGCGGCGATCGCGGCCTTCGCCGCCTCGGGGGACCCCTCTTCGAGAGTGTTCCTGGCGGCGGACGACGCGGCGGCGCTGCTGGTGGCGCTCGTCGGGGTGGAGGGCGACTGCGGCGGAGGAAGCGGGAGCGGAAGCAGCGGCGGCGGCGGGGATGCCGCCGCCGCCGCAGGAAGCAGCGCTCCTCCCCCTCCTTCCTCTCACCTCTCCGCGCGAGCCCTCCGCCTCCTCCGCTCGGGCCAGCTCTCGTCCCTGGTCCCCTCGCACGCCTCCTCCACCCCTTCCTCGATCGCCCTCGCGGCCATCGCCTTCGCGACCGACCCCCACGGCGCCGAGACGCAGGCCTCGCGCCGCGTCTCGGCGGGCACCAACGGCGCCCTGGACGCCGCGGCCTCGGCGGGGGCCGCGGCCGCGGCGGTGGCGGAGGCCATAAAGGCTGCCGCCGGCAAGGCGGGCGCGATCTCGGCGCTGGCCGGCGTCGCGGCGAGGGCCGCGAGGGCCGTGGCTGCGCTTCCCGCGTCGGCCCTCGAGGACGCGAGGAGCGGCGCCGGCGGCGGAGGAGAAGGCGGCGGCGGAGGAGACGGCGGCGGCGGCGGCGGAGGAGAAGGCGGCGGCGGCGGGGAGGGCAGGAAGCGGCAGCGCCGCGTCTCTGAGGCCCTCGGGGCCAAGGCCCTCTGGCCGCTCTGCGCCTCGCTGACCGCGATCGAGCACCTGACGTTCGCGTGCAGGCCCAACGAGGAGCGGGCGCTGGACGCCAAGGTAGCAGCGGCGTCCCCAGAGGGAGGAGGAGGAGGAGAGGGAGGAGGAGGGGGAGCCGAGACTCCCTTCCCCGTCTGGCTCTCGACGACCGCCGTCGCGCTCCTCTCCCGCCCTCTTTCTTCTTCTCCCTCGTCTTCTCTTTCTTCTCCTGCTGCTCCCCCCTTCTTCCCCTCCAAGGCCGCGAGGGAAGCCCAGCGCGCGGCGCTCGCGGTGCTGATGAACCTCAGCGCCGGCGCCAAGGAGGGCGCCGTCTCGGTGTCGAGGGCCGGCGGCGCCGAGGCCGCGCTCCGGGCGGTCGCCGACGCTCTGAGCTCCTCTCCGCCTTCCTCTTCCTCCTCCTCCCCCTCCCCCTCCTCCTCCTCCTCTTTTCCTGCCGCTTCCGCTTCTTCCGACCGCGCCGCGGCCCTTGCCCGCTCCCGCGACCTCTCGGTGGCCCTGGGCCTCTTCATCAACGTCGCGGCCAACGGCGGGCGGGAGGCGGAGCTGCTGCGGGCCGCGCGCGAGGCGGGGGCGCTCGGGCTGCTGTGCCGCCTGTTTTCGGCGACGGCGGACAGGGAGGAGGAGGAGGAGGAGGAGGAGGAGGAGGACGAGGAGGAAGGTGACGGCGGCGACGAACGGAAGAAGAAGAAGGAGAAGCAGCGGCCGCAAGGCGACGAGGACGCCGCCGCCGCGACGACGACGCTCGACTCCCTCGCCGCGGACGACGAGCGCGGTGCCGCGTCCGCGGTGCACGCCTACGCCGCCGTGGCCCTGGGACTGCTGCTGGAGGCCTCGACGAAGGCCGCCGGCGAGGGGGGGGGGCGAGGAGCGGGGGCGGGAGCGGCGCCGTCCTCCTCGCTGCGCTCCGAGGCCTCGTCGCGCCTCAAGAAATCCTCGGGCCGTTCTTCCCCCTCCTCGGGCCTCCTCGCCGTCCGCGCCGCGGTCGCGCGCTGCGCCGCGTTCTACTCGCGCACGGCGGCCATCACCCCGGACGCGGCCGCGGCGTTGGGCCGAGTGTCGGCGTTCCTGGCCGAGTGCTGCGAGGAGGAAGAGAGAGAAGAAAAAGAAAAAGAGGAGGAGGGGAAGAGGAAGAAGAACGGCACGACCAGATGATTTTCTCAGGGAGAAGAAAACCAGCTCCTCTTCTCGTGTCCTATTATCCTATCACCCCATTCTGAATTCCGCCCCTGTGCTCTACTGCCTGCTGCTCTGAGATGTAACTCAAAAAGACCATGTGTGAAATGAAATCAACAGAGTCTTTTCACTTTCTTCATTTCAGGAACAAAAAACGAACGAACGAATAAGAAAAATACGAAAACAAAAGGTCAACGAGTTGAAACTCGCTTTCTTTTTGCCTCCTTCGTTCCCTCGTTTCCCTCTTTGCCCGATTCTTCTCTCCACTCCAAGGCGCAGCGCCCGATGCTCGAATCGGCGGTAAAGAACACACTTGAAAAAAGACAGTCTCTCTCTCTCTCTCTCCTTCTCCCTCTCCGATCGAAAAACCATTTTTTTGTTTTATCTCCCTCAACTCCCATTTTGATTCCATCTCTCTCTTCTCTCCTCTCAGTTCCTCGCAGACGCCGCGAGCTTGGTCGCCGCCCTCAGCGCCTGCACGGCGCTCGGCCTCGCGTCGGGAGCCCTCGACAACATCGCCTTGACCAGCTCCGCGGCGCCGCCGTCGGCGAAAGACACCCACATCGAGGGGTCGGCCTCGAACGGCAGCTTGCGGAACCCGAGCAGGGCGGCGGCGACCTGCTCGTCCGACATCGTCGCCGCGCTGCTGCCGTCGGCGGCGGCCTCGCCGAACAGCGGGCGCCCCGCGAAGGCCTCCCAGGCGAGGAGGCCGACGGCCCAGACGTCCGAGGCCGGGTCGGCGGTGAAGGTCGAGGGCCGCTCCGCGATGGCGAGGCCGGAGCCGGCGCCCCGAGCCCTCCCCGCGCCGTCGCGAGGCGCGCCCGCCGCCGTGTTTGCCGAGTCGGCCGCGGCGGCGTTGGCCGCGGCGAGCCTCCTCCCGGCCGAGAGCGCGTCCGCCGCCACCACCTCGGGGGCGGCGTACCTCAGCGCGTACGACAGGGGCGCGGAGGAGGCCCCGGACCTCGCCCACCTCGAGGCCCTGGGCAGGGCCAGCCTCCACCGCCTGCCGGCGTCGTGCCACTTGAGGGTGTCGGGCGTGACGTCGCGGTGGCACAGTCCCCTCGCGTGCAGGTAGGCGAGGGCTTCCAGGGAGTGGACCAGCGCGACGCGGGCCGCCTGCGCCGGGACGACGGGCGAGCCGAGGTCCCTCGAGGACGCGAGAGCGTTGGCCATGCGGTGCTTGGCGAGCCACTCCCCCAGGGAGTAGCGCCCGCGCTCGGAGACGATGCCGGCCAGCGCCGGGGCGGAGGAGGAACCGCCGCTGACTGCGCCGGGGACGAGCGCGCCGGGGGGCTCGATCTCGAGGACAGTCGGCACAAACTCGGCGTCCCTGGCGACGGACGCAAAGGTGCGCGCGCTCTCGAACTCGGAGCCGTCGACGAAGAGCGTGATGTCGACGGGGGCCCCCGAGCTGCCTGCGGTGGCGGCGCCCCCGCCGGCCGAGGAGCGGCGGCGGGCCGTCTCCGACGCCGCGGACGCCGTGCCGACGGCGGCAACCGTCGTCGCTGTCGCGACGCGCGCAGACCCGACGGCGAAGCGAGCCGGAGCAGCGTTCTTCGCCGCCGCCGTCCTCGCCTTCTTGGGGTCGGCAGCAGAGATCGGAGCGCCGTACGTGCCCGCGTCGACGAGCGCGCGGGCGGCGGCGTGGAGCGCGGCCTCGTCCTCCGAGGCCGGCGGCGGCGCCGAGGCTGCGACGGCGCGCGCGCGCAGCGAAGCCAGCAGACTGGCGACGACCGGCGCCGCGGTCTTCACCGTCAGCGAGCCGACGTAAGCGGCGAGCCTGGCGTTGGCGGCATCGAGCCTGGCGGTGAGCTCGCGGGAGGGCAGGGCAAGGGAGCGAGGGGAGGCCAGGACGGAGGCGGCCTCGTCGGCGTCAGAGACGGACGAGTGCTCGCCGGCGGCAGCGGCGGCGGCGGCGGCGGCAGAGGGGGTTCCGGGAATGGTCTCCTCTTCATCGTCGAGCCTCGGTGCCGGGGGGAGGTGCGACCTCTTGGTTGCGGCGAGGGCGCGCGCGTCGAGAGCGGCAGGGGAAGCAGCGGCGGCGGCAGTAGCGGCAGCGCCAGTGGCGGCGACGGCGCCAGCAGCAGCAGCGACGACCGCGGCTCCGTTGCCTCCCATCTGCAGCTCTCCGGCGTAGTCTCTCAGCAGCTTGATCGTCGAGGAGACGTCCACGGGCGCGCTTCCGTCCTTGTTGAGGGCGGCGCCGGGGGCGGGAGCGACGGCGCGGCGGTTTTTGACATTGCCGCTCTCCACGTCGTCTCCTCCCTTTCCTTGCGCTCCAAGCTCGGCGTTGGCAGCCACCTTCGCGGCAGCAGCCTCGGCCTTCACCCTCTTGCGCTCCTCGCTGCGCTCCCTCCTCGCGGCCCTCATGAGAGGAGTGCAGCAGCAGCAGAAGACGAGCGTCGCGAGCAAGGACAGCAGCAGCAGCCCGCCGGCGCCGGCGACGATCGCGATAAACGCCCAGAAGGGGAAAGGGAGCCTGTCCCTCCAGGTAGCCTCCGTGGGGTCCGCGGCGATGGAGGCGCCGACCGCCGTGGCGTCGCCGTCGGCTCCCGTGAAGCCCCGCGACCGCAGGGCCTTCGCCAGGGTGCCATCGGCGGCGGCGGCGGCGAGCTTCTTCGCCAGCGCTCCGCCCGAGCCGGTCTTCTGGTCGTCGACGCGGACGATGACGTCCTTGAGCGCGGGCAGCGACGACGCCGCCGGCGGAGGAGCAGCAGCGGGGGCGGCAGCAGCAGCAGCAGCAGCGGGTTTGGGAGCAGGGGCGGCGGCAGCGGGGGCCGGAGAGGCAGCAGCGGGGGCCTTGGCGGCGGCAGCGGGGGCCGGAGAGGCAGCCGCGGGGGCCTTGGCGGCGGCAGCGGGAGCCGCGGCGGCGACGGCCGGAGAAGCGGCAGCGGGAGTGGGCGAAGAGGCTTTGGGAGCAGCAGCAGCAGCAGAGGCCTGCGAGAGGCTCCGGCGGGCAGCGGGCTTCTCAGCGGCAGCAGCAGCGGCAGCGGCAGGCGGCGCCTTGGCGTCGCTGCCGTCGGAGGCGGCCTCGGCCACCGCGACGCTCGACCTCGGCACGCCCAGCACGTCGGCGATCGACGCGGCGATCGCCGAGTCCCTCGCTGCGACGCTGAGCGTCTCCGGCGCCTGAAAGCCGTCGAGGTGCAGGATCGCCTCGACCGCGGGGACCTTCTCCTCGAGCTCGGGCGCGTCGGCGCCCAGGGTTCCGCCCCCGCCGCTGTCGCCCCCGCCCTCGCGCCCGCCGCGGCGGAAGCCCGAGGCCGGGACGAAGCCGCGCCGGACGAGGCGGCGCCACTCCGGGTCCATCGGCGTGTGTGCCGCTTCGCGGACGACCTCTCGCTCCTGCTGGCGCTGGGCGCGGTGCTGCTCCGGGGTCGGCGGGTGCTGCGAGCGGGGCTGCGGGGGCTGCGGCGGGCGTTCCGGGGCGAGAGGCTGCTCGGCGGCGGCGGCGACTTCGGGGGCCTTGGCCAGCGGGGCCTCGTCGCCGCTCGTGCCGGCGGCGACCGAGTTGACCTCGACGGTTCCGCTCCCGCTCGAGCGCGGCGCGGCTTTGTTTGAGGCGGGAATGGAGCCCCCCGCCGCCTGCTGCGGGAAGGGCAGAGGCGGCGGCTGCGTCGGCGGCCTCGAGCCCATCCCCGAGGCCGGCTCGTGCGAGTGGGGAGCCTCGTCCTTGGTGCTCTCTTGGACAGCAGAGGAAGAAGCGGCGGCGTTGTTGTTGTTGGAGGTCTCCTGAGAATTATCGGCGGCTGCGTGGCTCCTCCACGGGTGCGCGGAGGCGACGCCGAGGGCCGAGACGGCGAGGAGGAGCACGAGCACGAGCGAGGTCTTGGCAGTCTTCCTGCGAGCGCTGCCGCCACCGCCGCGGCTGGATGCAAGTTGTTGAGGTGCCATTTTGGTGAAAAAGAGCGAGAGAAAACACGCGTCCAATTGGCTCTGTGCGAGCTCTTTTTTCGTCTCTTTTCCTCCTCGAATCCCGTTGAACAGGAACGATGCTGCAGTTTTCGGGGAGACGGAGGGAGAGAGAGGTTTCGGTGAGCGAGAGGAGGAAAGGCTGTACGTTATCGTCCGCCCTGCATTGTAACCGACGAAAGGGTCGGGAGGGGAAAAAAAGAGGAGCGCGTCCGCTCCAGTTTCTCGCTCGGGGGCCTCTCAGTCTTGCTTCTGTTTGTTCCCATGGAGTCTTTGTAAGCATTTCTATCGCTGCAAAGCAAATGAATGGCACTTGAATGCAACAAGCAGGTGCTCCACCGACGCCGCCAATTCTCAAAAGAGCAAAGAAAACCATGGCGGAGGCTCAAAAACCACGAGCGCTCGAGGCGTCCTCTCTCTTCATTTCCACCTCTATGCTCTCTTTCAACCACGATAACGCGCTAGCCTCTCAGCTCTCTCAAGTTTCTGCTCACTCACCCGAAGATAGACGAAAAGAAGGGGAACACGAGGAAAGAATCGTGAATAATGAAGAAAGAGAGAGAGAATTGAGTTTTTTTTTTCATTCACTCTTTACACTCGTTTTCTTGTCTCTCTCTCTCCCCCTTTCTCTCTCTCCTCTTTCCAGCTCCAAAGCAAACAAAAAAAGCACCGATTCGAGAGTGCAATGCAAAAGAAGATCAATTACTTCTTGCTAGCGCGCGTCGCCCGCGGAGCAGCAACGGCAGCTGCTTCCGCAGTCGCCGTCGCCGTCGCTGCCGTCGTTGCCGCTTTCGGCTTTTTCCCCGCTGCCGTCGCCTTTGGGGTCGCTCCGCCCCTCTTCGTGCTCGCCGCGATGGCCACGGCTGCGGTCGTCGTCGAAGAAGGAGGACGTTCAGAAGCAGAAGCAGGAGCAAGAGCGGCGACAGGAGCAGCAGCAGCTGCAGCGGCACGAGGCGGCGACGGAGCGGACACGGCGGCGGCGACAGGCGCGGCGGCGACAGACGCGGCGGCACGAGGCGAAGAGGGCCCCGCCCTCGCCGCCGCCCCCGCCGCCCCCGCCGCCGCTGCGGTGCTGTCGTCGTCGTCCCTGAACAGGTCTGCGAGCGCAGCGTAGTTGATCTTCGAGGAGAGCTTCCTCGCCGCGAGCATCCGCCGAGCCGCGGCCTCGGAGGACTCGGCGGGGCCGAGGGCGTCCTCGGGGCGCGGCCGCGTCTTGGAGCCGAGGGGCCTGCCGCGCGGGCGCTTTTTCGGCTGGGCGCCCGCCGCTGCCGCTGCTGCGGGGGGTCCGGCAGCGGCGGCGTCAGTGGGAGCCGCGGCGACAGCAGCGGTAGGTGCAGAAAACCTGCCGGCGTCAGGGTCGGCCTTGGCGGCGACGGCGGCGGCGCGGTCGGCCGCCGGCGTCGGGGGCGCCGTCCCACTGCCCCCGCCTCCTCCCCTCCCTTCCTCCTCG
>Ga0210003_1002737_pt1 | contig 14667 bp, 33 predicted proteins | sample LantaG_FD_182804 | JGI IMG/M metagenome (GOLD analysis project Ga0210003, IMG submission 182804) | Deep subsurface microbial communities from Baltic Sea to uncover new lineages of life (NeLLi) - Landsort_02402 metaG (SPAdes) (version 2) | ecosystem: Environmental > Aquatic > Marine > Oceanic >... | reverse complement strand
GTATGGGACTTGATAAAGATCCTTATGAAGATGATGATATAGAACCAACACAAATGGCAAAACCACCATATTGTGATATACATAATGAAGAAATGACATTTGATACAAATGTAAAAGAATTTTTCTGTTGGACCTGCGAATATGGTGATAATAAATTAAAATAAAATAATATGACAGCAGATAAAAAAGTCCAACTTAGAGAAATTATAACTGAAATATCACTTACCGGACAAGATATGTCGTTAAACCAACAACAAGAATATGAGAGTAGAATAATGAAATTATTCGCCGCAGAAAAAGATGATATATATGGTGAAGGATTTAAAGATGGTTGGGATACCGCATTGGATACAATTGAAAGTGAATAAAAAATAAAATATAAATTGAAAATAATAAGTAAACAGAATAAAAATTGGTTCGAATTAACATTTGAAGAAAAATTGATTGAGTCTCATCAAGCTATTCTTTTTCCTGACAGAATGTGTAAGAATAAGATGGATTTTTTAAGTATGATTGTTCAAAGATTAATAGATAAAACAGATGGTATGAGTGATAAAGAAATAGATAACTTTCTTGGATATAATGAAAATAATAAGTAAACATAAAGATTATTACGATTATATGGTTGGGATATATGGATTAGACCCAACAATAACATATGATAGAAGAACAGATAACCTTATTAGGTATGAACAAGCTGGCTATAATACATTTGGCAACCCAGTATCAGAACATGTTTTTCATATTTGTAACAACAAGGTTATTATATTCGAATATAAAAATAAACTTTATCATCAACCGAATGAACTTATTGATTTAAATAAAAAATTACTAAAGGATGGTAATGGCCAATATAGATTATGGGCGGGTAGTTCTTGGTATAAAATATTTATGAATAAAGAAGAAACAGGTAAAAACATTTATGATTATTATAATAAACGCTCTGACATAAATATTAAGTATAGGGTGCCCGTGTTACTTGAATGTAACAATGATTATTGTTTACCATATCTTGAAACATTTGAGTTTTATAAAGTATATGATCCCGATACAATATATCAAATGATATATGCATTCCAATCATGGTTAATTGACAACCCACCAATTCCAAATAAACAAACGGATATGGAGAAATTACAGTCACATGGTTTTGATAAGAAAATATCATTTAGGCACAGAAAATGAAAATAATATTTTTAGATATTGATGGCGTTTTAAATGTTATCCCACAAGGACATGATAAATATGGTGCCAAATTCCATAAACATTTCGAAGATAATCTTAAACATATTATTGAAAAAACAGGAGCCAAGATTGTTATATCTAGTACTTGGCGTTTTGGTGGTTTACAAGAAATGAAAGATATGTGGAAAGATAGAAATTTATCTGGTGAGATAATTGGAATCACACCATATACTTTAGAATACCGTAAAAGGGGTGAAGAAATAAAAGAATGGTTAGATAATAACCCAACAGAAAAATATGTAATTATTGATGATGATACAGATATGCTACCAGAACAAAAAAATAATTTTGTTAAAACATCAGATAATATAAATCATACTGGATATATTGATGTTGGGTATGGACTAACAAAAGAATGTGCAGAACAAGCGATATCAATATTAAATTTGGAATAATAAACTAACCAATAAATAGATATGGACGCAAGAAATTTAAGAATAGGAAATTGGGTAGTAATTGACGGTAGTAAAGAAGAAATATGTGATAACATTATGTTTGATTATGATGAAGGTGCTTGGTATATTGATAACCGACATATTACACTTGTTAAACCTATCCCACTAACAGAAGAATGGTTGTTGAGGTTTGGGTTTAAGAGAGAAAAAGAAGAACACATAAATAATCAGTATAGAAATAATAGGATGATATTAGAGCTTGATGTTAATGATAAATTAACATACTCGTTTGGCGATGCTGACTCGGTTGCCGTTATATATGTCAATCAACTCCAAAACCTATACTTCGCACTTACAGGTGAAGAACTTGAATTTAATAAACTAAATTAATATGATAGAAACACCAGAATTTCAAGAATTCCCAAAAATGGCAAGATTAACAAGGGAAGCCATTATAACAGAAAAGATTGATGGAACAAATGCCCAGATTCTAATTACAGAAAATGCCGAAATATTGGCTGGAAGTAGAACAAGATGGTTAACATTGGATAATGATAACTTTGGATTCGCAAAATGGGTTAAAGAAAATGAAGATGAAATCATAAAACTTGGTGCTGGAAGACATTTCGGTGAATGGTGGGGGAATGGTATTCAACGAGGGTATGGATTACCCAAAGGGGAAAAACGACTTTCATTGTTTAATGTAAGAAGATGGGCGTTATGCGGTACAGAACCACAAAGAATACCAATGGCAGATCCAAGAGTTGAAAAATATCAAGAAATGTTACCTGAATGTATTGGGTTAGTACCAATATTATATAGGGGTATTTTTGATACCGCAAAAGTTGATGAAGTTATAACTGATTTAAAAACTAATGGGAGTTATGCTTCGGAAGGGTTTATGAATCCAGAGGGTGTGGTGGTTTTTCACATCCCAGGGAATGTTGGATTTAAAAAAACAATAGAAAAAGATGAAATTCCAAAATCGCAATACCAAAATAAATAAAAATGAACCCAGAAGAAATTATAATACAAATTAGAAATACATTACAATTCGCACTTGCAAACGGTAAATTTCCAGATGAAAAATGGGAAATGTTTTATCACGATGTGATAAAATCTATTGAAGGTCTTGACGAACTGTTAAAGTTAGACCTAAGAAATAGTATATCCACAAAACAAACCGCAGAGGATTTTTTTAATCAATATAATAATTGGCAACCAAAAGATAAACTGGACAAAAGTATGCGAATATTTGATTGGTATGATATGATTGATTTTGCAACCCAATACGATGAACAGAAAAAGCAAAGTGATTTTCTAAATAAACTGGACAAAAAAATAACTGAACTTCTTAAAAAAGAAACCGATAAAGATATAGGATATACAACATTTTGCGGCGGCAAAATAAGTACTAATGGATATTGTGATCAGTGTGGAAGGAAAGCAGAAAGAACAACAACTATATGTTCAAGACTTGTTACCCTACAAACAAAACCAATGAGCGATGAGGAAATTGATAAAGCATTTCCTATAACTCAAGGAATATATGATAGCAATATGATGGGAAAGCGTTACGGTGCTAAATGGATGCGAGATAAAATTAATCAACCAAATAAAAAATAATATGGAAATACTAGTAATATTAATGATACCCGGATTAATAGTGTTCGATTTTATACCAATGTTACTAGGTCGAAAAGGTCTATCACAATGGTATGTCGATAAGTATAATACAGAAGCAGATATATTAGTGATTGTAGTATATATTCCATTCTTATTACTTATAGGACTCGCAATTTATTTTTATAATATATAAGTAATTCAATACCCCAACAAAGATAAAATATAATAAAATGCATAGAAACGATAAATCAAAATTCCTTCTTTATATCGAACCAAATAAAAATGAGAAATTAGAAAAACCTATTAATGATTATCTAACCCAATTAATGGAATTAAACTTATCAAAAGCAATAAGAGGTAACGCGAATTATTCGAATGTCGATATACCCGAAAAATTCTATGATGGAGGCGGATGGCGTGGATCACATAAGACAGATTGTGGGGAAAAGTCATCAAATTATGACTATCTACTAGAAAATGGTATGATTGTTAATGACCTATCCATATTCTATCTAAAATGGTATAGAAACTCTATCCACGAGAATGACTGGAATAAATTGAGGGAACTAGGAAAATATTATAATGTAGATGTTAAAATACCACCTAATATAAAACAAAGTAATCCAACCATAAAACCCGAAACCCCAAACATAGAAAAAATAATGGTTGATGAACTAACTAAGTCAATTAATAATGATATTTTTAATGAAATTATGAGAATAGGAAAAACATATAATGAATAATTTAATAGAATTCTATAAAGATGTTATATATCCATTAAATGAAATGGATTACGCAGGTGCTATCGATAGACTAAAAACCGAACCCAGATCAATTAGAACATAGGTATGTGTTTGAAAAATATTATAAAATAAAACTAAATAAAAATCAAAATATACATCATTTAAATGGTGATAAAAAAGATAATAGAATTAAAAATTTAGAATTATGGGACAGTAAACAACCATACGGACAAAGAGTGGAAGATAAACTATTATTCTATTTTAATTTAATAAATGATTATAAAGATAATCCATTATATAAAAATTTAATAAAAAAACAAATTAATATACTTTACACCTAACGAATCCTATATGTAAATCACCCCATAGACCACTTATAAAAAGATAACTCATTACACATTAACCAGTACCCCCGCAGGGGGGTTTAAAGTGTCATACAACCCCTTGTTATACATTGATCTTATCGTATTAAAGAAAATATAATACATATTCCATTATAATTCCTTATTTTAGGTTTAAAGTAATACAGAGTAAAAAAGTGGTAAATTGTGGACCGAAGTGGGAAATATTTAGGTATTGTCCTGTCCGCGATTCAGACGCTATTTTTTCAAAAATCCTATATATCGCCCCTGCGGGGGTATATAAGTCATACATAAAAGTTATATAATAGGTCATACATATAGGTCGGTGTAATACCCCCCGCAGGGGGGCGGTATATTAGCCGAGAGAGTTTTATAGGTAAGACATGAAAATGAAGTATTACACCATTAAATGTTTCTCGGCTAATAAAATATATGGGCATAAAAAACCCCCTCGGTTGTCAGTAGTGGATTGAGGGGGAAATGATTTAATCTGTATTCAAATCATTTTTTTTTTGTCATCTTGTCTTACGTAGGTTATCCCTAAATCTCACTGCGTCGCCGATGCAGGGAAAATTTTTGCTTGTTCTTTCATTGTCCCTTGTAACGCGGACGCGGAAAGAATATCCATCGTAATACACGTTGTCAGCTACTTTGACATACATTGTAATTGAATGTCTTTTTCTGGCGTTAGCTTTTCTTTTTGTTTTGAATTCTTTTAAAGTAATACGTTCCATATATATGATTTAAATATTAGTACTTTACAAAATATACGAAAAATATTTTAGAATACCAAATTTAAGTCATACAATGTATGAATATATTTATTCTTTTTTTGTTGTGTAAAGGATAAGTGTGTCTGTGGGGTTATCAGTTGAGTCATACAGGATTATTTTCCCTAGTTTTATATGATGTTCATCTGATGTAATACTTGTTGGGTTATTTTTCATATATTGTATATCCTTATAATTTGTCAGGGACATTACGGTAAAGAATATTGCGAAGGTTGCGGTTAGAATTGTTATAAAGAATTCGGACTGCGGGTATTCTTTTAATTTTTGTACTCTAAGTAATACAGACGAGTATATGCCTCTAACTAGGAATATAATTAATGCTACGAAGGATAACCAAAATAGTATGTTCTCAAAATCTATTGTATTACTCATTAACGCTTTTATTATTAAATAGAGCACCTAGTGATTCTAGTGGTTCTTTTATTGCATATATATAATCCGCTCGTAGTTGTTTTGCGGGTATATATGTAAATGGATAAAAGAACAGTTCGATACCTCTATCGCTTAACCCCATCCATCTATTTTGGTGCCACGTAACGAATATTGCTTTAGTGATATAATACCTCTTATACCTTACCTGTTCGCGGGACCAGAATTTCTTTTTTGTTACCATTTCTTCCTTATGCTCGAAACTTTTTATTATAAGGAAATCACCGGTATCTTTAACGAACAATAATTTATTTTTAAATTTATTTAGATCATCGATTTGTTCTTGGTCGACTTCTACTATATAATTTTCTTTTTTGCTCATAGTTTAAATTTTGATTTATGTTTAGTTGTTATCCATTCATCCATAAACTTCACTTGTGTCTTCTTGCAGCGGGAGCAATACCTAGATGATTCGAAAGATAGCATATCAACCATCTCCCACCATTTATGTCCTTTAAACAGGCATTGTATTTTTTTTAACATAACACTATAATATAACGAATTAATAATTAATAATCAACATTTAGCCGAACAACATTTATTCTCAGATCCCCCGCGGGGGGACTTATCCGGAAATTTCAAATTCTTCCCATACTTTTTCGGGGTCATGTTGAAATTCTGGTATATATGATAGAATATGTTCTATAACAGGTATTGACCAACCATTTCCTATTCCACCCTTCCTGGCGGTCATTGACACGCCTGGTACATCCGTATACCCTTCTGGTAATCCTTGTAATCGTTCATACTCTGTCGGTGTTAATTTTCTATAAGTTCCATCTTCGAACATAACATATTCTCTATTCCCGATACTTTTAACCAGACAATTAGCTTTATTATCTTTTCTCATTGTCCACACTTGTTTGGTATAACCACCTTTACCATCAGGTGTTCCACCGAACCCATAACCTGCGACAGCTCCGGGTATAATATCCGACAGGTATATATAATCGTCTTCAGGAACTTGCACGCCAGGTATATTTGTCCAATATAATCTTTCTCTATTCTGGGCCGTTACTAGGTTCGAATTGATTTTAATTGGTTCTACATTCAAACTATTAGTAATCATATGCTCCCACTTCTTACCCTTACCCTTCATAGTTACATTCTCCAACAGGAAGTATGTAGGATTTAACATCCATAGAACCCGGACATATTCCCAATACAGGTATGATTGACCTTTGAATTTAAATCCTTCTTTCTTCAGCTCGAGATAATCATATAGACAGTACATATCCGCTTCCATCCCATTTTTAGTTCCGGCTATGGAGAAATCTTGACAAGGTGATCCACCTGTTACCATAAACACCTTATGTGGAATCATATCTTTTGTGATATCCCTGATGTCCCCCAGTTGAATTGTATCCGGGAAATTTGCCTGGGTTATCTTCATTGCTTTCTCATCCACTTCAGACGCGTATACTACTACCTTAAACCCGCAGCGTTGCATAAACTCAAGCAATGCGAGTTGTATACCTGAAATCCCATCGAATAGGGATACTACATAAATTGTTTTTTTCATATTAAAATATTTTCCATATATATTCAAAAATATCACAATTATTATTGTCAATTGCTTCTCCTGTTGAGTTAAACAGAGGTCCGTCATCCCATATAATTAAACTTGCGAACGCGGCAAATATAATTGATATAACGACTAGTATTATCTCTATTCCTTTTAAAATTACATTTAGTATTATTCTCATATTATTTATTTTTTTCATTTTTCCATAGGTATACCATAAGGTCACCACCTGGGGGTGGGGTTTCTTCAAACATTCTTCTGGCATATGTTAAATCCCACATTATTAATGTCACCAATACTGTTATTAAAAATGCTAATATTAATAATAATGATGATATTCCTTTTAAAATCCATATTGGTATATATTTCATATTTTTTCTTTTATTTAAATAATAATTCTTGTTCCATATTAATTTATTCTAATTCATATTCAACTACTTTAATTAAACTAAACTCTCTATTAGGATTATTCTCCACTAAATAGTCATACACATCCTTATATAAATCATAGTTTTGAGTATTAAGTTCATTACTGGGATATAAATCCCAGTCAAAATCGTCAAGTAAACTTGACACAGGGTCGTTAATTACTTCGTGTACCCAATATTTACCATCAGGTTTTATATCTCTTATTTCATAATACCAATTTTCCATTTTATTTATATTTTAATAATGATTCTAAACTGTCAATTAGTTCTACTCTTGCTTCTATCAGTATAATATCTTCTTGCATTTGAAACATATTAGTACTGCGTGATACATGGAAATTTTCATCCAGCATTTGCAGGAATTTTATCATATAAATGATATTGATTCTTATATCACGATTGTCATCCGCTTCATCGATAAGTTTTTGATAGAACTGTTTTTTATATCCACTTTTAATAATGGTTTCAATATTCCATGTAAAGTAATACGTGGGATTATCTTTTAATTGTCCAATAGTTTTTTCAAACTCCGTAACTTGGTAGTTTTGAAAAGTTCTAATATGCTGCAGGTAATATTCATTATTATTCATATCAAGTATATTTTTACAAAGATAATATTTTTTCTTTTAGTTCTTTAATATTATTTAAATTTTCTTCAATTTTTTTTGTCATTACATCATATATTTTTGATTTAGACATAAGAGTGAATTCAGGGTCATACATTAGTTTATTTAAGTCATCACCATGATCAGAAGTTTTACCGACCACGGTTCGGATATCTTTATTCTTATTTTGCATACCGTGGAATGGTGCTCGAACATAGATATACCCGCGGACCGAGGATAATTTATATTTTTCCCCGGATACTTCCCTACATCTTATTTGATTAATTGTTTCTTCTAGTAATGCAAGTAGATCCAAGTCGTCCCGATTTTTATCAATGAGTTCTTTATATAGTGTCTTACATTGGTTCAACTCATCTACATCGCTCCGGACTTGCAAATTTAACCATTCCTCATACTTTAGATGATATTTCCTTTTCGACATCTTTTTTAAGTTTAGTTAATTGCTTCCACAACCAATAGAAGATGATTGTGGCAGCAATTAGTAGTATATATTTCTTTACATTAGACTTCATCATAGTTTATTTTACCAAGATGATTGATAATAATAATCAGGATAGTCATACACCCTTTCACCATTTTCACTTTTAACAACCAGTTCCTTATCAAGTTTAAGGATTGGTTTAAGAATTTTGATTGTTTTTTCAAGGTCTTCTAAGTAATATTCATCATACGCAGTATCACCGAAGAAGAAACCCGATTGTGTTGGTAATGTTTCTGCGGCCATCTCTGGCGATTTCTTTACTTGAACACAAAGGTCATACAATTCTTGCAGTTGCTCAATATCTACATAATATTCTTTGCAATCATCCACACCGTTCTGGACATTATCAACAAACCACCGATGGATAAAATTGGCTTTTCTCCAATACCCAATTTCTTCATCAACATTACAAATAAGTTCCTTTTTGATGTAAGGATGTTTTTTCTTATTTAATTTAACTGTAACCTGATGAAGTCTTTCTTCATTCATATGGTCCCAATTCTTAACATAAGTTTTCCGATGTAAATGCATATCTAATCCCATAGTAGTAAATTTTAAATTAATTAATATTATTTTGTTTCTTCAATATGTTCAATTGCTTGCTGTGCAAGTGCTTTTAAGTCATACCAGAAATTTAAACTTCGTTTCTTTTTACCAGTTAAAATTCTGACTTCATTTCCTGCGTCGCGTTCGATTAATAAATCACATCCGCCATCGCTTTTTCCGAATAAACACATTTTTTTACTCATAGTATTACAATTTATATATGACAGTCAACGACTGTTAATAATGTTTCATCAGGTAAATCTTTAATGAACCTGTCATAGAAATTCTTTTCCCAATCAACTGCTTCTTCATCAGTTTCATCAGAACAGGCCCAGAACCCCATACTACCTTTTTCATACCACTTACTATCTTTAACTACTGCCCACATTGTAAATGATGCGATACATTGTGCATAGGTTTCTTTATTCCCATATCTTTCAGTATAGAATTCTGGCTTATACCAATCCCATTTTAGTTCGTTTTCTTCTTCTTCGGTTTCTGGTTCAGCCCCATCTACTTTCATCTCCCAGAATCTGCAAGCCTTATCAAATTTTTCTTCTGTTAAATGCATTTTATCCCAATCAACATCTCCTTTGCGGGCAACATCGCATCTACCTTCAATTGGTTTTCGGTATAAAGAACCAACAAACGGATCCATAGTATATCCCTTTTCACCTTTAGCCCCATCTTTTAAAACAAGGCGGTCACGATATCTTCCTCCGATAGTCCACCAGTCCCATTTGGAATCTGGGTTATATGTGGAATATACACCGCCATCAGGTGTCATATCTTCAGGTTCATAAAATTTTATTGCGTCCTGATAAATTTCTTCATCTGTCCAGTTTAATTTCTTTGGAAAATCCTCTTCCAGATATTTTATATGTTTATCATTCTTTATCCCCTCTTTATATTTTTCAGGGTCTTTAAGAAATTCAGCATATAAACCATTTTTATAATCCTCAATATCTTGTTTTTCTTTTTTAATAAGTTCCTCTTTTGTGTACTTAACATACTGAGGCACTACAATGTTCTCATCAAATTCTTGAAGTTGTTCTTCAACATCTTCTCCAATAACTAATACTGCAAAATGTGACATAATTTTATTTTTTTAAATGTTTAATTAAATCTATTCTATATTGTTCAATTTCTTTTTTTGTTGCTAGTCGAACTTCATCGTTATAACAATTCCCAAACATATCAGTTCTAAGGTCACCACGATCATAAAGTTGTATTACGACACCAATTTCAGGTTCATCTTCGACTTCTCTAATTACAATATCCCCTAAAGAATATAATGTGAATTCATCGGTTGTTGATTTATATTTAAAGCAACAAAAATCTTTGTGGTTTTTAACTCTCATTATATAAAAAGGTTTTTAACTGCGGTTTTTAAATATTCATTAAGTTGCTCTGCGTAAGTTTCACGGTCAATCTGAGCTGATATATAACTCACATTAGGTAATACAACATCAAGGTCATCTCTACCCATAAGAAAATTCCAACCATTGTCACCCCATACATAAACACCATCAACAGATCCACCATTTTTTAATCCAGTTACAATTCTGATTCTTTTTACTGTGGATCCATCAGGATAATGAAGACAAGTTTCACGAAGTTCTTTTCCGTTCCAGTTTCTTGTTATCGATTTCATTTTTTATATTTTAAGTTTGTGATACAAAGATATGTAAAATTATAATACGAATTACATTATATTAATAATTTAATTTTTTTAATGTTTTTCTTCCATCCATTATAACGACCATACTGTCGTGCATTCCTGCCTTATTACTTACAGGTTCACCAAAGGTATTAACACCAATAAATTTAACCCGCCCCCGCAGGAATCTAATATCCTTTGCGTTGGGTTTAATATAGTCGTGGAATAACACAGTACTTGTACTGACAGGTAGAAGTAATACACACAGTTTACCTTTTTTTGATTCTTCGACCGCTTTTTTCACGAACGCATCTTTCAATTTTCTTGAGTATGGTGGATTAATAAAATTTCTTTCTTCCCATTCTACTTCCAACCCGTCCCATTGTGATACATCATGTGCCAGCGGGCAGGGGTCAAATGTAAAATCAAACTCCTCGTTTAACTTATCATATAGTTCAGGCGGGGTTTTCCAGTCATCCACATTATTTAAGTTCCGGTTTTCCAATCTACTTTTATATTAAAATTATCAACAATATCTTTAAAATATTCTTTTGGAATAATAGCCAATAAAAATACTAGCAAATTTTTTCTCTCGGTTGAACTACTAGTATGATACCAGTGGTATACCGCATCAATTCTTCTTTCTCTTATAGGTTTCTTTTCCATTGTTATATGTGTTTATAAAGTGGTTCAGTTTCTTTTACAATTGTTTTAGGTCGATTCCAATATCTTGTTTGTTCCTTAGCAACTGTAATACTTTCAAATGGCCCAACTATAATTTCTTTATATGAACCATGAAGCCTAACTTTACATTTTATTTTTTTACTCATGATGCTAAATTTTGAATAACAAATTTATTATTAATATCTAATTTATTTCTAACTTTTTTATAATGTAAACCAACGATAACATTATTAGGTTCCTTATACCTCATATCATATAGATCCCCGTTAACGACCTTATGACCCATAAACATATCTGGTAACTCACCATTGAAGACAACAGCCACGCGAACATTATTTTCCAACATTTCCTCGCACTTATCAATATTATACCCGTTAAACGAATAAGTTAAATCATAATTGGGGTATTTGTCAATAAGTTTAACCCGCGAGGATATTTTAGTGTAATCATAAAATATAATATCAGGATATAATTGAAGTAAATTAATTTTATTACCGTTCTCAATTATATAAAACTCTTCTGGTGATATATCCGATGTATTATTTAATCTTATACTAAATGTATGACTAATCCTATCTGCTTTTCTTTTAAACCTTTCTATTTCTGCAATAATCCAACGAACAGTAAACTCGCGATGTTCAAAGAATAACTTCGTCTTTTTTACTCTAGACTTATTAATCATATTTTCATGAATATCCATTCTATTATGACCCGATAAATTTAAACAGGCTGCGGTACAGGCTTTAGTTCTACCTTTACATACCTCATATCCACTTGATTTTGCGGGAGCGAAGTATATGGTATACACTAACTCATTATATTTATAAGCTTTTTTATGCTTTGAGCCGTTATTAATTTGACCGATATAAGATAAACCTGTTTTTCTTTTTGCGTCTGCGATTGTTGTGAATTCCATTTATCTATTATTTAATGTTTGTACAAAGATAAGTAAAATTATAATACCAATTACATTATAATGATTTTTTTTTTCTGAAGACTGAAGTAGGGGAACGGTCTTCCTGAAGAAAATGTTTTTCGGCTAGATGATTATTGATTAGCCGAAAAACATTTAAAAGCTCCGTCCAGACCCGTCTAAACATTCATTATCAAGTAGTTACAATAAAAAAACCCCCGACACTTATGTGCCGAGGGTTGCTTGAAAGACAGATGGGATATTATTTAATCGTATATTATGCGTCCTCTTTTTTCTTTGACAACATTATCTTCAACCACAATTTTTCCTAAATCTTCTGGGTCTTCTCCATCCCATTCAATTTCACCGTTAAGTTTAATTCCCCATGGTTCAAAGAAATGTTTGATTAGATACTTCAACCAATTTGTATATTCATAGAATTTTTCACCACCATTCCATACCAATATGTGGCTATCGGCATCATATTCTAATATCCATTGACACCATAATCCTGGTTGGCATTCACCTGCTTCAATTCGTCTTTCATTTTCCTTATAGATATCTCCGTATTCTTTAGAGCTATAAAGTACTTGACCTGGCGGGGTGTTGTGGTCAATAATGGTTGGATTTGAACCTCCATAACAATTATCATCGTTGGTACAATATATACCATCTTCACCATAAATATCCAAAGCGGTTTTACCTTTTGGATTTGGTAGTCCATACTTACCATTAAACTGTTTCATTAACTCATCGATATTGCGACCCATTCTGCGACAACCAGAAAAATTGTTAATGAATTCAAATTGTTTTTGAGTTGGCTCTTTGCTTAATTTAAGTTCTCCTGTAAAATAAGTTGTATATCCCATAATATTATTTATTTAAATTAGTTAAGTAATTTTCCCAATTAACCATTCTGTTGGCCATTTCTGTTGGTATTACACCATTATATGCTTCAACCATTTGGTCTGTCCAACCATCACAATAATCAACCCATTCGGTTTCTACTGTACTTCCATTCACTTCGGTTATAACATATATGGCGTAACTATCTGCGACTTGAAATCTTAAAATCCTACCTACTAAGGTATTATTTTGTGTTGCAAGTTCTCTTAGTTCCTCCATAAGAGTATCTTGTTTATCCATTAATTCATTAAGATTTTCATCAGAATTATTAAGATTAAGGAGTTCGATTATTTTATTTCTAATTTCTTCCATTGTATTACCTCCAAAATTTAAACTTTGTTGAATTATCATAATCATAATGATGGGATTTGAAAAATGGCTTATAGTCGAGTGGTACTTTACTATATTCGACAGTTTTCCATCCCGCTTTTTTATATGCGTCGCAGATTTTTTGTTTTATTTTTTCGTGATAGATTCCATCTACAATAATGTGATATGCGGCATCTCCTTTTGGTAATTTTATAAATTCGTGCTCAATTTGCTCGAATATATATTCTATTTGTTCTTCCTCATCGTCAATCGACATCATTTGAGGGGTTGTTAAATCATCCATTGTGGTATTTTTTAATTATTAATTTCTTCTTCTGGATATGCGAGTTTTTCGGTTTTATTGATAAACTCATCTATTGTCATACGCTTAAGTTCAGCAAATGTATATTTGGTAAGTAAATGAATTGGATAGTAATCATACCCATCCATTTTATAATCCATTTTTTCCATACTGGCAAATCTTTCATCTTCACTTATCGGGGTTGTTTGGAATCCTCGATATACTTCTAACACCCTTTTATCTAAATCAAGAACATATGCCCATTCACAAGATAATGAGTCCGATGCGAAGTCGGTAGAATCGTGTAACCAGATAGTTCTATCTTTACAATCCATAATCATCTGTAATATTTGTGCACCGTTGTCGCGGGTTAGAAGAGGATATTTTTCGTGATACAATTTGGCTTGATCCATATCCATCCATCCATTTTCACACCCAATAGACTTAAAGAAATCATCAATTTCTTTTTGTTTTCTTTTATTAATCCATTTTACTTTTTCAAGCACTTCTTTAAATTTTTTAATAGAGTACTTTTTAATGAACTCTACAACCGTTTTACCTTGACCGCTAGGATAACCATCCCATTGACCGTACTGTGCTACTTTTGTTTCACCTTTGTAAATAACCATTGTTAAATTTCGTGTTCCCATTGTCTTATTTTTTAAAGTTTGTGATACAAAGATATGTAAAATTATAA
>Ga0210003_1002736_pt1 | contig 14670 bp, 10 predicted proteins | sample LantaG_FD_182804 | JGI IMG/M metagenome (GOLD analysis project Ga0210003, IMG submission 182804) | Deep subsurface microbial communities from Baltic Sea to uncover new lineages of life (NeLLi) - Landsort_02402 metaG (SPAdes) (version 2) | ecosystem: Environmental > Aquatic > Marine > Oceanic >... | reverse complement strand
AGCGGCAGCAGCAGCAGCAGCGGAGGTGGGAGGGGGGGCAGGCTGCTGGGGTTGCCTCGGCGGTTGCGTTGTTGTTGCTGTCGTTGCTGTTGTTGTTGTTGTTGCCGTCGCCGTCGTTGCTGCCGCAGGAGCCACGGGCGCCGCCAGCGGCTCCGCGGCCAGGAACGCGTCCCAGTCGTGCGGGTCGACGACGGCGGAAGAGCTGTTAGAAGAGGTGGAGGCCTGCGGCGGCGCTGCGGCGGCAGCGGGAGCGGCGGGAGCTGCGGCGGGGGCGTCTGCGAACGCAGCCCAGCTCCCTCCTCCCCCGTTGCAAGCCGCCGCCGTTGCCACTGCCGCCGGGGGGTCCTCGAGCGACAGTAGGTCGACGAGGTCTGCTGCTTGCGCTGCTGCAGGAGGCGGTGCTGCTGCTGCTGCTGCTGCTGGTGCTGGTGCTGCTGGGCTCGGAGCAACAGAAGAAGAAGAAGGAACCTCCGCTGCCACCGATGCCGACCTCTCCTCGCCTCCTTCAAACTGCCGCATGAAGGGGTGCCCGTCGGCGACCTCCGCGGTCGGGGGCACGTCGCCGTGCTCCCTGGAGGCGTAGCGCTTCTCTCTGGTGGTAGTTTGGGGCGTTTTTTGAAGGGAAAAGAAAGAGTGTCAATTTTTCAATCTTCTTTTTCCTTTCACTTCTTCTCTTCTCTTCTCTTCTTCTCTCTTCTCTTTTTCTTCTTCTTCTCCCTCTCCTCTCATCTCACCTGTACTTGTCCCCGATGAACTTGCTCAGCGCCGCCATGTCCCCCTCCGCGGGCCTCTGGAACCCGCCAGGCAGTTCCGCCTCCCAGAACAAGGCGGCACGCGCGTTGCCCATCCTTGCGGCAAACGCGACCTGCCCGGGAAGCCAAGTGTCGAGCGTCGCCGAGCGGACTTTGGAGATGTGCGTGCCCAGGGAGCGGTGGACGCCTTGTTCGTGTGTTATTTTGTTTTTTTGTTTTTATCGATATGGATTGGAAGGGAAGAAGAATGAGAGAATGAGCCAAAGGGCCAGAGAGAAAGAAAAGAGAGAGGAAGAGAAAAAAGAAGGGAGAAAGAGATAGAAAAACAACTCACCGGAGCAGTTGAGGCAGACAAAGACGCCGAGGTTGACGCTCGCCCAGGTCGGCCCGCGACCGCCGCACTCGGCGCAGCGGCGGTTGGCGTCGAGCTTGAGGAGCGTGGAGAGCGCGCGGCGGTGGGCCTCTGCCTGTGCCCGCGTGACCGAGGACTTGTCGGCCATCTTTTAGGGAAGAGTGCGTGGAGGTGGAGTAGGTCGTAGGAGGAGGAGGTCGAAGGAGGGAGGAGGTCGAAAAGAAAAGAAATCGATGGGCGATGAAGTTTTTCAAAGAAAAAAAACTGACGCAAAGAACGCGGCCGCTTCCTTGCGTTCAAGGCTTGTTCTCGCTTTCTGCTCAGGCGACGGATCGGGGCTCGAAGGGCTCTGCGCGCTGGGTGGAGCGGGAGAGCGGAGCGAGAGATGCGGAAGCGTGGAGAGAGAGAGAGAAAGTGCGGAGCGTTTTTTCTTCTTCTTTTTTTCGCTCTTTCGATTTTTGAGGAGGAAGAAGAAGAGGCTGCAGTTTTTTTTTCCCAATTCCCTTTTCCTTCGCTCACGCTCTCTCTTCTCTTTCTGTTCTTCTTTCGATGAAAACTCTCGCCGCGAACGCCGCGGCTGAGGCCTGAGTTCACGCTCTTCTCTCTCTTCGTGAGAGCAGCGTCCTCGAAGCCGCAGTGGCCACCCTCCTCGGCAGCTGAGAAGCGCGAGGAGAGAGAGAGCGAGACGAGAGAGAGAAAAGACTCGAACCTCGACGACGAGCGTGCATTTCGTCCATCTCGGGGCACTCGATTCCTCTTTTTTTCGATCCCTCTCTTTTTTCTCTCTACCTCGTTCTTCCGCCTCGTTCTCTAGAGCACCGTTCCCACAGGGATGAAGCGTCACGGAGCGTCACGAGGCGGCGGCCGCGAGGACAGGAACGGCGTCACGCACCTCCTGAGCGACGACCATGACGACGTTGACGACGTCGATGTCAACGACAGACGACCTCCCGCGAAACCTCAACCTCGGCCCCCTCCCTCTTCGCGCCGGGCCTCGCTCGCCGACGCCCTCGAGGGCGAGCTCGACGGCCACCTCGACGAGCAGGAAGCTCCCAGGCGCGAGGCAGAGGCGAGGAGGGAGGAGAGGCAGCGGGAGCGGGAGGAGCAGCAGCAGGAGGAGCGAGACGGCGACCGCGAGAGGAGGAGAGACAAGAAGAAGAGAGAGAAAGCGGCAGCAGCAGCAGCAGCTGCTGCAGCTGCAGCTGCTGCTCCCTCTGACGACGAGCTTGTCGAGCTCGACGACGACGACGACGACGACGGATCCCAGAAGGCCGTCGACCCGGAGCTCGCGGCGCTCTCGCTCGAGCAGCTGCGCTCCCAGCTCGAGAGCGCCAAGAGGGCCTGCTCGGGCAAAGGCGGGGTCCACCTCTCGGCGCTCCCGGACGGCGGCGCGAAGCTGCTGGCGCACGCCGCGGCGCTCGAGGCCGCCATCGCGGCCAGGGTGGCCGAGAACAGGCGGAGGCAGCAGCAGCAGCAGCGAGGAGGAGGAGGAGGAGGAGGAGGAGAGCAGCAGCCAAGGGGCGCGGGGTCCCTCCGCCCCGGGGCCCCCGACCTCGGCGGCGTCCTCGGGCTCGGAGGAGGAGACGGAGGACGAGGCGTCGTCAGCTGCAGGGGCAAGGCCGCCGCTGCCACCGCTCCCGGGGCGCCTCGAAACGACGGCGGCAGCAACAACAAAAGGAACAAGCTGTCGGCGCCGGACCAGGCCGAGTCGAGGCAGTGGCTGAGCGGCGCGACGGTCGCGCAGGAGGAGCAGCGCCGGGTGCTGCTGCAGATGCAGCGGCAGCAGTTTGGCGACGGCGGCAACAGCGGGGCCGCTGCCCTGCGCCAGACGACGCTCGCCTTCAACAAGAACAACAACGGCGGCGCGGCGGGGGGCCCTTCTTCTTCTTCCGCCTCGCACCAAAACCAAAACCAGCAGCAGCAAAGACTGATCTGCTGCATCTGCGGCGATGGCTCCCGCAAGCCCGAGGCGATGATGGAAGCCCCGCCGCACGTCCAGCGCATCGTGACGGGCACGGAGCTCGTCCACAAGAGGTGCTACCGCGACAACTTTGGTGGGCAGCAGCCGGGGCAGGGGCAGCGGGAGCAGCAGCTGGAGGAGCACGCGGCGAGGCTGGCGAGGAACGGCGGCGGCGGAAGCAGCAGGCAGGCCGCCGACGCGGCCGCTGCCGCCGCTGCTGCTGCTGCCCCGCTGTCTGCCGCCAAGCTCTTCGACGAGGAAGTCCACGTCGTCGAGTCCTCTGACGACGAGCAACAAGAGGAGACCAGGAGAAGGAGGAAGAATAAGAAAGAGGAGGGGGAGGAGGAGGAGGAAGAGGAAGAAGCCGCGGCGGAGGCAAGGCGCTCGCGCCGGAACGCCAACCGAAATGGCGACCTCCTCCACCCCGACGACGCCGGCCCTTCCCGCCTTCGCGCCGCCGCCCTGCCGCCGTCGTCGCGCCCCCTCGTCCCTGTCGTCGCGCCGGCTCCCCCGATCCTCTCCTCGCTTCCCTCTGCTGCTGCCGCTGCCGCTGCTGCTCCTGCTCGAGGGACCTTCTTCGATGGCAAGAGGAACGGGAACAACAACAACGACAACGGCAACAACGTTATCAACGCCAACAACTACCACAACACCCGCCACAACCCCAGGCGCTCCTCCCGCACCGGAGGCTCCTCCCCCTTATTCCTGAGCGGAGGCGACATCGCCACGTCCGAGCGCTATGGAGGGCTCTCGGCGGTCTTCCCCGACGCCGCGGGCGGGCCAGGGTCGGTGCGCGTGACGGGGGCCGACATGGCCTGCCTCGACGCCGGATGCATGCTCAACGACAGCTGCATCGACCTGCGGCTGAGGATGATCGAGGAGGAGCTGAGGGCGAGGGGCAGAAGCGGCGGTGGTGGAGGAGGTGGTGGTGGAAGTGTTGGAGCGACGAAGACGAAGACAAAGGGCTCCTCTGCCCCCACCGCTTCCTCTCGCTTCCACTTTTTCAACTCGTTCTTCTTCAAGAAGCTGACGCAGGGCGACCCGGTGAGCAAGCATCCGCCGCACCAGCAGCAGAACAACAACAGCAACAGCGCTGCCGCCGAGGCCGCCGCCAAGCGCGCGCACGCCCGCGTCGCCTCCTGGACCAAAAACGTCGACGTCTTCGCCCGCGACTTCGTGCTGGTGCCCGTCCACGACGACCTGCACTGGAGCCTGCTGCTGGTCTGCCACCCGGCCGCGGTGGTGGGCGCCTGGGCGGCCAGGGACGTGGCGGAGGCGGCGTCGGCTGCCGGCGTCGCCGTCGGTCGGATCCGACGGAAAAGTGGAAGCGACGGAAGCGACGAAAACGACGACGACGGAAAACACGGCGACGACGACGACGACGACGAAAACTCTCTTTTCGCGGCAGAGCCCCTGATCCTCCACCTTGACTCCATGGCGGGCAGCGGCTCCCTCCACAACCCGCGCACGCTCCATGCCAGGGCGCTCGACTGGCTCCGCGAGGAGTGGAAGGCGAAGGCCAAAGCGGCGGACTCTTTGCCTTCCTTCTCTGCCTCGTCGCAGCGCCCTTCGCCCGAAGCGCTCGCCGCGCTGCCAGTGCCAGCCAGGGTCACCGCCCTGGCCCGCTGGCTCCGCCGCTCTTCCGATGCTGCCTCTGCGAACCGCGCGGCGGAATCGTCCCTGCCTGTCGACGCCATGCTCTCCAGAGATGCGGTCCCTCTGCACCGCCCGACCTCTTTGCCCAAGCAGAACAACTCGAGCGACTGCGGGCTCTTTTTGTTGGCGTACGCGGATTATTTTTCTGCGCAGGCGCCCGCGGCGGTGAACTCGAGGGTGCTGGCGAACGCTTGGAAGGGCGCGGCGATGGAGGAGAGGATCATGCGCGGGAGTGGCGATGGAGGCTTCGGCGTTGGCGGCCCTGGAGGAGGACAGCCGCTGCTCTCGCTGCCGCCGCTGCTCCGGGGCCACGAGTCTCGTCCCGGGTTTCTGCACAAGACGTGGTTCCGGGGAGAGGCCACCGCCGACGCGCTCAGGCTGCTGCTGCAGAGGACGATCCTGAACCTGTTCGTCGACCAGCAGAGAGAAGCGCACGCTGGAGGAGGAGACGGAGGAGGAGGGAGCGGTGACGGGAAAGGAGGAGGAGGAAGAAGCAGGCAAGCGGCGAGCAGGGACGCCGTCGCGTTCTCTTACGCGGTGGCCGACGCCGCCGAGGCCGACAGCGCCGCCGACGCCGCGGGAGGGAGGCGCAACTACCCTGCGCCGCTGCTGGAGCTGACGCGGAGCGACGCGCTGAAGCGGGTGCACGACGTCCTGCGCGCCGAGGAGCGGAGGAACAGCAACAGGAGGAAGGCCGAGGAGGAGGAAGAGGGGCCAGAGCGGGACGGCGCCTTCGTCGTCGAGATTGGCGGCGACAAAGCCGCTGCTGCTGCTCCGTTCCAGGGCAGGTCGACGCGCCTGGGAGGGGCCCTCGCCGGCGCCCTCTCGAGCGCCGTCACCTCCGTGGCCGAGAGGACGCGCGGGGCGTTTGGAGGCGGCGTCGCGAGAGCGGCAGCAGCAGGAGGAGCAGGAGGAGGAGCGGGGGGCAGCGGGGAAGACGCGCGCCGCGCCGCGGCCGAGGCCGCCGAGAGACGCCGCGCCGCCGCTGCCAAGAGCGCGCTCCCGCTCCCTCCTCCTCCTTCCTCGTCGCTCGAAGACGAAGGCGACAACCCCCATGGGGGCACCCTCGCCGCGCGCGCGATGCACTCGAAGCGCAGCCGCGTGATGAACTCATCGGGGTCCGCCGGCGCTGGCGGTTCGGAGCAGGGGAGGGTGATCAGCATTCCCGACGACGACGACGACAACGACGACGACGAGGAAAAAGAAGAGGACGGAAAGGGCAGCGGCGACGGCAGCGGCGACGGCGAAGGCAGCAGGCGCCCCAACCGGCGCAAGCAGCCCGGCTCGCAGCGCGTGCCGGCGTCGGAGCTCGGGAGGCCCGAGCCGGGGGACCTGGCCGCGGCGGCGAGGGCGGCGGTGGCGGCGGTGCGGGCGAGGGCCGGGGGTGGAGGCGGAGCAGGAGGCTTCCCCTCCTCCTCCGCCGCCGCCTTCAACCACCTCGCCGGCGCCACGCAGCAGCAGCCGCAGCAGCAGCAGCAGCCGAGGAACACCGTCCCGGCGCTCCTGGACCCCAAGGTGGCGGCGCTCTCAAGGAAGATGCAGGCGAGGGAGGACAGGGTCGGAGGAAGAGGAGGAGGCGAGTCTGCTGCGGCGCTCTTCGACAAGCGCCGCCGCCGTCACCGCCGCAGCGAGAGCAAGAGCGACGACGGCGACGACGACGGCGACGACGACGGCGACGACGAAGCCTTCGAGAGCGCCGACGGCATCGAGGATTCTGACGAGAAGGAGTGGCCCGCGGAGGCCAAGACGGGGTCCTTTTACGACGCCGCCGCGACGGCGGGGAGGAAGGGGAAGGAGAAGAAGCGGGAGAGGGAGGAAGAAGAGGAAGGAGGAGGAACGAGCGGCGGAACTGCCGGCGGCGGCAGCAGCGAAAAGCGCAGGCTGCTCCCGTCGGGCGGCGGCGTCTCGACCAGCCTCTTCCCGCCCTCGAGAGGCAGGCAGCAGGTGGAGATGGCGAACCAGAACCAGGAGCAGGGAGACCCCGGGCTCAAGGTGTACGGCAGGAGGAAGCACTGAACAAAAATGATGAAATGAAATGGAAAAAAAAAAAAAAAAAAAGAAGAGAGAGTTTTTTTTCTTTCGGAAACTCTGATTTTGTTTTCTTAAAAACGATTAACAACACTGAATCCCTCTTCCCTCCCCCACTTTGTACACTTTTTTGTTAAACGCATAGAAAAATGAATGGATGAATATCTCGTAATATCTAAAGAATGGGGATCGGAGGTGGCGGTGGTGGTGGCGGCGTTTTGACTTTTTCTGTCTTTCGACGACGACGGCGGCGGCGGTGCTTTCTTCGTCTCTCTCCCTCTCTCTCTATTTCAAACAGCGACGCCCTGCTGCTGCTGCTGCTGCTGCTGCCTGCTCGCCGCCGCACTCCTCTTTGCCCTGCGCGCCTCCCTGGCCGCGGCCCTCCTCGCCGTCGTGGCCGGAGCCAGGAGCGCGAACGAGCTCGAGGCGCCCAGCGAAAAGACCTGCTGCTGCTGCTGCTGCTGCTGCTGTCGGCTTTGGTTTTGGGTTTTGGCCGTCGTCGCTGCTTTCGGCGCCGCGGCCCAGAAGGTCCTTGCCGGCGACGACAGAGCAAAGGCGGCGGCGGCGGAAGAAGACCACGACGCGCACGAGGAGGCCTCCGTCCACGCCGAGGAAGAGGAAGAAGAGCACGAGACGGAGCCGGCGTCTGTTTCTTCTTCGGCGGAACCCGAGCGAGGAGGGAGAGGGGTCGCGAACGGTGACCTCTTCAACGGGCGATGAAGCGACGAAATCATCTTCTTCTTCTGATGCTGCTGCTCCTCCGCGTTCGCCATCGTCGACGCCAGCGCCGTGGCCACGATGCCAAAGTCTGCGTACTTTGCCCTGGACTCGAGGTCGTGCGGAGTGAGCACGCGGCCGCTGGGGGCGACGACCGAGTCGGAGGAGCAGAGGGCATCGGCACCAGTCGCGGGCTCCAAGGTTTGCTCGAGCGGCAGAATGCCGCCACGGCCTCCGCGGCTGCCGCGCAGGAGGAGGTGCTCAGGAGGGGGCTGCATCTCTGGGAAAGTTGGATCGGATGAAACTATTGCAACAGATTGATGCGGGCAGGAGGGCGATCGGGGAATGGTAGGAGCGGAGGAAGAGGGAACGCCTCTCGCGATGCGATGGCGGAAAAGGAGAGGTCGAGGTCCGATAGACAAAAGTGAAGAGGAGGTCGAAGGAGAAGACGAAGAAAAAAATATCGTCTCTCGCCTTCATTTATTTTTTCTTTCTCTCTTTGCTTCTCTCTTTCTATTTCCATCTTCCCCTTCCCCCGTTCCCTTATTCACTCAATCCCTCCCATGCCGCCGCCCCCCGTCTGCTTCTCGGCAGTGTACCGCGGCCGCGACGCGCTCGCGAGCTACGCCGCGCCGCCCGCGGCGGGCTCTTCGTCGGCGTCCGCGGCATCGGCCGTCAACAACTTCCGCGCCGTCGCCGCGTCGTGCCTCGAGCGGTGCCCTCCCGGTGGCGAGGCCAAGTGAGTCTTTCTTCGTGCGGAGAGGGTGTTAGAGCGAGAACAAAGGAAGAAAAGCGAGCGGAAGAAGAAGGAGAAAGAAAGAGAGAAAGACAGAGAGGCGTTTTTCGGCCGATCGATCAATCATCGAGGCGCGCCTTTTTCTTTCTCGTTCGCAACCTCTTCTCTCTCTCTCAACCTCCGACCACCGACCGTTCTCTCCTCCACTCAATACAAAACAAACAGGTGCACCTTTGTCGTCGAGGGGTACACCTACAACTACGTCGTCGACGGCTCGTTCACCTTCCTGGCGGTCTCGGCGGAGAGGTAACGAAGAGAAAGAGAAGAGAAAAAGAGAAAGAGTTTTGATCTTTTTTTCTTCGTCTCAACCTCCACCTCCACCTCTCTCTTCTCTCTCTCTTTCACAACCCCCCTTGCCAATCAAAAAAAACAACCAACAACAGCACGGGCCGCGCCCTTCCCTTTGCCTACCTCGAGACAATCCGCTCCGAGTTCTCCGAGAAGCACTCCCAGACCTCCCAGGCTGTTTCCTCGCCTCCGGGAGGGCTCGACCGCGTCTTCGCCCCTCGCCTCAGGGCAGCTGCCGAGCACCTCGCCTCGCACCCCGAAGCCGCCTCGAAGATGGCAGGCTTACAGGCCCAGGTGGACGCCGTGAAGTCGGTCATGGTCGAGAACATCGAGCAGGTGCTGGCCAGGGGAGAGAGGATAGAGAATTTGGTCGACAAGACCGACGACCTCAGGTCGCAGGCGGACCGGTTCCAGAGGACCGGCGCAGCATTGAGGCGGAAGATGTGGTGGAACAACGTCAAGATGTGGGCGCTGGTGGGCGTCCTGCTGGCGTGTCTGGCGCTGGTGATTTTCCTGTCGGTGTGCTTCTCCGGTGGGGGCAACTGCTTCAAGAAGAAGCAGTAGAAGAGATGAAATGGGAAGAAGAGTTCGGATTTTTTTTTGTTTCTTCTCGTTCTTTTCTTTCTGTCAAAACAACGAAAAAAATGAAGTTTTCATTCAAGGACTGTTCCTATTTCTCTCTTTGTGTGTTTTCTTTCTCTCTCTCTCTCTCTTAGAGCCCTTGTTGTCGTGGAAAGCGTGAACGCGCGGAGAAAAGTCATTTAAAAAAAACACGTTCATAGTTTTTTGGAAGATAACAAGAAGAAGAAGTAGAAAAAAACGACTCTCGCTCGCTCTCATCTTCTTCCCTTCTTCACCCTTCCTCTTCCTCCCTCCGCACGGACTCCAGCACCGCCTCCCGCATCAGCTCCAGGGGCGCCCTCTGCCCGGGGAAGAACAGCTCGAACTGGAGCGCGGCCTGCCCCACGAACATCTCCAGACCGGACACGAGCCCGCACCCGGCTGCCTCTGCCTGGGTTAGTAATTTGGTCTTCAGCGGGGTGTAGACGGCGTCGAAGACGACCTCGCAGCCGGAGAGGAAGGCCGAGACCGCGGCCTCGTCGTCACCCAGCGGGGACTCGGTGGACGGCTGTCCTTTCTTAGACATCCCCACGGAAGTAGAATTGGCGACGACGCTGACCTTCATCGGGGAGCCCATCTTCGCGACGAGCGCGGCGAGCGAGACGCCCTCGGAGCGGAGCCCTTCGAAACTCTTTTTCAGATCGGCACAGAGGGCCTTTGCTTTAGATTCGTCGCGGTTGGCGATAACGACCGTGGAGGCGCCCGCGGCGGCGGCCCCGAAGGCCAGGGCGCGGCCCGCGCCGCCGGCGCCGAGGACGACCACCGTCTTCCCTTTCAGAGGTGATTCGCTCGAATCGGAAGAACTACTTTCACCTCCTCCTCGTTCCCGGCTCCGCTTCCTCAGCCCTTCCTCGATCGCGCCGATCGCCGCCGGGGCGTCCGTGTTGAACGCCCTGAGCTTTCCCGTCTCCGGGTCCCTCACCAGCGTGTTGGCGGCGCCGATCGAAGCCGCCAGAGGGTCGGCCGAGGAGGCGTTCTCCAGAGCGGAGAGCTTGTGCGGGATCGTGACCGAAAACCCGCGGTAGTCGCCCTCGTCAAAGGCCGCCAAGAAAGAACTCAGATCGTCGACCAGGAAGGGCAGGTAGACAGCGTCGATGGCTTCTCCCATCGCTGCGATCGCGGCGTTGTGCAGGGCCGGAGAACGAGAATGCGAAACCGGGTTGCCGATAACACCCAAAACGCGGGTCCGCGCGCTCTGCTGGGCCAGACGAAAAGTGAAAACCAAGTCGCGAAGGCTGGGCTGCCCGGGGGCGCTCGCCCTACCTCTGCCCAGCGCTCCGAAGGTCAGGAACGAGCCGTATTTAGGAGCCAAGATGCGAGACGTTAGTCCTTTCTCTCCCATCGCCAGCGCGATGCAGGGGCCAGTCTTGGTGGCTGCAGCGAGAGAAAGCACTACCGCGGCGTCTCCGTCCCTGGTCGCGGTCGTCGCGATCTTCGCCACGTCGGCTCCGGCCTCGAACATGCCTTCGACCATCCTTCGCAGAGTTTCAAAGTCCGGCGTCTTCTCGTAGTCGTGGTGGGACAGGATGATCGAGGTGGTCAGCGGCACGGGGATCTTGGTGGAGGCGGCGAAGAAGTAAGGGGAGGCCAGCACCTCGACGTCGACGAAGCGGGCCCCGAGCAGAGAAGCCCACTTCAAAGCTGCGAGCCGCGGCGCCTCCTCCCCCTCGTATCTGCCGCCCTCCCATTTGGGACGGAAGGTGACGATGGCCGGCAGTTTGTTTTCGACCTGGACGGCGTTCAAGAGAGAGCGGAGGTGCGCGTCGGGCGAGATGGGGTCGAGGTCGGAGAGGCAGTCGAGGCGGAGCTCGATGCAGGTCGCGCCGGCAGCAGCTGCCTCCTGTGAGTGAGGGTTTTTTTTATGTAGAGGGGTTTTTGTTATGATGTTGTTTTGTGAGCTTCTCTTTTTCTGTCTGGAGGAGGGAAGCGGGGCAGCGAAAAGAAAAAAAGAGAGAAGAGGTCGAGGAGGTCGGAAAAGGTGTCGACGAACGACCTTTGCCTTAGCATTCGCAGACGACTCCATCGAATCCCTCCCCCTTACCTTGACCTCCTCGAGCGCCTTCTCGAGCGTCTCGGCGGTCACGGACGTGCACAGCAGCGTCTTGGTGCTCCTGGTGACGTCGACCTCGGCGTCCAGGGGCAGGGCGAACGGCGGGCGCGGAGGCGGAGATGAAGATTGCGGCGGCGTCGATGTCGCCGCCGCTGCCGACAACGACGACGACGACGACGGCTGTTGCTCTGCCATTGCGGCGATTCTGCGCAGTTTCGGGGGATTCTGTGATGCTGGCAGCGCAGTTGACGATGTGCTGCTTCGAGCTAGCCGAAAGCGCGAGGAGTCAGAGCCCCGTAAGGCAGCGACGCCGCCGTGGCTCGATCTGTCAGAGGCGGCGACGAGCGAGGTCGTCGAGCAGATGCTGCAGCCGGTGCCTGCTGCTACTTTCGGCGAGCAGCGCGCGGCGGCGTGCATAGTTCGGTGCGAAGAGGACGAAGGTGGTCCAAGCGCTGGAGCAGAGAATTTGGAATGCGCCCTTTGGCCGCGGGAAGGGAAAGAGGGGGAAAAGTGAGAGAGAACTCTCTATGTGGGAAGAGAGTTCGACCAAGTGCAGGGGCATCTCACTCTTTCGATTTTTCTCTCTCTTCTCTGATTCAGACTGAAGGGCGAAGAAAGAAAAAACGCAAGTCGTTCTTATAGCGCGCTCTCTTCTTTCCCCCCAACGCCTCTATCAGACCTTCCGTGTGCCTGTAGATCGAGAGAAGTATCTCGCTATCTCCCCCGGAACAGAAATCAAAAACCAAAAAACCTCCATGGCGCCAGTTGCCAGCTGCAGCGGCCGAGCGACGGCGTCGTCGATGATGCTGCCGCAGCAGCAGCAGCAGCAGCGTCGCCACGCCGCTCGAAAGCCGCCGCCGGCGATGCCTTTGGCGGCGAAGCTGGCCCCTTCTTCCCGCATTCTCGAGCCCCTTGTTGCTGCAAGCAAAGATGCTAGCTCTTGCTCGACGTCCAGGTGCGTTTGGAAGGAAATGGAAAAGCGCCAGACCAGGCGAGCGATGGGGGGGCGCCTGCTTTATCTCGAAAAGAAAAAAAAAGTTCTTTTCGCCGTGAGCATGGAGGTCTTTGCCTTTTGTTTTCCGCTTTTGCGGCTTCTATTTGCCCCTTTCAGACTCAAAGCGGCACGCTTTCCGGTAGAGCATATTGCTGCTCTCTGCTGAGCAAAAGGAAGATCGAAAAAAAGGCGGGAAGAGGGAAGAACGAGCTCAAAAAGGGAAAACGCAACATCGATACTTTCTCTGTCTCTCGACCAAGTTTTTTTCCTTTCTCTCTCTTCTGTTTTCTTCTCTTTTCTTCTCTCAACCCCGACCTCCGAAACCGGCGCATTCTCCCAAACTAAAAACAGCAGCCATCCCGCTGACGACGACGAGAGGGTCTTCTCCGCGTCGTTCGCGTCGGCGTCCAGCAGCTCCTCGAGCTCTTCGACAACATCAGCGGCAGCAAAGGCGAGGCTCTCTCTCCCCGTCCGCCTCCGCTCCCGCGCAGGCGCGCCGGCGCTCTTCCCCCCTTCCCGCCCCTCCTCTTCTCCTTCTCCGAGGCAAGCGAGGCGGAGGGTCGTCAACGCCTTACCCCCACCACCGTCCGGGGACGCTTCTCTGTTAGCGTCTGACGGCGACTCGCCACCGGCAGCCCCGGCCTCGTGGCTGCAGGCGCGCCGCACCTGGATCGTGCTGATGTGCTTCGTCGCCTTCTGCGCCTGCAACCTCGACCGCGTCAACATGGCCGTGGCGATCATGCCGATGTCGGCGCAGTACGGCTGGGACACGCAGACCGTAGGCTTGGTGCAGTCGAGCTTCTTCTGGGGCTACCTGCTGACTCAGGTGGCCGGGGGAGTGTGGGCAGACAGGTACGGCGGCAAGAAAGTGCTGGGCTTCGGCGTCGTGTGGTGGTCTTTGGCGACGATGCTGACGCCTCTGGCAGCTCAGCTGGGCTTGCCGGTCCTGCTGGCAGCCCGTGCCGCGATGGGCGTCGGGGAAGGAGTGGCGATGCCTGCCATGAACAACCTGCTCAGCAGGTGGGTCCCCGTCCAAGAGAGGTCGAGGTCGCTTGCGCTCGTTTACTCTGGTATGTACAGTGGATCTGTCTTGGGATTGGCTCTGTCCCCTCACATGATCCACGCCTTGCAGTGGCCCAGCGTGTTCTACGTCTTTGGCGCCCTGGGGGTGGTCTGGTGGCTGGTCTGGGAAAACGGGGCGGCCTCCAACCCCAGTGAAGATCCGCTCTGCACAGAGGACGAACGAGCTTATGTCGCGGCCTCGACGCCGCCGTCGGCCGCTCCGGCCTCGATCCCCTGGAAGCAGCTGCTGACCCGCGCGCCCGTCTGGGCTCTGATCGTCAGCCACTTCTGCCACAACTGGGGCACTTTCATTCTTTTGACGTGGATGCCGACCTACTACAACCAGGTTCTTGGTAAGAATGAGAGGGAGAGGGAAAGAGAGAGAAGAGAAAGAGAGAAGGGAAGGAGAGAGAAGAGAAAGAGAGAAGGGAAAGAGAAAAGTTTCGTTTTCTTCGTTTTCTTTCTTTTCTTTCTCATCCAAAAAAAAAAAAAAAAAAAAAAAAAAAAAAAAAAAAAAAAAAAAAAAAAAAAAAAAAAAAAAAAAAAAAAAAAAAAAAAAAAAAAAAACTCTCAGGCCTCGACATCGTCAAGTCCGGGATCTTCAGCGTGCTCCCATGGCTCACCATGGTCGTCGCGGCCAACGTCGGCGGGGCCCTCGCCGACGCGGCCATCTCGAAGAAGCTGGCCTCGGTGACGACGGTCCGGAAAGTAGCGCAGACCATCGGCTTTCTGGGCCCGGCCTTTTTCCTGACCCAGCTGGGAAAAGTCCACTCTCCCGCCGCCGCCGTCGGGTGCATGATGGCGGCCCAGGGCCTCGACGCCTTCTCCCAGGCCGGGCTCTACAGCAACCACGCGGATATCGGCCCTCGGTACGCCGGTGTCTTGCTCGGACTGTCGAACACCGCGGGGGTCCTGGCGGGAGTTTTGGGGACCGCGGCGACCGGATACATTTTGAAGGCCGGGACTTGGGACGACGTGTGGGCCGTGGCGGTGGGGCTCTATTTGGTGGGCACGGTGGTGTGGAACCTGTTTGCGACGGGGGAGAGGATATTTGATTGATTGGGTAGAGAGAAGGAAGAGAGGTGGAAGGTGGTGGAGAGGGAGAGAGAGAGAGAGAGAGAGAGAGAGAGAGAGAGAGAGAGAGAGAGAGAGAGAGAGAGAGAGAGAGAGAAAAAAGAAGAGAGGTGAGAGAACGAGGAGTGAGAGAGAGTCTTCTTCTTTTATTTATTCCATATTCGAATGTTATTTTCTGTTTTCTCTCATCCCTAATTCATTTCGAAAAAAAGTGGTCTGCGTTTCGGGAGCGAGAGTGGAAAGAGAGAGAGAGAGAGAGAGAGAGAGAGAGAGAGAGAGAGAGAGAGAGAGAGAGAGAGAGAGAGAGAGAGAGAGAGAGA
>Ga0210003_1002735_pt1 | contig 14671 bp, 15 predicted proteins | sample LantaG_FD_182804 | JGI IMG/M metagenome (GOLD analysis project Ga0210003, IMG submission 182804) | Deep subsurface microbial communities from Baltic Sea to uncover new lineages of life (NeLLi) - Landsort_02402 metaG (SPAdes) (version 2) | ecosystem: Environmental > Aquatic > Marine > Oceanic >... | reverse complement strand
TGACCCCGTTTTCTCCTTGCGATAGCGTGCAATGAATGGAATAGTCGCTCCCGCATCAAGCAGGGACCTGACAGCCTCTATTTGCTGGTGTGTGACTCCTGCCTGATTGGCAACAGTCATGACATGAGTTTCAAGCATTGCGTTTTTATCTCCCAGGTGATGGATATCGATAATTATACTACATAGTTTCCGCGCTCTTAAAACAACTGCTATATGGGGATATAAGAAGATGCGCTGAATTTCACGCCTGAGGGGGTGGCATTTTCGCTTAACAATTAGAGGACATTTTCCCTTGACAACAGCAGAAATCAGACATCCCGATTCATGTGCAGTGGTGATCTGACATTTCGGAGATAATCAGAAGGGGGGCATCTTTGCTCCCCCTTTTCTTGTTCGGCCAGCACAAACAGCATCATGTTGTCTTGACAGGCATCAGCTCTTCATGTTGACAAACTGCATAGGAATGTTGTAATCCTGCTCCTTAAGCAGCCGCATGATTTCTTGGAGGTCATCGATCTTCTTACCAGTAATCCTGACCTGGTCGTCTTGAATAGTTGGCTGGACCTTGATCTTAAGACCCTTGATGAATTTGACGATTTTCTGGCAGGTCTCTTTGGGGATACCCTCCTTGATAAGAATATCCATCTTTACTGTGCCATGGGATGTGCCTTCGATCTCCTTGAAGTCCAGACACTTGGGATCCACTTTAAACCGAGTGGATTGACCAATGAGCATCTCTGTAACTGCTTTAATCTTCCAATCGTCTCCAGTAACAATATGAATATACTTAGTTTTTCGGTCCAAAGTGATCTCAGACTTCACGTTTTTGAAATCGAATCGCGTGGAGATTTCACGCTTCACATTATTGATTGCATTGTCCAATGCTTGTAGGTTCACTTTACTCACCACATCTACTGCTGGCATCTTTCCCTCCTTAGTAGTGACGATCCATCCGATTAATTTTATCACGAAAGTAACAATGACTCCGAATAATACGCGCTGGCATCTTCCTGGAATAATACTCATCGCCTCTTCCCCGCTCGGCCACTCGTACGTATAAGAAATCAGACATCCCGATGTTTGTTTTTTATCACTTACTCTCATCCATCAGGAAAAGAGTCGATAGAATTAAGACCAAGACAAGAGGTTTAGGAATTCCTTCAAAGCTTTTTATCTGGTGTTATTACTTTGTCTCAATTGCTTTTCCAAAGCAAAACAAAGCTAATAATAGTCCGCCAGTTACCCCCATACTAAATTACTTGTAAGCACCTTTGTTTAGGACAGATTCTCTATGTTAACTTTGAGATACTTACCGATATATGCTAGCATTTCTAGACTGTTGTCAATAGCGTCGACCTTACCATTAATTTTAAATCATATTGCACCGTACCCATGAAACCAGGCTTAAGTTTAATATCTTTAAGAGGAGGAGACTAGAGAAATGGAAAAACTCAGTATTTCTCAAATATACGCCAAAGGTAAGGAAAATATAGAAAAAGCGGGCTATAAGCGCATCTGGCCGCCGGATAGTAATATTAACACCTCGTTCCGGGCAAACCGTAAATATCTGGAGTCCATGTTTTTCCAGACTAAGTTCTTCGATCCGGTTGAAGTTGATACCAGCCTAACTCTTTTTGGCGTTAAACTGAAAACGCCAATATATTCTTCCCCGATGTCCGGCTTCAACCAAATGGGTGAGACTGCCTTGGCGGATATTGCTCGCGGACTGGCGCAAGCTGGCTCGCTAATGATGCTGGGTATCGGTGGTTCGGCTGACTTGCAAACTGCCATTGATACCGGCGTGCCCGTCGTTAAGATCGTGAAGCCTTATAGAGAAACGAAATTAATCTATGAAAAGATCCGTGATGCTGAAAGTCGAGGATGTGTCGCTGTCGGTATGGATATCGACCATTTTTACGGTCGGTTGGCGGGAGATAGAGTAGATCGGGATGACATTTTTGGGCCGAAGCGAACAGAGGAAATACAGCAACTGTTCTCGCAGACCAAGCTGCCGTTTATTATCAAGGGCGTACTTAGTGTTGCAGATGCCAAGAAGGCCGTTGAGATCGGAGCTTCAGCCGTAGTCGTCAGTAACCATGGTATTGGCGCTATTGATTTTACCCTTCCGGCGATAGTGGCTCTTCCCACCATTGTGCGGAGTGTCGGTGACCGAGTTACCGTGTTTATCGATACCGGTTTCCGGACGGGTAATGATGTCCTCAAAGCACTGGCTTTTGGTGCCAGAGCGGTTGGCTTCGCCAGTTCTGTATTATTGGCCTGGGGTGCCGGTGGCGCGGAAGGAGTGGCGAGTCTGGTCACCCAGCTTACTGCAGAGTTGCGCCGGACTATGGCTGCCACCGGCTGCGCCACTTTATCGGTAATTGACCAGTCGATAATCGTCGAGGTCCCCATGATGAGAGAATAGGGCGGAAATGTTTTAAAGGGCCTGACCTGCTCCATAATAATCCGGGGTTTCCTGCGCCGTAGTTTACTAGGCGATATCGTGGCTAGCGTCAGGTCGCCTTCCAGATCATCTACATATATCGCAGAGCTTTCTTTGAGTTACGAAAAGAAAGAGCGGGCAAAGGTGCTACGACCAGATTTGAACTCGAATCTCCCATCTGGTTAACGTACGCATGAAATAGCAAACATCCCGCTGTTCTTGCAGCGTGGATAATTATCAAATCTTAAAGCTAAATGGAATAGCCCACTCGTACGTGCAAGAAATCAGACATCCCAATGCTTGTTCAGTGGTAAGGTATTATAATGGCCAAACAAGTTTTAAGACCAGAGAGCGGAGCTAGTCTGCATTGTCATATATTGGCCTAACGTCACCCAGGAGTCGGTTCAGCCAGTAGAGAAATCTCCTTGTCTTGCCTATGCTTATATGCCCCCCCCTTATATAATTCACTATTCCGCGCAATGGCACATGTTCTCTGCATCACTATGAGGCCAGGTATTGGTGAAAAAGGTTCTATGTGCTTGAGGCGGATGAATTTAATGAGCTTCTATAATTAAGTCTTTTTCTGAGTAACCGAAGAGCAAGATGACGTTCACAGATATTCGTACTATTGAATTTGAACTCAAGTTGGTCTCCATATATATTGCACTATCTTCTATCTGTTGTGGAGTCCTCAACTCATTGGGATTTCTAGTGAAGTAGGGCCTCTTTGATCCTCGCAGCTGGAGTACGCTCTCGAAACTACTACGATGTAGGTTATATGCGAGCTTACATATCTGTGATAGTACCTCTATCAAATACCGAACCTCGTACCTTGTATTCTTGAAAATGAACGCTGTTACTGACTTGCCGATATAGCTCCCGGGTTTTATGATTGCAGTTTTCCTTATTGGCTCTTTCGTTATTCGTGCCTCTGTAGAAACTTGACCTCCGGCTATATTAGACCAGATTATTGTTATGTCGAAAGCTCTTAAATGGGGTGTCCAAGAGGGGTTTCCTCCCCTCTTTCTTTTTCTTCCTCCTTTTAAAAGGGGGACTAAGGAGGATTTCAGAATCCCTCTCAATCTCCCTTTCTTAAAGGGAGAAGCCCTAACTTAGCGCCTGACCCAGGAAGAAAGGCCAGACGACCAGGCCAACTATAATCTTCCACCAGACCAGCTGGGCGAATGAGATTGTAAATAGCCATCCGATGAACCAGATAAAACATCCCGTAGCACCTGATGCAGCAGCACATCGCTTGTCCATGTCTTCCTCCTGTAGGCTTAATTTTATGACGTATCTGGAACTCTATTCAGTTAACTGGCTTCTGTCAACTCGCATTTCTCTAGCTACCTTAGGCGCTAAGGCTAAAAGGGGGATAGCGGTCAGTGGTTAACAAGAAAGCGTACACAGCCACTCTCAAAGACCAGCGAAGCACACCAACAACAAAGTCAAATAGAGACTTCGGGTAACGACCGGTAAATAGGATAGCAAACCAGGCAATTACTACAACCACTACGACAGCAATGCAAAGGAACGCAAGAACAACATAGTGGGGAATCGCCAGGAACCATTTTACTAATGGCAACCCCCGATTAAGGTCTTTTTGGGCATCAGGGTATGGGATATCAATGTGAACTGCCTGGTCTTCGTCAGTTGAGGGATATTCATCCCTCAATAGCGCAATATAAACCGAAACACGGGTGCTAAACTTGGTTAGAGCTACGTTCCAGTCAAACCACCACTTGGGATACTTCTGCCGAAAGAGAAGCATTAATATGAGTGGTAGAACTAAACCCCCAGCAGTGGCATACTGGTATCCCACCCACTGCCACTGCCACTCACCTCCTCCGCCCCAAGGGTATCCAGCACCGGCAATTAAACTAAAGATGATAAGTATTGGAATTACCGTGATAGGCCTGAAGAAACTGGTTAGTCTGTCTAGCTTTCTATCGGGGTAATCAATAGAGAAACTTAATGGGTACGCAGCCATTGTTTTTGCCATGATAGTCACCCCCTATACATTTATTGTCAGTCCTCACGTCTATTACTAACATAGCTGGTATTTCCCATTTCAATTCGCAATGAAGCATCCTGACCCTCATTGCTTTGTCACTAATAATATACCCATGGCACTTGGCTGTCAATCTCCCACAAGACTGGCAGTCCTGAGATATCTTAGTGGCATCAGTCAGCAGAGAATGAACCACTGGTCCTCCTTACTGAACACGCATAGTGGGGGCATAGCAAGGTAAACGAGGAAAGTGGCCGTGGAGCCATTCTCCTCTCTTTGGTTATATATACCTGGGAACTGGCGGCTACTTGATTAGCTTCCTTAACGTCCTGCCTTACTAACAGGACGTCGAAAAAGCCAAGATTAAAGCGGATAAAGTGTTTTCCATCGAATATTAGGCTTTGCCTGTATATTCAACAGGAAATCATTGAGACCAGCCATGCTACGATGTTCCTGTTTAACTAGTTGCTTCCTAGAGATTCTATCATGAATTAGGCTGTAGCATTCAGCATAAAATTGTTTAGCCTCTGTTGAATAGTCATCTCGGTAGCCAGCAGATATTTCTAAAAACTTCTTAGCGCAAAATACCACTAGGTCGGAAAGCTGAATCATAGTATTCTTAGAGGAATCCACAGGATAAGTGAACTCAACAATCCATTTAACACGTTGGTTTGGTGGTTTATTAAAACGTCTATCGTTAGTTATCGTCGCTATTTCATTTCGGAATTGGTCTTTAACATCAATTATCAACATGCCACGAGCTGACTGTCCAAGCTTTTCCTTCAAAAACCAATCTATGTGGGTTATAAGATAGTCATAGGCGATGAGATAAGGTGTCTTTTGGTCATAACAGGTACTCACTGTACAACACGTGGAGGCTAATTTGTTTTTATCTATTGCATAATAGTGTACGGAATGTCGACGGTCTGAAATCAAGCCTAGTACATCTTTGGCTAATTTATTCCTTCTAGTTCTTGGGTGTCCGGCGAATGGGCCATCGCCATCGGGTGATAGTAATTCTTCACTGTGTAACTCAAAATCTGTAGGTGGAGAATCATTAAAATAATCTCCAATGATTTTTGAGTACGCAAGTTGGGTATTATTCCATCCTTCATCTCGAACACTTATACCTCCGAGAACAAAGATTGGCTGTTCTGTATTAGCGAGGTCACTTCCAGTACATCCTGACTCATCAAGGTAATAAAAATGCATATCTTACTTGGTCCCAATGTAATATTGCGTATTCTACCATAGATAGTGACAGATAAGTTGAAGGTGTGAACTGGGTAATAATGTGGGATTTTTGCTATTCTGGCATAATACTCATCGCCTCTTTCCCACTCGGCCAATCATAAGTACAAGAAATCAGACATCCCGATGTTTGTTCAATGGTAAGGTATTATAATGGCCAAACAAGTTTTAAGGTCAGAGAGCGGAATTATGCTGCCTTATCACGTCTTAGCCTAATGTCACCTAGAGAGTCGGTTCAGCCAGTAGAGAAATCCCCTTGTCTTGCCGATGCTCATATGTCCCCCCTTATACAATTCGTCAATATATGTTGAATTGAATATTACTCTGTTAATACAAAATGCTTGAGAACGAAATCTTCCTCTTCCTCTGTCATGTTTGCCGCTTGGGCAGTTGACCGGGATAGTACCCGTTCCGTATTATATTGGACAACAGGCCTCGAAGGCAGACATAATAGACAGCCACATGATGAATAGTAGAGCGGAAGACACAGTGCGATTAAACATGTCCCACGGCAAGCGTGCCGCCGAGGTACTTGTCAGGGCATTCTGGAATCACCCACCTCTCCAATACTACTTCCCCGGCGAGGCGGAGCGAGAAAGGATAGCGCCCTACTTCTTCTCTTTGCCCGTCTTCAATGGCATCCGATATGGTGAAGTGCACGCCACATCTCCGGATTTGGAGGGAATCGCTGTGTGGCTGCCATCCGACAACTACCCCATAACACTATGGAGACTTTTACGCTCTGTTCCGCCGTCCGAGATTCTCCGCTTTGGGAGATACGGAGGGTCCAGAATGAGGAGTCTTGGTCAATACATAGATGCAGTGCATGGTCGATTGGTCCCTTTCAAGCACTGGTTCTTGCAGGCCATCGGTGTAGACCCTCAGTTTCAAGGAAGAGGCTATGCGGGAAGGCTACTAAGGCGGATGTTGGTCAAAATAGACGAAGCAGGTCTGCCGTGCTATCTTGAGACGCTCGAAGAACAAAACGTCCGGCTCTATGAGCACTTTGGTTTTGCGGTAGTCGAGGAATCTGCAATTCCCGAAACCAACCTCACAAACTGGGCGATGTTGAGAGAAGCTCGGTAGGTACTTGGTAAGAGAGGGTAGCTTCATCACACCCCTCTTGATTTTGACGCTCCCCGTGCCGCTTCGCGTCGGTGGTAGCCGTTGTGGTTAGCTGTGTTCCATCGTAGGTTAGGGGGTCGGAGCGGTAGGCGTAACCATCTCAGACTATATGGGACGTCGTGCCTGGCTCATCCTCCGAAGGCCGGGGCTCTTGTCCGCTGAGCTACAGGCGTAAGGGTGAACGGTGGGATTTGAACCCACGATCTCCAGGGCCACAACCTGGCGCCTTAAACCACTGGGCTACGCTCACCATAAACATAGATATTATACTGACGATTGCCAGCGCTTTCAATTAAAAGGCTGTTCAGCAACACCACCTCTATGTCATTCTGAGCCCTTCGCTTCCTGTCATTGTGAGGGAGCAAAGCGAGTCCTGAACGAAGTGAAGGAACTTAAGCTCCTTCACTTCACTCAGGATGAACTCCGAATCTCGCTCAGGGTAAACTCCGCAAAGAATCTAGACCCTTCGCTAGCCCCTTCTCTGCGCTCAGGGCTTCGGCTCAGGGTGACAAAATAAACAGTCTTTTCAATAACCTTTCCGTGGCGTCACAACTATAACTCGTGTGTGACAACAAAGTATTTCTAGACATGATTCTATGGTTGGGTAGGTCTCTGGTTCTTCCTGTCCTGATGCATGCGCATCACTGTATCCCATATCATCCGTCCCAGTAAAAGTTCATCCAATGTGAAACCTCGTAGCACCATACGTTTCTAAATCAACCGAATTGCTCCCTCCTCCAATATGTTGTATATTTATACTAGGCTATTGTAAAGTGGTTTGTTGCAAGATGGAATCATACAATACAAGCCTTAAAGAAAGTGGCGGCTATGAAAACTCTAATTAAAGCAATTGTAGTCATAGTTGCAACGGTCCTGATAGTTTTGTCGTTAGCCGGGTGTACGGGTCCACAGGGAGCAATCGGACCCCAGGGCCCTGCCGGTCCTCAAGGGCCTGCCGGTCCTCAGGGGCCTGCTGGTCCTCAGGGGCCTGCTGGACCCAGCGGCGGCTCCGGTTTAGGATCAACTTCAATTGTGTCTGTAATAGCCAACTTGCAGCAAGCTATCGTGAGGGTCGATGTTACCCTTGCCAGAGGTGGCGGCTCTGGCTCAGGCAGTATCATTGACAAGCGTGGCTACGTTTTAACTAATTACCATGTTATTGACGGTGCCCGGACTATCCAAGTTACCGTAATGAACGTAGGCGCTTTCCCGGGTACGGTAGTTGCCGGTGACCCGAATCGTGATGTGGCACTGGTCAAAATTACTTCGACGCGGACTGATTTCCCCAGCGTCACATTTGGCCAGATGTCAGACTTACAGGTCGGGGCGGAGGTGTATGCCATTGGCTTTCCGCTGGGCACAAACCTTTCTGGTCCGGCTACCGTGACAAGGGGCATCATCTCGGCGCAGCGTGTTCTAGGCGATGGCTTTAATTACATACAGACGGATGCCACCATTAATCCGGGTAATAGCGGCGGTTGCTTGTTTATTGCCAATGGCAATATGATTGGGATTCCATCAGCGGGTATTGCGCCCGTAGGCGAGGATATTGAAGGTATAGGTCTCGCCGTGCCAATCAACGATATACTAACCTTTGTCCAGAAAAACCTGCCGGCGTAATTCAGTCAACCAATTGATTATAATATTATTATTGGGGAGAGGAGACCTGTGATAGGGCTCCTCTCTACCTATTAAGCGGCTGTCAACGAACCATATCATTCCTATTTACCAGCACAGACAAGAGCTTCCAGCGATAATGTTAAAATGGAAAGTAATAAAGCGGGTATGGTTCGAAAGCCATAAAATCCTGAGCAAACTATAGATAACCTGCGCCAAGCCGAGTGCACTTTTGTTAACATTCCACCTGGGGGGATTCGAACCGCCAACGACTTTCTAACTACTCTCAGATTACACACTTCGTCATGTGTAGTCAGCAACAACTAAACACTTCATAGGCTCACGCTCAAGCCGTAGCTGGTATTTTGACGCTCCCCGCACCCTCCCCATCGGTGGTAGCCTTTGTGGTTAGCTGTGTCCCATCGTAGTTTGGGGGGTCGGAGCGGTAGGCGTAACCATCTCAGACTATATGGGACGTCGTGCCTGGCTCATCCTCCGAAGACCGGTGCTCTTGTCCGCTGAGCTATAGGATCAAGGGTGAACGGTGGGATTTGAACCCACGATCTCCAGGGCCACAACCTGGCGCCTTAAACCACTGGGCTACGCTCACCATAAACATAGATATTATACTGACGATTGCCGCCAGTTTCAATCTTGGCTAAGGGGTACAATTGTCACCTTTCCCCAGATACCTATCTTGTTGCCCTTTATGATAACTATGCCGCGTAATCCATCTATTTTTTGAGCCTTCTCCATTGCCCTGGGAATATCTTCTGTATCCTTGACCATGTTACCTATAGCGGTGGCTATAGCATCAGCTATGGGTGCCGAGGAGGACATGGCGGTGACGGCATCAGCGCTGCCTAGACTTAAGGAATGACCTATGGATGCTGAAGAGGTGCATATGCCTAAAGGTGTTTCTTTGGGTGTGATTTCCAGAGCGATTTTTCCTGTAAAGGGAGATTGGCCGGCATAGATACCTACCACTCTTTTTTGTAATATTTTTAGAAAAATGTCACCGCCATTTTCCACGATTATCTCTGGCGAGAGGGGAAGCAAATCTCTGCCGACAGCTTCAGCAATGGCACCGGCTACTGCTGCCATGGGTCCGACGCCGGCTATTTGTGAAGCTTTAGCCATTTCCTTAACAATGGCTGGGGCATCTTCCTCAGCCTGGTATGGCTCCAATGTAGTTAGGAAAAGGGGGTGGTGCTCAATATATTTCTCTAGAGGTGCACGGTGTTTTAACAAGGATGTGAGGGCTTTACTCCTGAGGTTGCGCCGGGCTCGGATGTATAAATCTGTTTGTTTCGCTACTACGTTAAAGGAGACTAAGTCGCTATCTTTAATCCAGTGCCGATAGGTTCGTGGCTCATACATTTAGAAATACAATCTCATGGCTCGAGGCGGGCAGGCCTTAACGCATAGCCCACAAACGACGCATTTATTATGGTCAAAGAGCACTCTTCTGGTTTTTGCTTCCAGGGAGAAAGCGCCGGTGGGACAAATAGCGATACAGGCTCCACAGTGGGTGCACCTTGCTTCATCTCGAACCACATCCTGGCTTAATGATTGTATCTTTACTCCTACTTCACCGAGATATTGAATGCCTTTATCGTAGTTTTTCTGACCGCCGCTTAGCTCTATAATTAACAAGCCTTCCTCTCCGGGCGATATTGAAGCTTTAAGGATGTTAAACTCGAGGTTGAAATCCCTCGCCAAGTGATAAATAACTGGCTGTCCTGCCACATGGGGAGGAAAGTGAAGCACTATTCTTCTAGAGATGTCCATCTTATTACTCTATTATTGGTCTTTCCATAAGCGGCTTAAAGGTTATACCGGATTCTATTCCAGGCAAAGGGGCCACAGGCTCAGTAAGCAGAAATTTACCTCTCTGTATCCAGTCCTTCAGCAGATTGGCAATCTCTATCGCTTTAGGATAGCTGGATAAAGAGGCAGTGGGCACATCCCTTCCTTGAATCTTTATGTGACCACTTTTAAGCTCTGCATAGTTGACTTGTCCCAGGGTTTCTGCCTTCATCTGAGGATAAGCCTCGGAGAAATCGATAACAGGGGTGGAAATATCAGCATCGGTTACAGTAGTGCAGCGTAGAATCTCTTCATTTAGTATGGGAATGGGAATGCCGATGCCCACAGTTAGCGTGCAGCCATAGCCGAGCATGCTTGTTCCTACTAGCCACTCTGGCTTCATCTGTTTCAAGTCACCGATGAGCGATAAAGTGCCTGCTCCTTCTTTAGGCACGCCGTTGGCTCCTCGGGGGACATCAGGATTATGTTGCGTGCCACACCAGGCAACATAGCCAATGCCACCGCCAAGAAATACCTTTGTTCCTATGCCTATAGTTTGGTAATAAGGGTCGTTTAGCAAAGGGGAAAGTTCTCCCGAGGTAGAATAATTAGCGTTGCCTAAGTTTGGCTTCAACACTCCCATAAAGGTATAAATCATTCGCTGTGATAAATTCACAGCAACTTCATAGTTTTGGTAAGCATTTCTTACATTAAATAGGATAGCATTGTTAATATCTCTGAGATTTATCCATGTTTCTAATTTCTTTCTGGGATAACAGTCTGTGCCATAAGCAGCGGCAATTAGTTTTACATCTTTTCCCATCACTAATTCTTCGATAACATGCCCTCCGCCATACCTGAATTCGCCGGGGTAGATTTTATTCTTGGGGTCTTCCTCGGGAAGGGCAGTTGCACCGAGGAAGACATCTGTGGCTGCTAGACCAGTATAAATGGGGACATCGTTAAGATAGGCCCTGCCACCGCCGAGCTTTATTCTAGGCTTAGAGTGCCCGATATTAAGAAAGACACCTGAGGAGCACATAGGGCTAAAAGTGCCAGTAGTGACTATATCAATTTCCTCTGCTGCCTTGCTTATGCCTTTTCCCCTGGCTATGCCAATCACCTCTTCGGCAGTTACCACCACTGCTTTTCCACCTTTAATTTTCTCGTTGATTTCAGCGATTGTTTTTGACATAATAATTCTAGCCTTTTTTGAGCAACTCAATGGCTAGTTTGGCTGCCTTTTTGCCAGATAGTAGCATGCCACCGAATATTGGCCCCATTCTTGGAGAACCGAAGACCGCAGTCGCTGCCATACCGGCAACTATCAATCCAGGATAAACTTCCTGAGTGTTTTCGCGAACCTTTTGTTCAGCTACCTTAGTCCACATAGACTTCTCTCCCACTATACCCCCTGTTGCTGTCCTTAGCTTACCTCCTACCTTTCCTGTTACCATATGGCAAACCTCGCAACCATGTCCAGTGGCATCTATCACTAACTTTGACCTTACAGCCAAAGGGTCTATAGGTAACTTTGCCATTTGAGCAGTGCTCCAGTTTATCACTAAGCCACTAATCTTATCAGCCTCTCTGATAATCACATCTTCAACACTTATTAAGTTAAACACCCTGGCTCCAGCTTTTAGGACTAGAGAACAAAGAGTTGAGGCTAATTCTAAAGCATCAGCGACGTAATAGCCTTTCTGGTATTCGGTGGTGGTAATGCCAAATTCATCAAGGATTTTCTTCCCCTCATCCTGAACTACAATCTTGTTGAACATCATGCCACCTCCCCATATACCACCACCAACGCTTAGCTTTCTTTCAAATATGGCGGTTTTAACACTTTCTTTTGCCAGGTAATAGGCGGCAGTCATTCCTGCTGGGCCAGCACCCACAATAGCAACATCGAGTTCCATTGCCTCGAGCAGGTCTTTTATATAGCTTTCAGTTATGGCTCTGGAAATAATGACTTCATCCATAATTGTCTCCTCTAACAGATATTGCGGTTATTTGACCAGCGGTGCCTAAAGCAGTGCTGATTAGTATACTCTTTTCACGGCTTAACTTTCCAGCCATAAAGATGAACTAATGCTAATAATTATTAATGGCTTTATCATTTCAGGATGGCATCAAGCCATTTGATATAATCTTCGTTGCCACCAATGATAGGCAGGGCAATTATCTCGGGGACTTCATATGTATGAACTTTTTTAATCAAATCGGTAATTTCCTTGAGTTTGGCTGTATTTGTTTTGACAATCAGAAGGTTTTCCTGTGCTGATTCAATCTTGCCCTGCCACCAGAATAGCGATTCTACTTTAGGCACAATATTCACACAGGCGGCCTTCCTTTCATTTAATAACAGGTCGGCTACCTTGCGGGCTTCTCCTTCACTGCTGGTAGTGATGAGGATAACTATCTTACTTTGCTGCTCCATCATATTATCTACAGGTCCTTTGGTCTTAGGGTGAGGCCCTATCCAGGATTTTCTACGACTTATTTATTTGCGCTCATATCATTGAGAAACAAAAGCCCAAGGCCAGAGACATTATAGCAATAACCGTAAGATAAATAGCCATGGTTTTGCCACCGAATTCTTTCCTTAATACCAGGATAGTTCCCCAACTGGTGATGGGCCCCACTAGCAGAAGTACCATCCCGGCGCCGATATTCATTCCCTGTGATACAAAGGCGTCCACCAGGGGAACACTGGCTGTGGAGCAGATATACATCAAAAGTCCAAAAACAAGGCTGAATAGATATCCCAATCCGCCACTGAGGTAGCCTCTAACAAATTTCCCTACGGGGGCAACTGCCGCTACCAAAGCTGCTAACACCAGGCCCAGAAGCAGTTCAGGACCAATCTCCTTGACCATATCTACAAAGGCATACCTGAACACGTGCTTCAGCCGATGAGCCACATCCTGGGAATAAGCCTCTAAATATTCCTCCGGTTTGCTTTCGAATGCCTGTTGGCAGTGAGAGCAGCAAAAGTAGTAAACCTGCCCGCCATGTTCTGTTTGGGCTGATTTCTCTGTTTGGACGCTCATGCCACAAACGGGGTCTGTAGCAAGCTCTGCTTTTTGGGAAGGGCCTGTCAGAACCTTAGGCTCAAACTTGATAAGGTTCCCGATAGCACCCATAACCAACCCCATCAAAATCACGGCAAAGAATATAAACACGGTGAACTTTATCCCCAGCAGGGCATAGCAAACCAGAAGAGCGCTTATGGACGTAGCTGGTGTTGCTACCAAGAAGGCTAGAACTGGGCCTAACCTCGCCCCCTTCTGATGCAGGCTCACCGCTATAGGAAGTGAGCCGAAGCAGCAGATGGGAAGAACTGTGCCGACCAGTGTGGAATAAAGAATAGGCCTTATTCCCTGTCCTCCGAGATGTCTTTCTACTAACTTGGTGGGGACAAATTCATGGATCAAACCACTCAGGAAAAACCCTATGGCTAGGAAGGGAAGTACTGCAATAAGATAATCCTTAAATACGATGAAATACTGAGCTATCATAATTTGCCCCCGGTGTATTGAAGTTGTGGCTGGTAGAAGAAACCCCTTGTTTTCTTACACAGCCAGACTAAAAAGAGCATAAAAGGAACTTCCGTGAGAACGCCAACAACTGTAGCCAGCGCTGCTCCTGAAGAGAGGCCAAATACTGTTGTTGCTACAGCAACAGCCACCTCAAAATGATTGCTTCCAGCGATTATAGCTGTCGGTGCTGCATCCTCATAGGAAAGACGGATGGGCTTAGAGACAAGGTAGGTGAGGGCGAAGACCAGAAGGATATTACAAAATATCCCGATGGCAATCATGCCCACCGCTGCTGGAATCTTTGTGATTATGCCTCCTTGCAGGCTGAATAAAATCACCAGGGTAACAAGAAGGGCAATTATAGATACGGTGCGTAACGGAGGAATGAGCTTTGATTCAAACCATACACTGCCTCTCCGCTTAATCGCCTGAGTTCTGGTGAAGTAGCCACATAAGAGGGGGAGGCAAATATAAATTGCTACTGAAAAGGCTATCGTTTTCCAGGGTACAATAATCCCAGAAATCCCCAGGAGAAGTTGAGCCAGCGGGGCGTATAGAACTATCATTGACAGTGAGTTTATAGCAGTCATTACCAGTGTATGCCCCATATTCCCCTCTGCCAGATAGCTCCACATCAAAACCATAGCAGTGCAGGGGGCAACCCCAAGGAGGATCATCCCTGCCCGGTATTCCTGGGCAACCTCGGGAGATAAGAAATCCTTGAAAACGACGCCTATAAACAGCCAGGCGAAGAGAGCCATGGTAAAGGGCTTTATCGCCCAGTTGGCAACAAGTGTGGTGATTATCGGCTTTGGGGTTTTGACCGCCTCTACTACCTGACTGAAATCTATCTGCACCATTATGGGATAAATC
>Ga0210003_1002734_pt1 | contig 14678 bp, 13 predicted proteins | sample LantaG_FD_182804 | JGI IMG/M metagenome (GOLD analysis project Ga0210003, IMG submission 182804) | Deep subsurface microbial communities from Baltic Sea to uncover new lineages of life (NeLLi) - Landsort_02402 metaG (SPAdes) (version 2) | ecosystem: Environmental > Aquatic > Marine > Oceanic >... | reverse complement strand
ACTTGCTCATCTATAAAGTTTTTATGTAATTGTTTAGACATAATTTAGAACCTCTTTTCTTAAAATTTAGTTCTAGATTACATCTTTTTTATTTCTTTTGTTAGTGCACTTTTGAAATGTAAATCATTAAGAAAACAGTGCACTTTTGATTTGTAAATAACATTACCAAAAAATGCTTGACAGCTTGAGGGGTGGTGATATACTTAAAATAAAATTTTGGAAAAACTAAACTATTACACACAAGGATTATTGATTCTTTGAAGGAACCATTAATTGAGCCTGATGAAAGTGAACGTGAGGGTTATGTACATAATGTTGTTTACTCTTGCGGGGCAATGGTGCATAATAATTATTTAATTATTCCTTATGCCATGTCAGATTCAGCTAGCGGATTTGCAAAAATAAAATTAGAAGAATTGTTACAAAAACTAATTTAAGTTTTCAATAATAGATAAAAAAAAGGAGATTTAATGGGAATTAGAAAATACAGTAAAAATCCAATATTAACGAAAAATAATGTACCCTTTAAAGTGAACAGTATCTTCAATCCGGGTGTTACCAAATTTAAAGGAAAATATTTATTGCTCTGCAGATGTGAAATGCCTACCGGCAGATCTTCATTAGTTATTGCAATAAGTAAAGATGGATACTCATTTAAAGTTTCGGAGAAACCAGCTCTAACACCCGAAGACCATAAGGAATGTTATGAATATGTTAATTGGGGAATTGAGGATGCAAGAATAACACAAATTGGAAATACATATTATTTAACATATACCGGTTATTCCCAACACATGCCTCTAGTTATTTTAAGTGAGACTGAAGATTTTGAAACCTTTAAAATTCACGGACCTATTTCAGAACCAAGCAACAAAGATTGTGCACTATTTCCGGAAAAAATTAATGGCTATTACTGGAAAATAGATAGGCCTACATTAAAAACAAAAAGCAGTATCTGGATAAGCTGCAGCCAGGATCTCATTCATTGGGGAGGTTATAAATCCCTAATGGTTCCTGAAGCAGGTACTTGGGAAACTGATTATATCGGTTCATCAAGCTGCCCTGTTAAAACAAAGGAAGGATGGCTGATGCTATATCATGGGGTTAGAGGATTCGGAATTACTCCAAGCTATAAATTAGGTGTTGTGTTGTTGGATTTGGAAAAACCCTGGATCGTAAAAGGGAAAAGCAAGGAACCTATTCTTGCACCTGAAGAAGACTATGAACGCATAGGTGATGTTAATAATGTTGTTTTCTCAAATGGGCTAATTGTTGAAGAAAACGGTGATGTGAAAATTTATTATTCAGGCGCAGATATGAACATTTGTATTACTGAAACAACTGTTGATTATCTTTTATTATTATGCAAATAATAAGGTGCTGAATTTGAAAATATATAAAATTAATATTGCCTGGGTATTTCTACTTATTCTATTTCTTTCTTGCAGAATCATTGCGGGGGATAGTACGGCATTCAAGATTAATAAATCACATCTTGATTATTTTTCCCGAGTTTGACAGTTGCAAGCAAATTTTAGGTATTTAGTTTATCCAAACCCTTATAAAATAGGCATTTTATTTTTTGACCTCAAAAAATGTAGTGCAACAAATAATATTTATTATTCGTAAACTGTTAGTCCACTTTTAACTTTTAGCTAACAATTATTATTCGTAAACTGTTAGTTAAATTTCAAAAGTGCACTATTTAAGAATCAAAAGTGCACTAAATTTTAATCAGTATTTTTGACTTTTTGTATACCTAAAAGCTCGCCTTTATGCCAGAATCTTACTTCTGTTAAACCAGATTCTTTATCTGGGCTAATCCGAAGTTGTATTCTCTCATGAAGTGGTGCACTAGGTACTTTTAATTCTAAATTATTTATAGAAACTCTGCGGTAAGAATTTACCATTCTATCTAATCTTAAACAAAGATAGATAGTGTAAAATTTTAGTAGGGGGTTTTTAAAAAGAAAGGTTTGCCAAGAGGTAAATGGTGGGCTTATGGTAAATTCTCTAAAGAGAGATCTTTTCTCTCTTATTGCTCTTTGAAATCTGATACCTGGGATTTCCCCAGTGGTAGAATGAACTATTTTGTAGTTGTATTTTTGGATAAGGTTATTTAAGATTAATTGGGCCTCTTTAATATCCCTAATATTTTCTCTATAACAGGTCCTTACCAGTCTATCCTGAATCCATCTATAAGGTCTTTCAATTTTACCCTTGGCCTGAGGCAGACTTTTGGACACACTTGACACGGGGGGAAAGATGGAATATCATAGAGGGCATGAAGATATGCGGTCAATACTTTAATAAAGATGTGGTAAGCTGGGTCCAGGCGACGATTGAGCGAGAGCCGGAGATTTCCCGTAGTGCTTTATCCCGCAGGGTTTGTGAATGGTTAAATTGGAGGTCTCCTAACGGCAAACCTTGTGAAGTGAGTTGTCGAAAAGCGCTATTAGAGTTAGATAGGCGAGGAATGATTCAACTGCCTGAGGTTTTGGTTCAATATTCCTTTCACCGACGAAGGGACAGTAAACCAGTGGAAGTCTCTGGAGTTGCAGAAGTTGATTGCAATTTTAGTAAATTGGGTGCGGTTAAAATAATTCAGGTGCCAAATTGTTATAGCAAGTTATCCGGTATTTGGAACAACTTGATGAATAGATATCATTATTTAGGAAGCGGTCCTTTGTGTGGTGCCCAGATTCGCTATCTGGTATTAACTTCATTTGGGTGGGTTGGGGCTTTGAGTTTTAGTGCAGCTTCCTGGGCATTAAAAGATCGAGATAACTGGATCGGCTGGCGTGAAGCAGCAAGAGTTAATAATTTGCAGTATATTGTATGTAATAGTCGATTCCTAATGGTTCCAGGTGTTCATGTAGTAAATCTTGCATCTCATATTTTGAGTCAATGCATTAAACGTCTTGGCAATGACTGGCAAAAACGATATAATTATAGACCAGTATTACTGGAGACCTTCATAGATCCGGGAAAATTTAAAGGAACGTGTTATCGTGCGGCTAATTGGATAAAAGTAGGGAAGACCTCAGGTAGGAGGGCTAAAGGCAAAGGAGATCAAGTTGGCAAGGGGCAAAAGGATATATATGTTTATCCACTTCAATCAGATTGGCGATCAATCTTGGGTAGTGAGCCGGAAAGAGGTTTGGGAGTAAGACCACGTCCTGACAATCCAATTGATTGGGTGGAAGAAGAGTTTGGGACAGTCGAGTTTTTTGATAATAGACTAAAAGATCGGCTGCATATAATAGCCAGGGATTTTTTTGCTCGACCAGGCGCTCTTGTACCCCAAGCATGTAATGGTTCTATAGCAAAGTCAAAAGCAGCTTATCGTTTTTTCGATAATAGGCGGGTGAATATGGGAGAGTTACTTAAGTCTCATATTGAGGCGACAGCACAACGCATCAAAGATCACGATATTGTATTGGCCGTACAGGATACCACAATCCTTAATTACACAGCTCATCCTAAAACGGAAGGACTGGGTCCTATAAATACTACAAAAGATAAGGCCATGGGACTTATCTTACATGATACTGTAGCCTTTAGTCCGGATGGTAGCCCTTTAGGATTACTTGATGTGCAATGCTGGGCTCGTGGTAAGCCAGGGAAGAGCAAGAAACGTAAAGAGTTGCCTATTTCCGAGAAAGAGAGCATAAAATGGCTCAAAAGCTATCGAGCTGTATCTGAGGTACAGAAACTATGTCCTGATACGATCTTTATAAGTATAGGAGATCGAGAGGCTGACATATATGAGTTATTTTATGAGGCAGCCCTAGACCATGATGGGCCGGAATTACTGGTTCGGGCAGACAAGGGTCGAAAGAGAAAGGTCGAAGAAGAATATCTCTGGAATAAGATGCGAAGTGAGCCTGTTTCTGGATTTTGTGATGTTTTTATTCCCCGTAAGGGTTCACGTCTTGCAAGGACAACAAGGCTTAAGATACGCTTTTCCCAGATTACTCTTACTCCGCCGAGGGGTAAAAATCTGCCGCCGATTGAGTTATATGCTGTATATGCGCATGAGATTGATTATCCATCTGAACTTACAGAACCGTTGGAATGGATGCTTTTGACCACGGTAGAGGTTTCGAACTTCGATGATGCCAAGCAGAGATTGAAGTGGTATACCCGCCGCTGGGGAATAGAGGTTTATCATCGAACCCTAAAGAGTGGTTGTCGGATTGAAGATCGCCGGTTTGATAATGCAGAAGATATTGAAACCTGTCTTGCCATCGATATGGTAGTGGCCTGGCGTATATTCTTTTTGACTATGCAGGGTAGAGAGACTCCCGATGTTCCTTGTAACAGATTTCTCAAAGAGGACGAATGGAAGGTTTTATATGTATATGTAAATAATAGCACTGAGCTTCCGAAAAAACCTCCCACTCTTCGAGAAGCAGTGCGGAAGCTTCACTTGGTGGATTTTTAGGACGTAAGTCAGACAAGGAACCAGGAACAACAACTCTATGGCGTGGATTACAGCTAGACTTGATGATATGGTGGCTTTCTATAGAATCACAAAGCCACTGCAAAAAGAGCAGGACCTTAAATTATACTCCCCGTGTTATGTATGGGTAAAAGTCAGGGCCAGGGGGGGATGAAGCATAGATTACCTTTACCCTACAGTCATCTAAAACCTGTTTCCACTGTAGGTCAGCTTCATCAGTAAGTTGGTAGTGATTTCTCCAGTAAGAGTCTCTCTCGTCAAAGCTATAATAAATTCCATAGGTAACGCCAGAGAAAATTCCCTAGTTAGGGGGGGCAGAGCCAATTCTTGAGTATGAAGATAAGATAGTTGGGTCTGTTAATAAATTTGGGAAAGGAAAAGCATATCTATTTGGAACTTCAGTAGGTCAATCACTATTTATAAGATACAGGGATACTGAAAAAGCATTACTTGAAGTATTAGACAATGAGAAGATTAAACACTATTGCAATGATAACTTGATAATAAGAGATCTTAAATACGGTAAACTGCAAGCTACTATAATAATAAATCCAAACAAAGAGAAGATAAAACAAAGTATTTCTTTTAAAAAAGACATAAAAATAATAGATAGTTATGACAATGGTTTTCAATTTAAACTATCTGGAGGGAGTCTTACCTTTGAAATAAATCCAGAAGATGCAAACTGTTTAATTTATGAATATCAATAGAATTTATTTCACTTATAGAAATTCAGGCTGACTCACAACCTATATAAAAACAGTTCCAATACTTTATGTACCGGAATTTACATATACATTTCTTTTTTTCTTTGTTATTTCAAAATTTTGCGAGGAACTAGAGAAGGAGAACAATGACTATGACAGAACAGATGAATGATAAGCAGAAGGATAAACTGAAGAAACTGCTCCGAAACTTCCATGGCGATGGATTCTTCCAGTGGCAGTTCTCCAATAAAGATCATAAGAAGCGCTGGGAAGAATGGCAATACAACGAAGAGAAGTACTGGGGAGGTTTCTCCCGTGAGCGTTTTGATGCCGCATATATACTGCCCGACTGGGCGATCGGGCCGTTCGAGAAATATGCCGGCAATCCGGTTTTTGCGCCCGATCCTAATGGATGGGATTGCGGTCACTTTGGCGGCGGCGTCCACAACGGGTCCGTGTTGAAAAAGGAAGGAGGCCTTTACTACCTTTATCGTGGCGAGTTTCCTATGCCCGATGAACCACGGTTTGAGTCGAGAAGGAAGGCCGGATTCGACTATCTCTGCGATATCGGTGTCGCGCTCAGTGACGACGGTATCCATTTCAAGCGTCTGGCAGGTCCCGTCATAGGCAGTCCGGACGATTGGATGTTCAGTTTTGAGGACGTTAATTGCGTTGAACATGAAGGTCGTTACTATATGTATCTGAACCGTTGGGACTGGGAGCGCTTAAATGACCCGTCCGTATGCGGAATCTATCTTGCGGTGTCGGACGATCTCATCCACTGGGAGCACAAGGGATTGGTATTCCCGAAGGCCAAACGGATTCATCGAAATGGAACCGTCTTGCAGGATCCAAACAATCGAGCTGTGCGCGATGCCAAAGGCCGGTTTGTAATGTATATCAATAATCAGCTAATCGCCTATTCCAACAATCTATTACACTGGGAGTCCAAAGAACTGGATGTCGTCTGGCCCGGCGGTGAATGCGCCATGGCTTTTGCTAATTACTATCCGACGAACAAAGACCATCTGGTATTATTCACCGGTGGAAATCATACGGGGCATTTCTATGCCAAAGGTGAAGTGTTATTTTCCTTGAAGGATCCGGAACGGCCCATTGACTGGCTGCCCAGGCCCATATTAGAAGCCGATGCTAAGATTCCGTATGAGAACGGATACTCGGCGGAACCGCCGCACAAACCGGTCTCTTACTGGCGGGATACGGTATTCATCTGCGGCATGACACTTTTCAAAGGCAAATGGTACGCCTACTACGGCGGCAGTGAGTATTACACCTGTTTGGCGACAGGCAGGGCACATTAATTTCTTTCTAGAGAGAGAGGTTATTATGATGACATCACGTGAATGATTTTTAACGGCAATGCGAAATGATATACCGGACCGCGTACCGGTGGCACCCAGACATCTCCACCTATATACCAATGAAACGCTCAGGTTTAACCGAACAGGATTTCTGGGCGGGATTCAAAGGGAACACCCCTCAGTGGCAGGTGTATTTGGACGCGGCAGACTATTTTGGTATGGACGCCTGGATGGGTGCTATATTCGGAGTGCCAACCATCAATGAACCTGCCCAAGTTGAATGGAAGAGCGAATCCGTGGTGGACAAGGTGCGCGATGCGATGGTGCAGACGACAACCGTGAAGACCCCTGACGGGGAGCTGAAGCAGGTGAGAGTCTGCCCCCGCGGCGATCAGTGCGGCCGTGACACTCCGGAAGAGAATATCTTTGCGATTGTTGAGGCAGCTAAAAAGTATGGACGGTACGATCCAACAACCGGCGAATTGCCGGACTTGCCGGGAGCCGACAAGTAACAGGAGTATGGACACCTTTCTGGAGGAAGATGAATTCAACCATCCGAAGCTTCCGCAGCTTCTTAAATTAGCAGGATACAAGTATGCAAGCCTTGCCCAGCGTGAACACAGTGGGAACTTCAGGCATACCCCCGGGTAGAACTGAATTGTTTTTTGTGGCAGGCTAAAGATGGCACTGTTATCCCATGTATACCTAAAAACTCATTGTTTTTACATCCATCAGCTGTAACTGCTGACATAGATTATTACGAGACACCTGAAGGCATTGGCTTCTAAGTTTCTATACTCTAATATGGTGGGGTTTTGTGCCTTGTCTTATTTGGGATAAAAGTGCGGAAGTCGGGAAAAGATAGAAATTAAAAATATTACATAGATAATAAATGGAGTTTTATTATCTCCACGTAGATATTGCACTTGATAAGGTAGCTTCGCTGTAAATTAATTAGTTATAAGGCTCATTTAATATTATTATCTAGTCGCCCAGATCATGCCGCGATGCATTATTTCTATTTGCATAAAGGCCTAACCTTTGATACTATAAAAAATATGATCTTTGAAATATCCCAGAATATAGCTCGTAGAGTATTTGAAAAAGCTATTACTGATCTAGATAAGTGCTTACGAGATAAAAAAAATACTTCCTTACCCGTTTTGGTGATATCCTTTATGCCCGTACCCGTTACCAAGACAAGAAGACTGGTAAAAGTTGTTACCTTTTAGGTGAGGCCTTAAGTATAGTTAAAAACCAACGCATCAGTCTATCTCGAGCCATGATAGAAAATTTTCTTTCCAGTCTTTCCTCTTACCGAGAGGTAGTAACCCAGGCCAAACTCTTACTGGGTAACTTCCGCTCCCATGAAGCTATAAGACAATCAGTAATAAAAGAAGGCAGCCTGATCATCGAAAACCAGAAGAAGAAACTAAAACAGATAGAGAACTTGGATTACCCGGATAAAGAGGCCCCTGATACTGCCTACCTTGAGGCAGATGCTACCTTTATCAATTATGCTTATTTACCCAAATAATAAGCTATAATAGAACAAGGGGTAAGTCTGCCCAAAGCCAGAGGAAATTTTTTCACTAAAGAAAACTACCCCCAAAGAGTTGACACAGACCACAGACACCGTAAACTTGACAATAGTAGATGATTCATATAAAATATTAATAAGTAATGTTTGCTTACTATTATAGAAGGAGAATAATATGTTAGTATTAAAGCCGAAAGATACACGGATTAAAAATGCTACTATCTTACTTCGCCTTTTGTTGAAACAAGATAGTATCTCAAGGGTTGAACTTTCGAGAATAACAGGATTAACCAAGACCACCGTGTCATCTATTATAAATAAATTTATAGCTTTAGGCATAGTCGAAGAATCTTCAACAATCTCCACTGGTAACGTAGGTAAAGCCCCTATCCCCCTTCATATTAGAACAGATGTTATATATACAATAGGTGCCCATCTGGGAAGACAAAAAGTAAAAACAGTATTAATGGATGCCAGGATGAATATTATCTCGAGAGAAAAGGGATTGTCTTATGAGAAGTCTAGTCCCAAAAGTGTACTCAAAAGCCTATTCACAAGCATAGATGATATTATGAAAGAGGCGGAGAAACGCAAACTCAAAATTGGAGCGATAGGGATTGGTGTTCCCGGTCCCCTCGATCCCCAAACTGGTGTGGTAAGACATCCGCCAAAATTTAAAGGGTGGGATGATGTCCCGCTCGGTAAGATTGTGCACGAAAGGTATAAACTACCCGTTTGGATAGAGAATGATGCAAACGTAGGAGTACTTGCAGAAAAATGGCATGGCGGTGGAAAAGATTTAAAGAACTTTGTGTATGTATTAGTAAATGAAGGAATAGGAGCAGGCATAATAATCAATGATGAACTATATCAAGGGGCATACGATTATGTTGGGGAGATAGGCCATACTTTATTTTATGATCATGGAAAACTCCGATATCTCGAGGATATTAGCGGAGTAGATATTTTGATAAAAAAAGTCAGATCTCGGGGATTGGATACCAAGAATATTAAAGAAATATTTAATCTTCTTCAAAAAAATGATAAAGCAACTAAGTCTATTGTAAAACAAATTGCCACCTGGATTGGTGTTGCTGTAATAGATATCATACATATTATAGGGCCGGAGGCAGTATTTATCGGTGGCAAGATGGCCGTGCTCGGAGATGCCTTAATCCAACCGATAAGAGAAATAGTTTCAATGTATTTATTTGGGGATCAAGAGGTGGATGTAAGACTTTCAGAAATACCAGAAGATGTAGTATCAATCGGTGCTGCTATCTACGCGACTACAAGATGGCTGGAGAAAAAGAGTACCGAGCGCGTGTCTCTTAAAAGGGGGTGAGATATGGAAAAAAGATTTTAAGCTTTTTGATTAAATTGGATATTTTGTGCTGAAAAGATAAAGAAAGATATCAAAATTAAAGGAGGTTAAAGTAAAGTGAAAAGTAAAATGAAAAGGATCTTAATTCTCTCGTTTATTTTTGTATTAATATTGGTGTTTGTACCTACGGCGCAAGCACAGGTTAAGGTGACCTTCTGGACAGCACCTAATCCACCCCAAGAGGTTTTTTGGTGTGAGATGGCTGAAAAATTCAACGCTAGCCAAAATAAGATTAATGTCTACGTTACAGCCATGGTTGAGGCCCCAACTTCGGAAGCAACGCTTACAACTGCCTTAGCGGGTGGAATAGCTCCTGCAGCCTCAGAGAATATTATCCCTGGTTTTGGAGCTACCCTTACTAATAGTAAAGCTGTAGTTGCTTTAGATACTCTATCAGGTTTTGATGAAATAATCGAGAAGAGAGCAATGAAGGAAGTAATAGAGGGATGGAAGTTTGCCGATGGACATGTGTATATTTTACCAATCTATGCTAATGCGATGCTCTTCGGGTGGAGGATAGATATTTTAAAGGAATTAGGATTTAAAGAACCACCTACGACCTATAGCGGGATAATGGATGTTGGTAAAGCTCTTAAAGTAAAATATCCCGACAAATTTTTGATTGCTCGAAAGGAGTTAATAGAGCCCACGTGGTGGCAAAGATGGTTCGACTTTTTCATGCTCTATAATGCTGCAAGTGATGGTCGTCCTTTTGTAACTGGTAATGAAGTTACGGCTGATGATAAAGCAGTGATTAAAGTATTTAAGTTCTATGGAGATTTAAAAGCTAATGACTATCTCTTAACAATGGCAGCTACCGATCCATTTGAAACGGAACTTAGTATATGGCGTGATCTTGGACCCTGGAGCTTCTCCGGTTGGAAAGAAAGGTTCCCAGAACTAGTACTAAATAAGACCTTCGTAGCAGTACCTCCACCTCTTCCGGATGATATAAAATTATCATATGCTAAGACCTTTGCTGATGCAAAAGGGTTAGTAATTTATGCACAGCGGTCTAAAGAGGAACAAGCAGCTATTTGGGAGTTCATTAAGTGGGTATTTATTGATCCAATAAATGATTTGGCATGGATTGATGCGACAGGAATGTTGCCAATGAGAGGGGATTTGGCGACTAATTATACCTTTGACGGAGTTTTTAAGGAACATCCTGAGTTACTTCCCTACGCAGATGAGATGGCTTATGCTGTCCCGATGATCGCAAATGAGAAATTTGCTGATATCCAAACTACACTTTCAGACCAAGGGCTTGTCCCGGTAATATTAGGGAAGAAAACCCCTGAACAGGGCTGGGACGATGCCAAGGCTGCTATAGAGGCATTACTCAAGAAGTGAGAAATAGCCGAAACCCTCATCAAGTAAAGAAAATAGGATGGGTTGAGGTAAGGGGATGGTCTTTCACCTCCCCTTACCTTGTTTTTACTTTGATATTCTTTATTCTTCCCCTCATCTGGGGACTTTATTTACTATTTACTAATTGGAATCTTATCTCATCCCAAAAAGAGTTTATTGGATTACTTAACTTTTTTGAAGCTCTTAAGAGTTCCAGAGTTCATGCTGCATTCTTCACAACATATAAGATAATGGCGATCTTTATGCCTACTGTACTGATTAGTTCTCTCGGTATAGCTTTGTTAATAAATAGTGTTCCTAAATTCAAAGGGATAATTGCTGTAGCTTTTTTCTTACCCTATCTGGTCTCTGGTGTAGCTTTTTCACTGGTTATTAAAGGTGTGATCTCTTATAATAGTCCTTTAAGTCCTATCTTCCGCCAACTTTTTGGTTATATCCCTGATTGGCTTGGTAATCCAACCTTAGCTGTTATTGTAATAAGCTTGATGATAACTTGGAAAATTTCTGGATATTACGCATTGATATTCCTCTCAGGTCTCTCCTCTATCCCTAAAGAACTTTATGAGGCAGCAGATGTTGATGGAGCTACATCTTGGATAAAATTCTGGAAAATCACTCTACCTATGCTTTATCCTGCTCTTTATACAGTAATGATCCTTGCCGTAGGATTAATATTTGGAATTTTTACTGAGCCATATATGCTTACAGGAGGTGGGCCACAGTTAGCTACCCATACCTGGTATTTGGAGATATATTATCAGGCCTTTAGTGCTATGAGAGCAGGGTATGGTTCAACGATTGCTTTTATCAACGCTATTGTGACATTTATTACTATTATAATAATTAGGAAAATTATGGAAGGATGGGGGAAGGCTTATGGTCCAGCATAATAAAGGATTAACAAATTCATTTAAGTATTTAATAATAATTATTGGGATAAGCATTGCTGTCTTTCCGTATATCTATATGGTCTTACAGTCCTTTGCTCCCTGGAATGAGGTGGACAGAAAGATTGTCCCGACAATTCTAACCTTAAGATCTTATAATTGGCTTCTTGTTGGTTCTAAAATAGCACAAGCAAAACCCTGGTTGAGGGCACTAATCAATAGTGTGATTGTAACGACCTCCTCGACTTTCCTTATGGTATTTAGTGCTGCGATCGTAGGCTATGCACTCTCTAAGCTTGAATTCCGAGGGAGGAATACGATCTATAATTTCATTCTCTTTCAGATGTTTTACCCCGCTATAATTTTACTGGTTCCCACATTTCTTATTGTAAAATCTTTAGGTATATATAATACTTATTTAGGAATGATTATACCGAAAGCAATGAGTATATGGGCTATATTTATGTATACAAACTTCTTTAGATCTGTTCCGCAAGAAGTGATAGATGCTGCTCGGGTGGATGGGGCCTCAGAGCTTAGGATCATCTTCCGTATTGCCTTACCTATGTCCAGGTCAATAACAATGGTAGTAGCTCTCTTCCTTTTTATGGAGAGATGGCAGGAACTCTTATGGGATATGATAGTGGTTAAAGACTATGGATTGATGACCCTAAATGTGCTCATTGCGACTATGAAAGGTCCCTACGCTGTATATCCAGGACCAATGTATGCTGCAAGCGTTTTATTGACCTTTCCTATCCTGATCTTATTTTTAGTCTTTAGTAAAGATTTCGCTAAAGGAATCAAGCTGGTGTTTAAGTGAGTTTGTAAAACTAAAAAGGAGATGAATAAAATGATAAAATTAAGAAGAATATCTGACCAACCTATCCTATTACCCAAAAAAGAACATCCCTGGGAATCGGCAGCTGTATTTAATTGTGCAGCAATATACGATAATAATCTATAGTATATATGATTTACCGAGCTACCGATATCGCTCCCCAATGGCAAAGAAGTCCCTATATTAACTGCTTTAGCCATGCAGTAAGTAAAGATGGGATTCACTTTAAGAGGTTAGAGCAACCAATCTTATCGAATGATGTAGAACAAGAAGCGAGGGGACCAGAAGACCCCAGATAGTTAAAATAGATGATACTTTCTATATGATGTATACTGGATATAGAGGTAATTTTTGGATGATTACAGGATATGTCTGGCAACATAAAAAAACTTTTTAGACTGGAAAAGACAGGGAGTAGTTCTTGATGAACCGAGCAAAGATGCTTCCCTATTTCCCGAAAAGATCAAGAATAAGTATGTGATGTTACACCGAAGAGAACCAAATATCTGGATAGCCTATTCTGATGACCTTAAGATTTGGTATGATCATAAAATTATAATGAGACCCATTCCTGATTCAGACTGGGAATATAATAAAATAGGAATAGCCGGGCCCCCAATCAAAATGGAACAGGGTTGGTTCTTAATATATCACGGAACGAGCAATAAAAAAGGTTATTGTCTGGGAGCAGCCTTACTTGATTTAAATGACCCCTGTCAGGTTTTATCCCGCCAGGCCGAGCCCATCTTAGAATCTGAGCTCGATTGGGAAATAAATGGTTATGTACCCAGAGTAGTATTTAGTTGTGGCCAAGCAGAGATCGGAGACAGAATCCTGGTCTATTATGGAGGAGCAGATACGGTAATTGGAGTTTGTGAGCTTGATAAAAAGGATATAAAGTTTGATTAATGAAAATTCAAGCTTTAAAATTACAATTCCATATAGATCTGTGATTTTAAAGTACTATTTCTTTTTACATGCAAGATTTTAAAATATATATGAGTCCACTCTAAAAAGTCAATTATAGGGTGAATTATTTTTAATTTTAAGATGGAAAAGTTGTATAATAAAGTAAGCAATACACCTGTCTGCGTGCGTACACGCACAGGCAGGCACGCACAGGCAGAGAGGAGGAAGAGGAAAAATGTTTCGCAAAAATACAACTCATCTACAGACATCTTTTTTCGATATAAAGAACCAGCTTTCAGAAAGAAAGAGAAAAAAGATAAGGGAATCGGAGGAATACAGTTTCTACCAACTGATTTTCAAAAAGATAAAAGAGGAAAACTTTGCGGTATTATATTCCGAAAACGGAAGCCGGCCAAACTCGGCGGTAAACATAATGGTATCGGCCATTATCCTTGCCTATAGAAAAGGGTGGACGATAAAAGAGATGCTGGAGCAAATAGATTTTAACCTTCTCACCCGGACGGCGTTAGGACTGAACAAGATGGATGATATGGCATTTTGCGAGGCAACATTTTTCAATTTCCAAAACAGACTGCTGAAACATTTTATAGAGATAGGAGAAAACCTGCTGGAGACCGTATTTGACGGACTCACCAAAGAACAGCTGAAGAAGTTAAAGATAAAGACGGACATTCAAAGATCGGACTCCTTTATGGCAATGTCAAATATACGAAGCTATGGCAGGGTACAGCTATTGGTAGAGATGCTGCTCAGATTGTATCGGGTTTTAAAGGAAGAAGATAAAGAGCGATTCAAAGATATGTTATCAGAGTATACGAAACAGACATCAGGGCAGTATATATACAAATTAGAGCGGACGGAAATACCGAAGGAATTAGAGAAGTTGGGAGAGCTATATCATAAACTCTACGAGGCCTTAAGAGAGGGATATAAAGAGATAGAAATCTTTCCTATATTTGAGCGATTTTATCAGGAACACTTTACCGTAGTAAAAAATAAAGTGGCAGTAAAAAAGAACGAGGAACTTCACAGCGGGATACTACAGTCGCCTGACGATATAGATGCCACCTACCGGAAGAAAGGGGAGGATATCAGAGCAAATTAGACCAGTGTCTTAAATTAGGAAAAGAGAAGAAAGAGATAGGCAAAGAATTAGAAAAAAGTAAGAAAGAGCAGAATATTTATGAGAAATTGATTGTGGCTTTTGGGAAGAATGGAATTCAGGCATTGA
>Ga0210003_1002732_pt1 | contig 14683 bp, 9 predicted proteins | sample LantaG_FD_182804 | JGI IMG/M metagenome (GOLD analysis project Ga0210003, IMG submission 182804) | Deep subsurface microbial communities from Baltic Sea to uncover new lineages of life (NeLLi) - Landsort_02402 metaG (SPAdes) (version 2) | ecosystem: Environmental > Aquatic > Marine > Oceanic >... | reverse complement strand
GCTGGCCCAGACCATGCTCACCTGCACCGGCCCTTCGAGCCGGCGGATGAGGTCTGCCACCAGCATGATGCTGCCGGTGAGCACGCCCACAACCGTGAGCGGCCGACAGCCCACCTCAACGCGGATGCTGTCGGAGAGCCGATCGATCCCGGCGGCCAATTCGTCGGCTGAGAGCAGCACCCGCATCGTGTCACGTTCCTGCGAGGAAGAAGTACAGGCAGAATACCCGCTCGCGACAAAACAATAGAATAGACTTGTGTTTTCCCCGCCACCCGCCGTGCGGTCATGCGACTCAAGCCCCCGCCCCGTCCCGGCTGGCTCGTCGCCGACGTCGGCGGCCATCCCTGCGAGATTCATGCCCCCGAGGATCCGCGGCCCGGCCGGGCTGCGATCTACCTGCACGGCCTGCGGGAACAGTGGCTCCAGGAGCTTCCTGTGCTCCGAGACCTGATCGAGGAGGCTCGGCTGCCCGTGGTCGCCCCACGGACCGGCCGCTCCTGGTGGCTCGACCGGATCCTGCCGTCATTCGATCCGGCCGTCACGCCCGAGGGATATCTGCTCAGACACATCGTTCCCGAGGTCGGCAGGCGGTTCGGGGTGTCACCCCCGGGGATCGCCGTGATCGGCACGTGCATGGGGGGACAGGGGGCATTGCGACTGGCCTACCGGCATCCCGTCACATTCCCCGTGGCCGCCGCGATCTCGCCGGCGATCGACTTCCATGCCGCGATGCGGGAGGCACACACCCGCGACGACGGTGAACTCTACGAAACGCTGTGGGAGCTCTACGGCGACGTCGAGCGGGCCCGGCAGGACACAGCCATCCTCCATGTGCATCCGCTCAACTGGCCGCGGCACCAGTGCTTCGCCGCCGACCCCGCCGACACGCACTGGTACGACGGTGCGGATCGCCTGCGGAGCAAGCTGATTGCCCTCGGCATTCCCCACACGGCCCTGCTCGAAGCTCCCGGTGGCGGCCACGGGCAGGAGCACGACAACCGCGTCTCGCCCGAGGTGATGCGATTCATACTCGCCGCACTCGACCAGGAATCCCGCCGGCTCGCATAACCCAGGGTGTGAGCCGGCCTGTGTGCGGGCGGATTGCCGAAGGTGCATACCGGGACGCCAGAGACTTCTGATACCCAGCTGATCAAGGATTTTCGTGAGGCACGTCGAGTGGGTCGGGCTTGCCCCTTCCCCTGACCCATAAAAGCCCCGGGCGCGAGCCCGGGGACTGCGGGAACAACTGCCACCCCGCTCACCATGCCATCCATGCCATCCATGCCACCCATGCCATACCAGACAGACGACCCCGCTTGAGCCTGGCTGTTTCCAGTTGGTGGGCCACGTCACAGTCCCCCAGCTCGCGCTGGGGGCTTCTATGGCACACTTCAAGCCCAGCAGGATCACATCCTGCCTCTCGCTTGCCAGACCGGCTCGATAACACGCGCATCCCCTCCCCATACAAGCCCCGGGCGCGAGCCCGGGGACTGCGGGAACAACTGCCACCCCGCTCACCATGCCATCCATGCCGCCCATGCCTCCCCGAATGTCCGACCCCGCTTGAGCCTGGCTGTTTCCAATTGGTGGGCCACGTCACAGTCCCCCAGCTCGCGCTGGGGGCTTCTATGGCACACTTCAAGCCCAGCAGGATCACATCCTGCCTCTCGCTTGCCAGACCGGCTCGATAACACGGGCAACCCCTCCCCCATAAAAGCCCCGGGCGCGAGCCCGGGGACTGCGGGAACAACTGCCACCCCGCTCACCATGCCATCCACTCCGCCCATGCCTCCCCGAATGTCCGACCCCGCTTGAGCCTGGCTGTTTCCACTTGGTGGGCCACGTCACAGTCCCCCAGCTCGCGCTGGGGGCTTCTATGGCACACTTCAAGCCCAGCAGGATCGCATCCTGCCTCTCGCTCGCTTTCGAGGCCGGCTCGATAACACGGGCAACCCTCTCCCATAAAAGCCCCGGGCGCGAGCCCGGGGACTGCGAGCCCGGGGACTGCGGCTCACGTTCCGGGCGCGGGCGGCGGGGCGAACGGAGCCGGCAGACTCGGACGATCCCACGCGCCGCCTGATCCGTCAGGTGTTCGGCGCCGTCGCCGAGTTCGACCGCCGTGCTGGGGTGCTTTCGAGAAGATTCGTGAGCTCTTCAAGGCGTCATCCGACGGGCGGCGCCCGAGCCGCTCATCAGCTCGGGAACGATTGCCGATATGCCATTGGCCGGGCTATGCGTAAACGGAAACCCATGAACTGACGTTTCCGATCTAACCCCGCCGCGGCCCTGCTGCCGCGGGGCTGGCTGTCAACGCAGCTGCGCGAGCATGCTCCGCGCAGCACCGCCGAGCAGCATCATATCGACGCCACACGCGATCAGCGTGAAGCCCCGGTCCATCCATCCGCGTACTGACTCCGGCGCGACGCCGAAAATTCCCAGCGGCAGGCCGCGGCCCTGCACAGCGTCGCGGATCTTCGAGATCGCGTGCTCCACATCGGGATCGGCCACCCGCCCTGGCTTCCCCATGCTCAGCGAGAGATCGAACGGGCCCACGAAGATCGAGCACTTCGACCACCTCCGGAGAGTTGATCGTGACGACTAGCCCGATGAGCGTGTCGCCGCGACGAAGGCGGGTGCGGAAGCACTCTGTCACACTAACCCCCTCTGGGTTGCTCAATTTCCTGCCGTGGAGCTGCCATGGTTCGAGCGTGACTCAAGGGTCGAAGCGAGCACGAGAGCCGCGAGGAGAGTGAGGTTGGTTTCATTGCGAGCTTCGTCTATGACGCGATCGCCTCGTAGACGTGCCCCTCGTTGGCGTCGACCCGCTCGGGGCGGCCGGCGTGGAAGTAGACGAGCTTCTTGTGGTCGAGGCCCATAAGGTAGAGGATCGTGGAGTGGATGTCGTGCACGTGCAGCCGGTTTTCCACGGCGTGCAGGCCGATCTCGTCGGTCGTGCCGTGCACCGTGCCGCCGCGGACACCGCCGCCGGCCATCCACATCGTGAACCCGGTGGGATTGTGGTCGCGGCCGTCCCCCTTCTCGCTCTGCGGCGTGCGGCCGAACTCGCCCCCCCACACCACGAGCGTCTCGTCGAGCAGCCCGCGGCGCCGCAGGTCGGCGAGCAGCCCCGCCACGGGCTTATCCATCTCGCGGCACATCGTGGCGTGGTTTTTTTCGATTCCCTGGTGGGCATCCCACTTGCTCCCCGCGCCGTGATAGCACTGCACGAACCGCACGCCCCGCTCCACGAGCCGCCGGGCGAGGAGACAGTTGCGGCCGAACGGGGCGGTCTCCTTGTCGTCGAGCCCGTAGAGGGCCTTCGTCTCGGCGGTCTCCTGCGAAAGGTCGACCGTCTCCGGGGCATGGGCCTGCATCTGGAAGGCAAGCTCGTAGGACCGGATCCGGGCATCGAGTTCGCTGGTGGCCCCGCGGCCCTGCTGATGCCGACGATTGCGGGCCTGCAGGTAGTCGAGCGCCAGCCGCTGCTGCGCGGGGCCCACGTGTTCGGGCGGCGCGAGGTTCGGGAAGGGGGGGCCCTCCACCTCGAGGGCCGCGCCTTGGTACACCGCCGGCATGAACCCGCTGCCCCAGTTTCGCGGCCCGTTGACGACCACGTCCTCGCGGTCCTGCATGACCACGAAGGCGGGGAGGTTGTCGTTTTCCGTGCCCAGGCCGTAGGTCACCCAGCTGCCGAGCGACGGCCGCCCCGCAAACTGGATGCCCGTGTTCATCTGGCAGACGCCGCCGGCGTGCGAGATGCCGTTGGTCCAGCAGGAGCGGATCACGGCCAGCTCGTCGGCCTGCGTGGCGATGTGAGGCAGCCAGTCCGACACCCACAGGCCGCTGTGGCCGTGCTGCTTCCAGGTGCGGTTGGAGGCGAGGATCGGCGACTCGAATTCGCCCATTGCCGTGATCACCCGCTTGAAGCTCGGAGGCACCGGCTTGCCGGCGAGCGCCGCCAGCGCCGGCTTGGGGTCGAACAGGTCGATGTGGCTCGGCCCCCCCTCCATGAAGAGGAAGATCACGCTCTTGGCGCGGCCGGCGGCATGTGGCGGCTTGGCAGCCAGCGGCGAGCGGTGAGCGGCCGCGCCGGGAGCGCTAGCCGTGGCCTCGCGGCCAAGCAGGCCGGCCAGGGCGACGGCACCGAAGCCCGCGCCGCTCGTGGCGAGCATCTCGCGACGGGAGAGCCCCCCGCTGGTATGGCGGGGCGTGTGTGCGGAAGGGATGGTCATCGTGAACGTCCTCAATCAAGGTAGAGCATCTCGCTCGAATTGAGCAGGGCATGCACAAGGGCGGCGCGGGCTTTGTCACGCGGCGCGAGCCGCTGGACGTCGCCAAAGGAAACCCGTGCATGGCGTTCATTGCCCGAGGCGTCGCGGCCGATTGCGGCAGGATCGCCAAACCGCCAGTCGAACACCGCATCACGGGCCGATCCGTTCTCGATCTCCTCCCGCGACAAGGCCGCAGCATCGAGCTGCAGCCGGCCGATGAGCCCGTCCCAGGAGTGGTTGTCGGGCCGGGTGCCCAGCCGCAGCGGCTGGCCCGCGGTGATGAACCGGTTCACCTCGTGGGGCACGCTCGCCGATTGCAGCGGGGCGTCGGGCCGGCTCAGGTCGCGGAGGTAGAACGTGACGCCCTTGTCGGAGAGATCATCGAGGTCGACGCTCACGGCCACGAAATACGGCCGGCCCACCTCGAGCCGCAGGTTCGAGGGGATGACGTCGTGGTGGATGTTGTCGGCGTCGTTGGTGCGGCCCACGAGCTGCAGGATCAGGTTCCCCGGCTGGTAGCGGCTCTTCGTGGACGTGACGCTGAGCGACCAGCCGGGCTGCGTCGGATCGGCCGACCAGGCCGACACGAGCGTGCGGACTTTGGCATCTTCGTAGAGCGACCGCAGGAGCACGACCACGCGGATCGTGAAGTCTGCCTCCGGCAGGATGTCGGTCGTGGGCAGGTCGATCGCCAGGCCGCTGTTTGGCGCGAGGCTCACCGCTCTGCCGGCCGGCCCGGCCCCGTCGGCCACAAGCGGTACGATCCGGTCGGCCGCCCACGACTCGGGCTCGTGCGGCGTCGCCCCTTCGTAGGCGGCCACGAACGCCTCTGCCTCCGCAAGCTCCCCCGGGGCCGCCTCGCGGCCGAGCAGCCGGCGGTGGATCGCCCGCACAAGATCCGCGTCGGACCGCGGGCCGATCGCCCGCACGATCGCCCGGGCCTGCTCGTGGGCCCAGCCGCCGTTGGCCAACAAGAGCGCCTGCATGGGTGTGGTCGTGTTGTGCCGTTCGCCCGCCGCCTGGATCCGGTCGGGCAGGTCAAAGGCCGCGAGCAACGGATCGGGGGCGTTGCGCCGGACGGGCTTGTAGATCGCCCGCTGGCTCGTTCCGCCCGTGGCCACCGCCCCGGCGGCCGCGAGCACGGTGTCGGCGATCTCCTCGCCGGCAAGCCGGCGGGGATGCATCCGCCACAGCAACCTGTTCTCGGGATCGACGGCCGCGAGCCGCTCATCGAGCGGCCGGTCCGACGCCTGCCGAAACGTCGCGGAGGTGAGGATCAGCCGGTGGAGTTTCTTGAGGCTCCAGCCCTCGCGAATGAACCAGGACGCGAGCCAGTCGAGCAATTCCGGATGCGTCGGCGGCTGCCCGAGATGGCCGAAGTCGTTCGACGAGGCCGAGAGCCCGTGGCCGAAGTGCTGCTTCCAGACGCGGTTGACGATCACCCGCGCGGTGAGCGGATTGTCGGGGCTCGTGATCCAGCGGGCAAGCGCCGTCCGCCGGCCCGTTGTGCCGAGCGCGGCCGGCGGCGGCTCGATCGTGGCCGGACCGGAGTCGAGCAGCGTGAGATAGCCCGGCTCGATCGGCGTCTTCGTGCGATCGTCGGGAATGCAGATCACGGGCGCGACGGACCCCGCATCGCTCACGACGAAGGCCTGCGTCGGCAGCGGCTTGGGCTCAAGCGGCGCGTAGCCGGCCAGCCGGGCAAGCAGGTCCTTCCGCTCCGCGGCGGCTTCCGGCGTGAGCCACTCGTCGATCTTCTCCGGCTGAAACCTGAACTGCCGGCCGAGCAGCGCCACGATCTGCCGTTCGTAGGGCCCGCGATCCTCCGGCCACTTGGCGAACATCGCCTGCACCTCGGCGGGCAGCTGCTTCGGCATGTCGTCGGGGCAATGATCCCAGAGCACCGGCCGCTCGATCTCGTGCAGCCGTCGGCGGATGTCGGCCGTGGCGTCGTTCCAGGCCTGGAGCTGTCCGGCGTGCTCCGCGAGCGTCGCCGTGTCGGCCACGGGCCGGGCCTCCGTCGGCGTGAAGGCGGCGAAGAAAGCCTGGAGCCGGTAGTAGTCTTTCTGCAGGAGCGGATCGAACTTGTGGTCGTGGCAGCGGGCACACTTGAGGCTCTGCGCAAGAAACACGTCGGCCGTCGTGTCGGTGATGTCATCGAGGATCTTCCGCCACTGTGTCTCGGCGTCCCGCTGATTCCATTCGAAGATCCCGTGCCTGAGGAACATCGTGGCCACGACCGCGTCGCGGTTGCCTGGATCGACCTCGTCGCCTGCCAGCTGCTCCGTCACGAACCGATCGTAGGGCTTGTCGGCGTTGAACGACCGAACGCAGTAGTCGCGGTATTCCTTGGCGTGCGGCCGGGGGGCGTCTTCCCGGTAGCCGTCGCTGTCGGCATAGCGGACGAGGTCGAGCCAGAATCGCGCCTGGTGTTCGCCATAGGCGGGGCTCGCGAGCAGCTCGTCCACGAGCCGCGCGGAGGCGGCCGGATCCCGCACCGCCTGGCCGCCGGAGGTTTCCTCCAGCAGCTTTTCGCTCGGCGGCAGGCCGGTGACGGCGTAGTGGAGCCGCCGCAGGAGCGTGGCCGGCGGGGCCTCGGCGGCAGGCGCGAGGCCCTCCGCCGCAAGGCGATGGCTCACGAAGCGGTCGATCTCGTTGCGGCACCAGCCTGCCAGCTCGGCCGGCGGCTCAGGCACGGATGGATCCGTGATCGGCTGGTAGCACCACCACGTGCGGTCCGCGGCCGCCAAGGGATCAGCTGGTGCGAGCACGGTGCCCTCCGGCCACGGCGCCCCGGCGGCCACCCACCGCTCGATGCCCGCGATCGCCGCGTCGTCGAGCTGGCCCGTGGGGGGCATCTCGAGCGACTCATACCGCAGCGCCTCGAGCAGCAGGCTCTCTGCGGGCTTGCCCGGCACGATCGCCGGCCCGGAATCGCCCCCGGCGACGACGCCCGCGCGGGTGGCGAGATTCAGCCCCGCCTCCTGCTTCGCCTCGCCGTGGCAGCGGATGCAATGCGCCACCAAGAGCGGCCGGGCGTGGAGCTCGAAGAATTCGTCGGCAGTCGCCTGCGGATCGGCGGCCAGGCAGCTCGCCGCGCCGACCGCCAACCCCGCTGCCGCGAGGCAGCCAAGCCGCCGGGGTGTGGTTCCATTCATCGGGCCGTCTCCTCGGCAGGAGCCGCATCGCGGGGCAGGGGCGGCAGGCCGGCGATGAAGGTCGGATCGATGATCGATATGTCGTCGGCGGCATCCTGGAAGAACAGGCCAACGCACGCCGCTCCCGCCGCATAGCCGAGGTCGGAGAGATCGATGCCCACGGCATTGCACCGGGCCCGGACCGGCAGCACCTGCCCGGCGCTAGTCGGGAAAGTCAATAGCTCGGGCAGCGACGTCGCTGTGTCAGAAAGCAGAAACAGCCGGTAGCGGGCCAGCAGCCGCGACTCGTGCGAGGTCGAGTCGATGTCGTAGGCGGTGACGGTGTGCCAGCGGAGTCCAGCCGCCGGCTCGAGCGGCCCCACATGGAAGGCGTCGCCCTCCGGCGGGTCGGTGAGCACCTGCGTCTCAAACAGGATCACGTCGGGGCCGGGCTCATTGACCACCGGCCGCGCGAACCGGACGGCGAAGCCGGGCCCGGGCTGCCCGCCGGCCGCGCCGCCCCCCGGCACCCGGCTGCCGCCGGGGTTGATCAGCCCGGAGGTGAGCAGCCGGTCCGATTCGAGGACCGAGCGGCGAAGGTCGTGGCGGGCCATCCGCTCGGCGGTCCACGCGGGAGCGGCCGGGGCCACCAGGTTGTGCCGGTTGCGATCGGCCTGAAAATGAACCACTTCCACGCCGATCAGCTCCTCGACCCCGTAATTCCAGACCCGTCCGCCCCGCTGCACGGTCACCGCTTCGAGCGTGTCGATGCCGTCGGTGTCGTCGCCCCCGATTGTCGGGTCAGTTGTCATCGCCGGATCGTCCGTTACGGCGGGATAGCGGAGCGAGGCTGCGTACGAAATCAGCCGGTCGGGGAGCTGCCGACGGTACGCGGCCGACACCTCCGCGGCGGGCACGACCGCGATCCGGCCGGCATCGACGGCGGGATCGATGCGGGCGGCATTACCCGCGGTGAGCGCCAGCGGCGCGGCCGCCGGGCCCTGCTTTGCGAACAGATCGGCCGCTCCCTCGATCACCCGCACTTCCGTGTCGGCCGTCTCACCGACGCTGATGACAAACCGCGTGCCGCGATCGATCACCTGCGTGGCCGGGGTCTCCACGCGGAAGCCCTCGGCACCCTCGGGCGCGTGAACCGAGCAGCGGCCCGCATCGACCGCCAGGCAGTCACTGCCGCACACGCGAAACACGGCCGGCCCCTCGATAATCGCCGTGGCCCCGATCGGGAAGGCAAGTTCGACGGCGCCGGCGGAGAGCACGTAGGTCTCGCCCCGCACCGCTTCCGACTGGCCGGCCGGCGTTTCGCGGCCGAGAAAGCGGGCCCGGGCCAGGCTGGCAAACCGCACGGGGTCCGCAACCGGCTGCGGCCTGTCGGCCGTGGCAAGAAACATCACCGCGAGGGCCGCGACCACGCCGCCGCCAGCGAGAATCGCCGTCGCCACCCCCCGCCAGGAAGCCCGGCGCCGCGACGACGCCCGCACTGCGCGGCCGCCGCCGGTGAGCCGCTCCATCACCCGCCGCGTGATCGTTTCGCCGTCGGCCGGCAGCCTTGCCATCACGTCGACCACGAAGCCCTCGCTGGGCTCCACGGCCGCACCCCGCCGCTCCGCCGCGAGCAGCCCCAGCCGGCGGTGGGTCTGGTAGAGGTCTGTGGCGCGGGCCACGAGCCGCTCGTCGGCGGCGAGCAGGGCGTCGAACTCGGCCATGCCAGTGTCATCGAGCACGCCTTCGAGATAGTCGGTCCAGAGGATCGCGAAGCGGTCCTCCGCGGGCGGCGGGTCATGTGGCATGGGATTCATCTTGCGTCAGGCACTTCTCGCGTCAGGAACCTTGATTCACGTCTGTCTCATGTTTCGGCAGACGCAGCCTTGCCTTCGACGCACTCCTGCAACTGCCGCCTCAGGAGCCAGAGCTGCTTCTTCACGGCCATCACCGACCGGCCGCTCCGCTCAGCCATCTCGGCCAGCGAAATCGCCTCATCGTACCGCCAGGTGAGAAACCGCCGGCGGTGTTCATCAACCGCCTCCAGGCATTCCCGCAGGAAGCCAATCTTCGCGTCGTCGGCCGCCGGTTCACCGCTCCGCCGGTCGAGTTCAAGGGCCAAGAGGTCGGGAGCATAGCGGGAGCGGTAGTCGGCAATCCGCCGCAACCGGGTGGTCTCCGTCTTCAGCTGATAGCGAGCGATCGTGAACAGCCAGGCGGCGAAGTTGGTGCCAGCGGTGTATTCCTCGAGCCGGGTGTAGGCGGCGACGAAGCTCGTCTGCGCGATCTCGTCCACATCGGCTCCGGGGGGAGCGTGGACCGCCAGCCAAGCCCGCAGGGGCCGTTCAAACCGGTGAACAACCGCGGCGAAGGCCTGCACGTCACCCTCCCGAACCTGCCGAATGGCGGCCTCGAGGAAGGAGTCGGCGTCGGCAGCTGGATGGATCGCGGTCATCACAAAAGGATGGCAGGGGACGGCTGGAAGTTACCGAACTCCGGCCGGTTTCCGGGGGGGCAAAGAGCGGGGGGGTAACCGGTTCGGGTTGTCTGCCATCCCCTGAGGCTGGGCTTTTGCAGGGGTTGGACCAGAAAGTCGGGACTCGTCAGGCCATGGATCGTCACGAACTTTCTCCCGCGGACCTTTCTGGCCGCGGCTTGCGGGCCGTCGGCTCGAATCAGCGGCTTTCCGAGCGGGAGCTGGAGGTGCTCTGCCTACTACGACACGGTTTTTCTTGTCCTGGGGTCGGCCTGAAGCTCGGCATCACGCCCCGGACCGTCCGAGCCCACCTGAAAGCGATCAAAGTCAAGCTCGCTGCCGCCACGGCCGCCCACTGTGTTGCCCGCGGCTTTGAACAGGGGTTGCTGGTCGCCTCGCAGGCCTGCGGGCACGCTGCGGGGGACTGTCAATAGTGACAATTGTGGGCTGCTGGCCGTGGAGCTAGAACAAATTTTGAGGTGTCGACGAGGGGTCGGCGAGGGAAAGTCAATCAGTGGCCACGCAAAGCATTATTTCCGGGGAGCTTGGATTCACATGAGCACGCTAAGGTTTTCCGTGCGGCGGTTGCTGCTGGCGGCGATCGCCGGCCCGCTCGCCTTCTCGACCGCGGCCCGCGGGCAGGCCACCGTCACCTGGAGCGGCGGCAACTCCACGTGGAGCCAGCCCGACACGGATAGTTTTAACTCGCCCTATGCCTCCGGCGACACCGCCGTGTTCGCCGGCGCGGGACAAGGCACCGTCACGATCGGCTCGGGCGTGACCCCTGGCCAGGTCAACGTCACGAACGGCAGTTACACCTTCTCGGGCGGCCTCGGCGGCAGCACAGCAACCAGCGGCCTCACGAAGACCGGCACAGGCACGCTGACGCTCTCCGGGGTTGCGAACACCTACCAAGGCACGACCACCGTCTCGGGCGGCACGCTGGTGCTCTCGAAGGGGAACAATGTGATCGCCGTGCCGGGGAACCTCGTGATCGAGGACGCCGTAGTCCGGTTTGGAATCGGGAATAACTTTAACAACCAGATCGCTTCCACTGCGGCCGTCACCATGAGCGGCTCGACCGCTGGTTTCAATGGGATCGGCTTTGCTGATTTTAATCTGTCTAATTTTGAACTCAGCCAGACGCTCGCGTCCTTCACAGTGACCGGCGGCGTGGTCAACACAAACAACGCTAGCTCCGCGACCGGGCTGACGATCACGGGCGCCGGGAGCATCACCGGAGGGGCCGGAAACACCGATTTCTGGTACGGGTCCGGCGGCCTGGGGTCGTTTGGCAGCCTCTCCTTGGTCGGGATGACGGGCACGGCCCTAAATCCCGGCGCGGCAGCACCGAACTCGTTCCGCCTGTTTGGCAATAACGCCACCCGGCAAACCCAGGTGACGATCGGCTCCGGAGGGCTGTCGCTCGACGGCAGCAACATCCTGCTGGCGCTCGGCGCGGAAGCAGGCAGGCTCGGCAGCCGGATCGTGCTCAATGGCAACGTGACCACATCCGGCAGTTCGGCCTCCAGCATCATGCCGCCGTCGGGCGACAGCGGCTCGTTCGGCACCCGCCAGGTCGCCCTCTCGAGCACCGCGGGCTCCGTCACCCGCACGTTCACGACCGGCGGCGGCGGGGCGGATCTCACGGTGTCGGTTGCGATCACTAACGGCTCGGCGACGACCGCCGGCCTCACGAAGGCCGGCGCGGGCACGCTCACGCTCTCCGCGGCCAACACCTACAACGGCTCTACTACCGTCTCCGAGGGGCGGCTGCTCGTGAGCGGAACGCTTGGCAACACCGCCGTCAGCGTGTCGAGCGCCGCCCGGCTGGGCGGCACCGGCAGCCTCGGGGGCACCCTCTCCTTCGCGACCGACTCGTTCCTCGAAGTCGTCGACTTTTCCGACCCGCTGGCCGTGACCGGGAGCACCTCTTTCGGCACGGGCTTCGGGGTCACCAACCTCGCGGGCATCGACTGGGGCTCGCTCGACCTCGACACGTCGTACAACATTCTTTCCACGACCCAGCAGTTCAGTGCCGCGAACATCACCAACTTCGGCTTCGACAACCGGGTGGGCGTGGACGGGGGCCGGGAGGCCTACTTCACGTCACTTTCGAGCGGCCTGCAGGTGGTGGTCGTGCCCGAGCCGGGGGCCGTGCTCGTCGCCGGCCTGGGGCTCGCCGCAGCTGCCGCCGCGGCCCTGCTCCGGCGGAGGCGGCTGCAGGCCGCGTGAGCCATGCAGCACACAGGAGACGCCGAGCATAGAAGGGCCGTGGCTATTTTCATCCCGCCCCCTCTCCGCCGCGGCCTGACGTTGGTCGAGCTTTTGGTCGTGATCGCGATCGTGGCTTTGCTGATGGGGCTGCTCCTGCCGGCGGTGCAGTCGGCCCGGGAGGCTGCACGCCGTAACTCCTGCGGCAACAACCTCAAGCAGATCGGGCTGGCCCTCTCCACCTACCAGTCGGCCCAGGGAACCTACCCGCGGGGCACGGGCTGCGACTCGGGCGGCGACCAGGCGTGCGGCTGCCTGGCCACAAGCGACGCGGCCGGAACGCGGACGGGTAACAGCGGCTTTCTCACGATCCTGCCGCAGCTCGATCAGCAGACGCTCTTCGATGCCTTCGACTTCACCAATGGCGGGCCGTGGAGATGGTTCAATCCCGGCACGAGTTCCGGGGAGTTTACCAACCCCGCGCGGAACATCCCGGCCGCCGCCACCCGGCCGCCGGTCTACGTCTGCCCAAGCGATAACTCCGGGCCGCTGGTCACGATCACGTTTCCCGACCTGGGCGGCCGCCTCGTGGCCACCGGCAACTACGCGCTGGTCCACGGCCGCTACGGGCCCAGCGGCAACCTCCCCGGGTTCCCGACCGCCGACTGCGGCACGGCGGGCAACATCGGCTGGAGCAACCCCGTCAAGGTGATGAACACGGGCGTGTTCGTCTACCAGTTCGCTCGCTCGCCGGCCCATGTTCGCGACGGTCTTTCGAACACGATGTTCGCCGGCGAGGTGATTGCGGCCGACTCCACTGATTCCCGGAACATCTGGTCGTTCGCCTTCCGCCACTGCGATTCCCTGAGGAACACGGAGAACCCCCTCAACACCCCGCCCGGTGGAGGCATATTTTTCGAAAACCCGATTGTGAGTCCGCCCCAGAAATGCAACGGGGCCTTCGCGAGCCGCCATCCCGGCGGCGGGCAGTTCGTCTTTGGCGACGGCCGCGTCGCGTTCCTCTCCGACACCATCAACCAGGCCACCTACCGTGCCCTCTCCACGCGTGCTGACCGCGACATCCCGGGCGAATACTGAGACTGGCTCCGCCACGCCGTCGATCGCGGCCGCCCGCGCCGTGCTTCCGGTGCTGGCGGCGGTCGTGGGGCTCGCGATAGCCACCGGCTGCGGGCCGCGGCGGCCGGCCATCGTGCCAGCGGCGGGGATCGTCACGCTCGACGGCAAGCCGCTGCCCGGCGGCTTCGTGCGGCTCGTGCCGGCCGAGTCGCGGGCGGCGACGGGCCGAATCGGTCCCGACGGCCGCTTCGCGCTCGGCACCTTCGCCGAGGCCGACGGCTGCGTGCCCGGCACCCACGGCGTGGAGGTGATCGGCCCGCTGCCCGCCGGCGGCGAAATGGCCTCGACCACGCCCAGACCGACAGTCACCGTCCCCGCCCGCTACCGCGCCGCCGAAACCTCCGGCCTCACGATCACCGTGGCCGGCCCCACGAGCGACCTTGCGATCACCCTCTCGACCGGGAAATAACCACCGCGGCCGATGTCGCCGGGGGTTACTGCCCGGCAGCTCGCCGTGTCTGCGACGTGCGCACGTCGATATCGTCACGCGGCACCGTCTGCCACCCACCGCGGCTCAACGATCCGATTGGGATCGACGATGTCTGTCACGAGTCGCTCGACCGGCCGCTCGACGGCCTCGGCAAGGGCAGAGCCGACGGCATGCCCGACCCCCGGGAAAGCATCGATAGCCGGGTGTATGGCACTTCCGCAACGGTCTTCCGGCTGACGGACTGCCCTCGAGCAGCGAACTCGGGCGTTTCGGCCGTCCGGAGGCGGTTCGCCAAGATGCGTGAGGATCCTTCGGATCGTCCCCGGCTTTGGTGTAAGGCAATGAGCCGGATGTCACCGCCGCAGTTCGGGCACTCAAGCGGAAACTCCTCGCCCACCCGGGCCATGAGTTTCGCCCAGGCTTTTCCGCGAGGTGTCGTGCGAGCGGGGCTTTTGATCCGGCTTCGTGTCACAGCAGCCCCCCGTGGAGCGACCGTCGGCACGATGCCCGCCGTTCATGGCCTCCCGTTGCTCGCTGACGTTGCCTTTTCGCCAGTGCCGTGACGGCCCGCCTCAGCTTGTGATTCGGCGCAAACACCCCGTGGTAGCGATGCCGGTGCTTCCGCGGCGGCGGCCGTGGCAGGGCTTGCTCCGTTTGTGTCAGCACGGGGTGCCTGTCCCTTTTGCCTTTAATGCTACCCCGCTCACCATGCCACCCATGCCATACCAGACAGACGACCCCGCTTGAGCCTGGCTGTTTCCACTTGGTGGGCCACGTCGCAGTCCCCCAGCTCGCGCTGGGGGCTTCTATGGCACACTTCAAGCCCAGCAGGATCGCATCCTGCCTCTCGCTCGCTTGCCAGACCGGCTCGATAACACGGGCAACCCCTCCCCCATAAAAGCCCCAGGGCGCGAGCCCGGGGACTGCGGGAACAAATGCCACCCCGCTCACCATGCCATCCATGCCATACCAGACAGACGACCCCGCTTGAGCCTGGCTGTTTCCACTTGGTGGGCCA
>Ga0210003_1002731_pt1 | contig 14692 bp, 29 predicted proteins | sample LantaG_FD_182804 | JGI IMG/M metagenome (GOLD analysis project Ga0210003, IMG submission 182804) | Deep subsurface microbial communities from Baltic Sea to uncover new lineages of life (NeLLi) - Landsort_02402 metaG (SPAdes) (version 2) | ecosystem: Environmental > Aquatic > Marine > Oceanic >... | reverse complement strand
TATCACATTCTATACTTGCTACACAATTACTATCGTATTCTACATCATCAACTGTGTGTTTATGACCTGAACCGAATGTTATATATATCGCCATATTACTCTCCTTATTATTCTTATATAATATGAAAAGGATGAAGGAGAGGCAATATTAAATATCACCTCTCCTTAGAATTATTTCATCCAGGCGTTTGCTCGAACTTCAGCGAATGTGATTTCATTGCACAACTCACCATTAAGAAATACTGTTCGAAGAAAATCTTCTTGACCTTCGGCTTTAGTATTCTGTTTAATAGTTGCAAATGAACCATCACTTTGCTGTGTAAGCATCAAGCGACCCTTTTTAGACGCTTTACTTGCATCCAATGGTTTCTTCCAGATATCGTGCCAAACTCCATCACGCTTTTGAGCACAGCTCTTGAATGCGAATCGCTGAGTGTCACGGTTAATCTTCTGGAGTAGTCCACCACCCATACCGAATACGATATTACTAGCAGCCCAGAAGTTATTCTTCATCGCGAAAAGAATGCTACGAATGCCTACATAGTCGATTCCATCGCCCCAGATAGCACCAACTTTTGGATTCAAAACTTTAAATCCGAGATGATTTTTAGTTGTACCGAAAACCTCTTCTAAACATTCAAGTACTTCAATTGCAACAGATACTGGATCTCCAGAGTCTGGACGAAATACAACCTTACCATCTCGAGCCAAAATCTCATCTTTAAACTCGCGAGCATATTCTAGAATGAATCGACGATAGTTGTACGAGTCGATAACAATGCTCAAAATACCAGTTGGATATTCTTTGAGCAGTCGTGCCAATACTTCCCGTTCACCTTCTTCACCACGAGATGTCATAATACTATGTTCAGTAGCTGGAACACTATAAGCAAGACCTTCCAATGGTGCACCATAATATTCATGAGCGCATAACATTGCAGGAGGGGTGTCAGTTCCCATAAAGTTAATAATATGACCATTTCCTGCAATCGCAGATGCTTCCAACTGATTTACTCCACGAAAGCCAAAATCATGTAGCATAAACTCCAACCCATCCTGGTTTCCACAGGTCTCTTTGAGATAGTGACTACAAAGAATCTTCACTTCTCTACTAAGAGTAGCTACTGTAGATGGTCCCCAAACATGAGTAAGCAGAGTTTCGAGAATATTCGTCAATGGCGCGCATTTCGGATCTGTATTCTCAACTGTCATCATCACATTACTGACATCAACTGGAGTACCTTCTGCAACTGCTTTGATTTCGACTGGAAGCTTGCCTCCGTGATTATCAACGATGTGCTGCCACATTGCTCGATTAAAGTATTTCTTATCACCGAGATGCGCTACAGTAAACATCTCTCCTTCTTCAATATCCTGCTGAGTAATACCCTGCATCAAGTACTTCTTAATAATATATTGTAGCCCGAAGAAGACTGTCTTGTTATATTTTGCACCATTCCGTGATTCGAAATAAGATAGAACTACTTCAGTATTCTCTGGATACATATTCCAGTGTGTGAGTTTATAACTATCGGTTAGTAGTATTAGGTTTTCTGTATTCATTTTCTTTTTCTCCTTTTGTTGTATCAATAAACCAACTTAGGTTTGTTTGTTGGGTTTGAGAAGATCAGGCATCGGCCAAGACAAGGCACCTCCCGGAAAGAACACCGTCGCGCCGTTGCGGACTCTCGCGTAAATGAACCATCTACCGACACGCGCCCGATATAAATCCAAGTACACGCCCGCTATCCCGATGCGAACCAAACGCTGCCCCCATGTTGTAATGTTCAACCAACGCCAGCCCCATGTGTTTTTGTCCATTTCATCACCGACCGGACCTCCGTTATTTCCTGTAGTCGTTCCGTTCATCATCTTCCTTTCCGTTAAAAACCCAACCAACAAATCGAGCGTACGGAATACCGCCGCTCATTTATTTGTTGGATTGCTTCTTGCTCTTGGTGTTATCCATACGTTCCTCGTGGCAATCGCGGCACCACGGTTCAGACAGTCCGCGTTTGTTCGCGGCGTATAAGCGACTGGTTGTCTGTCCGCATTCTGGGCACTTCATATTTTCACCCCTCCCTGTGTTGGCAATCCAACAATCGGGTCGAGAGTACGCGGAATACCGCGACTCTCACCCGGAGCGTTGGGCTGTATTGGTATGGCGGTGTATTTTCCACCCGCACGAGCCTCAACCTCCTTCGCCTCCGTTTCAGCGAATCGACCAGCCTCTTTCCAGTCCATCGTATATCCTTTGTGTTCAGGTCTGGCCCACTGTCCGCGACCCTGCACGTAATCTGGATTCACCAGTAAGGCCCAACAAGACGTTTGAGATTTACAATTAATTCCGCTCATTTCATTCGCTCCCTTCTTGAAACTCAACTTGATCGTTATGTGGCTCGCCTAATGCCGTCGCGGGCACTGTTAATATGCTGGAAGCTGTGAGTGTATGCATCGCTCAACTCAGCCCATTTTTTGGAGTCTTCTTTGCGAACATTTCGCGTGCGAAGCATCACCAGCTTTTGTTGGGCAGCATCCAAGTCTCGTAATACGCCACATAACAAAGCGTCCGAGCGTACCTCAGAAGGCCGCGTTTCTGGTTGTCCTTGAGTCTGTTCAGTAGTCATTCGTTGTCCTTCTTTCTTTCCATGTGGTTGTCGGGCGCGTCGAGTTGGGTTTTTAGTGGGCTTGGTTCTTTCGTTGCTGTTGGGTTCGCATCATAACAATCAATGCAAAATAGAGGAATATCAGACATATCTACGCCACATTTTTCACATGCCAACGCCTCCCGAAGCCGCTCGTTCTCTTTGATCGCATCGTCGCGTTCGTCTCTTGTCTCATCCAATCGTCCAGACAACTCAATCGCCACCTCGTCAAGCCGCTTGTTCTCCGCCTCAAGCTCGGCAATGTGTAGTTTTAGCAACTCATACTCACAGGAGGATAATAGTCGTTCGTTTTCCTTGATCTGATCTGCAAGCCCTTTGGATTCCTCCCGCTGTTCGTGCGTGGTGTCGCTTTCGTCTGGCACTAGATCGTAGGGGTGCGGGCCTATTTTGCTATGCCAATACCTACCATCTATCGTGTGGGCTGTAATCATTCCATCTTCTAATTTGGTGATGACTTGGTAGCGGCCATTATTGTTTACTGACTTGACAACCGCCTTCTCCCCGCACCGATAACGCACCTTGCTGTCCATTGTTATTTTCATTGGTTGCCTTCCTCCGTAGAGTTTTTCGACTGCTGCGTTAGCTTCTTCCTGTGTCACGCCTCTTGGATCAAATAACATCACTCCCCGCCTTTCTTATGCTGATTGGATGTCTATGCCTAAATCAAAACAGATGTTTGACAATTCGTCTGCTGCGTCCATTCCAAGTTTATCGCAAGCCGTCTTTAGTTCTTCTAGCGCAGTCTCGACACTGCCTCTCGCCTCTACCAGTTCTTCGTATGCTTTTTCTTCGCTCATTCTGTTCCTTTCCGTTTCCGACTTGCTGCCTGCATCTTTGCTTGAGCATCTGCCGATATTGGTCGCCTTTCTGTTCATTTCCCATTGAACGTGACGCCTATCTAGTGTTGGATGTTAATGCTATGTGCGTTTTGCAGAGGTGGCAGTTCATCGCACCCTTATCGTTTTCGTCGCCATACCCCTTTGGGAAGCCGTTTGTTTCTTGGCAACACCTACACGATTCCTCAAGAGCATCCCTGAGTCGTTTGTTTTCATCCAACAAATCAGTGGAGCGTATTGCCATTCCGCCGCTTCGCTCTGTCATGTCAAACCCTCACTTTCGGCGTTGGGTTTCATGTATTCGTAGCGCGTGCCCATCGCGTTCTCCCATCTCACGCGCAAGATTCCGCACCTGCGGCACCAGTGGACAAATCGGCTTCTCGACTGTCCCGGATAGTTGGTGCGGTCGCCGCCGACCTCAAACCAATCGTGTTTGCACTTCATCTCTTTCCTTTCCTGCTGGTCGGGACACCCAACCAACAAATCGAGCGTACGGAATACCGCCGCTCATTTAATCGTTATATGTAACATTCAGCCCTTTTACAACATCTGAGCATGGATTGTTACGTTTTACATCTTCTATTGTCTCTAATGCTTTGTATACGGAGCTCATCTCATCCTGTGATAAACTACCTTCTTCATTCAACATATTCCACAATTCATCTGGATTCATTTTAAACCTTTTGTTTTGATTTTTCCATATTATGTTCATGTACCATATCACAAATAGCAACGTCAATTGATTTAGCCCATTCTGTATCTGGTATTCCTGATTGTTGTTCATCATTCAAACGTTCTTCGTCTGACATACCATAACGATAATCTAATAAATCTAACCATTCTGATTTACCATCGACATAACATTGAATTTGAGCTTTACGTTCACTAGGATCTCGACGAATCATTCCGAAGATCTCTTGTGCACTTTTGCTTAATCGATTAATAGTATAATTTGTTTTTAATCTATTCCAACTCATCTTTCACTTACCTCATTCCAACGCTTACCGCAATCTAGACAATGATATTCAACCCAATAACGATCTCTAGTTGGATCATAATTATCAGTATTACTTTTATACATTTTGGTTTTATTTAGATGCATACAATTATCCTGAATCTTTTGTAATTCGTTTTGCTTCTCTTTGATTAACTGATTTATGTGTTCGACAACACTTTTAGTGTCCTGTAGATCTACTTCATTAGCAGAAACAACTGTAGACTCTGTTGTATTTCTATTTTCAGTTACCTTTACCTTTATAGCAGCAGCAATCAATATTCTTCCTGAAGAGGTTACATGACCATCACACATCAAACCTTCTTTATGTAATATTCCACGAGTATCTTTTACTCTATTAGAGCAATTATTAGAATGGTTTAACTTACCTAGATGGGTATTAAGCAAATAGCACAACTCTTCTTGATCTGTTCGAATACCTAATTCAAAACATTTATCAATTATTTTCATTCCATATACATGACCGAGTGGTGTTGGTAGATCTGTAGCACCGTTATTATAATTCGTTATAAGGTTCAATTTACGAAGAGTTTTAACATTTTGTGATTCTTCAATTGAAAAATCATGCTTATTATTACAAGCTATATTCAAATATGTTGATAGTTCACTATATGTTAATGTATTACTCATCTCATCACCTTTTCAATTTTATCATAATCTTCGCGTCTTGATTCTACACTATAATAATTGATTGCAACGGATTCTCTATCAATTGTAAGATATAATGGGATGTGAGATGACGAAGAGTCAGCAATCTCAGGAAGATGCATCATAGATACTTTATCAACAGATATACAAGTTGAATTTTTATCTCGTAGTTTCATTGTTAACAGCCTCTATTACCGTTATTGATTAATCGTTTTACTAACTCTGACAATGCAGCTATACGAGCACTATCATTCATCCTGTTATTAGTTGATATGTTTAACAAATCTTCTGTACTTTTAGAAGTATCACATACATTGTCAATTTTTCTATCTACTCCAATAGCCATAATAGTATTCCTTCAATTTTAATCTATAACAACTTTATCAAAAATAATCTCATAGAACCAACCGACATGAGTATTTCCTCCCCATGATGCGTGTCTCATAGTAACATTCAAACTTACATCACAGAGATACTTGCCAATGATTTCTGCGAGTTTTATCATATTATCACTTGTTGGGTTTGGTATATCAACTTCTACAAGTGATGTATGACAACATGGGCATTTTGAAGTTACTTTTGATGGTATCATAAGAGTTATATGCGGACCTCTTGTAACTTTACCATTAATGGTAGTATTACCATATTCATTGATAGTAATGCCTTTATACTCTGCTTCTAATTCTTTACGAAGCTGTTTCCATTGTTCACATATTCTCATTTTAGTTACCTACTTTTCCTTGCTTGGCACATCCAGCAAGACTCGAACTTGCGACCCTCGGATTAGAAATCCGATGCTCTATCCAACTGAGCTATGGATGCATCTTTTACATTTTAAAATGGTGGGCCTTGAGGGACTCGAACCCCCGACCTAAGGATTATGAGTCCCACGCTCTAACCAACTGAGCTAAAGGCCCTATTTTCATTTCTCTATATGTTCTCTCTTATCAAGTATCGCTTTGATGCTACCGAAATAATCAGTTAAAACTACTTCAGTCTCTCTACCCTTATCAGTGTAATCACACTCCAACCATATAGGGCTTTGTTTATGTTTCTTGTAATAAGCTAACAACCGATGAGTTGGTAATTTCTCACATTGCTCAAGTGTCAACGCATTATACATTATATCTTTGATCGTCATGTATTACCCTCTTCTTAATTTCAATACATATAATATAGCGTATTCTTTACAATCAATCAAGCTTCTTTCAGCTTCATATGCACTAATTATATTGTCGCCAAATTTTATTCCAATATTCATGATCATCGTAACGATAATAATCATCTTCTGGATTGAGCTTTTCTATTGTATAATCTACGTTTAATGTGTACAAATGATGAGCTACTATACAACGTTCAGACGTGTCATCAACAATTAACCAAGAATGATATAAATTTCGACCACTTAGCATTGCTCGCCAGCCTGGAATACCTAGACATCGTACAACAGCTGATGTGTGCTCATTACTGAATGATATTACTTTTTTCACTTCACACCGCGAGTAATTTTTACATCTTGAATGTGGTCCATGAGTTTTTCCCATAGCGGTCGATGAGTGTCAGAGATATCTCGATCAACATTTACTTCTGCGATGTTGAACCATTTAGCCTCTGCGATATCATCTGCTGCTGAAGGATATCCTGATTGATATGTAGTTACATAGAAATGAGTAATGATTTGATCGTTACATCCACGATATCGCCAATCATCAATCGAAACTGATCCTTTGTAATGGATTGGTTTGATAACATCAAACTCAATATTAGGCACTTCTTCTCGAAGTTCTCGATTCGCTGCTGCTTCATAACTCTTATCAGTTGGGTCTGTAAAACCACCAGGGAATCCCCATGTAGTTTCAAATTCCTTACGAACCAGAACAACCTTTATCAAATCATTAGTAATCACAGCCATATCAACTGTTGGATATGCAGTGTCGAACCGTTGCCAAGATTCCCAAATCGCTCCATGACGGAAATCACGAGTAGATTTAACTTGGTTCTTTACCATTTGACGAATAGTTGTACCTGAGATCCAATGTTCTTGAACTAATTCAGTTACATTGTTTATGTACCGACCAGAATAATGTTTAATAAACGAATCTCGACTTCCGTAGAGCGTAATGGTCTGCTTAGCTCCGGTTAAGTGTCCGATTTGTTCATCAAGTTTCTGACTCCATACCGCATCGTGCTTAGTATCGGGGAGATACGCGATTATTACGTTTGGAAAAGCTTCAGCGATCATATGCTTACGAGCTTCGAAATCGAGCGGATTCTCTGAGGAATAGACTTTTGCAAGTCCGAGGAATACAATTACTTTGTCATGCTCATCGCAGACTGATTGTATTAGATTGACGTGTGCTTCGTGTAGATCAGGGACCTGAAATCTACCTACAATGATCCCGACGTCTGTTTTCTCTTTTACTACTTTCATACTTTCTCCTTTATCTAGTTTGAAAATTACCTTCGATTAGATCTTATCTTTATCACGATCATATCGAATACAAATATATTAGCTTCTCTATTTTAAAAATCAACATTTAAATTACAATTGATGCACAAACCGTTCACCTATAAAATTGTCATATTCTTCAGTACTCATCGATCCTAGTACAATAGACGCGACTTCTTGTAAACATTGTACACATATTCTAAAATTTGGGTTTGGATTGTCGTCTCCGTTAGTTGTCACCATAAATGGCATATCTTTTGGAATTGAAATACTACATTGAGAGCATTTCCGTGGCTTCTCTGTATCTCTAGATATCTTTATACCTCTAGCACATCGTCTATATGTTGCCATAATACTCCTAAAATTTGATATCGTTCCACTTATCGTTAATCGTTGGTTTGGGAGGTGTTACAAATTCTACAACTCTATTTGTAGTCACTACATGAACAATATTAGTTACTGTTTGAACTCGATCCACGTATTTGATAATAGGCTCTGGAGATTTTACTATTTCGACAATTTGTGTCACTACCTTATCTTCACCCTCCCATAATTTAACTAATGTAGGTTTTATTCCATTAGCTACACTATCGGTAGTTACTTGCTTTATAGGTGTAATAATAAACTCAATATTAATAACACCAAATACAGATAGTATAATTATAAAAGTTATTATACTTCCAACTGTACTACAAAACTTTTTCAATCTGTATACCCTTCTTCCTTTGCATGAAGATCGCATAACGTTTTCTTCCAATGTTTAGAATTTCTTAGTTTACCGTATCCACCACACTTCTCACAAATTTCCGCGCTTTTATATTCAGTATTGCTTATTAGTTTATTAATTATTGTACGCCATATTGGATTAACATCACCAAGTTCTGTAAAGGTATAGAATCTTAAAGAACCGAACTTCTCTTTTACTTGTAACGTTTGAACTGTAATACCTAATTGATTGTTAATACATTGCAAACATTCACACAATGAATCAATTATAACATACCAGCCATCATCAACATCACAAGATGTTTTAATAATATCTGGATACTTTTCTTCTAATTGTTTTTGTTTATCTTCAGTCATTTTAACATTATCTCCACTTCTTGTTCTATAGTTAGGAACCCTGGAAAAGATTCATCAAGATCACCATTAACAAACGGATGAAATTTATACGTTTCGAACCATTTCAAGAAATGTATAAAATCTTCATCTCCAGTTTCATTCCATTCTCCACTAGTATACACAACAAATTTATCTAGTGGTTTGTATATTTGTTTAAATACTTTCTAATAGATTGTTTCGCTTTTTCACCAGCATCAATAGTCGATTGTAATTTATCTATTGTAATACGATCTATTTTTTCACTAATATATTTTCTAATTTCTTTAGTTGAACTATGAAACCATTCAATAGGAAATACAAGAATACCGTCATCATAAATACAACCGATGTTACCTCGTTGTCTGTATTTTATATTAAACTTTATATGAATATTAGAATCTTTACATTCTATTACTCGGTATGTAATTTCAAAATCTAAAATATTTGATTCTCTAGGAGCTGTTATAACTATGCAACTATTACCGGTTGTATTATAGTAATCTGAGTATTGTCGAACAAGCTCTACTATACCTTCAATTTGATTATTATAAAAATCCATCAATTTAAATGCTTTGTTCAATTCATCGATATGTGAGTCACTAGTTGATTTCATCAGGATACTTCTCCTTCAATTCTCTAAGTTTTTGTAATTCTGCGACTTTCTCAGCTTCAAGTTTCCGCTTTTTCTCGAAAATGGTGGACTTGCCGGGAGTTGCACCCGGGTCCTGATTAGCAATCAACTAAACTTCTACATGGTTAGCTATTTCAATGTAATAGCACATTCATCAGAGTATGCTGATAATCCATAATTTAAGTTCTTTTACTGTACGATGCGAACTTACAACATTTTGCACAGTCACTCTAAAATGAGTCGTACTAAACAGATACTACGAGTGAATTTCTCTGCCGTTCCTAGACTGCTTACGCAGCCATTGCTAGTGTGTTATCACTTAGTTTTCAGTCCATTTTTATGTAGCCAAGGACCATCTACACCATGCCATCTAATCATCTTATCTATCAGTCGAAACTATGTCAAGCCCTTTCTTAATATTTATCTTTGTTTAAATCGTTTTGTATCTACTGCAAGTACGTTACCGAGATCGTTCGAGTATATCATGACATTAAGCCCATGATCGAATAAGAGCGAGGCCATTTCAAAAATAGTCCAACTCTTTAGATATGAAAATCCACCAGTTTCAATTATATTATAACTAAAAGGTGATTTAATATCATTCACCAAGAAAGGTAACTCTTTAAGCTTTTCTCTAGCGAAACCATAATCAATAATTTGATATGTCTGTTCACTCATCTTCAACCTCTTTTTGATTTAAATATTTGTCTTGCCCATTTCAAACATACCTTTAATATATCATAATACTTACAATGAAGCAAGCTTTTTATAATGCATCTCTGCAATTCTATAATATTCTTTTTGCTCACATTCAATACATTTTGTATGAAATCTTAACCTAGTACCTTCAAACTCTGGATCTTCTAAGTAAAGATCGGTAATAATACTTTGTGACTCGCTACAAAACTTCATATCTCCACCACAAGATGGACATATAAGCTCAAGAAACAACATATCTTCAGCATCGTTATTTTGTTCAACTACAATAAAATTTCGTTTCTTAGTCATGAAATTGCCATTTTTCTTTCATACAGTATATAATCAACATCTTTTCGAACTTCATTTACAGAAAATACTTTTAGTTCTGTATTTTCAAGATGTTGACTGTAATCTTTAAGCCAAATAATACCACCAATTTTACATTTCTTCTTAAAACACTTCTCAATGAGTCTCCTGTAGATCTCCAGCTGTAGTGAATACTTCTTTAACTTGTCATTAGCTACTCGATCACCCTTGGGACGGCTGCGAGCTGTCTTAATGTCCCATAGCCAAATAACATCATCACATATCTCTAAAATATCTGCAGTACCTGCTATCAAATATTCTTTATCGTATACTACAATCTCTGACATCAAAGTGCCAGTAAATTTTAATTTAGCGAATTGTTTAACTATACCAGCATTCTCATCTTCAGGCATTACACCATCATTAATATAATCTTCAATAGCTTTATGTGCGACTGTACCTAGCGGTGCTGCATTCTCCCACTCCTCTAAAACATCTTGAACAGTTCTACCGTAATATTTACTATTTGGACTTTTTACACATCGAGCGGCAATCATCGCACCATTAAAATCTGTATGGATTAATGTAGTAACTGATGAGTACTCAACTCCATCATCATCGAAATACTTGTGTACGTCTTCTTTAAAGTTTAGTGGTTTGAACGGTAGCTTCAACTTAACCATGGTCTTTCTATTTTTTCTTGTGCAGCTGTTAATACTCTATGTTTTTTAATATAAGATAAAGATTTATGATAGCCACAATGACAACAATTACAACCAATTTCACTCTTGCATACAATTATTCTATCTTCATCAAAAGATTGGATTTGACCACAACTGACACATTTCCATAATTTTACATTATCTAACATTATTCAGAATCCCATAACCATGTCATTACATCACCGGTTGGATGACTTCTCATATACATAGAATAATCTACATATGTTCCACCAATTATTAGTGTTACTAACAATATCAAAATACCTATAACTTTTAGTTTATCTTTCATAACAAAAAAATGAGGTAGCACAATTTCTCATGCTACCTCATACTATTATCCTAATTGTACCTTATTAATTTCATTAATCAATGCTGTTGGATCTTCTTCAAGAAGAGCCATTACATCAAAGATCTTGTCACTAAAACCAGCCAAACAATATACATCCTTTTCAGGGAACATCATTGTGCTGTATCCGCCGAGATCAAAGCTGTAAAGCTTAGTCTTAACATCATACCGCTTCTTGTATTCTTTCCAGCTAGCTGCCATACCATAATTATCTACCCAGCCCTGCATGTCAGAGAAAATCATGATACGATCATACTTCTTATTAGCTGTAGTGAAGATCGAACCGAAATTAGTTCCATGACCTACATTGTACTTAGATGAACCACTTGTGCTCCGTGAATAACTATAACCAGAATTGTAAGTCAAATATCTTTCAATAATAGACATACTTAAATCTGCTGGATTATAATCAAGATATACCGCATCGTTACCAAATATCATTACATCAGCGTTCTGTGCTTTCGCCATTAGTACACCGAAGATAGTACCCTTACCCTTTTCAGAGTCCATTCCTGAACCCATCGAGCCAGAATAATCGATAACTACTAGAGTTCGACCATCTAGTTCTGGAATATTATCACATGAAATATCTAATGCTATACTCAATGAGGCTTTAGCAGCGCGTAGACGTTCTGATGGAGCGCTATCATCCAAGTTAGTGATTGCAGTCAAGAATCGATATGGAAATAATAGAGACTTCTTGATAGCCTTTCGGTTAACGATTAGGTCCATTAATGCTTTGAAAGTTTCATCATCCGCTTGCTTCATAATGTTGTTAATATTACGAACTGCTGCGAAGTAACCTAACTTACCTTCTGATAACATTTCTTTCCATGCCTGAGCCTTCTTTATCGCCTTTTCACCATCTGTAGTAGAATTCTGTCCAGCTTGAGTTAACTTAGTTTCCCAAGTATCAGTTGCGCGTAGCTTACCATCAACAAGCGCCTTCAAAGCATCCTTATACTCTTCAGTTGGTCGTGGACGACAAAGATTAACAATATCTACTAGAGATACTTCTTTATCTGCTGCACGATACTTACCTAAGCTATAGCCGTTGAACCGATTAAACGCTGATGCGAATCCTTTCTTCATACAATTTGGAATTGGCTTTCCATAAGTGTTAAGGTAATATGACATAATTTCAGTCATATCATCTGGGCGGTAAATAACTGTGTCAAGGAAATTCTTAGTCCAGCTTTCACCTTTAACATGCTTCGCTACTTCTCCTGCGGCTACATGAGTAATTGATCGCATACCAAACTTAGTTCTTGCGTATACTGCCAATTTAGCCAAAAACTTCTTATCGGTGATAGAGTTTGCGAGTGTTTGCAGCTGCTTAATCTGATCATCTACTCCACGATAATATTGAGTCTTGAGCAATGAATTTAGTAAGAGAGTTACGATTTCCAGTTTTGCTGACTTCTGGAAAGAAGCTCCTCCTGCTTCATTTACTGCGTTTGGTGTTGGGATTGAGTTTGCTGACTTGCTATTGAATTTTGACATTTTATTTTTTTACCTTTCTTTATTAGAGAATTATCAGTGAGAAATCTCACTACACTGTACTACTAAAACAATTTATTCGGTGTGATGTTGCTGCAGTCCTTCTTTTATAACATTAGACTATTGCTTTATCCACAACACTTCAATGTGCCCAAGTTATTACCTTGGCATGGTTATCGTATTTACTTCACACTACGTTTCCTCGAATAAATCTTAAATTATCTTATCTTCACTTGTCCATACATTATATAGGCAATGTATGATAATGCAAGTAAATTGATTAAGGATTGTCAATAAAAACCACTCGAACGTGATCATCATTAAACGCTGCTTTATCTATAACAACAATCAATTTCTTATCTGCTTTAATTGTGTTTAAATAAACTATATAGGGTGGGATATTAGTTACTGGACCATCTGCATCTTGAATATATAAAGTACATACAGGAGCTTTCTCGCGACCTCGAAACATTGATATGAACTTGGGATTACGAGTCGATGGTAAACTAATTTTCGCTATTGCTAGGGATGCTATCAAACAAATAGTTAATATGTACCTTTTCATATAACTATTTAGTTAAAATGGTACACCCGACAGGGCTCGAACCTGCATGATACAGCTTAGAAGGCTGTTGCCTATCCATTAGACTACGGGTGCATTGGATAAATGCTGATAGCCGCAGAGCGCTATCGTAAGTCGTTTCTACTCTAACATACATATAGTAATGGCAGATCGAACAGTTGCAAACTTTTTCATTGCATACACTCTAATTGTGTAGAATTGGTGGCGTATATAGGAGTCGAACCTATTTAAAAACTGATTATGATTCAGTCGCAATAACCGTGATGCGCATACGCCAATAAATGGAGCGGGTAGAGGGAATCGAACCCTCATCACCAGGTTGGTAACCTGAAGCTCTACCATTGAGCTATACCCGCAAAAATGGATGATCTGAGTGGAATCGAACCACTATGAACTGAGTCAGAGTCAGTCGCACTACCATTATGCTACAGATCAATTATACTATTACTTGTAAAAATCCTTTATTCACACCAAACCAATCACCTATAGAATACGGTAATTTATATTCAGAAAGTACCTTATGTGCCACTTCCTTCATGCCTTTACTATTCCCTGTTATTATATCTACATCTGTATCAGAATTCCACAAACTTTCTATTTCTTTTTCAAGATAGCGTTCTGCATCGAAATGACTATAGTTATGTAAATCAATTTTATATGCTTGACGTTTCATTAGAAGTAATCCATTCCTATATCTATAATTGCTTCACGATCATCTTCATTTACTGCTTTATGAAATAATAACTCTTTTTGTTCTTTAGCTGAATTTCTATTATTCCATACTTGTTGATTCTGATGATTAGGATTAAAATCCCACGATAATAATAAATCTTCAAGAGATGATACAAATAAATCTACTATATCACCATCAACACCTTTATCATGTATAATATGATATGGTATATTATAATCAACTCGAACTCCATCAAAAGATGAAAATTGTATAACTGGAGAAGGTGGCGGAGGCATTGCTGTAACACTTGCACGATTCAACACACTTCTAGGAGGCCATGCAGAATCATCAATCGGACTATAAAATATATAACTTCGACCACGTACTACTTCATAATAGAATTCACCTGGTAAAATACTGCTTAATTTATCTATGATCTGTTTCGTATATAATATACTCAGTTCTAACCCATCATCAACGTTTAACGTTTCATATTGTTCTTCTAATGTTTTCATAT
>Ga0210003_1002730_pt1 | contig 14693 bp, 9 predicted proteins | sample LantaG_FD_182804 | JGI IMG/M metagenome (GOLD analysis project Ga0210003, IMG submission 182804) | Deep subsurface microbial communities from Baltic Sea to uncover new lineages of life (NeLLi) - Landsort_02402 metaG (SPAdes) (version 2) | ecosystem: Environmental > Aquatic > Marine > Oceanic >... | reverse complement strand
TGGTTTAGTCGAGTGCGATGGAGAGAGAAACGCGCGAGAGAGAGATGAGAGAGCCGCACCTGCTCACTCGTTAGTTCGCTCGGCGGCGGCGGCTGAAAAACGGCAACGCCTCTTCTTTCTTTTCTCCCCCCCCCCCCCTACCTACATCCTCCCCCTTGTCACCCCTCACACACTGTGCAGCGATGTTCCTCCGGGAGCAGCTGCAAAAAAGAGCCGCTCCCGCGGCGCAGGCTCCAGGGCCAAATCGAAAGCTAAATCGAAAGCCAAAGCCAAGGCCGAGGGGGCTCTCCCTCCTTCGCGAAAACACCAAGACCCGCTCTCGGCGCCTCTCCCGTCGTCGCTCTTCGCCCGCGGCCCGGCAGTCGCGACGAAGTCCATCGCCGACAAGAAGCTCCGCGGCACCCTCCGCTACCGCGAGAAGCTCGCCGGGCAGGCGCAGAGCTCCGCGGCGGCCGCGCACGAGTGGCTCCTCCCCTCGCAGCTGGGCACTGCCACCGACGGCGCCGGCGCCGGCGCGCTCGAGGCTGAGCCGGGCTCGCTCGAGCGCACCTGGCGCGTCTCGCAGCGCGAGCTCGTGGGGGACCTCGCCCCCCGCGGGGCCGCCAAAAAGGCGCTGGACCTCTCGCTGCCCGCCACGGGCCCTTACTCGCTCGCGTTCACCCCTTCTGGCCGGTCGATGGTCATCGGGGGGCGAAGGGGCCACTTGGCGGTGCTCGACGCCGAGACCGCCAAGCTCGGCTGCGAGGTCTTCCTGCGAGGGGAGGGCACCGTCCGCGACGTCTCCTTCCTGCACAACGACGACTTCTTCGCCGTCGCGCAGGGAGGCCACGGCGGGGCCGGGGGCGGCGCCGGCGGCGTGTTCATCTACGACCGGCGCGGCGCCGAGGTCCACGCCGCGCGGGAGCACGCCGGCGCCCGGAGGCTGGCCTTCCTGAGGAACCACTTCCTGCTGAGCTCGATCGGCGACGGCGGCGTGCTGCGGTGGCAGGACGTGACCACGGGTCAGCTCGTGGGGGCCTCCGGGACGGGCTCGCTGCCCACCAGGCAGGGAGACGTGCGCTCGGCGTTCTGCGCCAACCCGCACAGCGCCGTCGTCGTCGCGGGCCACGCCAACGGCGTCGTCTCGATGTGGAGCCCCAACTGCACCGCCGGCTCCGGCGCCCTGGTCAAAATCCTCGCGCACCGCGGGCCCGTGCTGGCGTGCGCCGTCGACGCCCGGGGCCTGCACCTCGTGACGTCGGGCGCGGACGGGCAGGTCAGGGTCTTCGACGTCCGGACGTTCAGGCCGCTGCACTCGTACCTGTCGCGGGCCCCCGCCTCGGACGTCGCGATCTCGCAGCGCGGCGTCGTCGCGGTGGGCGCCGGGCGCACGGTCACGCTCTGGAAGGACGCCCTGGGCGCCAAGGCCGCGTCCCCGTACATGCGCGTCGACCTGTCGACGGCGCAGGTCCCCGCGGGGACGGGGAACCGCGGCACGGGCGCCGCGACCACGGGCGCGAGGGGCAACGGCGCCGGGGTCTGGCGGCTCGCGTTCCGGCCGTACGAGGACGTCCTCGCCGTCGGCCACTCCGGCGGCGTCGCGCTCTCGCTCGTCCCGGGGGCGGGCGAGCCCAACTACGACTCGCGCGTCGCCGACCCGTACGCCACGCTGCGGCAGCGGCGCGAAGGGGAGGTGCGCTCGCTGCTGGACAAGCTGCCGCCCGAGTCGATCGTGCTCGACCCGACGGCGATCGGCCGCGTCGCTCGCGAGCCCGCGGCGGTGCGGGCCGAGGCGGCTGCCGCGGCCGCCGCTGCCAACGCCGCCAGCGCGGCGCTGGCTCGGGCCAAGAACGAGGGGCGAGCTAAGATGAAGGGGAAGAACAAGCCGACGAGGCGGCAGAAGAAGAAGCAGTTCGTGATTATCGAGGAGAAGAAGGCGAGCCTGAGGAGCAAGCTCCTGGCCGGTGGCGGCGAGGGGGGAGGCGGCGAGACCGGCGGCGGCGAAGAAGGAGGCGAGGGAGGGGACGATGGCGTCCCTGCCGACGCCCCTCGCGCGCTGCACAGGCTGTACAGGAAATTCTGAAATCGAGGTGAGATGTTTCCCTTTTTTGTAATCCGGAACAAAAACTCTCTCAAACCGAATGAAAAAATGAAGGAAGAAAAAGGGGGAAAAAAGAGAAAGAGACAAGTCTCTGGGTTCAAAAAAAAATTGACAAACGCATTTGTTCGAATCCTCTAAAAACGAATTCTGATGTCGACAGCATTCGCGGCTTCCTCGCGAAGCGTTCGGTCTCCTCGTCGCGCAGAGCTGAAGCCATCACAAAATGCTGTCTCTCTGCGGCGGCGATGCGGCGTCGGCCGCTCGGAACGGCTAGCAGCGCCGATGTCGATATCGATGTCGGCGGCTAGAGACGACGACGACCCTCCCTCTTCTTCGCCGCCCCCCTCTGTCGAGCCCTTCGCCACGGCGACCCTCTCCCAGGCGCAGCTCGACGCCAACGCGAGCCTCGCTGCCCAGATCCGGGCCTCCAAGCTCGTCCTCGCCCCTCTGACGCGGGTTGGCACGCTGCCCTTCCGCCGCCTCTGCGCCGAGCTCGCCGCCGAAGCCTCTCCGAGCTCCTCCTCCTCTTCTTCCTCTTCGCGGGGCATCGTCACCGTCTCCGAGATGGCCTTCGCCCGCGGCCTGGCGCGCAACGACCTCGTCGAGAGGGCCAGGCTCCGCCGCTCCGAGGTCGAGGCCTCGGAGGAAAACTGCTTCGGCGTGCAGCTCGCGACCAACACCGTCGACGAGGGCGTCCGCGCCGCGAGGCTGGCGGCGGACGCCGGCGCGCGCTTCGTCGACCTCAACTGCGGGTGCCCGATCCACGAGGCGACCCGTCGAGGGCTCGGCAGCGCGTTGCTGCGTTCCCCGAGGAAGCTGGCGCGGCTCGTTGCTGGAATCGCCGAGGGCAGCCCCGTGCCTTTGACGGTGAAGATCCGGCTCGGGGTCACCGACTCGACGGCCAACTTCGAGAAGGTCGTCCCTGCCCTGATCGAGGCGGGAGCGGCCGCCGTGACGATTCACGGTCGTTCTGGAGAAGGGAGGTACAAGAAGGCCGCTGACTGGGGGGCCATCGAGAGGGCCGCTGCGGCCGCGGCCGGTGCCTCTTCTTCTTCTTCTTCTTCTTCTTCGGGGAACAACAAAAGTGTGCCGATAATCGGCAACGGGGACATCCTTACCTTCTACGAGGCGCAGCGCCGGCTGTCAGATACCCCCGGCGTCTCCGCCGTCATGATTGGCCGCGGAGCGCTCATAAGGCCGTGGATCTTTGCCGAGGTCAAGTCCGGCGCCGAGTGGCTGCCCGACGCCGCGGAGAGGGCGACCCGGGTCTACCGCAGGCTCGTCCTGGGATACCGCGAGTACCTCGGCGACGACGCGAAGGGGGAGCACAAGTCCCGCTGGTTCCTGCCCAGCTCGATAGACTTTCTGAACCGGTACAGGCCCCTGCCTCAGAGCGTCTACGGCGACGCGGGCGGCGGCGGAGGAGGGGCCCCGCCGCTGATGTCGCGCCGCGACGACCTCTTCGACCCGCGCCTGGGCGAGACCCTCGAGTCGCTGCCCCCGCTCGAGCGGCTGCTCCGGTGCCCCGACCCGGAGTCCCACGCGGCGATCGCGGCGGCCCTGTGGAGGGCCGATTCCGACGGCGACGCGGTCCGGAGGCTGGAGCAGGTCGCGAGGGAGTCGCTGGCCGGGTGGGAGGAGCGCGTCCGCGAGGGCGGGCTGTTCAGCTCCTCTGGCTCTGGCTCTTCTACTTCTTCTTCTTCGCGCGACGGGGACGACGAGGAGGGGCTGGGAGGGGAAGAGGGCGACGAGAGGTCCCGCGGGAGGGGGAGGGGCAGCCCGGGGAGGGGCGCGCGGACTCGCAAGCTGGCCAAGATGAAGAAGGAAGCGGAAGCGGAAGCGGAGGGGGCAGGAGCAGAGGGGGCGGTGGCAGCGGCGTGAAAAACTTGCCCTTTTTTTGTATTTTTTTACTACTCGAGGTGGGGAAAGGCATCGATGGAATGGCTTCTAGTCTCCTTCTAGTCTCTCCATTAGCAGCAGGAGGCGACGACGACGATCTCGCTTCCTTGCTCGAGGCGACCAAGACTGCGGGACTGGCCCACGAGCGCGAGCTGGCCCTGTTGGCCGGGCGGGCTGCGATTGCCGAGACGGCGATCGATGGCGGTGGCCACGGCAAACGCGGCGCCACAAACGCGTCCCGGGAGTGGTGCCGCCACGCTCTTTGCGGCGCGCTGCGCGCTTCGGAGAGCAGGGAGTGCCGACGGTGGGTTTGAGAGAGTATGAGAATCGAGCGACGCGGAAGGGGAAGAAAGATCTTGCTCCCTGTTTCGATTGATCTCGTCGACACTGACCTTTTTTTTCTCTCATCCTCCTCCGGAACCGAAACCCGCTGCAACAGCCTCTGCGTCGACATCCTCACTCTGCTCCTGCGGCTCGGACTCGCCAGGGGTAACGCAGAAGAAAAAGGAGAAGAATGCACGCCCTCCTTGGCGATCGCCGTGGCTCTGAGATGCCTCACGGAGTCGGACGACGCGCCGCTGCGCGCCGCCGCGGCGACGCTCGCGGCGGCGGCAGCCGCAGCGGGAGCTCGTCCTTCGTCCTCTTCTCCGACTCTCTCCTCGCGGGTCGCAGCCGCGCAAAGGGCCCTGTTGGAGTTCGCTTCCGACGACCCGCACGCGGGGGTGCGCAGGGCCGCGATGGCGGCGCTGGTCGAAGAAGTGAGTGCCACGGTCGAAGACGAAGACGTCGGGGAAGAGGAAGAGCAAGACGGCGAAATTAAACTCGCAAGGCGCCGCCGTCGTCGCCAAAGGGGAGAAAACTCCCGCTCTCCTCCATCCCTCGCCCTGGGACGCCTACGACCCGAGCTGGCCTCCGCGGTGGCCCGCGCAGCCCTCTCGGGAGACTGCGACGCCTCCGTGAGGCTCCAGTCCCTCCGCCTGCTGCTGGCCGCGTGCAGGGAGGCCGGGGCCTGTCGGGGGACCTCGAGGGCGGCTCCCTCTTCTTCCTCTTCTCTTTCTTCTCCCGCCTCGGCCGCCGCGGCCGCGGACATCGCCTTCGCCTCCGCGTCCCGCGCCGCCGCCGCGGACCCCGACGCCAGGGTCCGGGCGGCCTCGCTCGCCTTGCTGGGCAGGCTCGGCGCGGCGTCGCCCGAGACGCTCGGGGCGTCGCTGACCAAGGCGACGACGGCGAGGACGATGGAGGGCTATTCCGCCGACGACGCCTCTCTGATAGCCCAGGAAGGGGTCGGAGGAGCGGGGATGGATGGGGGAGGAGCGGGAGGAGGAGGAGGCGGGATGGCCGGAGGCAACGGAGGGAAAGGCGGAGGAGCGGCAGCGGGGTCGTCCGCAGAGGCAGCGTCCGCGGCGGCGGCGGCAGCCAACCCTTCCTCCCCCTGGGAGGCGGCCCCCGGGGCGTTCGTCCACGGCCTCGAGGACGACGCCGCCGCCGTCAGGGAGTGCGCCCTCGAGGCCCTGGCCTCGCTGTCGAGGTCGCTCGGCGGAGCGGCAGCAGTGAGAGGCAAGGGAGGCTCTCTTCCTTCGCGCTCGTTCCTCGCGCGGGCGGCGGCGTTTGCCGCAGGCTGCTCCGGCGACGAGGCCCCCGCCGTCCGAGCCGCGGCGCTGCGCTGCCTCCGCGCGGCGACGACGACGGCCTGCCTCTCCCTCTCAACCCCGCTCGACGAGCACCTCCCGGCTGTGCTCTCAGGCCTGCGAGACTCCGCCCCGGAGGTCGCCGCGGCGGCGGCGACGGGGCTGCTGACGCCGGAGCCCGGGGCGCCGTGCCCGCTGCGCGGCGCCACGGCGCTGCGGACGGTGGTGTCGGTGCTGCTCGAGGCCGCCTGCGGGGGCACTCCCGCTTCTTCCTCCTCTTTCTCCTCGGCGAGCGACGGCTCCGCGGCGAGGGCGGCTGCCCGGGCGGCGCTCGCCGCGCTGGGGTTTGCCGCCGGGGCCAGGGCCGCCCCATTGGTTGCGGAGCTCGCGCCGGGCAAGGGCGGCGGCGGCGGCGGGAGCGGCGGGAACAGCAGCAAGAACGGCAGCAACGCCTTTGTCCAGAGGGAGCCCTCCGTCGACGACCAAGCGTATGCCTCTAGGCTCATTTTCCTGCTCGCGGCCTCCCGGGCGAGCCCCTCGGTGGCCTCGCTGCTCCCTCGTCACGCCCTGGACGCAGCCGGGGTGCTGTCGGCGAGGCACGCAGGCCTGCCTCTGCCCGGGGGAGGGCTGCGGTGGCTGGGGCGAGGGGCCGTCGCCGTCGTCGGCGGTGGAGGCCGAGGAGGGAGGAGGCGAGGGGCCGGGAAGAAGAGGGCCCGCAGCAGCGTCGAAGAGGACGGGGCCCGCGAGACCGCGCGCGCCGTCGCCGCCTCGCTCGAGGGCGCCGCGGGCGCACCGGCCGAGGCAAGGGCCCGCGCCCTCCGGCTCGCCGAGGCAGCGCTCTCGCCGCTCGCGCGATGCGGCGGCGGAGGAGGGAGCGGCACCGCCGCGGCGGCCCGCATCGCCGTCCGGGCTCTGGCCGTCATCTCTGCGCTCCGTGATAAGGGGGAGGAAGGCGGGGGAGGAGAAGGAGGGGGAGAAGAAGACGAGGACGAGGATCAGGAGGTGGAGGAAGAGGTCGAGGAGGAAGAACTTGGAGGATGCTGGGACGGCGGCGCGCTCGACCCGCCGCCGCTCTCAGAGTGCCTCGGGGCGGCCCCTTCCCGCTCCCTCGCTCGGAGGAGGCTCGAGCGCCTCGCCGACGTCCTCGAGCTCGGCTTTATTGGTGTTGGAGGGTCCGGAAAAGAATCAGGCTCGTCGCCGCGGTGGAAGCAGCGCCACGCGGCGTTCGCGGCAGAGGTCAGGGTTGTCGCCGCGGTCGCGGCCAGAAGAGACGGAACTCTCTCGTCGGCCGTCGCCGACGCCGAGGCCGCTGCCTCCGCTGCCGGCCTTGCCCCCGCGGCCTGGATCGCGCTCGCCCGCTCCGACCCCGCAGTGGCCCTTCAAAGGGCGTGGCCCGTGCTTTCCCTCTCCTCCTCCGAAGACGACGATCGCGGCGACGACGACGAATCGACCTGCTCCGCCGTCGGAGGGGAGCTGCTCTCTCCGGGCGGGCCGCACTCGCTCCCGGTCGAGGGCGTGAGCTCGCTGCCCCTGCCGCTCGCGGTGGTCGCGAAAGTCAGCTCGTGTCCTTCTTCTTTTTCTTCGTCTGAATCGTCTCTTTTCGACAAGGAGCGCCCGTTGTGGCTGAGGGTGAGCTCTCCGGGGGCGGAGGTGATGATGCTGCGGCTCCGCGGAGGAGGAGGAGGAGGAGGAGGAGGCAACGACCCTGCTGCTGCCGTCGCCGCAGCTGCGCTTGCCGCAGCAACCTCTTCTTCTGCCGACGCAAACGCCGCCGCGACCGTCGTCTTCTCCTCTCGCGTTGAGCTCCCTCACCCCCCTTCGCCCCGGGACTGCACGCTGACGCTGGCCCTGGTCGCGAGGCTCGGGTGGCGGAAGCGGAAGAGGACGGGCGACGGCGCCGCCGCCCTTGCCCGAGTCCCGGTCTTTGCCCGGCTCGGCGCCGCGAGGGCGCTGCGGCTGCGGGTCGTCAGGCAGCAGCAGCAGCAGCCGCGCTGACGTTCTGTTTTTATTCACGTTTGGACTTGTTTTCACACTGGAGCCCGAGGTAGCTGTAGCGCAAAGAGAGCAAAAAGCGCAGAAAGACCGTCGTTTTCTTCTCTATCTCCCTCACCCACGCATCGGCGTCATCCCTCCTTTTTTCGAAGCTGCGCCGCCGCCGCCGCCGCCTGCGGCAGCAGCAGGAGCGGCTTTTCTCTTCCCGCCAGCGCTCGCCTTTGCTCCTCCTCCTCCTCCTCCCCCGGCTCCTCCTCCTCCTCCGGCTCCTCCTCCGGCTCCACCTCCGTCTCCTCCTCCTCCTCCCCCTCCGGCTCCTCCTCCTGCTCCTCCCCCTCCGCGGCTCCCATGGTCGTACCTCACCTTCGAGTTCGGCGTGAACGCCACCGACACTCCGCCGCGCTCGAGCCTGCGCGCCGCGAGCTCTCGCCGCTCGACGTCGGCCGCGGTCATAGCCGAGAGCGGCACGCGGCGGAGGGGCGGCGGCGGCGGCGGAGGGGCGTCGGCGCCGGCGGAAGCGTTCCCGCGGGGCTTGGTGCCGAGCTCGTTCTTTTCAGAAGAAGGAGCAGCAGCAGCGGCGACGGGGCCCTCGGCCTCCTCCTCGATCCCTCCCTCTCGCCTTCCCCTTCCGACACCGACGCCGACGCTCGAGCGACGCTGCTGCTGCTGCTGCTGCTGCTGCTTCGGCATCCCCAGCTCCGCCGCGAGCCTCTCGCCGCCTCCTCCTTCCTCCTCGACCGCCGTCTCTTCCACGACTCGCTCTTCTCTTTCAGCAACAGCGATCGGCGGCATCAGCGCCTCGAGCAGGTCCCTCGCCTTGTCGAGGAAGGGCCCGTTGTACAGCTCGCGCGCCTCGCCGCGCACGCCGCGAGGGCCGGCCGCGGCCGACGGCGGCTCGAGCTCGGCCGCGTCGGCGCCGAAGACGCCCGGCTCAGCGTGCGGCGCCGCCGTGGCGGCGGCGCGCTCGGCGACGCGGAAGCGGACGCTGCGGCCCGTGGAGCGCGCGACGCCATAGAGGGCGCAGGAGACGAGCACTGAGGCGTGCTGCCCGAAGAGGAGGTCGAAGCTGGTTAGTTTTGTTTTCTTCCAAGGGTCGAAATGAGTGGCGGTTGAGAGAGAAGAAACGTTCTGTCTCTTTCTCTATCTCTCTCTCTTTCTCTCCTTCTTCTTCTTACCTCTTGTTCATCAGCGAGTTGACGAGCCCCACGCATTTGCTTTCAAAGTCCGCAGGAGAGGGACTCTCCGCCGCCGTCGCCATCGTCCTCGAGGACAGCACGCGCGCGGCCCTGGCGGTGCGCGCCGAGAGCCTCGCCGCGCTGGCGGCCAGCGCGGCGTCGACGGCGGCGGCCATCTCGGGAGAGGCCCCGCCGCCGTAGACAGCCGCCATCGCAGAGTACAGATCGGACCCGGGCCCGAAGAGGACTTCTTCCTCGAGGCGCACGGCGATGAAGTGGATGGCGTCGAGCAGGGCCGGTGGCGGAGCCGGGGAGGTGCCGACGCTTTTCTTGGCCGCTGCCGCTGCCGCGAGCGCCGAGCCCCCTCCGGCTCCCCTCCCGCCGCCGCCGCCGCCGCCGCTCCCGAAGAGCGCCGAGGCCGCGACGGGCAGGGCCGTCCAGGTCACCAGGGCCTCCCCCAGCGAACCGGCAGCGGCGGCCACCTGAGGGTACAGGAAGCCGCGCGCGGGGTTGCAGGCGAAGGCCGCGAGCTCGGCCGCGACGGTGAGCAGGCCGACGGTGAGCTTCGGGGAGGACAAGGCCTTGACGATCTCCGGGGACGTCGCGCCCGCCGCGGCCTCCGCTGCGAGCTCGTGCTTCAGGAACGAGGAGTAGAGCTGCTTCGCCAGGGCCACGCGCCTCGCGCGCGAGGTGCAGTCGAGGGGGATGCCGGCGATGGTCGCTGCCGCGGCCGGGGAGAAGGCCCTGCGCAGGAACGCCAGGGCGCGGTTGTTGACGTCGACCTGAAGAAGTTATTTTTTTTCCTTCTTTGGCCCGGTGGTTGTTCGTTTTTTTGTCAAATGTTCTCTCTCTTTTTACTGCCGCCTCGTCCGAGCCCAAACCCCTCCCACGCACCATGACCTCATTGTGCAGCATCGAAGTCAGGTCGGACTCGGCCGTCGAGGCGGCCAGCCACGCCGTGGCCCACTCGGAGACCGCGGCGGCCGCGCTGCTTCCGCCGCGGCCGTCGCCGCCGCGCTGGTCGCCGACTGCAAAGAGCGAGCCCTGCTCGGGGGCGTTCGCCCAGTCTCGCCAAAGGCCTCGGTGGGCGGCGCGGCGATCTGCCGGGAGGAAAGAGGAGGAGGAGGGGCCGGCGCCTGCGGTGGGGGTGGAGGAGGAGAGGAGGGGCGGAGGCATGGTGTTGTTTTTTTCCTGAAAGAAAAAAGAGAGAAGTGAAAGCAGTTGACCTCTTCTTCTTCCTCTTTTGTTTTTTCAGGCAGCCTCCACCTCACTTCTGTCTCTCCCTCTTCTCTCCCTCTCTCTGTCCCCTTTTTTCCAATTCTGAGAACGAGGTTGCTATTTATGCCAATCAACTTGAAATAAAACAGTCAACAAAAGAAGAAAGAGAAAGTAGAGAGTGAGCAAAACACCTCCCTCTCTCTCTCAGCTCTTTGTCGCCGGCGTCTTCCTCTTCTTCTTCCCCGCCCCGCAGCCGCCGCCGCCGCCGCGCTGACCGTCTGCCGCTCCCGCTGCTGCCACTGCGCTATCCTTCGCTTTCTGAGTCTGCTGCTGCTCCTGCTGTTTTTGGAAGAAGGTCGCCCTCGAAGTGACGGCAGCGGCAGCAGCAGCGGCCTCGCCCTCCTCCCACTGCGTGCCGACCGACGCCGACGGCCGGCGCGACAGGGAAGAGTTGGAGCTGTTGGAGACGGCGGCGATGTTGTGTGTGCAGACCTCGTACGCCCTGTTTTGTTTGTTTTTTTGTTTATCGATTGTCAAAAAGAAGCGAACTCTCGAGCTCGTGAGCGAGAGAGAGCGAGAGAGACAGACAGAGGGAAAGAAAGATGAATCAGAACGAGAAAGGGAAAAAAACAAAACGCACTTGGTGAGCGCCCTCTCTCCGTCTCCTCCGCTTCCGCTCCCGCCGCCGCCCCCGGCGCCGTGCGCCCTGGCGACGAGCAGCCACGCCTTGCCCACCTGCGGGTGCTGGGCACCCAGGGAAGCGGAGAGGACGGTGGCCACCTCCTCGAGGCGGGCCGCCTCTGCCGCTGCCGCTGCCGCTGCTGCAGCACTGGAGTTGCTTCCGTTTCCATTTCCGCCGCCGACGCCGCCGCCGACGCCGCTGCTCCGTCGGACAAATTGCTCGGCCTCGGCATACATCGCAGCGGCTTCCTCGTCGTCGCCGTCGTTTTCAACGTCGTCGTCGTCATCGTCGTCGCGGTCACTCTCTTCTCTTTTGTCATCATCATCGTCGTCGCTTCGGTCTCCGGTCGCTGGCATTCTCGTCGTGGGGACCGCGACGACGATGCCCTTTGCCGATCGCCTCCTTCTCCGGTCCTGATCGACCTGTGTCTTCTGCTGCTGCAGGATCAGCGGCGGCGGCGCGGGCAAGCGCTCCGGCAGGGGCGAAGGAGAAGGGCCATGCCCTCGCTGCCGGCTCCAGTCGCTCCCGCCTCCTCCTCCTCCGCCGCCTCCGCCTCCTCCTCCTCCTCCTCCCTCGTCGGACAGGCGGAGCCTCTCCGTCGCGAACGAAGACGCCCGGAGCGCGCTCGCGGGGTCGAAAACAGAGGAAGGAGAAGAAGAGAAAGGGAGATAGGGCGCCAGCGGCTGCAGCGCGGCCAGGGGGAGCGCCGCCGTCGTCGTCGGGAGCCCGCCCGCGAGCGCGTTCACTGCCTCGCTCCCTCGCTCTCGCTCGCCGCCCCAGGAGCAGGGCTCTTCGAGCATGAGCCCGTCATCTTCGCCGGGGAACAGCGCAGCCGTCGCCGCAGCAGAAAAATCGCCGCTTGTGGCAGCAGCGGCGGCGAAGAAGAAGAAGGACGACGACGAGCCGTCGGCGCCGCCGGCGCCGCCGCCGTCGCAGGGCGAGGAGGAGGTCGAGCGGCGGCGGCAGCGGAAGGGCTGCTGCAGGTTGCCGAAGCCTCCTCCCCCGTCATTCCTCCTCCGGGGCGAGGGTTTCAGCGAGATCGGGGCGCACAGGGCCATCAGCCCCGGCGAGAGCGCGGCCAGTTTGCACGCGGTAGGAGGAGGGGCGGGCTGGGATGAGTTTCGTGTGTCGTTATTTTGGGTGAGTCTTCTTGTCGTTACTAGACTTTAACCCTTCAATTGGTCAAACCTAGTTTTGAGAGGAAAAACATCTCACCTTGAGCGCCGGTGCCGCAGGCCCCTCTGCAGCAGGCTCTTCCTCCCTTTCTTCCGCTCGAGGCGCGAAGCGCTGTTGCATCTCTTCGGAAGCGTCGTCGACCGCAGGAGCAGAGGGAGGCCAGGGCCGCGGCGGCGGGACGGGCGTTGCCTCGACTTTGGCAACCTCGACGGCGGCGGCCGCGGCCGCGGCGGCGGCGGGAGGAGGCGAGAAAGGGCTCGCCTCCTGCTTCTGAGGCGCCTCTTTTGCCTCCTCTATCAGAGGAGGAGGAAGTGGGGGAGGAGAATCAGCGGTGTCGGCTGGCGAAGCCTCAGGCTGCAAAGCGGGACCCGCGACGACGGGAGAGGCGGAGGAAGGAGCAGCGGAAGAGGGAGCAGCCGCAGCTGTTGCGGCGTTGACCTCTTCGTTACTCTCTTCCTCCTCTTCCTCAGAGGAGCCCCTCTTCCTCTTCCTCTGCTGCTGCTGATGCTGCTGTCGCCGCTTCTGCTTCTGCTTCTTGGAAGCCCCCGTCTCAGGAGGAGGAGGCAAGGGCCGGGAAGCCTTCCTCGCCTTTGCCCCCTCTGTTGCCGCTGCCGCCGGCCTCCCGGCGCCGCCGCCCTTCTGCTCCCACTCCCAAAGCCCGAAACGGCCCTCCTCGACCTTGGCGAACGTCGCCTGCGACCCCTTCTTCTTGACGTCCGTGTAGAGAGCAGATGCCATCGAGGCCTCGGGGGTCCTCCCGACGGTGTGGAGGACAGCGCTGTCGATCGCGAGGCTGGGGGTGAAAACGGTTTTTGAGAGAAGAGTTTTTTCGTTTTTTTCCCCCTCTTCAGAGGGGGAGAGAGAGAGAGAAACGAAAAGGCTCTCTGTCGTTTTTCCCTTTCTCTTTCCCCTCCTCTCCGTCTCTCTCCCTCTCCTTCTCCGCATCCTCCGAAGCCTTACCGCGTAATCTCCCCCGTACTCAGGTACCTCCTCTCGGCCCGCAGCACCGCCGCGGCCGCGGCCTTGAACACCCCTCCCCCGCCGCCGGGCAGCGAGGGGACCCCCGGCGCGAGCGTCGTGCGCGGGCCGCAGCCGCCGAGGGGCGCGAGAGAAGAGCAAGGGCTGCTGCTGCTGCTGTTGCTTTTCGGGGGCATCGTGTGTTATCTCCGTAGAAAGGAAAACACGGGAAGAGAGAGACCGCTTGAGGAGGAAAAGAAAGGGCTCGCGGGAGGGGGGGGGGGGCGCTTTTTCACTTTTGCCCTGCTCTCGTTGACCACGCCCAAGGTCAAAGAAAAAGGAAAAAACAATGAAAAGCGCCAGGACTCTCCAAAACCATTTTTCTTCGCGGCCAGCTCTCTTGCCGCCGGTTCGTCCGTTTGAATCGACCGAAGCAGAGTCAAACCATGGCCCTCTCCCAGGTCCACTTCAAGTTCAAGTCGCAGGTCGACTTCGATTCGGTCGCGTTCGATGGGCCCGTCGTCACCGTCGGCGAGCTCAAGGCGCTGATCGCCGAGCGCACGGGCATGGGCCCCGCGTCTGCGAGCGAGCTCGTGCTCTCCGATCCGAGAACGGGCGAGGAGTACCGCGGCGGCTCGGCGCTGGTCCCCAACGCCGCCTCCGTGCTGGTCAGGCGGGCGCCGCAGGCCGTCGGCGGCGGGCCGGGCGGCGTGGGCAACGCGCGAGCGCGGCGCGGCAAGGGGGACAAGGCCCCCATCGGCGACGGCCCTGGCGGCGTAGCGCTGTCGGCCGCCGACGAGAAGCAGAAGGTGCTGCCTGCTCCGAGGCAGGCCATCGCGAGGCCCGTGCCGCTCCCGAGGATGCTGAGGCCCGTGGGGCATGGCGGGCCCAGCAGAAACGATCTTCTGACGTATGCGGACCCCTACGCGGCGTCGAAGAGGGCCGGCAAGGACGCTGCCGCCGCCGCCATCATTGCCGGCGGAGGCGGCGGAAATGCGGCGGCGAACGACGACCAGCAGCAGCCCGATTTCGACGCCGACGGCGTCCCCGTCGACCCCGGGGACGGAGACAGGGACGACGAGCAGCAGTTTGACGACGAGGACGCTGCTCTGCAGTCGATGCTGGCGTCGACGGGCTCCACATGGAAGGCCGAGGTCGCCGAGGCGGCGCGGCTGGGCAGGGGCAGGGGCCGCGGCCGCGGCGGCCGAGGAGCGGCGCTTGGCGGCGGAGGCTTTGTCCCGAGGTCGGGCGTCGTCGGCGCCGCGCCCGGGGCGCCCCCGCTCGGCGGCGGCGGCCGCGGCGGCGGGGGCCGGGGCGGCAGGGGCTCGGGAGCAGCCCCACCGCCCCACTACGTATGCAGGAGGTGCAACCAGACGGGACACTTCGTCTCGGACTGCCCGACGCAGGTGTGTTTCGGAGTGGAGAAGAGGAGCCTCCTTTTGGTCGAGGTCTTTTGAATTCGGGAGAAAAAGAAACGAAAAATTAAAAACCAAACTCGAAGAACTTTTCTTTTCACTGAAATGTATATTTTCCGTGCTTAGCTCGCTCTCTCGCGAAGCAGCAGCGCTGTGTGTGCCATTGTATGACTCTTGCAAAGATCTCGATACGGATCTCTCCACACATGAGAGAAAGAGATAGGGGGAAGAGGAAGAGAAGGAGCCCGAGCTGCTCTTCCTAAGCGAGAAAAATGGAAAGAGTTAAAATCACCCTTTCTCCTCTTTGCGTCCTCCGTCAAAGCAAAGCCTTTCCTCGCGCCGCCGCTGCTCTCGCGCTCTCGTATTTAAACACTTCTTCTCGCCCCTCTCTCTCACATTTTACCTCAAAAATAAAAAAAACGAAAACAAACAAACACGAACCAAAACCTGCCCCCGTCTCTTGCCCCCCCC
>Ga0210003_1002729_pt1 | contig 14696 bp, 29 predicted proteins | sample LantaG_FD_182804 | JGI IMG/M metagenome (GOLD analysis project Ga0210003, IMG submission 182804) | Deep subsurface microbial communities from Baltic Sea to uncover new lineages of life (NeLLi) - Landsort_02402 metaG (SPAdes) (version 2) | ecosystem: Environmental > Aquatic > Marine > Oceanic >... | reverse complement strand
CCCTTGAGTGTGGTAATGCACTGCGTTTACCTGCGGTTCCTGCTGTAAGTAAAACTGCACCCATTGATGCCGCCATACCAGTACAAATAGTTGATACGTCAGGTACTATATACTGCATTGTATCATAAATACCATATCCAGCATAAACCGAACCTCCAGGTGAGTTAATATACATTATTATATCATCTGATGAAGTATTTTGAAGATACAACAATTGTGCTTGAATCACATTCGCAACATAATCATTTATTGGTGTTCCAAGGAAAATAATTCTCTCCATCATCAAACGGGAAAACACGTCCATAGTCGCTATGTTTAATTGTCTTTCTTCAATAATAGTCGGTGAAATGTAACTATTTTGGGCACTTTGAATATTATGTAATGTTACACTACTAATGCCTCTGTCATTTGCAAATTTTTTAAAATCGTTATTCATATTTTTTGTTTTTTAATGTTAAATTTGTATCATCCATATAATTGCGGTAAACACCCATATCGCACCTAATCCTATTCTTTCTGACATAAAATATGAGATTGCACAAAATGAGCATAACATAAATGTTATTGGTTGAACTTGTAGCCCAAATAGTGGCAAGATGCAAAAAACCATAGCAATTAATGATAATGGTAATGAGATTTTCTCGAAAAAGTCTTTCATGATTAAAAATATTTAAAATTGTGATTATTTTCTATTTTCTGTAATGCTTTTACATAAAAGTCAATAGCAGTTTGAATATCATCCAACATAACCATTTCATTTTGTGTGTGCATATATCTTAAAGGAATTGATAATGTTGAAGTTACAACACCACCATTTGATAGGTAATATGAAAAAGTGTTAGTGCCACCAGATCCCCCCACCTGAATTTTATAGTTGATTTCGTTGTCTTTAGCACAATCTTTTAATAATTTAAGGAAATTGTTGTGTACATCAGAACCTTGTCTAAGTACAATACCTTCTCCCATTTTATAGTCTCCATGTTTGCCCTTATCAATACCTGGTGTGTTAGTATCAAATGTCACATCAAAAGCGATAGCAACATTAGGTTTGATTGTTTCGGTTATCATTCTTGCTCCACGTAAACCAACTTCTTCTTGAACTGAATTAACAATATACAAATCATAAGGAAGTTTAATTTTATCTTCTTTAAGTTTTTTGATTACTTCAGAATGAATAAATCCACCAATTTTATCATCAAGTGATTTGCCAACTACAAATTTTTCATTCATAATTTCAGCAACTCTATCAACTACAATAAAACTACCAACTTCAATTCCAAGTTTTTCAACATCATCTTTTGTCAAAGCACCAACATCAATTGCCAATGCTTCTTGTTCTACAGGTTTTTTATCTTTATCTTTAAGATGAATTGCAGGTGAACCAAAGAATCCTTTAACTTTACCTTTTCTTGTTAAAATTTTAACTTGAGTTCCAGATGTAATATCATTATCAGTTCCACCATTTCGTTGAACCTTGATAAATCCTTCATCTGTTATTGATTTAACAACCCAACCAATTTCATCAGCGTGAGCGTCAATTACGACCTTGAAAGGATTTATATTATCAGGATTTTCACCTCTGATTAAAAGAACAACGTTTCCATAATTGTCTGTTATTACTTCGTCAGCATATTCTTCTAATTCTGCTAACCAGATTTTTTGTCCTTCAACTTCATATGTTGAAGGAGAATCTGTGTTTAAATACTTTATTAAAAAGTCTTTGTTCATAAATTGTTTTTTATTATTTATTATTTAATTTATTTCTTCTTAAGTTCGTCTAATCGTTTCTTTACTAAATCCTCAACCTTAGGTTCAGGTTTTCTTGTTGTCTTACAAGAAAATAATTTTTGGAAAAATTTTACTATATTCATTTTGTTTCTATTTAGTTTCTCTATATAATTTTGAACATCAACCATATCTTTTGTGTTCCCTGTCCATAATTGTCTGTTATTACTTCGTCAGCATATTCTTCTAATTCTGCTAACCAGATTTTTTGTCCTTCAACTTCATATGTTGAAGGAGAATCTGTGTTTAAATACTTTATTAAAAAGTCTTTGTTCATAAATTGTTTTTTATTATTTATTATTTAATTTATTTCTTCTTAAGTTCGTCTAATCGTTTCTTTACTAAATCCTCAACCTTAGGTTCAGGTTTTCTTGTTGTCTTACAAGAAAATAATTTTTGGAAAAATTTTACTATATTCATTTTGTTTCTATTTAGTTTCTCTATATAATTTTGAACATCAACCATATCTTTTGTGTTCCCTGTAAATTCTAATAATATAAAGTTAGATTTTTCTACATTTTTAATTATTTCTACATTTTTTTTGGAACAAAAATTTAAAACTGATTCTATATTTTTCTTATCATTTAAGAATATTGCTATACTCATATTTTCAATTTTTAAAGGTTGTAATAGTCATTATACTCGGTTATACACAAATTGTTTATTTCTTTAACAACTTTAACCAAATCCATATTGTACCAACCTGCACAACAGAAACTACCAATTTCTAAAACCTTATAAGTTCCGTCATTCATTTTAGCGATATCAATGGTAAAAGCCTTGTCTGGGGTATAATTATTGACAATTTGCTCACAATATTGCCATGCTTTTTCATCAACAACTCTTTCAGTAAAAACTTCACCATCTACCATATATTTATTACCATCAACAATTCGGTTCTTATCGTTTTCACTAATAATGATGAATCTGTGCTCTTCTCTCACTTTTTGTTCAGGAGCAATAAGAACAATTTGATCCATATCTATACCACCATAAGATTTACAAAGAATATCAAATTCTTCATCAAAATTTTTCCAAGGTAATAGTTGACCTGTAAAACTTTTATAACCATTTGAAGGTCTGATAAATATTTTAGAGTTTGTTAAATGTGTCCAATGAGCAGAATATAAAGATTGAAATAATCTTTCTTTATTTCGCTTAACATCATTAAGACCCATCATTATATAATTAGAATTAACTAATTTATCACCGTAAAATCCATAATATTTAAAACATTCATAATTATCAATGGTTAAAAAAATTCCAGGAATAAAATTAGTCTCTCGCCACATTTGACGACCACGTTGTAATGAACCATAAAAAAGTACACAATCTTTTTCAGAATATTTACTCTTAATATCTTTATCAAAATTAAATTTCCAATCAGTATCATCAACTATTCGACAATTATGACCACTATTTTTAATAGTATCAGCCAATTTTTGCTCATACTCTTCCCAAAGATACTGTTCTATAATCCAATTAATTTTCATTTTTTACTATATTCTAAATTTACTTCACCTGAAGTTATTCTAATTATAATTTTTTCACCTTTTAATTTTCTCAAATTACCTTTATAACCATAAACATATTGTGATTTATAACAAATATCACCACCATCACCTATATAGTTAGTCTGTAACAAAACATCTAATCTATCACCATTTGTTGGTGGAATTGCGCACATACTTACCAAGTTATCATCTTCATCAATAAAATTCAAACCCCATTTATTATTTTTCGCAATTTCACACTGTAGTTGTGTCCGTATTATCATTTTCAATCTTATTTAGTTGTTCTAATTTTCTTTTTCTATTAATAACTAACCATTCCTTATCCGTAGGAAATTTGATAATTTCAATTTTTAATAATTGTTCTATTTTAACAACTTCCCTTAATGTAATAGGATTTAAATTAGTAAAACTATTATTAGCCAATTCAACTACAATTTTTGCATCAATCAAAATTTTTTTAACTTCATCAAAAAGATTCAAATCGAATGCTCTTGATAAAATATTGTTTAAAAAATTTACTTCGTTATAATCGTACATTAGTGTTGACTTATTGTAATGTGTTCTAATTTTTCAAATAATCCACCATGTTCAAGATCTGAGAAATATTGTCCATCATTATCAGAGTAACTAAATATGTATATAACATCACCTGAACCTGATATATCAGCACCTTCAATTTTAGCAATCTTATCTCGTCTTACTCTCTTTAATGAATAAAATTCCTCAAATTCTTCTTTCGCCCAATCTTTACAAGCCTTATCATAAGCGCCATAATCCATTGATTTCCATTCGCCTGGAATTTTTTGATAATCATCATATTCAATAGGACACTTATGAGAATGTGATAATAATTGTATAGCATCTTCAATCTTATTTTTTTCTTGTTCTTGAATATCATTAAAAACTGTTTCAGATACCTTATCAACATCCCACATATTATCACCATAAGGACTACAATATTTTGTTTTATCACCAAATAACAGTTCTCTAACATCATCAACTGAGTTAGGCACCCTAGGGAACTTCACAATGAATGAACTACTGCTACTATTACTTACAAATCCTTGTCTAATCTTCATTTCTTTTTACTTATTTTAATTTTACAAAAGTACAATTTTTATTTTAATATTAAAAATATTATGACAAACTTTGACAAAAATGTCAGGGGAGCGTACTTTTTTTATATATAGAATAAAAATAAAGAAAAGTTATGACAAAAACCACAAAAACATTTTCCGTAGAAGAAGGAACCTATAAATTATTTGAGCAACATTGTAAAAAGAATAATATTAACAAAAGTTCTTATCTAGAAAGTTGTGTCAAAAAATATTTAAGAGACAATCTTGGTTATGATGATGAAGAGTTATATTATTTAAGAGAAAATCAAAATTATGTTGTTTCTATTACTGATAGAGACGATACATATTTTGAATTATCAGATGGTAGTAAAATTCCACAAATATTATTTTATCAAACATTTAAACAAGTAGAAAAAGTAGATCCTGAAAAATTTTTCAATTTTAACAGATCACCTGTTGATATGATGAATGAATTAGGTAGAGAAACATATGACCGTGACATGAACTTATCTGAAAGTATTAAGGTTAAAAAGGTTAAATTAGAAGAAATTCATCCAGAACCTCAAGTTACAAAAGGTCCACCATCACCACCAAATGATAGAATAATAAAAGAAGGTGAAGAACCACAAAAACCAAAATATTAAACAACATCGACAAAAAGTAAAAAATAAAAATGAAATTACAAGAAAAAGAAGAGAAAAAACAACATATGTATTACGGAAAGTTAGAAGATCATTTCGATGAAATATGTAAAGCAAAATCATTAAATAAAGATGAATTAAAAAAACAGATGATAAAAGAATTTGTTGAAAAAAACAAAGACGTTATTTCAGAAAAGTATTACCTAAAATATTATGGTGATAAAGATGAGATTTTAGTTTACGGTGATGATGGGCAATACTTTGAATTATCAGATGGTTCGAGAGTTAATAAAAGAACATTTGAAAAGATGTTTAAGTCTAATAAAACAGGTGATATAGAAATTAACCCTTATGATTTTTTTAATTATAATGCAATTAACATTAAAATGCATAAAAAAGTAGAAAAACCTATCGAACCTATAAATATGGACGAATTTAATAGAGGTAGATTGGAATTTGCTAATAAAATTAAAAGTTTTTTTGAAAATATTGACACAAAGAATATGAAAGAACCTAAAAAAGATGTTAATGTTAATATGAAAAAACCTATTTATAATAATGTTCCACCAATTCATAATCAAAATAAGGAATGGATAAAAAAGGAAAAAAATAAAGATTAATCATCTCTATATAAACCCCAGAATGGTGACAAACATTCTCTCCTTTTTGTTGTCACCATTCTTTTTTCATTACTATTTTTAATATATATTATATGAAATATCTTAAATCATACAAATTATTTGAATCTAAAGATGAATATGATATTTGGGATGCTATCGATTGTTTAAATCAAAAAGATATAGAAGAACATTATAAAGAACATCAAGATATAACTTATGAACAATTATGTGAAATGAACCCAGAATTTATTTGGAAGCGTGAATATATTGATGAAGATAAATTTAAAGAAAATATCATAGAAGATAAAATAGATAAGATAATTTATAAAGGAATAGATTTTAATGATTATGAACTTGATGAATATGAAGGTTTCTTTGAAGAAAATTATAAAGAGTATGTAAATGATAAAACATCAGAAGATGAACTAATTGAAATTATAAAAAAAGAAAACCTTGAAAGAGAATTTCTAAAATTCACATATGAAGATAGATATTGGAATAAAGACCCAGAAGAAATAGCAAAAATGAATGATAAAAATTATATAGATAATACATACGATTTAACCTATATGTATGTGGATGATAATAAGGTTGTTGATGATTATATAGATAATATAAATTGGGATTTAAAAGTTGACTATGTTGCTGAAGATATACCTTGGTCACCACAATTACAACAAAAAATATTTGAATATGATCCTAAAAATGTTTTAATTTTATTTGATGTTATTGAATTTGAAGGTGAAATCGGTATCGCAAAAGATTATGAATTTCAGAAAGCTTATATTGAACACTATAAAGGTGAAACACCAGAAGCCTTAAAAAATCTACATGATAAATTTGGATTAAATGATAAAATTAAAGAAGAATTTAAATCTGAATTATATATGATTGATGCAGAAAAATATAATCTTTAAGTTTTACGTAAAATCATAGTTGCATCTTTTGTACTAATACCTAATGTGTCAGCCTGTGGTAAAACATTAATCCTCCTTTTCTTAGATTTAATCTTACCTGCTCTTTTTAATCTAATTGCTTCTAAATCTTTATACGAATTTGGATTACCTGAAGAACCTTTTAATGAATTATTAAGAAAATTTTCATCTTCGATATCTTTTGAAAAGTCCTCAAATGTTAATAATTTATTCATAAATTATATATTAAAAAAGCCAATCAAAAAATGATTGGCTTTTTTAAATCTGACTTGTGATTTGCACATCAAGAGACTTTATAGTTGGACCTTCCTCAGATAATTACCATTGACGAATAATAGAAACAATCTCTTCAACATTCATACCATCACGGACCATTTCCCATACATCAGTTTCTTGTGATGTTGTAAATAACGGTTCACCTTCTGGAATTTCAGTTATACCATATCGAGTTTCAATTATTCGTTCTTCTTTAACTTTTTCAACAACTTTATTGTAAATTCTTTCTTGTTTCATTTTAAATTTTCAATTTTTGCTTTCCTGTGAATATTTTTTACTATTTTTCTACTCAATTCTTTTTTATTATCAAGAATAACCATATATTTATTTCCATCGGTGTGAGTATCAACCAAAATCATCGAATAATCTTCACCTCTGAATATTGGGGTTTTTAAAAACCTTTGATGATAAATCTCATAATGATAACATTTATCAGCAACTCCAGCCTTAAATGGTTGCCAATTGTAATCAATTAATGTGATGTGTGATTCTTTATCATTAGTAAAAAAAAAGTTATGTTCATAAGATAAACAAATCTTTTGACCATCAGATAACACTTCATATTCTTTTTCATAATTTTCATCAGTAACACTCCACCATACCTCAGTATAATCTTGCATTGGAAATACTACCCAATCTTCCTTATAACCAAAATAATCATGTAACTCTTTTTCGAGTTTAAAAAATTGTTTAATTTTCTTCATTTGCTTCAATTTTATCTAGTTTTTTCATTCTAATCCCCTTATTATCAGTATAAAGTTCAAAATTCTGTTCTGTGTAAAAATCATCAGGGGTTAAATTCCCATCATCATAAAGTTTCCAATCATAATTATATTTGAATTTTATTTCTTCATTACCATCTTTAACAATAATATAAGAACCATTTCTACTCACCAAAATATATGGTTTATGCACTAATCCTTTTCTTTTGTTTTCGTCAACAGGTATAACTAATCTACCATTATCTTTAGGCGAATATGGAGACTTCACTAAACCAAAATTAAACTCTTTCTTAATAAGCTTAGAACCGTCAAGATGTCTTACTCTATCCAAAGCAATATGTGCCTTTTGATTGGTAAAAGTTACTTTCCATATGTTTCCACCGTGACGATAAATACTTGTTACTTCTTGAATACTTCCAGTCGGAATAGTTTGTGTACCTTCAACAACCTTAACCAACCGACAACCTGTTTCTTTGATAGGTTTACCTGTTTCATCTACTGACACAATCTTAAAATCACTTTTAACTTCTTTAAATGAAGTGTTTTGAGAATAATCCTTAGATTTTGCTTCGGCTTCTGAGTCTGCTAAAACTTCAATTTCAGTTTCAAAAATAGTAGTTTTGTATATTTTTACTCTATATCTTTTCATTTAATTTATCTAATTTTTGTTTTCTAGTTTCTTTTGTTGTATCTAATTCAACTTTAACTGCTGGACCAACATTTATACTCACACTTGAGTCAACAGTAATAGATGAACGGGTAGGATCTGCTTTCCAAAATTCATGTCGTATAACTTGTATAATATCAAAGGCTTCAAGTGCTTCTTTTGATTTTGGATTATGAATACCAGGTGATGCTCCATCTGGAAATGTTGGATCCTGTAGAATAATTCTATTTACTTCACCAAATAATCTTTCAATTTTATTCTTTGCGTCATGATATCTATTCCAATCTGGTGATATTTGAATATTTTCAACATCTGTCCAAGTTTTAATCTCTTCACCGTGCCCCCAAGAACCTTTAGTTTTTATGTATCCATCACCAATTTCCACAATTTCACCTCTCATAGTATCTGTACCAACTTTCAACTCTTTATCTGGCGTGAAAGAATCTTTCAAATATCGCATAACTGATGGATGTTCATACACATAGCGCCATTGCAAAATTCCAGCCCTGGAATATGATTCTAATGCGTCTTGAACCAATCTTAATTGTTTATCTGTTAACTCAATCTTTGCCATCTTGAAAGTCTTTATATAGTTCGTCAATATTTTTACCTTTATTTTTCTTCAAATTTACACCAAGCCATAAACCAAAATCTGTTGAATCTTGCTCCATTTGTTCACGAATAAAAGTTTTTACTTCTTCGAATGCTAATACCACGTTATCTTGTTCTGTCATTTTTGTGTGACGATAAGTTTGCATTAAATCATAAAATTCTTGTTCATCAAATATATCCATATCATTAATATTTTTTCATTATTTTATCAAAAAGAGTTTTAACTTTTTTAAGTTTTTGCCTTTTTTCTAAAAGTATATCAATTAATTCGGCATCAGTTTCAATTTTAATTAATTCATCAATACATTCTACTGACATCACACCATCGATAACCCTCTTAATTTCATTTTCCCAACGGACAACTTCTTCTTTAACAGAATTAGTTTCAACTTTAAAATATTCAATTTGTAATTTGAGATTTGGTTTTTGAAAAAGTACTTTTGCTCCATCAAGTATTTCTTTTTTATCACTTTTCTCTATTTCTTTTTTCAATTTTTGAAAATCTTCTTCATCATATGAATCTAACATCTGTTGTCCTTTTTCATATAAACTCAATTTAACTTTATATTTAGAAATAAATTCTTTGATTTTAGTGATAAGAAAAACTGTTTGTTTTTCCATTTCTTTCATAACAAGTCCAATATGACCATCATTGATATTATTAACAGTTTCTGTTATATCCATATCATCGTTCATCTTATCACGAATATCTTTTGGAATATTATTGTAAAATTTAAGAAAACTTGAATTAACTTCGTTAGTATCAACAAGTTCATAAATGAAATTTAAAATATCATCAGTATCATACTTTTCCTTTAGGAAATCAAAAAATTTTGGAAAGTCTGTTATTTCAGATAATCCTGAAACTCCATAAGCGTTAAAAATAAACGTAGTATTAATCATATTTTGTATTTTAATGTTCTTAACTTTTGGAACTTCTGGTGGGAATCGAACCCACTTTTCAAATTCTCATGTCCTGATAAATGCTTTTTAGCTGTGTGTGTTACCATTTACACTACAGAAGTTCAAATGCAAAAATACAAAAAAATATAATACAAAAAAATTGGAAGTGTAGATTAATTCATTCTTTCATTAACTACATCGGCATCACTTGCTTCAGGACCCCACGCAGTAACAATTAAATAATACTTTTGTTGTTCAAACATAACAGACTTTAAAACAACAGGGTCAGGAATAGGGATATTTTTTAATTTAAAATTTTCAACTTGTTTTCCCTTCATATTAAAATCACTAATAGGTGCGGCAATTTCTAATGGTGCTTTTTCGTAAGACTCTCTATAATCCTCACTTCTTTGTTCTTGATTAGAACCATAATCATAGGATTGCTTATTAATATATTTTACATCATCATCTGCACTCCAACGATGATAAAAACGAGTAATTTTCAAATATGCTTCATCTACAGATTTAATCTTAAATTCTTCAATATGTTTTAAATTTTTATCTGGTACAGCACCAATATAATCACCTATTTTAGAGTACACCAAACCATATTTATCACAAATTCTTTTAACTGATTCTTCAGTAATAAACTTATATTGAGGATATTGAACACTAAAATAATTTATTGCTCTAATTAAACTTTCTTTTTTGGAATTTTCTTCACGTAATTTAGATAATCTACGAACTTCATTTTCGGCTTCTCGAACTTCTTTACTATTTACAAATCCCAATTGTTTTAATCTTTTGGATTTATCAATTAAATCTTGATGTTGTGTATCTAAACTACTCATAATTTTAGCAGATTCTAAAATCCTATTTACTTCAGTAAAAAAATCTTCGTGAATTTGCTCAACTAATTCTTCAGTTGTTAATTGTGATACATCATTCTCAGTAAAAGTTTTTTCTATTTTATCGTACTTTTTCTTTAAAAATTCTAACATGGCTTTATATTTTAATGGTTTTTCTTTTTATAGATAGAAAATCGTTGAAGGTTTTTAATATATAATATAATGAAACATTTAAAATTATTTGAAAGTTGGACATATGATAAAATATTAGATAAGTTCGATAGTGATAAAGAACTTAATAAACTTGTTGCTAAATATATTTATTGGAAACTCGGAAATGAAAGAAAAGATATTAAAGTGTCAAGGATATATTTTGACCATAATAAATTATGGGCAAATTATGAATTTGTTGAAGTTGATACTGGAAGTGGGTATTCAACAACATTTGGAATAGATGATCCTACTGATTTTGATGAATTTGCAAAGGATCCTGATGTTTTTATAGAACAAGAAAAATATAACTTATAAAATGAGATATCTAAAAGAATATTATCTATTTAAGGAACCACCAAATCTATCAGAAGAAGAACTAATTAAAATTAGAATTCAGAACGATTTGAAGCAGTTTTATCCTTTAAGTGATGAAACACTTGAACTTATAGATAAATTCTCTAATGAATTAATAAAATCAATAAAGAAATGAAATACCTAAAATTATTTGAAGAATATAATGGTGAGTTTATAGAATTAGTCTATAGCCTTTATGGTGATGATGTGATGGTAGATATGCTCAATGGAGAGATTATTGACATATATGTAAGTTATGATCATAATTTAAGTGAAGTATTTGAAGATGAAGTTAAATGGCATCAAGGTAATAACTCACTATTTGTCCATTGTGATAAAAGTGATTGGTATATAATAATAGATGAACTACTTAATAGTGATAGTTCTATGTTGTCAAATTATAATGATTTAGATGATGATGATGAACCTTTAGAAGATGAAAAATATTATGACGATTTAGAAGATAAAATGAGAAAACAAGCAGAAATACTTGCAGATGCAAATAAATATAACTTATGAAACACTTAAAAATATATGAAAATTTCTCAACCACTCAACAATTTGTTGAATCTTTTGGTTTTGATTATGATGAACTTCTTGATAGTTGTGTAAGTGAATTTGGTGATGAAGAAAACGGACAATATGAATTAGATTGGTATATCGATACACTAAAACATTTATATGAAAATGGTGGTGAAATTTATAGAATTGTTAAATTACCAAATGAAAATATGTTGAATAAATCAAAATTAGGAAATCACTGGGTAATGGATGAAGGATTATTTGGTAGAGTATATGGAAATATCGAAGGTGAATATGTTAATCAAGATGATTATGATGAAAATATTGAATATCATCCTTTTGTAATAACCGCACATGTAAATCCAAAATCGATTAATGTTAAATTTAGCCTTGGCACATTTAATGAATTACCAATTGAAGGTGAGATATATGTGGAAAATGGTGTACCAGAATTCATTAAAATAGAAAAATATATAACATTATGAAACACTTAAAAATATTTGAAGAACACTTCGTTAAAATGAAATATAATATCCGAGAATATGATGGTACTCGTCCATTTAAATTAGATAAAGATACTGGTGAATTATGGTGGACAATAGAATCATCTGGGGAGTACTTTTTAACTTATGATGAATATTTAAAATTAAAAGATTTAAATGATTCAATTTCAAAGAAATGTAAATTGTTAGATGAACAAAAAAAGACTACCATTGAAATTTTCAGAGCAGCCATAGGAAAAGTTGTCCACGATAGACCAATGAATGATACAATTAAAAAATATAACCTATGAAACACTTAAAATTATTTGAAATGAATTTATAGATAACCCTGGATTATATAAAGAAACAAGAAAATATAACTTATAAATTATGAAACATTTAAAACACTTTAAAATAAACGAAAAAGACCTTTCATATTTCACACCAATGGCTCGTTGGATAGCATCTGTATGGGATAAATTAGACACAATACCAGAAGAAAAATATGGTGAGTTCTTTGATAAATTAGAAGATATTTATTCAATGGATATTATTTCAATAATCGATGGATTTTATAGTGAAGATAGACTACATTATAATCAAAACGGACATGCCGCAGAATTTATTGAAAATTTTCAAGATATAAAAACAACCGTTGATGGAATTCTAGAAAGAGATTTTGGAATTTCGGATGATACATTTAATCAAACTGATAAATATAATTTATAAAAATAACATTTAAATATGAAACATTTAAAAAAATTTGAAGAACATAACATATCTGTCACACAGATTGCAGCGAAAGATATTGCTGACCATAATAGAGAAACGAACACATCAACAAAACCAACAAACAATGGTGAACGATGGAATATTTCCAATGTTGAAGTTTTTTCAAAAAAATCCAAAAAATTAAACAAAGAATTAGGTTTACATAAAATTAATAAAAAGGATATAATAAAAAATATAAAAAGTGAAAAATGAAACATTTAAAACTATTTGAAAATTACTCCAAAGAAGATGTTAGAAGAATATTAACTGATGCTGTTAAAAAAGGTGATGTTAATGTTGATGATATTTTAACAAAATTAGATGGCACTACTGAACCTGACTGGAGAACAGATCCTTTTGGACATATGGTTTACACTAATGCAAAATTTATATCTGAAGCAGATAAAAAAAGTATGCCTGAATATGTAGAAAAATTGAAAAAAATGAATGTCGATACATCAAAATTGGAAGAATTATTACCCAAATTTATGAAATATAGACAACATTCTCTATTTGATGAAGATAATATTCGTTTTACAAGCTATGATAGTGAAGAAGAAAAAGATAAGGCTTATGGTGAATTATATGACAAAATGGATAAGCTTTTGCCATTCGTTAAAGAATTTAAAAAGGAATTGAGAAAAACATTGGAAGAAATGAAATGAAATATCTAAAACTATTTGAACGAAGAGTAGCACAATTAAGATCTGACATAACCTTAACATATTCGTTAGATGTTTATACTACACACCATTCCTTTGGTAGAGGAATGGGAAGAGATATGGAAGGTTATGACAACAGAGAAGTTACAAATAGTGAAATAGTAGAACTTGTAAGATATTTTAGAGTTCCAATAGCAGAAAAAATAGACGAAGGTGAAATAGATGAAGATGTTAATTTCATTATAAAGTCAAAAAAGAAAATGCTATCAATGGTTTTAATACCTAAATGTGATGGTGAAATGTGGTGGAGATTACTTGTTAAAACCGTATTCAGAGAATCTGATAAATTTTCCTTGCGAACAGGAGGAAACCAATTAGTCTTAACTGATGATGATGTAAAATAAACAAAGCCCCTCAAACATTGCAAGTATTGAGAGGCTTTTTGGTTAAGAACTTGTGTGCTTAGCGGTTGTCCATTCATTAACCCTGAGAGTGTCTAAGCCGTTTTCTCTCTTTTGATGAAACAAAGATACGGACTTTCCCCGAAATAAAAAATTAAATCTTCATTATTTTCTTAAGTTTTTCTAATCTCAGATTAATTAAATAATCTTTATTCCAAGTTGATTGCTTAGAATCAAACTCTACCCAACCCCAAGTGTCTTTTGCTTTTTTAATGTCTTTATCAGAATAATAGAGATAGTGTAATATCATTTCATAATATCTATCATTGTTATAATCAGAATGACCTGCTGGGGATGGAGCATTCCACCACATTGCAAATTGAAGTCCAAACATAAATATGTGAAATTGAGGTGACCATTCATATCTTGGCGAATTAAATTTATCCTTCCATCCAAGTTGAACTTTTGAAATTATTATTGGATAACCATAGAAGATAAAATATTTACCTAATTTAAAATTGTTAAGTCTGTTAAATATAGGTTTTTCTTTTCTAATTTTTATTATAGAACCACAATAGTTGCGTGGATACATATATGGTGTACCGTGCCTTACCTTACCAAAATAATATTCCTTTTTTGGTGGTTTAAATATACCTTTTATTTCCTCTAATTCTTTGATTTTCATTTAA